>BNJS01001382.1_pt1 | contig 322327 bp, 472 predicted proteins | sample 8540461 | NCBI WGS metagenome assembly BNJS01 (sample SAMD00202454, study PRJDB9452) | human saliva metagenome | isolation source: human saliva | place: Japan
GGAAGTCACGTATTGCTGTTAATTTGATTTTGAGAGCGCATTTTCACATATAAAAGGTTAGGTAAAATGAATCATTTATGATAAAATAATAGAGAATCATCGAACAGTCTGTAAAAAATAGATTGTACGAATTTTAAGGAGGTTACAAAAATGACAGTCAAAATTCAAACAGAACAAGGGTTAATTGAATTAAGCAATGAAGTTATTGCAACTGTAGTTGGTGGTGCAGCGACAGATAACTATGGAGTTGTTGGGATGGCCAGCCGTAATCATATTCGTGATAATTTAAAATGAAATTTTGAAAAAGAAAATTATTCTCGTGGCGTAGTCATTCGTCAAGAAAGAAGATGAGTAGCTGTTGATGCATACATTATCGTAGGTTACGGCACTAAAAATTTCTGCAATTTGTCGCAATGTTCAAGAACAAGTAAAATATAATTTAGAAACGATGTTAGGATTTTCTGCGAACACTGTTAATGTTTATGTTCAAGGAGTAAAAATCATTGAAGCGTAAGCTTTGATGGTGTGTCAGGAGGATATAAGAATCAATGGTAACAAAAAATATTATTACGGCTCAAGATTTTTCGAGCAATGGTAGAAATTGGTGAAAGCACGTTTATGAAAAATGCTGAGTTTGTCAATTCATTGAATGTATTTCCGGTTCCAGATGGCGATACGAGGTACAAATATGAGCCTTTCATTTTTAAGTCGGTGTAGAGCGTGTGGCAAATTCTTCTGCTCAAACAGTAGGAGAGTTAGCACAAGATTTAGCAAAAGGTTTATTAATGGGTGCTCGTGGGAATTCAGGAGTTATTTTATCTCAATTATTCCGTGGTTTTTCAAAATCAGTTGAAGGAAAAGATGAATTAACAGGAGAAGATTTAGCTGAAGCATTTACAAAAGGGGTTGAAACAGCTTATAAAGCAGTAATGAAACCTGTTGAAGGGACTATTTTTAACAGTTGCCCGTGAATCTGCTAAAAGAGGCGTTCGTAAATTAGAACGTTCGAATGATATGATCGAAGTTATGGGTTCTGTATTACGTGGAGCTCAAAAATCATTAGATAAAACTCCAGATTTATTACCTGTATTAAAAGAAGTTGGTGTAGTTGACTCAGGTGGTCAAGGTTTAGTATTTATTTATAATGGATTTTATGAAGCTTTAACAGGTGAAGCTACTCCGGTTCAAGCATTATCAACGAATAAGATTGATTTAAGTTCAGTAGCTCATCATGAAAGTGGAATTGACTATGAACATGCTTCTACAGCAGATATTCAATTTGGTTATTGTACTGAAATTATGGTACGTATCGGTGAAGGGGAAACAGTCGTAGATACTTTTGATTACGATACATTCCGTAATTACTTAAATGAATTAGGAGATTCTTTATTAGTTGTAGCGGATGATGAAATTATTAAAGTTCACGTTCATACAGAACGTCCTGGTGAAGTGATGAATTATGGTCAACGATTTTGGTTCATTAATGAAAGTGAAAGTTGACAATATGCGCTTGCAACATGAGGAAGTTTTAAAAACTGATTATACTGATAAAGTAAAAGCAGCTGCTCCAAAAGCTGAGTATGGAATTGTTGCTGTAGCTGCGGGTGAAGGGATTCATGAATTATTCAAGAGCATGGGTGTGACAACGATTATTAATGGTGGTCAAACAATGAACCCAAGTACAGAAGATATTTTAGCAGCAGTAAAAAGAAGCTCATGCTGAAAAAGTGATTATTTTTACCAAATAATAAAAATATTTTAATGGCTGCAAATCAAGCTGCTGAAGTAAGTGAAGATGCAGAAGTAGCAGTTAGTAGCAAGTAGAACAATTTCTGAAGGGTTGTCTTCATTATTAGCGTTTAATCCACAAAGCTAGCCTTTGAAGAGAATCAAGAAGCTGATGACAGAACAATTGTCATTAGTGACAAGCGGTCAAATTACAAATGCCGTTCGTGATACTTCAATCGATGGAGTAGATATTAAAGAACAGGACTTCATGGGTATTGTCAATGGTAAAAATTTTAATTAGTATACCAGATCGTAAACAAGCGACAATTGATACAATTGCGAAAATGGTGAATGATGAATCTGAAATTTTAACGATTTTAGTTGGGAAGATGTAGCAATAGAAGAAGCAGAAGAAATTGTTTCTTATGTTGAAGAACATTTCCCAGATATTGAAGTTGAATTACACGAAGGTTTACAACCTGTATACGCATATTTATTAGCAGTAGAATAGAATATTAGAGACTGGATGGACGTCATCCAGTCTTTTTGATAGGAACGAGATAAGCAGAAGTAGCAATGACAAGAATTTTCATAGTAGCAAAAATATTATAGGGAAATTCGAGACCTTAGGCTCGAATTTTAGCCATGAGACTCGCTTGCGAGGCTGCTGGCGACCTTGCTACTATGAAAATTCTTGTCTATAAAATATTAAAAAAACAACAACAGTTGACAGTATGTCTTTTCCTCTCTAAACTATAAAGGAATAGGATGTTTGGAGGTGAAGAAATGGATAAAACAATATTTCAATCCGTAAGATTTTTAACAGGAGTCGGACCTAAACGAATGGAACCATTACATGACTTAGGAATTGACACCATTTATGACTTATTAACACATTTTCCATTTCGATACGAAGACCTTCAAGTAAGAGATGTTTCGACCATCATGGATCAAGAAAAAGTGACATTAGCCGGAATCATTGTAACAGAGCCGGTTGTTCATTATTATGGATTTAAGAAAACCGTATTTCCTGTCGAATGGCGATTGGAGAACAAGTTATCCAAGTGTCCTTTTTTTAACCAACCCTATTTGAAAAATAAATTAATCCAACATCAAGAATGTATTATTTTTGGAAAATGGGACGCCAAACGCTCAACTTTAATGGGAATGAAAATTATTTCAACTAAAGAAGATATGGAGGAAACGTCCAATTTTGAAGCGGTATATCGAACAAATAAATCTATTCGACAAAGTACATTGTTGAAATTGATTCAAACAGCTTTACCATTGTATAAAGAAAATATTCCAAATCCACTACCAGCTTCTATTCAGAGACAATTACTATCGCATTCAGAAGCTGTTGAAGGGATGCATTTTCCAAAAGATGAACATCATTCAAAACAATCTAGACAGCAATTAGTGTATCAAGAATTATTTTGTTATCAGCTAAAACTGCAAAGCTTAAAAAAGAAAAGGCATTATGCTAAACAAGGACAAAGTATTTTATATGAAAATACGGAATTAAAGGCATTTATTCAAACTTTACCTTTTACATTAACTGAAGGGCAAAAGAAAGTTGTTAATGAAATTTGCTATGATTTAAGAGCTCCGTATGAAATGAGTCGCTTATTACAAGGAGATGTAGGAAGTGGGAAAACAGTTGTTGCTACAATTGCGATGGTAGCGACTGCTTTAACAGGAAAACAAGCATGCTTAATGGTTCCAACAGAATTATTAGCAGACCAACATTATGAAACCATTTGTGCGTTAACAAAACAAACAGAACTAAAAGTTGGAAAACTTACTGGAACCACAACTTTAAAAAGAAAGACGACGAGTTATTAGAGCAATTAGAAAAGGAGAACTCCAACTTTTAGTGGGAACTCATGCTTTATTCCAGGAAGATGTCATTTATCACGATTTAGCGTTTATTGTCATTGATGAACAGCATCGTTTTGGAGTGAAGCAAAGAGCGCAATTAGCTCAAAAAGGAACAGGAGTAAATGTTACAAATGACAGCAACTCCAATTCCAAGAACACTAGCCATTTACGACCTTTTGGAGAAATGGATACATCCATCTTAAAAGAAGCTCTAAAGGACGACAACCGATTCAAAACATTTTTGAGGTTAAAGAACAAGAGTTAGAAAAAGTATATGATTATATTGAAAAACAAGTTCAGGACGGAAGACAAGCTTATGTTATCTCTCCTTTAATTGAAGAAAGTGAAAATTTAGATGTTCAAAATGCTACTGAAATTTATGAAATGATTTCTAAACGATTTGAAAATCGTTTGTCGGTAGGAGTTATTGCATGGACGTTTAAAAAGTGATGAAAAAGAAAGTGTCATGAATGCCTTCCAAAAGAACGATGTACTAAGTACTAGTTTCTACAACCGTTATTGAAGTCGGTGTAGACGTGCCAAATGCTACTGTTATGGTTATATTAGATGCGGATCGATTTGGATTAGCTCAATTACATCAGTTAAGAGGACGAGTAGGACGTGGAGAACATGCATCAACGTGTATTTTGATTGCATCACCTAAAACAGAGCAAGGAAAACAACGAATGCAAATTATGTGTGAGTCAACAGATGGATTTTATCTGAGTCAGAAAGACTTAGAATTACGTGGTTCAGGAGATGTTTTTGGACTTCGTCAATCTGGAATTCCGGAATTTAAAGTGGCTGACATTGTACAAGATTATGATATACTAGAACAAGCAAGAGAAGATGCTATTACATTTGTCATCGAGGAAGAGGACAGTGTAGCTTATAAAGAAATACAAGAATTTATTGAACAAACAAGTCGTGAAACGGAGGAAGTTATAAATGGTTAAAATTGCCATTGATGCGATGGGTGGAGACCACGCTCCTAAAGAAATTGTTGCAGGTGCTATTCAAGCAGCAAAAGAATATCCAGAAAATGAATTTCAATTATATGGAGATGAAGAAAGTATTCAAGCAGTGATGACAGAAACACTGCCGAATATTACAATTATTCATTGTAGTGAAAAAGTAACGAGCGAAGATGAACCTGTTAAGGCTGTTCGTCGTAAAAAAGATGCTTCTATGGTAGTTGCAGCTCAAGCTGTGAAAGATGGCGAAGCAGATGCTCTATTTTCAGCGGGAAATACGGGAGGATTATTAGCAAGTGGTTTATTAATAGTTGGTCGTATTAAAGGGATTGACCGTCCAGGGTTAATGCCAGTATTACCTGTTGTGGGAAAGGAAAATCGTCAATTTATTTTTAATGGATGTTGGTGCAAATGCTCAATGTAAAGTACAAAAATTTAGAACAATTTGCAGTCTTAGGTTCTTATTATGCAAAATATGTATTAAATATTGAAAAATCCAACAGTTGGTTTATTAAATAATGGAACTGAAGAAGGTAAAGGGAATGATTTAGTAAAAAGTGTTTATTCACTTCTTCAAGAAAATTCATCAATTAATTTTGTCGGAAATGTTGAAGCAAGAGGAATTTTAAATGGAATTGCAGATGTTGTTGTAACAGATGGTTTTACGGGAAATGCAGTTTTAAAAACGATTGAAGGTACTGCTTTAACAATGATGAGTTTATTAAAGGAAAATATTTTTAAGTCAGGGGATTAAGGGGAAACTGGGGGCTTTATTATTAAAGGACACTTTCCGTTCATTGAAAAATACTTTGGATTATTCTCAATTTGGTGGGGCTGTTTTATTTGGATTGAAAGCTCCTGTAGTGAAGGCTCATGGTTCTTCAAGTGCAAGTAGTGTTTATTTTGCGATGAAGCAAATTGATACGATTGTTCGAAGTGGCGTAGTGAAAGATTTGTTCGATTATTTTGAGGAGAACTAAAATAGACTTTTGCGTTATAGTAATAGACGACGGCAGCAAACCTTCGGTTTCATGTCTTATCTACTATACAAAGTATTTTCTACGTGAGTATAAAAAGTGACGAGCTGTTGTTGCAGGCGTCACTTTTTGTTGATTATTTAAAAATTGTCGGGAATGTTAGTAGAATTGAAATAATCCATAACCATGCAAAAGTCCATAAACAAAAATGAATGATAGACTGATATGATTTTTTTCTTTTGTGGAACATACCCTTTTTTTCTTCGAGCGAAAACTATAAAGGAAAAAGTCAAAATTTCCAGATTGAATGACTAATAGAGTTAAGCCCATGATTAAGAACGGAAAACTCAATATGGTTAATGTATTTCCAATAAAAACAAAATCAAAACTAAATTTTTTCGTAAAGCTTGCATAAATGGTGATGAGAAACGTAAGGATGAAAGTAGTGCCTAGTGCATATAAAAAGAGTCGTTTATTCAAAGGATTACCTCTCCTATTCTTCTGAAGAATCATCATCATCATCTTCTGTTTCTGTTAACGTATATTTTTTGAATCATTTCTGCGGTTTCTTTTATAAATCTTCTCATAGCAAGATAAGAGTGTATCATTTGAATAGCGTTTGAAATGCTGAAAGTAGCAAAAACACAGCAGAAAATAGTTGAAAATCCCCAACCAAAAATGGGAAGTAGTTGTACTGTAAGGAATATAAAAAAACAAGTAATTAAGAGTTCCAAAATCAATTGGATAAAAATTGTTGTTTACTAATCATAAAAATAAACCTCCCCCATTAACGTCTTTTTAAAAAAATCTTACAAGATTCTACTAAATTTTTTTCAAGTAATTTTTCTTGATTTTTGACCAAATGAGTACTATAGTAGTGTAGTTAGCACTTAAAGAGAATGAGTGCTAAAAACCAAGGAGGAATGACTATGTTAAAACCGTTAAAAGATCGTGTTGTGATTCAAATGGTAGAACAAGAAGAAAAAAACAGCTGGAGGGTTGTTTTTACCAACTGCAGCACAAGAAAAATTACAATTTGCAGACAGTGTTAGCTGTGAGTGAATTTACAGAAGAAAAAGATCGTCAAGTTCAAGTTGGAGACCGTGTTGTCTTTGAAAAAAATATACAGGAACTGAAGTTAAATTAGATGGTCAAGAATATATTATTGTAAAAAGAACAAGATATTATTGCAATTGTCCAATAAGAAAGTGAGGAACTGAAAAATGGTAAAAGATATTAAGTTTTCAGAAGATGCAAGAGCATCGATGCTACGTGGAGTAGATATTTTTAGCAAATACAGTAAAAGTAACTTTAGGACCTAAAGGTCGTAATGTTGTATTAGAAAAAGCGTTTGGTTCACCATTAATTACAAAATGATGGAGTAACCATTGCAAAAGAAATTGAATTAGAAGATCATTTTGAAAACATGGGAGCTAAATTAGTTGCAGAAGTAGCTTCTAAAACAAATGATATTGCCGGAGACGGAACAACAACTGCAACAGTTTTAACACAAGCAATTGTTCGTGAAGGATTAAAAATGTTACTGCAGGTGCAAAATCCAGTAGGCATTCGTCGTGGAATTGAATTAGCAACACGTGCTGCTGTAGAAGAATTACACAAAAATTTCTCGTCCTGTAGAATCAAAAGAAGCAATTGCACAAGTAGCGGCTATTTCTTCAGGCTCTCAAGAAGTTGGTAGTTTAATTGCTGAAGCAATGGAAAAAGTAGGTAACGATGGAGTTATTACAATTGAAGAATCTAAAGGAATTGAAACAGAATTAGATGTTGTAGAAGGAATGCAATTTGATCGTGGATATTTATCTCAATATATGGTAACAGATAATGATAAAATGGTTGCACATTTAGATAATCCATTTATTTTAATTACAGATAAAAAGTATCTAATATTCAAGAAATTATTCCATTATTAGAACAAATCGTTCAACAAGGTCGTGCATTATTAATTATTGCAGATGATGTAGATGGAGAAGCATTACCAACATTAGTTTTAAATAAATTACGTGGAACATTTAATGTAGTAGCGGTTAAAGCACCAGGATTTGGTGACCGCCGTAAAGCAATGTTAGAAGATATTGCTGTATTAACAGGTGCTCAAGTCATTACAGAAGATTTAGGCTTAGAATTAAAAGATGCTACTTTAGCACAATTAGGTACAGCTGGAAAAGTAGTTGTTTCTAAAGATAATACAACAATTGTTGAAGGAGCAGGTTCAAAAGAATTAATTGCGAACCGTGTAGCTTTAATTCGTTCTCAAGCACAAGATACAACAAGTGATTTTGATCGTGAAAAATTGCAAGAACGTTTAGCAAAATTATCAGGTGGAGTAGCTGTTATTAAAGTAGGTGCTGCAACTGAAACAGAATTGAAAGAGAAAAAATTACGTATTGAAGATGCTTTAAATGCCACTCGTGCTGCTGTTGAAGAAGGAATCGTTTCTGGTGGTGGAACTGCGCTAGTGAATGTTCAAAAAACAGTAGATGCTTTAGAATTAGAAGGTGACGAAGCAACTGGAGCGAAAATTGTTTCTCGTTCATTAGAAGAACCACTTCGTCAAATTGCAACAAATGCTGGCTTAGAAGGTTCTGTAATTGTGGCTCATTTGAAAGCTCAAGAGTTAGGAATTGGATATAATGCAGCAAGTGATGAATGGGTAAATATGATTGAAGCAGGAATTGTAGATCCTACTAAAGTGACTCGTTCTGCTTTACAAAATGCAGCTTCTGTATCTGCTTTATTATTAACAACAGAAGCAGTTGTGGCTGATAAACCAATTCCAGCTGCACCAGCAATGCCTGGAATGGATCCAGGAATGGGTATGATGTAATCGTATAAACTATAAACTAGACTTCTCTGAAGTAGCTAGGACACAAGCAGCCTCGCAAGAGCGAGTCTCATTGCTAAAAATTGAGTCTAGGGTCTCAATTTTTCCAGTGATAAAATCTGCAGTAGCAGTTTTTATCACTCGAGCTACAGCGAGAAGTCTGTTTATTTGGACGTGTGTTTATGAATGAACGTATAAAGTAAGACTTCTCTGAAGTAGCTAAGGACGCAAGCAGCCTCGCAAAAGCGAGTCTCATTGCTAAAGCTACCGTGAGAAGTCTTTTTCCTTTTTTCATCATAGAAATTCTTTTAAATTCATAAAATAGTATTGAATTCTGTAAAGCTATGGTATACACTACTGTATATACAGTAAAAAAGGAGTTTTTAAAATGAAGAAGAATAGATTTTTAACATTAACAGCCTTACTAACAGCAATTGCGATTGTGGTTCCGATTGTAATGCCATTTAAAATTGTCATTCCACCGGCATCCTATACTTTTAGGAAGTCACGTAGCTATTTTTATTGCAATGTTTCTTTTCTCCATGGATGACAGTATTTGTTGTATTAGGGTTCAACACTTGGATTTTTATTAGCAGGGATTTCTATTTATTATCGTATTACGAGCTTTTTCTCATATTTTTATTTGGAACATTAGGGCTCTTTTATTTGAGAAAAATTCCCGAATATTTTAGAAAATAAAAATCTTCCTGGTTATTTAATATTGTTTTAGCAATTATTCATGCCATTGGTGAAGTTTTTTTGTATGTTTTGTCTTTTATAGTGACAGGTCAAGATCTTTCAAAAATTATTGTATGTCTTATTTGTCTTAGTGGGGGTTGGTACGATTATTCATAGTATGGTAGACTATGTAATAGCGATTGGTATTTATCGTTCATTAAAGAAAATCCATAAGAGAGAGGGTTAATAGTGACCATTACACGTAGAAAGCAATTATTGACTTTATTAAAAGAATCTTCATCAGCGATTAACGGACAGCAATTAGCGGATCATTTTCATGTGACAAGACAAATTATTGTTCAGGATATTGCCATTTTACGTGCAGATGGAGAAGAAATTATTTCAACGAATCGAGGATATATTCATTCTGCATCTAAGCAACCGCAACAAATGCATCGTTTGTTTAAAGTGAAACATACGATTGATGATATTGAAGATGAGTTAGTTGCTATTGTGGATAATGGTGGAAGAGTAAAAACAGTGTTAGTGGATCATCCAGTTTATGGGGAAATTCAAACATTATTGAAAATGACTTGTCGTAGAGATATTGTTCATTTTATGAAGCAAGTGGAGGAAACGAAGTTTCGTCCTTTGTCTGAGATAACGGATGGGGTCTCATTATCATTTAGTGGAAGCTGATACGAAGCAAGATTTAGATGAGATTGAAAGAGCTTTGAGAAAATTGGGGTTTTTAATCGACGACTCTTTATAGTTTACGTATAGACTTTCTAGTATAGTAGTAAGTGACGCCAGCAAACCTTCGGTTTCATGGCTAAAAATTGAGCCTAGGTCTCAATTTTTCTTGTGATAAAATCTGCTGAGCAGTTTTTATCACTGATACTACTATAGAAAGTCTTACTTTTTGGACGTGTATTTATGGGAGTACGTATAGGATGTAGACTTTCTAGTATAGTAGTAAGCGACGCCAGTAAACATCTCGGTTTTATTGGTACTACAATAGAAAGTCTTATGCTCATTTTTGAACTGAATTTAAAAAAAGTTAAATTGAGAAAATATACTTTCAAAAGAGTTATTTAAACAGATATGAATAATTGCTTCTTATATATTAGAGAAAATAATAGTATACTTGACAATGTAAATTTGATTCATTATAATACGAGTTACATACTATTGGTATGGAAAAGAGGTTTTATAATGGCAAGGAATAGAAATCCGGAGGAAACAAGGGAGAAAAATATTAGAAGTTTCGAAAAGAATTATTTTTAGAAAAAAAGGATTTGATAATACATCAATACAAGATATAATCGATGGATTAGGTGGATTAACAAAAGGTGTTATTTATCATCATTTTGAGTCGAAAAATGAAATATTGCAATCAATCATTAGTGAAAATAATCAAAAAATTTTTAAATTATAATTGGAGAGGAGAAACAGGATTAGAAAAATACAAAAATTCATTAATGGATTCTTTTTTCAAATTTTGAACAACAAAGGCTCGTATACTCAGCTTCAATTATGTTAAGAAGTCCACGTTTGTTAGGTGAACAATATCTAAATCTATTTTCTGATTTTTTACCGGTAATTAGAAAAAAAGTTTTTTTGAAGGTGTTAAAGATAACTCAATTAAAAACAGAGTACCCAGAAGAATTAGCAGATTTAATTATTTTTAACTTTGAATATTTGGATTGGGTTCCAAATTTCTATTTATTCAGTAGAGGAATTAAAGAGTAAAATGAATTTTATTAAACTAACTTTTTGAGGGTCTGGGAGTACAGTTGATTACGGATGAAATGATGGAAATAATTTTCAAATTATTTAATCACTTAAAAACAGTAAATAAGTTTTACGTATAGATATTTTTAAAAATACCATACTCTAGCTATGGTATTAAAAATTCTATTATACATACCTTTAGTATGTTTATTTTTAAAATTTTTACATACCAGGAGTATGTAAAGTGCTTTTTAGAATAGTGTAATTAATTTAAACAAAAATTTTTGGAGGGAAAAGTCTATGTTGTCACTTATAAAAAAATTGAAATAAATAAAGTTTCAAAAAGTTAAATTATTTTTAGCTTGGTTGATTACCATATTTATAGTATCAGGTATTACAGGAATTATAATTATGGGGGCTAGGTACGGATAATAAATTGGGAGAATTTGTTGGACAGAGTATCAATGATTATAGAGGTACAAGTCAATGGGAAGGCTGGGCAATTGCAATGTCATTGTTTTCATCTTTATTTACAAAAAGCAGCTTTTTAATTTTTGAATCTTATTTATTGTCTATCATTATTATTGATGAATTTAAACGAAGAACAATTTTTTTCAGTTGTTTTTCTTATCCTATTTCTAAAATAAAAGTTATTATGGGGGAAAGTGTTATCAGTAATTTCTCATATCATTTATTACTCATTTTACTGCACATATAGTTATTCAATTATTTATTAAATTTATGGCATTTTTAACAGGAGAAAATTATATTCCATTCACCAACTATTTAATTAATTTAGTCGGAATTACGTTTGGAACAGTTTTAATCGGTTTAATACCTTTTTGTTTTTAGGTATGATTAAGTATTCAACTCCTATAACAATACTTTCAGGACTTGGTTTGGCAGCATTACTCTAATGCTACTCCTGGAAGTTTAACGCATAATTTTGTTGATAACGTATTTTTAATAATTGCTAGTGTCATAAGTTTAATGATTGTTTCATTTTCTATTTATACTATTTCAAAAAGATATTAATATCAACTAGTATAGCTAATTTTATTGAAGTGAGATGAGTTTTCTCAGATAAAAAGAATGAATGAGTAATAAAGGGAAAAATTAGAATCTATATACCTGATGGAAATTTAAACTTTATATTGAAAGAGAGGGATAGAAATGGAAAAATATTGTTGAAATAAAAGAACTTTTTAAAACAATAGATAAGGAAGAAATTTTGAGTGATATTAACCTTCAAAATTGCTGAAGGAGAAATCTATGGTTTGTTAGGATCAAATGGTGCTGGAAAAACTACTTTTAATGAAATGCATGTTATCTTTATTAACGATTACATCTGGTAGTATTGAAATTTTTGGGAAAGATTTACAAGAACATAGAGAGGAAATTTTTAAGTCAGGGTTAGTAGTATTATTGAAACACCAATATTTTTATGAAAACTGTACTGCAAAAGAAATTTTAGAAATTCACGCTCAATACATGGGAAAAAAATATTACTGAATTAGATATAATAAGTACCTTTAAGAATGGTCGGATTAAAAATACGACAAAAAAGTAAAAAGAATTTTTCATTGGGAATGAGACAAAGGCTAGGTTTAGCTCGTGCATTCTTAACGAAACCAAGATTATTAATTTTAGATGAACCAATTAATGGTTTGGATCCAGTAGGAATTCAAGAAATTCGAAAATCTCTTACAGTTACTTTCTAAGGAACATGGAATTACGATATTAATATCAAGTCATATTTTATCGGAAATTTCACAGATTGCAGATAAGATTGGTGTTATCAAAAAAATGGATCAATGATTGAACAGGTCTATATGAAAGAGCTGATGAAAGAGAATATTGACTTAGAAGAATTTTTTTATGTCTCATTTTCTAAGTAAAAATCAAGAATTATGAGGGCAGATTAAGAATGAAACAATTAATAAAGAACCATCAGAAGGCTTTTTATGCTTTCATGATTTTTTTAATATACTTGTTCCTTTATCTAATATTGCTTTTGCTTATTCTATTAAAGGGATTATTGATAGTGGGATGTCTAAAAATAAAGAAGATTTAACTCAAGCAATACTAGTGGGCGCGGGTGTTATATTCATCTATGCAGGTCTTAATTTTTATATCCTTTTCAATTAAGAAATAAGCTTGTTAGAAAAAAATTATGTCAGGATATAAAAAAACAAGGTGTTCCAATCTATTTTTAGATAGAGATTATAGAGAATTTTTCTAAGGAAACATCAGGAAATTTATTTTAATTTTTGACTGAAAAATATGAAGAAAAATTGAACAAGATTATTTACACCAGTATTTTTAATATTTCAAAAATCTATCCTTGATGATTTTCTCGCTAATAGCTATGTTTATAGGTAATTGGTTTTTTTAACTTTATTTGTTATCATTGTAAGTATTATTCCAATGTTGATTTCAGGATTTATTGGCAAAAAAGTCAGCCTTTTATACAAAATAGAGTTATGATTGCAGAACAGACATATTTAGCTAAGATTAAAGATATTATAGCAGGTTTTTGGTTATTAAAAAGTTTTTAATGTGAAAGAGGCTATTTATCAGGATTATAGTTATGTAAGTGAAAAATTTGGAAGAGATATATTTTACAAAAAGGAAAGTTTGATGTTTTATCTAATGTTATTTCTCAGCTCTCAGGAATGATTGTTTTTGGTTGCTTTTTGGTGGAGGGATGTATCTTGTTTTTAATGGTTATACTTCAATTGGGAGTGTAACAGCTATTGTTCAACTAGTTAATTTTTGTAGTAATGCCAGTAAATGAAGTTGGTGTGGGTATAACTAAATTCCGTGAAGGGTCAGGTAACGCTAGAGGCATTTGAGGTACCAGATGTACCCGAATTTCAAATGGGTAAAAACAAAAGAATATTTTGATGAAGTGATTACATTCTCAAATGTTGATTTTTTTCTTATCCAAATGCTGAAGAAAAGATTTTTAATCATTTATCTTTGAAGATTCAAAAGGGAGAAAAAATTGCAATTGTAGGTAGATCAGGAAGTGGAAAATCTACTTTTATTGAATTTATTACTACGTTTTTTTATGAGGTAACAAGTGGACATATTTTAATTGATAATCAAGATTTACAAGATATTTCAATTGAGAGTCTTTATAACTTAATGACAGTTGTTCAGCAAGATGTTTATATTTTTGATGATACTTTTAAAAAGCAAATATTACCCTTAATCAATCCTTTTACTGAATATGATATAAAACAAGCTGTACAGCAGTCTGGTTTAGAAAGCTATGTTTTAGAAAATGAATTAGGTCTGCAAGTTTTATGCGGTGAAAATGGGTCAAACCTATCTGGAGGGCAAAAAAACAGCGACTTAGTATTGCACGTGCTTTGATTCGAAAAACTCAATTTTATTATTAGATGAAGCTACCTCATCTTTTGGATAATCAAGTTACTACTGAAATTGAAAATTCAATTTTGAAAATTCAAGATTTGACAGCTCTTGTTGTTACTCATAAGTTGAATGAGCTTATTTTTGAAAAAAATACAATAGAATTCTTTTTATGAAAGATGGAGGGTATTGTTGAAGATGGTTCTTTTGATGAATTGATGGATAGGAAAGGTGAATTTTTATAAGATGTTTAAATTTAGTGAGTAATAACACTAAATTAAATCAGATTAATGAGGATAAAATCGAGACTAACAAAAACAAGACTTGTCGAAGTGCAAGTCTTGTTTTTTTGTCTATCCATTATTCGTTTAATCCTGTTGAATTAGTTTATAAGCTGGGAAATTTTTCTAATTCTTGTTTTTCGGTATTCCAGTAAAAAAATCGAGAGCTTCTTGTGCAATGGAAAAAAATTGGGGAGTTTGTTTTAAGCCTTTAGCAATCCAGTAAATATAGCTATTAAAATCTTCATCCTCTTCAATTTCTAATAGTGTTTGAAAATTTTCAGGATGGAATAATCCCAATTGTTGTCTGCGAGTATGTTTGCTCATCCAATGACGATGGTCGAATGATACAAGTTCGATATGAGGTTTCATAGAACGAATCAATTCTTCAAAAGAAGAAGCAATTGTTAACCATTGATCCATTTCTACATCTATGAGACGAATGCTAGGTTCTTTTCCTTTCTCAAGGTAATCAAAACAATAGTAAACAGATTCATCTTTAAAAAATGGAATAAAGTAATCAGGCAGACCTGTTTCTTCGGGGGAAAAACAGTCATCTAACAAACTCATCCAATTGCCCTTTTCTAATCCTGCAATGCCATTTAAGAGAGTATAGTCCAAGCCGAATCGAGTAGGTTCAATGGTAGTTATTTTTGTATGAAGAAAATAACCAGCTCCTTCTTGTTGAATCCATTGTAAATAACTTTCTGGTAAGTCTCCAATAGTCCATTGATGATGGATAAGTGTAGTAGAATCTAATAGTACTTTTGTAAAAGCTTGTTGAATCAGTGACATGTTTTCCTCCAAAATTAGGTCTAAAGTATGAGGTGAGTTACAATAAATATGGTAAAATAAGATCAATTAATCGATAAAAGTTTGCAAAAACTAAAAACGATTTGTTACAATTAACTGTATAAAATATAAAGGAGTGTGTCAATATGACATTATGGATTATTTTAGGAATTATTGCAGTAGTCATTATTTGGGCTGTATCTGCATATAATGGCTTAGTAAAATTAAAAACTGGGTAAGTGAAGCTGCTGCTCAAATTGATGTTCAATTAGGGAGAAGAAATGATTTAATTCCTAATTTAGTAGAAACTGTTAAAGGTTATGCTAAACATGAACAAGAAACACTTTCTCAAGTTATTGCAATGAGAAATCAATTAACAAATATGGAAGTAATGCTTCTGTTCAAGAAAAATGGATGTTTCAAATCAATTAAGTGGAACATTAAAACAATTTTTTGCACTTTTCAGAAAGCTATCCTGATTTAAAAGCAAATACTAACTTTATTAAATTACAAGAAGAATTAACAAATACAGAAAAATAAAATTGCTTATTCACGTCAATTATATAATTCAAGCGTGGCACAATATAACATTAAAATTCAAATGATTCCAAATAATATTATTGCAAATATTGGTGGATTTACAAAAGAAGCAATGTTAGAAATTCCAACAGAAGCACGAGAAGTGCCAAAAGTTCAATTTTTAAAATTGAGCGTAGGTGAAAAAAGATGATGTATGAACAAATTGCTGCCAATAAAAAGAAAAACTTGGGTGGTAGTAGGATTCTATCTCATATTATTTTTATTGGTAGGTATTGCTTTAGGTTATACCCTAATTGATAATGCTGTTGCAGGAATGGTTATTGCATTAGTTGCAGGTGGGCTATATACAATGATGATGATGAGTCAATCAACAGATGTTGTGATGCGATTAAATCATGCTCGTGAAGTGACTGAATACGAACAAGCACCTCAATTGTGGCATATTGTTGAAGATATGGCGATGGTTGCAAAAGTTCCAAGACCAAGAATATTTGTGATTGATGATGACTCTCCGAATGCCTTTGCAACAGGAAGTTCTCCTGAAAAAGCATCGGTTGCTGTAACAACAGGTTTATTACAACGTTTGAATCGTGAGGAATTAGAAGGAGTTTTAGCTCATGAATTTGCTCATATTCGAAACTATGATGTAAGATTGCAAACTATTGCCATTGCGCTTGGAGCAGTGATTGCTATCTTAGTGCAATTTGGAAGTCGAATGATGTTTTGGGGACGAACTTCAAGACGTTCAAAAGATGACGAAAATGGACTTGCAGTGATTATGATGGTGATTTCTATTTTAGCAATGATATTAGGGCCATTGATGTCTACGATTTTACAATTAGCAATTTCAAGAAATCGTGAATATTTAGCAGATGCAACGGCAGTAGAATTTACTCGAAACCCACAAGGCTTAATCTCGGCACTTGAAAAAATCTCTCAAGCTCCAGCGATGGAAGAAGCAGATCCTCAAAGTGCAGCATTATATATTGCTAATCCTTTTTAAAAAGGGAAATGAGGAAAAAGATTCTTGGTTTGCAACGCATCCAGCTACAAGTAATCGGATTAAACGTTTAAGAGAAATGTAGGAATAAAGACAGTTGAAGTTTTATAGGAAGGCTTCTGATTGTTTTTATTTCATTTTTGTTACAAAAATAGTTTTTTTATAGACAATTTGTAATGAAATAAATATACATTCTAAGAGATATTTCCTATAATAGAGGAAGATAATAAAAGGGAGGGATTTTGTGATGCAATCAATTTATGTACATTTAGATTCAATTTCGAATCATGTCTTAAGTAGTTCGATTCATTTTCAATCGGCAGTATTGATGCAAAATGAAGTTCCTAAAAATATTTTGTTATTAAAAGGGCGTTCTTTACTGGCTACGTATGATGATTATACGGGGGTTCTATTATATTAAAGATACGAATAAAATTAAGGCATTTTTAGAGGAAGCTCAAAACAATGCTAATGAATATAATTGGATTGATTTTGAATCGCTAGAATTTTTACATCAATTAACGCCACAGGAGATTGCAGATTTATTGTATATCTCTCATGCGAATACGCATTTACACTCTCCATTTTTTTATAAATTACAAAAATAATTTTTATCTTTTTGACATTAGGACAAGAGTTTACAAAAGTGTATTACCGTAAAATGGATAATTTTTATCGACAATTAGCTTATCAACTCATGAATAAAATGAGTGAAGAAATGACTCGTTTAAGCCGACGATTATTTTTTTAATCAAGAGAAAATGCTGAAGAAATACCTGTTGAATTATTGAAAGAATTAGTGACGTATTTTAAAGTAGGCATGGTATTTTCAACGGAAAGAATCAAAAAGGATTTATTGGAATATACAATTCCATTATATATTGCAGAAGATTGTTATCATGTGATGGAAAATGTGTATATCAAAAGACAATTTGTTCGGAGAGTTACGTTATCACGAAGAACAGGGTTGGTCATTAGAAATTTATAAACGAAAAAAACAGATATCCTATAAAACGTTCATGAAAGAAGTAGCTTACTTTCTTTAAGAACGTTTTTTGTTAAAATATTCATAGTAAACTAGAAAAGAGGTTAGGGTTATGTATTATGTGAAAAATCAACGAAATGGGAAAAGAAATCTATGATGCAACAACAAATTTGACGATTGAATATTTTTTATTAAATGAGAAAAACTAGATGAACTGATTTTTGTTATTTTTACGTCAATGAAAATGCGATTATTATTGGGAAAAAAATCAAAATACGTATGAAGAAGTGAATCAAGATGGGGTCGATTCATTAGGAGTCCAAGTGGTTCGTCGTTTTTCAGGTGGTGGAGCCGTTTATCATGATATGGGAAATATTTGCTTCTGCTTTATAACTGAAGATGATGGAGATAGCTTTCGAGATTTTTGGTAAATTTACACAACCTGTTATTCGTGCGCTACATAAAATGGGAGCAACTGGCGCTGAACTTCAAGGCAGAAATGATTTACTGATTGAGGGAAAGAAATTCTCAGGAAATGCGATGTATTCAAATAACGGTCGTTTAACGGCTCATGGAACATTGATGCTTGATGTAGATGTAACGATTTTACCGCAATTATTACGTCCAAAAGTTGATAAAATTGAGTCAAAAAGGGATTAAATCGGTTCGTTCACGTGTCACGAATATTAAAACCTTATTTAGCAGAAGAATTCCAAGATTTAGATATTTTACAATTTAGAGAAGTGTTATTAAAAAAATATTTTCGAAGTGGAAGATACTTCACTGATTAAAGAATATGCTTTTGACAGAAGAAGATTGGGAAAAAAATTGAAGTGTTGAGAAAAGACATACTTTAATAATCCTGATTGGAATTATGGAAAAATCCAAAAATTTGCGTTAACACAATCGAAACGTACAACAGCAGGACAAATTGAATTCCATCTAAATGTTGAACAAAAATCGTATTAAAGAGATTAAAATTAATGGAGATTTCTTCGGACTTGGAGAAATTAGTGATGTAGAAGAAAGATTAACAGGAATAGAATACCAAAGAGAAGCAGTTACAACAGTGTTCGAATCAATCGATGTTCGTAAATATTTTGGAAATGTGACTGCTGAAGAATTAGCAGAGTTATTATTGAGCTAATACGAATGATAGAAAAGGAGTTATTACTTTACATTCTATGAAAATTCGTTACAATGGTACTATTCTTTTTAAAAAAATAAATAAATTTGTAAATGTATGTAAGTGAGGTGAATATTATGGAAATGGAACGTATTAATGAGGATACTATTTTTAGTAAGAATTGAGAATGAAGATTTACAAGAACGTGGCACTTCTGTTTCGGAATTGTTGGCTAATCCTACAGAAATAGAAGAATTTTTCCATAGTATTTTTAGAAGAGATGGATATGATAGATCAATTGAAGATTCTGAGGGAATGAGTTTTTCAAGTGATGCCAAATCCTGAAGGAATTGAAGTATATGTTACAAAAATATGTAGAGAAAAATGACATTGTGTCAGATAGTGAACGTTTTGTAAGAAATTTAGTGGATACACTTCAACATTCATTGAGACAACGAATTAGAAAAACCGAAAAAGAAAAGAAAAATAAAACAATCGATTGAAGAAGAAAAAGTATTAGAACCTTTAGATTGTACAGTCGAATCATTTGAGGATTTTTGTTCAGTTAGCCAAAAAAATACCCAAATCATAAACTAAAATCAACATTGTATCGTTATAGTGATTATTATTTCCTTCATATCTATCAAGAGGTTAGTAAAGCAGAAGATTTTTGTTGCAGAATTGGCATTATTAAGAGAATATGGAGAATTTTTCAAGAGTATCTTGGGAAGTGGTTCAGGAATATGGTGTCCGCTTAATCAAAGATGATGCTCTTTAAAGTTGCAAAAGACATATTTTAAATAAACATTGAAAGTAGCGATGAGTGGATAGATGATTATAGATGTTGCTAATTATTTTGTGCAATTAGTGATTGAAAGAAAAATAGATTGCGTTAAGAAAAGAGGATAATGATGGATATCAAAGATTTTGACAGAACATGAACAAAAACAGATTAAAGTGGGATTAACGACTTCTGTCATTACGGATAAAGAAGCAGCCAAAAGATTCTTGAATTAGTACCAAGTGAATGGATTAAAAAAATTCCATTTTTAGTAAGAGCTCATGCAACAACAAGAACTGTAGCAAGAGTTGCAAAACAGTACCCAGAACTTTATGCAGTAGCTAAACAAGAAGGACCTTTACCGGAAAAGGAAAAGGGAAGAATTAAGAGAAATTATGACAAATATTTTTGCAGAAAAAATGAATAAGCATAAAATAAAATGATATTTTTACAAACTAAAACAAAAATACCAGCCATAAATGAAAATGGCTGGTATTTTTGACTTTAAATGTTTAAACTGTCATAAACGGATTGTTTCATTTCTGAAATTTCAAGTACTCTTGTGTGCCTGATTTCTGCTTCCAGTACACTTGTAACAGCTTGAGGAATTTCTACTCCGCTTAATTGACGTACTTCATCAATTAATTGTTGATCACTTAAAGCAGTAATGTCCGAGTCTTTTACAGCCGATACAACACTTTGTGGGAATTTATATGGGCTAGCTGTGGATACAATGACTGTAGGAGTATTGTCTTTTGTTTCTTGTTGGTATTTAGTATAAGCACATTGAGCTACTGCTGTATGTGGATCTAATAAATAGTTTTCTTTTGTTAAAACAGATTCGATGGTTTGAGCTGTTTCTTCTTGGCTAGCACGAGCAGCATAAAACTCTTCGTAGGAGTGTAATACTTCTTTTTCGATATGATAGTGACCATTGTTTGTTAATGAATCCATTAATGCTTTTTGTTTCTTCGGCATTGCTTCCCTGTCATTTCGAAAATTAATCGTTCTAAGTTACTTGAAACTAAAATATCCATACTTGGAGAACTTGTTACTTCAAATTTTCTTTGACGATTGTATGTTCCGGTGTGGAAGAAGTCTACTAATACATCATTTTCATTTGAAGCACAGACTAATATTTGGATTGGAACACCTAATTGTTTGGCATAATAAGCTGCTAAAATATTTCCGAAGTTTCCAGTTGGAACAACAACATTCATAGATTCTCCAATTTGAAGAGCACCTTGTTTTAGTAATTGTGCATAAGCATAAACATAATACACTACTTGGGCATAAACGACCAATGTTGATAGAGTTAGCAGAAGAAAGTTGGAATCCTTTTTTTGCCAATGTTTGGTTTAAAGTTGCATCGTTAAATAGTTTTTTGACCATTGTTTGAGCATCATCAAAGTTTCCTTTAACACCATAAACAAATGTATTGTCTCCAGCTTGAGTAACCATTTGACGTTCTTGAATCGTACTTACGCCACCTTTTGGATAAAAAGACAATAATTTTTGTATGTGGCACATCTGCAAATCCTGCTAAGGCAGCTTTTCCTGTATCTCCAGAAGTAGCGGTTAAAATAACGATATCTTTGTCTTGTTGATTTTTCTTAGCTGCAGTTGTTAATAAATAAGGTAAAATCGATAATGCCATATCTTTAAAGGCGATGGTACGTCCATGGAATAATTCCATAATATAGGCATTGCCAACCTTTTTAATAGGGGCAATTGCTGGATCATCAAAAGTTGTATCATAAGCAGAATGAATACAATGTTGTAATTCTTCATCTGAAAAGTCAGTTAAAAATGCTTTTAAAATTCGGAATGCAATTTCTTGATAAGATTGGTGTTGCAATGTTTCCCAGTTCAATGATAATTGTGGCATTGTCGTTGGAACGTATAACCCTCCATCTTCAGCAATCCCTTTTAAAATTGCTTGAGAAGCTGTTACACGATTATTTTTATCTCGAGTACTAATATAGTGTAATTCTGTCACAATTTATCCTCCTTTATCTCTTCTAATGCTTTGTATTTTACCATAAGTTCTTCTATGTGCCTACTAAGTTGAATAAAAGAGAATCCATAAAAAAAGAGGTTAGAATGTTACATCCCAACCTCACAAAAATTATGCGTTATGTCTAAAAATATGGTTTGTTTTTAAACTCTTTAATAATAATAATCCAAAAACTGTTGTGAAACTGATTTTAATCAAATCTGGTAAAATAAATGGAAGTACCACGAGATTGACAGCTTTTGAAAAATCAGCATGCGTAATCAGTATAAAACCAATCACTCCACCAATAAATAGGGAAACTTCTCCAAAAAGATTCGCTAAAAATAGACGAACAGCATTTTGTTTTCTTTGTGCAATGATAGATGTAACGAATGCACGAACTGGGAAGAAAACTAGAAAACCAGCAGTCGGTCCAAAGAAAGCTTGAAATCCACCTTTTCCACCTGCAAAAACAGGAAGACCAATAGCACCTAGTAATAAATAAAGTACAATAGCAAGTGTAGCTTCTTTTGGACGATAAATCGTAGCAATTAATCCAATCGCTAATGTTTGCAGAGTAATGGGAATCGGGCCCTAAAAGGAATTTGAAAGGGTGACAATGCTGCCACCAGCGCTGCTCCCAATGCGATTAATGTTAAAGAATATGTTTTTGTTCATAATTGTCAACCTCCATAGCTTCATTATGGTAACAATATAAAAGAGTTTTACTGCATTGTCAATCTTTTTGGCAAAAATTGATAGGATTGTTTGAAAAACACTCTAAGCCTTGATAGAATAGATACAATACTTTTTATGAAATAAGAAGAGGAGTGAAAAAGATGTTAAAGAAAAATAGTTCTCTATTTTTTTCAAAAATATAAATATTTCCCATTTTTAGCATTTTTTTATCCATTTTTAGTGGAAGTTGTCTGTGAAGTTGGGCAAACCGATTATTATGTTAAAAATTATTGACGAAGGAATTCCAAATCGAGATACTACTATGATTTTATGGTATGGAATTTTAATGATTATCGTTGCGATGATTTCTCTTGGAGCCGGGGTATTAGGAGCGAAATTTGCATCCATTGCGGGAACCGGTGTTGCAAGTGAATTAAGAAGTGCGCAAATGAAGAAGATTCAAGAATTTTCATTTAAGAATTTGGACTTTTTTTCCAATGCGTCTTTAATTACACGTATGACGAGTGATGTAACCAATGTTCAAAATACAGCGATTATGACGATGCGTATTTTAGCACGTGCACCGATGATGTTTTTATTTGCATTCTTCTTTGCAGTATCATTGAATGCACAATTATCATTAGTCTTTGTAGTGGCAGTTCCATTTTTAGTAGTCAGTTTGGCGCTTATTATTTCAACAGCATTTCCTCGTTTTAGATTATTACAACAAGCAACAGATGGGATCAACCGTATTCTTCAAGAAAACTTTATTGGAATTCGAGTAGTGAAATCTTTTGTTCGTGAACCTTTTGAACGTGTAAAATTTGGTGTTGAAAATACAAACTTTAAAACACGTGCGTTATATGCGATGTATGTCATCGTTTGGAATAATCCTATCATGCAATTAACGGTTTACGCTTGTACAATTGCGGTTATGTGGTTTGGTGGGAAATTTGTAATGCATGGTGAAATGACAACTGGGGAATTAATTAGTTTCATTTCATATATTACGCAAATCTTAATGTCCTTAATGATGATTTCCTTTGTTTTTGTTATGTTAACAATGACAAAAGCTTCAATGGATCGTATTTTTGAAGTGATTGAAACAGAAGTAGATATTGTGGAACCTGAGCATGTGATTCCAACAGAAATTACTCGTGGGGATGTAGAGTTTGACCATGTTCATTTTTCATACGGAAAAGATCAACAAGAAGAAGTGTTAAATGATATTCATTTTTCAGTGAAAAGTGGACAAGTTCTTGGAATTATTGGACCAACAGGTTCTGGTAAAACATCCCTTGTTCAATTAATTCCTCGATTGTATGATGCAACGGCAGGAAGTGTTAGAGTTGCAGGTAAAGATGTTCGAGACTATGCGTTTTCTGATTTAAGAAGCCAAGTAGCGATGGTTCTTCAAAAAAATACACTGTTTTCTGGAACGATTCGAGAAAACTTATTATGGGGAAATCCTCATGCAACTGAAGAAGAAATGATTCAAGTAGCTAAATATGCTCAGGCACATCAGTTTATTATGGAAATGCCAGAAGGATATGATACAAAAGTAGAACAGGGAGGAAGAAATTTCTCTGGTGGTCAAAAACAACGTCTATGTATCGCACGAGCGATGTTAAGAAAACCAGCTGTTTTAATTTTAGATGATTCAACTTCTGCAGTGGATACAACAACTGATTCATTAATTCGTGAAGCATTCTTTAATCATTTACCAGATACAACCGTTATTATTATTGCGCAAAGAATTTCCTCTATCCAAGGTGCAGATAAGATTGTTGTATTAGAAGATGGAAAAATGAACGGAATTGGAACACATGAAACATTAATGGAAACAAACGAATTGTATCGTGAAATTTATGAAACTCAAATGGAAGGAGCGAAAGTAGATGAGTGCTAAAAAAATTGGACAAAAACGTCCTGAAAATTTAAAGCAAACATTAGCCGACTTATGGAGCTATTTATGGAAAAGTAAGTGGAGTCTTTTCGCTGTTCTTCTATTAGTTGTGTTAGGAAGTGCTGCAGGAATTGTAGGGACTTACTTTATTCGTCCTTTAATTAATGATTTTATTGCGACGAAAGATGTTGCAGGTCTAGCGAAAATGCTAGGTGTCATTGGGTTGATTTATATTATTGGGGGCGATTGCGAATTATTTCTCTGGTAAAATGATGATTACGATTGGTCAACAAACGATTGAAACAATGAGAAAAGATTTGTTTGACCATATTCAAACTTTACCGATTCGTTTTTGACACTAATAAGCATGGAGATTTAATGTCACGCTTTTACAAATGATTTTTGAAAATATTCAACAAGCGTTTAATAATAGTATGTTGATGATTGTCAGCTCTTTATTACAATTAGTGCTAACTTTTGTCATGATGATTATTCTATCTCCAATTTTAACAGGAATGTTAATTATTATGGTTTTCATTATGTTTGCATGATTGTAAGATTCTGTAGCAGGTCGTTCGGGTAAATTTTTCGCAGAACAACAAAAAGTTCTAGGGACAAGTGAATGGATTCGTGGAAGAACATATTGAAGGACAAAAAGTTGTTAAAGTGTTCAATCATGAAAGATTAGTTTTTAAAAGAATTTGAAACTTTAAATTCTCAATTAAGAGAAGCTGCGAATCAAGCACAATTTAATTCAAATATTATGTTCCCTATTTTAGGGAATATTAGTTATATTAATTATGCTTTAACCGCTTCAGTTGGTGGATATTTAGTTGTATTCCAAGGGATGGACGTTGGGGCATTAGCTTCATTCTTGCAATATTCAAGAACCTTTGCTCAACCATTAGCGCAAATGTCACAACAAACAAATGTCTTATTAGCTGCAATGGCTGGGGCAGAACGAATTTTTGCAATTTTGAAAGAAAAATCTGAAGTGGATGAAGGAACTGTAACTTTAGATCAAACAGATTCAAAACAATGGTATTGGGTAAAAGGGGAAGAGAGAATCCCTGTTGTTGGGAATATTCAATTGAATGAAGTGGACTTTAGTTATGTTCCAGATGTACCGATTTTGAAAAAAATCAATGTTTGGGCTGAGCCTGGATTGAAGGTAGCCTTTGTGGGTGCGACAGGTGCTGGGAAAACTACCATTACGAATTTAATGAATCGATTTTATGAAATTGATAATGGAGAAATTACGTTTGATACAATCCCGATTACGGAAATTAAGAAAGATGATTTACGTAAAACAATTTCGATTGTATTACAAGATACTCACTTGTTTACTGGGTCAATTGCAGATAATATTCGTTATGGGAATTTAGAGGCGAGTGATGATGAAGTGGTGAAAGCTGCGAAATTAGCGAATGCGCATGGGTTTATTAAACGTTTGCCTCATGGTTATCAAACGGAGATTACTGGTGATGGTGAAGGACTTTCTCAAGGACAAAGACAGTTACTTGCGATTGCTAGGGCGGCAGTGGCAAATCCGAAGGTTTTAATTTTGGATGAAGCGACTAGTTCGATTGATAGTCATACGGAAGCATTGATTAGTAAAGGGATGGACCAATTGATGGAGGGTAGAACTTCATTTGTAATTGCCCATCGTTTATCGACGATTCGTAATGCGGATGTGATTATGGTAATGGATCATGGTGAGATTATTGAGCGTGGTAATCATGAGAGTTTAATGGAAAAACAAGGTGTGTATTACCAATTGTATACAGGGCAGCTTGATTTAGACTGAAATAGTAGAAATATGACTTTTCTGATGTAGCATAGGACGGCAGCAAACAGCTTTGCTGTTTCATGCCTAAAAATTGAGCCTAGGGTCTCAATTTTTCCTGTCCAATAAGCCATTGTGGCTTATTGGACTGTTGCTACGGAGAAAAGTCAATTTCTTTAGACGGATGTTTATGAGAGTGCGTAAATGAAGTAGACTTTGCTTTATAGTAGCTGGGATGGTAGCAGACCTACGGTCTCATGCCTAAAAATTGAGCCTGAGGTCTCAATTTTTCCCGTGATATAATCAGCAGTTGCTGATTATATCACTTGAGCTACTATGCAAAGTCTTTTCTATTGGACGGATATTTATGAGGGATGTTTAAGAAATATGACTTTTCTGATGTAGTAAGGGACGGCAGTAGCTAGCTTTGGTGTTTCATGACTTGGTAATATACGTCTTTGTATTTCTTCATTTCTTCTGCAAGCTTTGGTTCTTCGCTTACCAGATTTAAGATGTCTACTATACGCTATGCTTTTTTTAATCCTTTGCTTGAATTCGCCTCTATTTTACCATTTTTTTAAGAATTTTCTCCACTTGATAAAGATACTATCTTCTTCAAGAATAGCTTTATCGGGTAAGTTTACTAAATAGACTCCGTCAATAGGATGGCAAGCAAAGTTGGTAACAACAATAGAAATAATCGATTTGGTAGTTGCCTCTTTATAATTTTGTGAAAAATCTGTTGCCCTATTCTATATACGCAAAAAAGTACTGAATTATTTGAGATGGATAAGCTATTAGTGCATCTAGTTATAATGGTATTACTTAAAACTAGCGTTTGATGATTATTTGAAGACATGATTACTAGTGTTTGACATGAGAGAAAATTTGGATTTACTAAATTTTTGTAATTTGTTTTCGTTTTTTTGTGTAAGCATATTTATGTTTTTCTTTGAATGTAAAACGATTATAATGAATTTATCTATCATTAAGAAGAGGTGTATTTATGGATATTTTTATTATGGGGAGCATTTTTGCTGCGGGATTATTGTCATTTTTTTCTCGCCATGTGTGCTGCCACTATTCCCAGTTTATTTTTGGAGTATTAATGAGTGAAAAGGGGAAATCGCAGTATTAAAATTGGAAAGTTTGAAATAGCGATATTACCGGTTGTTCGAACACTTTTTATTTGTAGCAGGAATCTCTACCATTTTCTTTTGTATTAGGATTTGCTGCTAGTTTATTAGGGTCAATTATTGTATAACCCGTATTTTCATTTAGTATTAGCTACCATTATTGTTTTATTAGGTTTACATCAAATGGAAGTATTTCAATTAACGACTTTACAAAAACAAAAAAACTGTACAATTTGAAACAAAAAAGAACATTCATTATGGAGTAGTTATTTATTAGGATTAAGTTTTAGTTTTGGATGGACACCATGTGTAGGCCCTGTATTAAGTTCAGTGTTAACATTAGTAGCAACTCAGCAAGCAAGTGTTTTTTATGGGATGTTTTTATTAGGAATTTATATTTTAGGATTATCAATTCCATTTTTTTAGCATTATCGATTGCTTCAACTGCTGCAATGAAAGCCTTCAATCTTGCAAAAAAACAATTATTCTTACTAAAGAAAATTGGAGGCATTGTTATTATTGTAATGGGTGTATGGATTGTTATCCAACAATTACAAGTATTATTTTTTTATAAGGATAGGAGAATGAGAAATGAAATGGAAATATATATTTATTGGAGCTAGTTTATTATTAGGGGCTTGTCAGCCAATGGGGAATCAACAAACAAATGCAACGAAACCTTCTACTGAAGTAGCTTCAAAAAGATAAAAAAAGAAAAATAGTGGTTCTAAAAAGTAGTGGAAGCTTCATTTAAAACTTTTGATGGGAAAACGGAGAATTTATCAGATTATAAAGGGAAAAAGTGTACATTAAAGTTTGGGCATCTTGGTGTCCAAACTATGTTTAGCAGGATTATCAGAAGTGGATTCTCTAGCAGCGAATCATTCAGATGATACAGTCGTTTTGAGTGTAGTAGCTCCTGGAGTGAATCGTGAGAAAAAGCAGAAGATTTTAAAGAATGGTTCTCTGGATTGGAGTATAAAAATTTACCTGTATTAATGGCAGAAACTCCAGATTTCTTTAAACAAGTGGGAGTGATTGGGTATCCAACATCAGTTTTCATCAATGCAAATGGAGAACTAGTACAGGTACATCCAGGTCACCTAGCAAATGAGGATATTCAAAAACAACTTGATAAGATGTAATTTTATTTATGAATAAGATTTTAGCTATAGTAGCAGAGGACGGCAGCAGCCCTGTGGTCTCATGCCTAAAATTTGAGCCTAAGGTCTCAAATTTTCCAGTCCAATAAGCCATATCTGACTTATTGGACTAATGCTACTATGGTAAGTCTTTTCGGGTAGAGGAACATATAGATAAGAGGACGTGAGCTCTCATGTTGGTAGATTTATTCTGGTTTAATTAGAATCGTTCAAGTGAATAAAGAGATTCAAAAATATCTCGTTAAAATGTAAGGAGTGGGTATAATGGATAAAAATATTGATTGGAGTTGTAACGTTAATTGTATTGCTGATTGCTTCTTATTATTTCATTCATCCTACAATATCAATAGCTCAGGCGAATGGAAATCCAATTGAGAAGAAAGTTAGTTCACTAATTAATCAACAAAAGGTTAACAAATCAGAAAATAAGGGGAAAAAGAGTTGAAGGAAATCTATTTAGCAGGTGGCTGTTTCTGGGGCTTAGAAGAATATTTTTCAAGAATTAATGGAGTAGAAGATGCCGTTAGTGGGTATGCAAATGGAAAAGTAGAAACAACAAACTACCAATTAATTCATGATACAGACCATGCAGAAACTGTAAAAATTACTTATGATGCAAAAGTTGTATCCCTTCGAGAAATTTTATTATATTACTTTAGAGTGATTGATCCACTATCAGTCAATAAACAAGGAAATGATGTTGGACGTCAATATCGAACAGGAATTTATTATCAAAATGATGACGATAAAGAAATTATTAAGCAAGTAGTAGCAGAAAAAGAAGAACAATTAGGGAAAAAGTAGCAGTTGAAAGGGAAAATCTTAGAAACTTTGTTGTTGCAGAAGATTACCATCAAGATTATTTAAAGAAACATCCAAATGGCTATTGTCATATTGATGTGAATAAAGCAAATGATCCAGTAATTGATTCAAGTTTATTCCCATTACCAGATGAAGAAACATTGAAAAATACTTTGACAAAAGAACAATATGCAGTTACTAGAGAAAATCGTACAGAAATGGCTTTTTTCTAACGAGTATTGGGACAATCATGAAGCAGGTATTTATGTGGATGTAGCAACTGGTGAACCACTTTTCTCTTCAAAAGATAAGTTTGATTCTGGTTGTGGTTGGCCTAGTTTTACGAAGCCTATTTCTTCAGAAGTAGTGACTTATAAGGAAGATACAAGTTTTAATATGAAACGAATTGAAGTTCGTAGTCGTATTGCGGATTCTCATTTAGGACATGTATTTGATGATGGTCCTCAAGATAAAGGTGGATTATGTTTCTGCATTAATAGTGCATCTATCCGTTTTATTCGGTTAGCAGATATGGAAGAAAAAGGCTATGGATTTTTGGTAGATTATATTAAATAAGACTTTAGCTATAGTAACAGAAAGACGCAAGCAGCGAGCAGAGCTGTCTCATTGCTAAAATTTGAGCCTAGGGTCTCAAATTTTAGCAATGAGACTTGCGAAAGCAAGTCTGCTACCGTCCTTTGTTACTATATCAAAAGTATTTTTCTTTATTCACCTCCGTAAAAGTTGACGGTCAAGTATCATTTCCCTTATAGTAAAATTACGAATAAAAATACAAAGGAGAAATTATGAAAGTCATTGTAGTAGGTGGAGGAACAAGCGGACTAATGGCAAGCGTTAGTGCAGCATTAGCAGGCGCAGAAGTAATTCTATTAGATAAAAATCCAAGCTTAGGACGAAAAATTACTCTTAACAGGCGGAACACGTTGCAACGTAACAAACATCCGATCAAGAGACGAAATTATTAAACACATCCCAGGAAACGGACGATTCTTACATAGCGCCTTTTTCCAATTCGATAACCATGACATTATTGAATTTTTCCAAAATCGAGGAGTCCAATTAAAAGAAGAAGATCATGGAAGAATGTTTCCAGTATCCGATTCTGCTAAAACCATTTTTAAATACATTTATCGAAGAAATTAAACGATTAGGCATTCAAGTAAGAACAAATGTAAAAAGTTAAAAGCGATTCGACTAGAACAAGGACAGTTTTTCAGCAGTAGAATTAGATAATGGAGAAAGAATCGAAGCTGATGCAGTCATTTTAGCACTTGGTGGAAAATCCTATCCGAAAACAGGCTCAACTGGAGATGGATACGGAATTGCACGAAGTGTAGGGCATACGATTACCCCATTATTTGCTACAGAAGTTCCTCTAACAAGTCAGGAAACTTTTATTAAAGAAGGCGTATTACGAGCTCTTTCTTTTAAGAAATGTTGCGTTAAGTGTGTTGAATAAAAAAGGGAAAGCCGTTGTAACGCATCAAATGGATATGATTTTTACTCATTTTGGAATTAGTGGACCAGCAGTATTACGTTGTTCAAGCTTTGTTCACCAAGTACAGCAAAAAGACAATGTCTCAGAAGTTACGATGTCATTAAATATACAACCTGATTTAACAAAACAAGAGTTAGCAGAAAAATGGCGAGAATGGAAAGAAAATAGTCCGCAAAAAACAGTGAAGACACCGTTAAAAAGAATGGATGCCTGAACGATATGCAGAATTTTTACTCCAACAAATTGGGTTGTCTTCACAAAAAGTGATTGGTAAAATGACTGAACAAGAAGTGCAACAATTACTAAATGCAATTCAAGATTTTAGATTTACAGTGGGTGGAAGTCTTCCTATTGAAAAAGGTTTTGTAACGGGTGGAGGAGTTCAACTAAAAGAAGTGTATCCAAAAACATTAGAATCAAAAATCACTCAAGGAGTATATTTCTGTGGAGAATTATTAGATATTCATGGATACACTGGAGGCTATAATATTACAGCAGCCTTTGTAACTGGATATGTTGCAGGATTGCATGCTGCACAAGGTTGGTAAAAAATGAAAAGAGCATAGTTTCGTCATAAAATCTTCATAATTAGAGACTATACTTTAGTCATTCCAAAAGAATAATATTTACCTCCCAAAAGTAAATAAACTCTATCCTTTTTTCTCCGGCAAATTTTGTCGGAGTTTTTTGATTTTTGTAACGAATGAAGCAAACTTATGTTATAATGGCAACGAAACTGTTAAATGAATCGAGGTGTATCCTTTTCGCCATGGTAAAACTAGGGGAAAGAATTGTAGAAAAAGGAATTCGTTTTTTGCCTTTAATGGACTTGTCACAAGTTGATACAAGGTTAGAAAGACCAATTCCAGAAGCAACATCTAAAGTAGAAATTATTGTTCATGCAATGGAAATCGGCATGGGAGTTTTAGGACATGTAGATATTTGTATCGAAGGCTATGTATATTCTTATGGAAATTATGATGAATTAGCTTTGTATTTTTAAATGGAGCTAGAGGAGAAGGTGTATTATTAAAAGCTCCAAGAGAAGATTATTTCAAATTTTGTAAGAGACATTACCAAAAAAACATTATATATTTATAGCTTAGAAGTGACTGACGAACAAGTACAATTAATTAAAAATCGTTTGGGAAAAAGTATTGAAGGAATCTGCTTTTCTTGGTCTCCTCCTGATGATATTTGTTCATTTAATCCGGTGAGTGAAAAGTTAGAAGAGATGTATGCTTATTTTTATGGTGCAAATGTATGCCAGTAACGTTTTATAAATTTAGAAAAACACAATTTAAGTTATATACGATGTGGCGGAATAATTGTTTACTGTTTGTGGACTATTTAGTTTCTGCATTAAAAGTAAGACCTCTTCGTGCAAGAATGACAACATTTCCAAGTTTATACCAAGAACGTTTGGAATCTTTAAGAGAAAAACAGCATTCAATCGTAACAGATTGTCAGATTTATTGATAAAGAAAAAACCGTTAGTCACTAATGATTAACGGTTTTGTTCTTTAGTATCAATCAGCGTAATTGCCGCCTTCAACACCCAAATATTCTTCTAGTGTTAGGTTAGAAGTGTAGATTGTTTCTGCAATATCTCCAACATATCTCAAATGCCATGCTTCTGCTTGATAACCCGTAATGGCTTCTTTCCCTTCTTGGAACCTTACGATAAAACCATATTCATGGGCGTGGCTATGTAACCATTTAGCAGCTTTCTCATCTTGAGGATTTTCTCCTAATAAACCATCAGCCTCATTTAAAATATCAAAAGCAAGCCCTGTTTGATGTTCACTATAACCTGGACGTGCGGAATAAGTATCTGCCGCTTCTTTTCCATCTTTGTTGACATAGTTTTGATAAAGTTTTGTTTGGTAATCATACGAACGAAAGCCACTGTATTGATTACTAATGTTAAAACCTAACTCTTGCATTTTATGGATGAGATCACGTATTTTTTCTCCAGCAATTGGATTTTCTCCTGGATTATAATTAGCAGGAAGTTTATGTTTTTTGTTAACGACTATTTGAATCCCTAATGATAGATCGGCTTCTCCATTACTTTTCTGAGTCGTTACAGTAGTTTGTTCAGTTGTAGCAGTCGATTTAGTCGTTTCTACTTTGTTGTCTGTAGTAGTGGTAGAGTGACAAGCTGTTAAAAATGCTAGACTTGCTACTATATAAATGAATTTTTTTCATCATTATCCTCCTTTATTTATAGTATTTATTGTAGCACAGATATCGAAATGAAAACATGCTAGAATAAAAAAATGAATATTTTTGTTTTTGAAATACGAAAAATGTTCATAAATTAACCGTTTTCTAATGGAAAACTACTTGAATTTTATTCAGTTCATGGTATAGTAGCTATTAAAAATTATCGATTCTAGGAGGTCTCCAATATGTCCATGTGGGAAACGAAGTTTCAAAAAGAAGGTTATACGTTTGATGATGTACTATTAATTCCAGCGGAAAGTTATGTGCTGCCAAATGATGTGGATTTACAAGTACAACTTGCTAAGAATTTATTGTTAAAAATTCCATTGATGAGTGCGAGTATGGATACTGTTACAGATTCAACAATGGCGATTGCGATTGCGCGACAAGGTGGTTTAGGCGTTATTCATAAAAATATGTCGATTGAAGCACAAGCTGAAGAAGTTCATAAAGTGAAACGTTCTGAAAGTGGCGTTATTTTGAATCCATTTTTCTTAACTCCGAAACATTCTGTACAAGAAGCAGAAGAATTGATGGCAAAATATCGTATTAGTGGTGTACCGATTGTGGAATCATTTGAAAAATCAAAAAATTAGTCGGTATTTTAACGAATCGTGATTTACGTTTTATTACAGATTATACAATTGAAATTGAAGAAGTAATGACAAAGGAACCATTAATTACAGCACTGGTGGGAACTTCTTTAAAAGAAGCAGAAAGTATTTTACAAAGACATAAGATTGAAAAACTTCCATTAGTAGATGAAAAAGGAAATTTATCAGGATTAATTACGATTAAAGATATTGAAAAAGTTATCGAATTTCCAAATTCGGCAAAGGATGAACACGGACGATTATTAGTAGCTGCAGCAGTTGGTATTACCTCAGATACTTTTGAACGTGCGAAAGCTTTATTAGAAGCTGGGGTAGATGCTATTGTTATTGATACAGCACATGGACATAGTGCAGGAGTCATCCGTAAAATTAAAGAAATTCGTGAAACATTCCCAGAAGCAACATTGATTGCAGGAAATGTTGCAACAGCAGAAGGTACTCGTGCTTTATTTGAAGTGGGTGTGGATGTTGTAAAAGTGGGGATTGGACCAGGATCGATTTGTACGACACGTGTGGTAGCAGGTGTGGGAGTTCCTCAAGTAACAGCGATATATGATGCTGCGACAGTTGCAAGAGAATATGGGAAAGCGATTATTGCAGATGGTGGTATTAAATATTCTGGAGATATTGTGAAGGCAATTGCTGCTGGTGGGCATGTAGTGATGTTAGGTAGTTTATTAGCAGGAACTGATGAGTCGCCAGGTGAATTTGAAATTTATCAAGGACGTCGTTTTAAAACGTATCGTGGAATGGGTAGTTTAGCGGCGATGGAAAATGGTTCGAGTGATCGTTATTTCCAATCGAAAAATGAAGCGAATAAGCGTGTTCCTGAGGGGATTGAAGGTCGGGTTGCTTATAAAGGTGCTGCTAGTGATATTATTTATCAGATGATTGGTGGGTTGCGTTCTGGAATGGGTTATGTTGGGGCGCATAATTTAGAGGAGCTTCGTGAAAATACGCATTTATTCGTATGAGTGGTGCAGGTTTGAGAGAGAGCCATCCACATGATGTACAAATAACAAAAGAAGCGCCTAATTATTCTGTCCAGTAATGTTATAAATTGGACTTTATCTGATGTAGCAAGGGACGGCAGCAGCCCTTCGGTCTCATGCCTAAAAAAATCGAGCCTGTAGTCTCGATTTTTCCCCGAGTAAGAGTACCCTGACGGCTACTCTTACTTTTGCTACAGCGAAAAGTCTATTTATTTGGGCGTGTATTTACGAGAGAGCAGTGAATGAGATTGGACTTTGTCTGATGTAGTAAGGGACGGCAGCAAATGTTCGGTTTCATACATGTTTGCTACAGTGAAAAGGCTATTTATTTCTTCAATAGTTAAAAATTATAAAATTTTTAAGCGTTTTTATTTTAGAATTATTCTATTCTGTGATATACTATATTCATAAAGGGGATGACAAAATGTCAAAAGAAAAACAAAATTAGTATTAAATCAATTAGTAGCTGACTTAAGTCAACAAGCAGCAATTATTCACCAAGTACACTGGTATATGCGTGGACGTGGATTTTTAACATTACACCCAACAATGGATAAATTAATGGATGAAATCAATGCTCAATTAGATGAAGTATCAGAACGCTTAATCACTATTGGGGGAGCACCATATTCAACATTACGTGAATTTGCAGACAACACTAAAATTCAAGATATTCCTGCATCATACGAACGTTCAATTGATGAATGGGTAAGACATTTATTAGTAGGATATGAATACTTAAGAGGTTTATACCAAGAAGGTTTAGAAACAGCTGGAGAAGAAGGTGATGATGTATCACAAGATATCTGCATCGGCTTCAAAGGCGATATTGAAAAAATCATTTGGATGCTACGTGCACACTTAAACGAAGCACCTGGAATCTAATTAAGTCAAACAAAAAAGGATGAGATACTCATCCTTTTTGTTTGAGTCATACAATCATTTGAAAAGAAGTTCTCAAAAGTATAGAATAGTTGAAGAGAAAATGATTTAGAAAAATAGATACATGATAAAAGGAGGATGAGATGAATTCAAAGGCGTTTTTATCAACAAATGTTTGCGATTGCGATTCCTGTTGCATTGCAAAAGTTTACTAACTTCATTTTTTGAACACATTAGATACGATGATGATTTCCTCTCTGGAGATGCGAGTATTGCTGGTGTTGGATTAGCAAACCAAGTGTTTTTCTTATTTACATTGATTTGTTTTGGAATTAATACAGGTTCCTCAGTTTTGTTCGCTCAATATTGGGGGCGTGAGGGATGTTCTTCAAGTTCGAAAAAAATTAATCAGGCAAGTTTAATATTGTCTCACAGCGATTTCGCTGCATTTATGCTTAGTTGCAATGTTATTCCCTTATGGAATTTTAGAATTATTTACCCATGATGCAGCAGTTGTTCAAGCTGGTGGGGACTATTTACGTGTAGCGGCATTAACCTATGTCATTACTGCATGGAGTTTTTCTTTAGGTAGTGCTTTAAGAAGTACAGGAAATCCAAGGGTTCCATTAATAGCAACGATGAGTAGTTTTGTTGCCAATGCTTTCTTTAATTATATTTTTATTTTTGGAAAATTAGGATTGCCAGCAATGGGGTTGTCGGAGCTGCATTAGGAACCGTTGTAGCTCGAATCATTGAAATTGGAGTGTTAGTTTTTGTTATCAAACGTTATCAAGGTCCGCTTCAAATTCCAATTCGACATTTACAAAAAATTTCAAAAGAATTTTGGACGGTCTATTGGAAGACAACTTTACCTGTTATTGTCAATGAAACATTTTGGGCATTAGGGCAAGTATTTTATAATGCAGCTTATGCAATGGTTGGAACTCAAGCCACTGCAGCGGTACAAATTGCGGTTGCGATTCAAGGATTAGCTTTTGTTATTGTCCGTGGACTAGGAAGTAGTTGTAGTATTATGCTTGGACAAAGTATTGGGAAAAATAAAATTGATCGAGCGAAAAAAGATACCCATCGATTTATTATTTTATCCATTATAACGGGTGTAGTCATTGGAGCTATTGAAAGTTTAACGCCACAATGGACATTATTATTATTTGGACATATTAGTCCAGAAGTATATACTCTTGGTCAACAATTATTACAAGTAATGGGAATCATTTTTATCTTAAAAACGATTAATTCCATTATTGTTGTAGGAGTTTTAAGAGGTGGTGGGGATACTCATTATGGAATGAAATTAGAAATGAGTTGTGTATGGTTAGTCGGCGTACCTTTATCTCTTCTAGCCGCAGGAGTGTGGCATTTACCAGTTACTATCGTTGTCATTTGTGCGGGAATGGAAGAAGTGACAAAAGTAGTTATCGGACTTTACCGTGTTTATTCTCAAAAATGGATTCATCGTTTAGTTCAAGACTAGTCAATTCCTTTCATTTATGGTAGAATACTTGTCAGACAGTTCGTAACCATCCTGTCTATAAACAAAACTAGGGCTTATTTGAACATGAAATGATCAATCAATTCCTGGAAAACGATGGTGTTTTTCAGGAATTTTTTTATGTCTAAATAGTCCGGAAAGAAGGAAGAGCAATGAGAAAAAACGAAGAAATGGGAGAAATTACACACTTAGGAAGTAAAACAGTTTATCGTGACGATTATGCACCAGAAGTGCTAGAGTCATTCCCAAATAAACATCCGGAAAATGATTATTTTGTAAAATTTAATTGTCCAGAATTTACTTCATTATGTCCAATTACAGGTCAACCTGACTTTTGCGACAATTTATATTAGCTATGTTCCAGGAGAACGTATGGTAGAAAGTAAGTCTTTAAAATTATACTTATTTAGCTTTAGAAATCGTGGAGATTTCCATGAAGACTGCATGAATATCATTATGAAAGATTTAGTAAAATTAATGGATCCAAAAATATATTGAAGTTTGGGGCAAATTTACACCACGTGGAGGAATCTCTATCGATCCATATTGTAACTATGGAAAAACCAGGTACTAAAATGGGAACAAGTAGCAGACCACCGTATGATGAATCATGATTTATATCCTGAAAAAGTGGATAACCGTTAAGGAGAATCAGGATGAAATTAGTATTATTAAGTGGTGGAGTCGATAGTTCGACTGCATTAGCACTTGCTTTGAGTCAAGATCCTCAGGTCGAAGCTATTTCATTTTCATATAATCAAAAGCATAAGGAATTGGAATTAGAAGCTGCTAGAAAAATTGCAGCTTATTACAAAGTTCCTCATCAAATTTTAGAGGTTAGTTCTGTATTTTTAGGAAGTAAATCGTCTTTAAATGCTGGAAAATGATATCGAAGTGAGTACAGGAGATTATGCAACTCAAACAGAAGCGAATACAGAAGTGGAATTTCGTAATGGAATTTTTATTTCGATTTTAGCAGGAATTGCGATGCAAAAAGGAGCTTCAGAAATTTATTTTGGAGCACACTTGGATGATTCTGGAGTTATTTATCCAGACTGTTCGCCTGAATTTATTGAAGCAATGAATCAGGCTGTTCAATTAGGAAGTGGAGGTAAAGTTCGATTGACTGCTCCATTTGGACAAGTGAAAAAGAAAGATATTGTCGCTAAAGGAGTCGAATTAGGAGTTCCGTATGAAATTGACGTACAGTTGCTATAATGGGGTGTATCCTCCATGTGGGAAATGCGGAACTTGTATTGATCGAAATAAAGCCTTTTTTTAGCAAATGGATTGGAGATTTTTATAGTGAATAAAAAAACAAAATTAGATTATTAACACAAAAATACTTTAATAGGAGCGTTATATGTTGTTTTAACATTAATTAATCCTATTTCTTACGGGATGTTTCAATTCCGTTTATCTACTTTATTAATGGGTGTTCCATTTTATAAACCGCAGTTGTCATTAGGAATTTTTAATCGGTGTAATGATTAGTAATATTCCAAGTCCTCTTGGACCCGATTGATATTTTATCTGGATTTTTTAATTCAATCAGTGAGTTTATATATTTTTAATCGTATTTTTAAAAATTCTTATGTGAAGAGTGCTGCTTATGGAATTTGGTGTGGTTTTGTAGTAGCTGCAGCATTGTATTACTCTTTACAAGTACCATTCTGGCCTAGTGTATTTGGTGTAGCCGTGTCGAATATTTTTATTTGCCTTCTTAGGTACTTTTATTGTTGAAAAATTCTTAAAAGGATTTTTAGATAAAACAGTAGCTGAATAGAAACCGATGAATAGACTTCGACATGTACTAGTGTTTCGAAGTCTTTTTTTGCGTATAGGCTAAAAGATCAAAGTACAACAATTTTATAAAAATAAATACTGTTCAAAAAGGATATGACAAACAAAAAAGTTATCAGAAGTAAGCGTGAAATGTATTCTTGAGAGCAGGGTAAGAGGCGTTTAATAGATCTTAAAAGCAGATCCATGGTTACAATAAAGAAAAAATATGTTAAACTGACGGTAGTTAAGGGGTTTCAAAAAAACAATGACTATGTATATATAGTTAATGAAAGCAATAAAGCACTTCATTAGACTTTTTAAGTGGTCTCGTATTTAGAAAACAAAAATAAATTAAGTGTATAAGTTAGCGAGTAAACTTATTAGCTAACAAATTTGAGTTTGTAGAGGTTTTGGAATATGATATTTCATGAATTTGGTGATAAAAAAATTTTCCACATATATTATTGATACACGGCGAGGTAATTCTTGGTGGAATTATCTTCGGCAAGCTCTGTATATTATCCGATAAATATCATGTGATATTACCAACACTTAATGGTCATGGAGAAGAATATCAAAAAGAGTATATTTCAACTGAAAATTCCGCACAGCAAATTATGGACTATATAAAAAAATAATTGCGATGGAAAATTATTTGCTGTGGGTGGTGTTTCTTTGGGAGGTCAAATTGCTATTGAGTTATTATCGCTAAATAGTGATATAGCTCAGAAAGCAATAATAGATGGTAGTATTTGTATTCCTCAGCCCAAGCTGGCAAGGGTTAGTACAATTATTGTAAAATTATTCGGAAAACCTATGTTTAGCAAATATGCAAGTAAAATTCAGTTGAGTTTATTGAAAAATTTATCCCAATATGAAAGCTTATTCGCAAGAAATAGAAGGCTATTATATGGAGGACATGCCAAGGATTCCGATTAAAACATTGGTGACTATGTATCAAACATATATGGGAGAATATAGGCTTAAATATTCTATTACAGAAAGTAAAGCACAGGTTCTATATATTTATGGTGAAAAAGAAATGGGTTGCGTTAAGGAATCGGCTAAGCTGTTTCAAAAAAATGCATCCTAATTGTACTGTATATGAAGCGAAAGGATATAATCACGGTTATCTATCGGCTTATTTGCCTATGGAGTGGATGGATTTGGTTAATCCATTTTTGGAAAAACGATGTTCATCATAATAACTAAACTATGAAGTTATATAATAATTCCTAGGTTTGTCGACTTCTCCCTAAATTTTGTTTAAAAAGTATTATCAGTGAAAAACGCAATACAATATAAAGAAAGAAGAAAAATCTTTTGTGGCGAAAGCAATAGAAGCCAAGGCATGGCTTCTATTGCAGGTAAAAATCGAGACCAAGGCTCGATTTTTTAGCCAAGAGACTCGCCAGCGAGGCTACTGGCGACCTCGCAAACAAAAAGCATTTTTCTTTCTTTATTCCGTTCAAAATTCCGTTCTAAAAATGTATGCACTTTCTTGCAAACGCACAAAGGAAGTCCTTCAAAACCCTTGACAAATCGCCAATTTCACGCTAAAATAATGTAACGCAATAAGTGTAACTATAGTCTTGCGGGAAACTGAAATATTGTCCAGAAATCCCGTGAATATTAGGGAAAAACAAAAGAATGAGCGCTCTTTTTAATAAGGGATAAAGAAGTTCTTTTGGTTTTTGTTCAAAAACGACTTATAGCCGACATTTGTTACGAAAATTTAACATTGTAATAAATTTGTAATATTTATTCATAAAATTACGATATAGGGTGGAAGAGTTGGCACATCATGATGTGAAATACGGTAAACACCGTGTGCGTAGAAGTTATGCACGAATCAGTGAAGTATTAGAATTACCAAATCTAATTGAAATTCAAACTGATTCTTACCAATGGTTCTTAGATGAAGGGAATTCGTGAAATGTTTAAAGACATCTCACCAATCGAAGACCATACAGGTAATTTATCATTAGAATTTTTAGATTATGAATTACATGCTCCAAAATATAATCTTGCAGAAGCAAGAAATCACGACGCAAATTATGCAGCACCAATTTATGTAAAAATGCGTTTAGTGAATAAAGAAACTGGAGAAGTAAAAGACCAAGAAGTCTTCTTTGGAGATTTCCCATTAATGACAGAAATGGGAACATTTATCATTAATGGTGCAGAACGTGTTATTGTATCTCAATTAGTACGTTCACCAGGTTCATACTTCCATGACCGCCCAGATAAAAATGGTAAAGCCTTATATGGCGCAACTTTAATTCCTAACCGTGGTGCATGGTTAGAATATGAATCAGATTCAAAAGACATTTCATATGTACGTATTGACCGTACTCGTAAAATTCCATTAACAGTATTAGTTCGTGCATTAGGTTTTGAATCAGATGACACAATTTTAGAAATCTTCGGTGAAAGTGAAACATTACGTTTAACATTAGATAAAGATGTTCATAAACGTATGGATGAATCACGTACAGAAGAAGCATTAAAAGATATTTATGACCGTCTACGTCCAGGAGAACCAAAAACAGCTGAAAGTTCACGTAACTTATTAACAGCTCGTTTCTTTGATCCACGTCGTTATGATTTTGCGGCAGTAGGTCGTTATAAAGTAAATAAAAAAATTAAACTTAAAACACGTTTATTAAATCAAACAATTGCTGAAAACATCGTACATCCTGAGACAGGAGAAATCGTTGTTGAAGCAGGAACAGTTCTTGAAAAAGGAAATTATGGAAAAAGTAGCAGAAGCATTAGAAGCAGGAGCTAACTTATTTACCTTATATCCTTCAAATGAAGGGGTTATTCAAGAACCTGTAACAATTCAATCCGTTCAAGTGTATTCACCACAAGAACCTGAGAGAATTATCAAAGTAATCGGTAATGCCAATATTCCATCTGAAATTAAATGCGTGACAGCAGCTGATGTTATCGCAACAATAAGTTATTTCTTAAACTTATATGAAGGAATTGGAACAACAGATGATATCGATCACTTAGGAAATCGTCGTATTCGTTCAGTTGGAGAATTATTACAAAACCAATTCCGTATTGGATTATCACGTATGGAACGTGTGGTTCGTGAACGTATGTCTATTCAAGATGTAGCAACAGTAACGCCACAACAATTAGTCAATATTCGTCCTGTGGTAGCAGCGATTAAAGAATTCTTTGGTTCATCTCAATTATCACAATTTATGGACCAAACAAACCCATTAGGAGAATTAACCCATAAACGTCGTCTATCAGCCTTAGGACCTGGTGGTTTGACTCGTGATCGTGCTGGATATGAAGTTCGTGACGTACACTATTCTCACTATGGTCGCATGTGCCCAATTGAAACTCCTGAAGGACCAAACATCGGATTAATCAATAGTTTATCAACATACGCTAAAATTAATAAATATGGTTTTATCGAAACTCCATACCGTCGTGTAGACTGGAAAACTCATAAAGTAACAGACAAAATTGACTACTTAACAGCGGATGAAGAAGATCGTTATGTAGTAGCACAAGCAAACTCTCCATTAAATGAAGATGGAAGTTTCGTAAATGATGTAGTAATGGCTCGTTATGTATCAGAAAACTTAGAAGTTCCTGTCGAACGTGTAGACTACATGGACGTATCTCCAAAACAAGTAGTTGCAGTTGCGACAGCGTGCATTCCATTCTTAGAAAACGATGACTCAAACCGTGCCTTAATGGGGGCCAACATGCAACGTCAAGCTGTTCCATTATTGAATCCAAAAGCACCATTTATTGGTACTGGTATGGAATATGTTACAGCCCATGACTCAGGTGTGGCATTGTTATGTAAACGTGAAGGTATTGTAGAATTTGTAGATGCAACTCAAGTACGTGTTCGTACAGCTGATGGTTCATTAGATCGATACCAAATCACAAAATTCCATGGATCAAATGCCGGTATGTGTTATAACCAACGTCCAATTGTGTCTAAAGGCGATAAAGTTGAAGTTGGAGAAATTTTAGCAGATGGCCCTTCAATGGAACAAGGTGAATTAGCACTAGGACAAAATGTTTTAGTCGCATTCATGACTTGGGAAGGATATAACTATGAGGATGCTGTTATCATGAGCGAACGTCTTGTGAAAGATGATGTCTATACTTCTATTCATATTGATGATTACGATTCAGAAGCTCGTGATACAAAATTAGGACCAGAAGAAATCACTCGTGAAATTCCAAATGTTGGGGAAGATGCAGTAAGAAATCTTGACGAAGATGGAATTATTCGTGTTGGTGCAGAAGTTAAAGACGGGGATATCTTAGTTGGTAAAGTTAGTCCAAAAGGAGTTACAGAACAAACACCAGAAGAACGTTTATTACATGCAATCTTTGGAGAAAAAGCACGCGAAGTTCGGGATACTTCATTACGTGTTCCTCATGGAGGAGGCGGTATCGTTCGTGATGTACGAGTATTTACTCGTGCAGCAGGAGATGAATTAGCACCAGGAGTAAATAAATTAGTTCGTGTTTACATTGTTCAAAAACGTAAAATTAATGAAGGGGACAAGATGGCAGGACGTCATGGTAATAAAGGGGTAGTTTCTCGTATTATGCCGGAAGAAGATATGCCATTCTTACCTGATGGAACACCAGTGGATATCATGTTAAATCCATTAGGGGTACCATCACGTATGAATATTGGACAAGTATTAGAGTTACATTTAGGAATGGCGGCTCGTGAACTAGGCATTTATATTGCTACGCCAGTATTTGATGGAGCTCAAGATGAAGATGTTTGGGGAACAGTTGCAGAAGCAGGTATGGCTCGTGATGCGAAAACAATTTTATATGATGGACGTACAGGGGAACCATTTGACAACCGTGTATCCGTAGGGTAATGTACATGATTAAACTTGCCCATATGGTTGATGATAAACTTCATGCTCGTTCAATTGGACCATACTCATTAGTAACACAACAACCTCTTGGAGGAAAAGCTCAGTTTGGTGGACAACGTTTCGGAGAAATGGAAGTTTGGGCGCTAGAAGCATACGGTGCCGCTTATACATTACAAGAAATCTTGACATATAAATCAGATGATATTGTAGGCCGTGTGAAAACTTATGAATCAATTGTAAAAGGCCAACAAATTTCAAAACCAGGTGTTCCAGAATCATTCCGAGTATTAGTAAAAGAATTACAAGCATTAGGTCTTGATATGAAAGTATTAGATGAAAATGAAGAAGAAATTAAGTTAGAATCTCGAAGATGGCATTTACGTCGTCCAGAAAATGAAAAAGGATAAAAAGAGGTCCAGAAGAATCATCTAATGAAACTAGTGAACTATTTATTGAAAAAGCAGATATTGATGAAGAAATTTAACATTCAAAAGTTACAGAGCTAATTTTTAGAATAAGAAAAACTCATTGGAATCGTAGGGCAATTCCAAAAGAAAGGGAGGTTGGCCTTGATAGATGTAAATAAATTTGAAAGTATGCAAATTGGTTTAGCTTCTCTAGACAAGATTCGTGCTTGGTCAAATGGTGAAAGTTACTAAGCCAGAAACAATCAATTATCGTACTTAAAGCCAGAACGTGATGGTTTATATTGTGAAAATGATTTTTGGTGCCGTAAAAGATATGGAGTGTCCCTGTGGCAAATCTACTAAAATTGCAGATTTAGTAAATATAACAGATGATAATGGAAACATAATAAAAGATGAAAAAGGCAACGAAATGAGAGATTTATGTCCTCGTTGTAAAGGAAATTTAACACGTTCAAAAATACGTCGTGAACGTATGGGACATATTGAATTAGCAGCTCCAGTTTCACATGTTTGGTACTTTAAAGGGATTCCGAGCCGTATGGGACTTGTGTTAGATATGAGTCCACGTGCATTGGAAGAAATCATTTATTTTGCAAGCTATGTAGTCATTGATGCTGGTGACACAACATTGATGAAAAAACAATTATTAAGTGAAAAAGAATATCGTGAAAAACGTATGGAATTCGGGACTCGTTTCCATGCAGCAATTGGTGCAGAAGCTGTTCAAGAATTATTAAATAATGTTGATTTAGATGCAGAAATTGCAGCATTAAAAGAAGAATTAAAAACAGCTCAAGGGCAAAAGCGTACTCGTGCGATTCGTCGTTTAGATATTTTAGATGCATTCCGTGAATCAGGAAATAAACCAGGTTGGATGGTCATGGATGTTATTCCAGTAATCCCACCAGATTTACGTCCAATGGTTCAATTAGAAGGTGGACGTTTTGCAACAAGTGACTTAAATGATTTATATCGTCGTGTTATTAACCGTAATAATCGTTTGAAACGTTTATTAGCTTTAAATGCACCACGTATCATCGTTCAAAATGAAAAACGTATGTTACAAGAAGCGGTAGACGCTTTAATTGATAATGGGCGTCGCGGGCGTCCAGTTACTGGACCAGGAAACCGTCCATTGAAATCTTTAAGCCATATGCTTAAAGGGAAACAAGGGTCGTTTCCGTCAAAACTTACTTGGTAAACGTGTAGACTACTCAGGACGTTCTGTAATCGTAGTAGGACCAAACTTGAAAATGTATCAATGTGGTTTTGCCAAAAAGAAATGGCGATTGAATTATTCAAACCATTTGTGATGAAAGAATTAGTAGAACGTGAAATTGCTGGAAATATTAAGAGTGCAAAACGTAAAATTGAACGTTTAGATGATGATATTTGGGCAGTTTTAGAAGAAGTGATTCGTGAACACCCAGTTCTATTAAACCGAGCACCTACTCTTCACAGATTAGGGATCCAAGCATTCGAACCGACTCTAGTAGAAGGTCGTGCGATTCGTCTTCACCCGTTAGTGTGTGAGGCTTATAATGCTGACTTCGATGGAGACCAAATGGCAGTTCACGTTCCACTTTCACAAGAAGCTCAAGCTGAAGCTCGCTTATTAATGTTAGCTGCACAAAATATCTTAAACCCTAAAGATGGAAAACCAGTAGTAACTCCATCTCAAGACATGGTTTTAGGAAACTATTACTTTAACATTAGAACAAGAAAGTCGTGTTGGAGAAGGAATGTACTTCAAAGACATGAATGAAGCGTTGTTAGCATATCAAAATGGTTATGTTCATTTACACAGCCGTATTGCCATTCACGCAAGTGCTTTACCTCATAAACCATTTACAGAGTGGCAAAAAGAACGTATGTTAGTGACAACTATTGGTAAATTATTATTCAATGAAATTATGCCTGATGAATTCCCATATTTGAAATGAACCTACAATGGAAAACTTAGAAGTAGCTACTCCAGATAAATACTTCTTAGAACCAGGGGTCAATATTACGATTTGAAATTGCTAATAGACCAGTTGTTTTACCATTTAAAAAGAAAAACTTAGGGCAAATTATTGCGGAAGTCTTCAAACGATTCCATATTACTGAAACATCAATGATGTTAGACCGTATGAAAGACTTAGGATATAAATATTCAACTCGTGCTGGTTTAACAGTAGGGATTGCAGATATTTCTGTTGCAGATAATAAAAAGACAATTCTTTCAGATGCACATAACCAAGTTGATGAAATTTCTAAATTATTCCGTCGTGGTTTAATTACAGATGACGAAAGATATGAACGTGTTATCGAAACATGGAATGCTGCAAAAGATGAAATCCAAAGTGCATTAACGAAAACACTTGGTGCTCGTAACCCAATCTTCATGATGAGTGACTCTGGGGCCCGTGGTAACATCTCTAACTTTACACAGTTAGCGGGGATGCGTGGATTGATGGCAGCTCCGAACGGTAAAATCATGGAATTACCAGTAACATCAAACTTCCGTGAAGGTTTAACGGTTATGGAGATGTTCTTATCAACACACGGTGCCCGTAAAGGGATGACGGATACTGCCTTGAAGACTGCCGACTCAGGTTACTTAACTCGTCGTTTAGTAGACGTAGCTCAAGATGTTATTATCCGTGAAACAGACTGTGGTTCTGATCGTGGTTTAACAATTTCAGCTATCCGTGAAGGAAATGAAATGATTGAAACATTAGAAGAACGTATGATTGGACGTTATGCACAACGTTCTGTAAAAGATCCAGTAACGGGTGAAGTATTTGTTGGTCACAACGAATTAATTACAGAAGATATTGCTCGTAAAATCATAGATGCTGGTATTGAAGAAGTAACGATCCGTTCTGCATTTACATGTGATACTAAACATGGTGTATGTAAACATTGTTATGGACGTAACTTAGCAACAGGTTCAGAAGTAGAAGTTGGGGAAGCAGTTGGTACAATTGCCGCTCAATCTATCGGAGAACCTGGTACTCAGTTAACAATGCGTACTTTCCATACCGGTGGGGTAGCCGGAGACGATATTACTCAAGGTTTACCTCGTATCCAAGAAATCTTCGAAGCTCGTAACCCTAAAGGGGGAGCAACGATTACAGAAGTAACAGGTGAAGTTGTATCAATTGATGAAAATGCGGGAAGCCGTACGAAAGAAATCACAATTAAAGGTGCAACAGATACACGTACGTATACTGTTCCATTTACAGCTCGCTTAAATGTTGAAGAAGGACAAACAATCCATCGTGGGGAGCCATTAACATCTGGTTCTATCGATCCAAAAGAATTATTACGTGTTCGTGATGTATTATCAGTAGAAAACTACTTATTACGTGAAGTACAAAAAGTATACCGTATGCAAGGGGTAGAAATCGGGGATAAACACGTTGAGGTAATGGTTCGTCAAATGTTACGTAAAGTTCGTGTAATGGATCCAGGTTCAACTGAAATTTTACCAGGAACATTATTAGATATTGCAGACTTTACTGAACGTAACCGTTCTGCAATTATGAATGGTGAAGTTCCAGCGACTGCACGTCCAGTATTACTTGGTATTACAAAAGCTTCATTAGAAACAAACAGTTTCTTATCTGCAGCTTCATTCCAAGAAACTACTCGTGTGTTAACAGACGCATCTATTCGTGGTAAGAAAGACCACTTACTTGGACTTAAGGGAAAATGTTATCATTGGTAAGATTATTCCTGCTGGTACAGGTATGGCTCGTTACCGTAATATGGAAACAAGCACTTCTACACCAGTTCAAACAGAAGAATTTGTTGAAGCTACTGAAGAGTTAGCAGAAGGAATTGTAACTGACGGAACAGTGGAAGCAACAACAGAAGCTTAAAAATTTGAAATTGACTTTCCAAATAGTAGTAAAGGACGCAAGTAGCCTCGCGAAGCGAGTCTCATTGCTAAACTTCGAGCCTAGGTCTCGAAGTTTCCTAGGAATAGTAGCCAGAAGAGTGGCTATTATTCCCCTTACTACTATGGAAAGTCTTTTCTATTGGACGTGTGTTTATGAGAGAGCGTTAGAGATTAGACTTCATTTATATACTACTATAGGAAGTCTTTTTCTTTTGTGAACGTTTTTCAAAAATATAAAATTATGGTATAATCTTTACAGTTAAGGTATTCAAATGATACCGATAAGGAGGAGAAGAGATGCAAAATTATTCAGAAGAAGGATTACAATATCATTTAAACATTCGTAAAGGAGATGTAGGTAAATACGTTATTTTACCAGGAGATCCGAAACGTTGTGCAAAAATTGCTGAACATTTTGAAGATGCAAAATTAGTAGCAGATAACCGTGAATATGTAACATATACAGGATACTTAGATGGAGAGAAAGTTAGTGTTACTTCAACAGGGATTGGTGGCCCATCCGCTTCAATCGCCTTAGAAGAATTAGTGAGAAGTGGTGCAGATACTTTTGTTCGTGTTGGAACTTGTGGAGGAATTGATATCGATGTAAAAGGTGGCGATATTGTGATTGCTACTGGTGCGATTCGTACGGAAGGAACAACTCGTGAATATGCGCCAATCGAATTCCCAGCAGTTGCAAACTATGATGTCGTAACAGCATTATTACAAGCAGGGAAAACATTAGGTTATACAACTCATGCTGGTGTTGTACAATGTAAAGATTCATTTTATGGACAACATGAACCAGAGGTTATGCCAGTTAGCTATGAATTACAACAAAAATGGGAAGCTTGGAAACGTCTAGGAGTAAAAGCTTCAGAAATGGAATCAGCAGCTTTATTTGTAGTAGCGAGTCATTTAGGCGTAAGAGTTGGTTCAACATTTTTAGTAGTAGGAAACCAAGAAAGAAATGCTGCAGGATTAGAAAATCCAATTGTTCATGATACAGAAGCAGCGATTACAGTTGCCGTACAAGCATTACGTAACTTTAATTGCACAAGACCGTCAAAAAGCATAAGGAAAGGTGAATCAAATGGAATTAAAAGAAATTTTAGCAACCGTCGATCATACCCTATTAACACAAAATGCTACGTGGGAAGAAATTCAACAAATTTTAGATGATGCGATTCATTATGGAACAGCTTCAGCTTGTATTCCTGCAAGTTATGTAAAACAAGCAACAGAGTATGTGGAAGGTAAATTACCGATTTGTACGGTTATTGGATTCCCTAATGGCTATTCAACAACAAGTGTAAAAAGTTTTTTTGAAACAAAAGATGCCATTGCTAATGGAGCAAGTGAAATTGATATGGTCATCAATATTACGGATGTAAAAAATAAACGCTTCGACTTAGTAGAAGAAGAAATTCGTCAAATTCATGAAGCTTGTCAAGGAAGAATCTTGAAAGTGATCGTAGAAATTTGTTTGTTAACAACAGAAGAATTGATTGAATTATGTAAAGTAGTGACTCGTGCAGGAGCAGAGTATATTAAAACATCAACTGGATTTTTCAACAGGTGGAGCTACATTTGAATCAGTAGCTTTTAATGAAAGAACATGTAGGTCCCTTCAGTGAAAATTAAAAGCTGCAGGTGGAATTTCTAGCTTAGAAGATGCAGAAAAAAATTCATCTCATTAGGTGCAAGTCGTTTAGGCACAAGCCGTATTGTAAAAAAATTATTAAAAAAATCAAGCTGTTGAAGAGAATAGTTATTAGTGGAATCAACTAAATAAGATAGGATAAATCCTGTTAGTAAGAAATTACTAGCAGGATTTTTTTATATGATAGAGGGTATTGAAAAAGGGAAAAAGAAAAGATGTAGAATAAAACAAAAGTTTAGGTGAACCTAAAAAGGAGTTGGTATAATGGGAGAATTATTTGAAAATAAAGTATCTAAAACGATGCTTATGACACTTCAAGCAAAAAGCGTTAGAAGGGAAGTCAAAAAGAATCGAGTTGTTTATTGATCAAAAAGCGAAGAAATGATGAAGCAAGTTCCGTCAATGGTAAATGTTTCTTTTTGATCGAATCGGAGTTTGTTTAAGAACGAAAATATTTTGATGATTGCTGCAAAAATTTTATTAAGACACATGAACATCCAGTCATCATTCAATTAGGTTGTGGTTTAGATGATAGGCAAGGAAGAATTGGAGCAGAAGCCATTCCATTTTTTTCAGTGTAGACTTTTTAGATGTTATTACATTAAGACAAGAGTTTTTTGAAGAAACAGCTACTTCACAGATGATTGCTGACTCGATATTAGATGATAAATGGATTCAGATTGTTAAAGAACAATATCCAAAGAGGAGATTACTTATTCATTATTGAAGGCGTTCTAATGTACTTTAATTCAAATGATATAAAAGGAATTAGCGATAAAAATTAGAAAGAGAATTTCATCAATATGAATGTTATTTCGATACATTACAACATCATATGATTGCTACTAAAAAAATAAACAAAAAGAATTTAGAGAACAAGGGGTTAAAAATGTATTGGGGACTTTCTTCTAAAGAAGAATTGTATGATTTATTTGGTAAACATGCAGAAATATTGAGTTTAGATTATACAATGGCACAATATCCAAATCGATGGAAAGTAGTACATCATATCGTTTCATTTATTCCATTTATCCAAAAAGCCGCCATCTTAATCCAGTTGGGAATTAATAGATAGAAATATTTTTGATATATTTTTATAGTAGTAAAAACAAAATATGGAAATTTGAGACTATAAGCTCAAATTTCCATTTTTACTAATTATTTCTTCAACTCTGGCAAGTTCTACAGAATCTGTCAAATGAAGTTTGTTTTCTAAAAATCATAGCTTCTTTCCTTACCCTTTCTTCGCTAACAATGTCGCAAATCTGAATCGAAGACGATTTCCGTTTTCGTCTGTTTTGTGGAGTTCACCAAAAGTCTTCATTATATTTTAAAATTTCCCAACCGGCATAATATTCTAGTAATTCGCCTTCTTTGAATGTAAATGGAAAAATTCACAGGACAAGGTGCATCTTCAGTAGACATGGCAGCAACGATTAAATGATACCCACCAGAAGCTGTGTGTGATTGCATATTCTCAATAACATCTGGAATTACTTCTTCGTGTAAAAACATCAAGACAACTGTCGAGATAATCCAATCATATTGTCCACCAGGAATATCCGCACATTCAATATCGTACGGTTCAACTTCCAGAGAAAGTCCTTCTTGAGAGGCTACTTCTTGTAATTTTTGTAGGCTTGGAACATTCCAATCAAGTGAAGTAACATCATATCCTAATGAAGCAAGGTATAAACTATTACGACCTTCTCCACTTCCTAAGTCAAGTACACGTCCTTTTGGAATAAGTGGTTGAGCAGCTAATACTTCGGAGTGAGTTTTTGTATAGCCATATTTTTTGGAAAAATAATCTTCTTTTTACAGAAAAATTCTAAATAACATTCAATATCGTCACTTGTTCCTGCAATTCTATGCCACTGTTGTGGTTCAACTAGTGGAATAGGAGTTGTAGCATTTAACAGAACAGTATCACTAACACTGCCATCTTCGTTTAAAAATTCAAACGTAATTTCGCCTTTTACAATATGAAGTTGCGCCCAAGTTCCAACCTTTGTATTATGCATTTTTTTAAAGGGTTCTGGTAAAGTATCCACCGTCCATAGGGGCATTTTTATAAGAAATTAAATCATTCATGTTTATCACCTCGTATCATTATTGTAGAAAAAGGAGTAAGATATGCAAGAAAAATCATATAGGTAAAAATTATAACAAGTGATAGTAATCTAGAAATTGACTGTAACAACCTTTGTTGGTATTCTAGTTTCATAGAAATAACGCACTGTGACAAGAAGAGTAAAAGTGAATCTATTTTAGAGAGTCTCGGTTTGGTGAAAAGAGATAATAGCTGAAACTTTGAAGATGGCCTTTGAGTGCTAATCGTTGAATGATGAGACGGTTACGGGAAAGCCCGATATAGCTTTTCAGTTAAAGATAACTGATTGAGATAGAATTTGTGAGAATTCTGTGAATTAAGGTGGTAACACGAGAGAACTCGTCCTTTGGTTGGTGAGTAAGACCAAAGAGCGGGCTTTTTATTTGCTTGAAAGGAGAAACAAATGATTAAATTAAAAAATATTGATGTGACATTTCAGCAATCTGGCAAAACTGTTGAAGCTGTAAAGCAAGTAAATATTACGATTGAAGATGGCGATATTTATGGAATTATCGGTTACAGTGGTGCTGGGAAAAGTACATTAGTACGTACTATCAATTTATTACAACGTCCAACAAATGGAACGGTTACCGTTTCAGGAGTGGAATTAACAAGTTTAAAAGAAGTTCAATTAAGAGATGCACGTAAGAAAATCGGAATGATTTTTTCAACATTTCAATTTAATGAATACTTTATCGGTATTTGACAATGTTGCTTTTTTCCATTAAAAACGCTCAGGATTATCTAAAGGGGAAATTAAGGAAAAAGTTGAGTCACTTCTACACTTAGTAGGATTGGAAGACAAAATTACAAGTTATCCTAGACAATTATCTGGGGGACAAAAACAAAGGGTTGCGATTGCTAGAGCACTAGCAAATGATCCAGATGTTCTATTATGTGACGAAGCAACAAGTGCATTAGACCCTAAAAACAACCGAATCTATTTTTAGAACTTTTGAAAAAGTAAACGAACAGTTAGGCATTACAATCGTGATTATTACTCACGAAATGCAAGTTGTAAAAAGAGATTTGTAATAAAGTTGCTGTAATGGAACAAGGATTAATTATTGAACAAGGATCAGTGTTAGAAATCTTTACAAATCCACAAAAACCATTAACAAAAGATTTCATCGATACAGCAACACATATTAATAAAGGAATTGAAACAGTTCTACAACATGAACATTTACTAAACTTAAATCCAGGAGATGTTCTTGCAAAAATTTCATTTGTAGGTGCTTCAACAGGAGAACCGCTTATTACGAAATTATCGACTCAATTCCAAGTAGCAGCGAATATTTTTATTTGCCAATGTGGAAGTTATTCAAGAAACAGCAGTTGGAACTTTACTAGTAGGTTTATCTGGTAAAAAAGGAAAAATCCAACAAGCAATCGAATATATTCACCAATTAGGTGTTCAAACAGAAATTCTAGATGAACCAAAGGAGGTTGAATAAGATGAACTTACACCAATTATTTCCAAATATTGATGCTCGTGTCACTCAAGAAATTATTAAAAAGTACCATTGATACTTTTAATTATGGTCGGACTTACAGGGTTAATTGCCGGAGTATTAGGGATTGCATTAGGAGTTGTTTTAGTCGTTACTCGTGAAGGCAATATTTTTAGAAAAATAAAAATTTTTATACGCTAGTTTAGATAAAGTGGTGAACTTATTCCGTTCGATTCCATTTATTATTTTGGCGATGTTATTAATCCCATTAACAAGATTCATTGTTGGAACTACAATTGGAATTCCTGGTGCAATTGTGCCACTAGTCATTGCGACTGTTCCATTCTTCTCACGACAAGTACAATTAGCTTTGTTAGAAGTTGATAAAGGTGTGATTGAAGCTTCAATCGCCATGGGATGTACACCATTGGAAATTATTTTCCGAGTATACTTAAAAGAAGGATTGCCAAGTTTAATTCGTGCATCTTCTCTAACAACAATCAGCTTAATTGGTTTAACAACAATGGCCGGAGCGTTTGGAGCTGGCGGAATCGGGAACTTAGCGATTTCAAGAGGATACAATCGATTCCAAGGAGACGTAATCGTAGTTGCAACGATTATTATGTTGATCATTGTATTTATCAGCCAAGCAGTCGGTGACTTCCTAGAAAAAAGAGCTACGAAATAAAAGGATATGAGATTGAGCGCTTTGAAATGAATCACTAGAGTGACGAACTCACAATAAAAAAAGGATATTTAAACAGATTAAACACAAAGAAAAGAGGAATTTATAGATGAATATTAAAAATTATTTGTAACAGCATTAGCAGGATTAACATTAGCAGCATGTGGTCAAGGAGCTCAAACTTCTTCAAATTCAAACCAAGCAGCAGATGCTAAAAAAGAAGCAAAAACTGTTAAATTAGGGGTTAACGCAGGAAATCAAGATGTATGGAATGACGTTATTAAACGCTTAAAAGAAAAAGAAAACATCAATGTTGAATTAGTAGAATTTACAGACTATGTTCAACCAAACCAAGCATTAGAAAATGGCGATGTTGATTTAAACGCATTCCAAACAATTATTTACTTAGAACGTTTCAATAAAGAACAAAACACTCACATCAAACCAATTGGATATACAGTAATTGCTCCAATGGGTGTGTACTCTAAAAAAATTAAAAACGTTAGCGAGTTAAAAGAAGGAGATACAATCGCAGTTCCAGAAGATACTTCTAACAACTCTCGTGCATTACGCTTACTACACGCAGCTGGCGTCATCAAATTAAAAGATCCAAGTAACACATTAGCGACTAAAGATGACATCGTAGAAAATCCTAAGAAAATTGACATTAAAGAATTACCAGCTGGACAAACAGCTCGTGCTTTAGACGATGTTGCAGCTTCATTAATCAACAATGGTTTCGCAGTTGAAGCAGGATTCCAACCAACTAAAGATTCAATCTTTATCGAAGAAATTACAGAATCTTCACAACCATACTACAACGTTATCGCAGCTAAAGAAGGTAAAGAAGACAACGAAGTTTATAAAACAGTTGTAAAATACTACCAATCACCAGAAACAGCTAAGAAAATTGAAGAAGTTACAAAAGGTGCAGCAGTACCAGTTTGGGAAAAAGCTTCTTTAAAATAATTTCTAAGAATCAATCATTTTAATCATCATTCATCTCCAAAGAGGCATGCTCGTCATGCCTCTTTATTACAATAGAAAGAAGGAAACTTAATGAGTCAAATTAAAAGAAAGCACAAAAGATTAACAGAAGAGTTAGTGACATTAAGAAGACATTTTTCACCAATACCCAGAAGCTAGTCTGAAAGAATATAAAACAGCAGAAAAAATTCAAGAAGAATTAACGAAAATAAATATTCCATTTGAAAAAAATTGCAGATACTGGAACACTAGCGATTATTAAAGGGGAAAAAGGAGAAGGGAAAACGATTCTCCTTCGTGCAGATATTGATGCCTTAGAATTACCAGACTGCACGAATAAACCGTATTCTTCTAAAAATGAAGGTTTAAACCATGCTTGCGGACATGATGCTCACACAGCAATGGGATTAGGGGCTGCTAAAGTATTAAATGAATTAAAAGATACATTTGCAGGAACAGTGTATATTGCATTCCAACCAGCTGAAGAAATTGGAGCAGGTGCCAAACAATTTGTAGCTTCTGGGAAAATTGATACGATTGATGAAAGTTTTGCTATTCATGTAAATTCAGGATTACCAGTAGGAACATTTGCGGTACAAGGTGGGCCTGTAAATGCTTCTTGCGATATTTTCAAAATTAAAGTAACCGGGAAAAGCTCTCACGTTGGTCGCCCACATTTAGGTCAGGATGCATTAGTGACAGCAAGTGAAATTGTTGTAGCACTACAAACAATTGTCAGCCGTGAAGTAGATCCAGGTGATAGAGCAGTAGTAGGAGTTGGAAAACTACATGCAGGAACACGTTACAATATTGTAGCAAATGATGCTTTATTAGAAGGTACGATTCGTGCCTTTAGTCATGAAACAAGAGCGCACTTAAAAGAGGCAGTGACACGTATTGCCAAAGGTATTGCTGCAACTCACCGTTGTGAGGCAGAGTTAGACTGGTATGATGCAGCTGCCCCAGTTATTAATACACCTGAATTAGCAGAGAAATTCCAAACAGTTGCTCAATCGGTAGATTCTATCGATAAAATTATCACATCATATGAAATGACAATGGGAGCTGATGATTTTGCAGATTACTTAGTCGAAAAGCCAGGAGTTTATGCACTACTTGGAAGTTGTTCAGGAGAAGAAACAGCCTATGGACATCATCATGAAAAATTTGATATTGATGAAGCAGTCTTGCTGATTGGAGTAGAACTGGAAGTAAGCTATATTTTTGAATCGATTACAAGATGAATCATTTTAAGAAATATTACAAAATTTATCAGTTATAATTATTTTTCATATTTAAATTAATATTTATTATTCAAAAAAATAGGGAAATATTTATTTTTTTCATTCTGGGTACTACCTAAATGGCTCAGAGGCAATGGAAACAGGTTGGTTTGAAGTGAATGGAAAATAGTACTGTGCAGATAACTCGGGAGCTTTATTAATAAATACAACAGCACCAGACGGCTATCGTGTAAATGAAAATGGCGAATGGGTGTAACTATGTACAATAATTATTCGTAACATAAGTATCAAAAAGGATGACAGGCAATCTCCGTCATCCTTTTTGATTTTTATAATCCTTTCAACGCTTCTTCAATGGTTGCTTTATCTTTGACATCATCAATTACGTTTTTTTGATGTTGCCATCTTGACCCACAAAAATCATGGTTGGGATATTATGGATTTCCATAGTATGTTGGAAGTTTTTATCTTTGTCTGAGTAATAATTGAATTCTAATTGATTATCTTTAAGTAAGATTGTCCTTTTTCAGGAGTTTCTCCTTTAACGAGTAAGTTTACTGGAACGAATTCGATTGAATCTTGATAAGTTTGTCTTAATTCGTTGAGAATAGGTAATTCTTGTTGGCAATCTGGACACCAACTAGCCCATGCAATATAAACAACTTTCTTGCCTTTAAACTCAGCGGAAGTTTTTCTTTTTGAGTCAGCAGTAACAATCGTAACGTTTGGCATGGCTTCTCCAATTAAGTCTGTAGCTTTTTCCTTAGCGGTTGTCGTAGTTGCGGTAGTTGTTGGAGCGCTTGTAGTTGTGCTAGTTGATGTAGTTGATTGACATCCGGCTACAAGTATAAATAGACTCTGAATAAGATAGAATAAGCTAGTGTTTTTTTAGATTTTTTCATAAAAACATCTCTCCTTTAATACGATACGTTCATTATATCACATTCTTTAAAAGAAAAGGAACCTTCATAAGAAGATCCCTTTTGATGTGTTAGTTATTAGCCTTGAATGCTAAATGTATATTTATGACCTTGAGTTAGGCTATGGTAGAATCCTTTACCTTCGTATAATTGGAATACTTGAACGCTTGCTCGTTGTTCATCATCTGGATAGACATTTTTAACATATGGATTGCCGGATAATAATTCTTCTAAGCCTTCTTTTCCGATTTCACGAACTTTTCCTTCGATACGAATGACTTGGATTAAGTAATCATCGTGAGAAAATGCTGCAATGGCTACATTTGGATTTTCTTGTAATTGTTTGTAAAAATGAGTTTGTGGACTTGTCATAAAAAACACTCCATGTTCATTAGCAACACCGATGTGAATTGGACGAGAATGTGGTTTGCCGTCTTTATCCACTGTAGCAAAAATGGCTACTTCTAAATCCTCTAAAATTTTTAAAATTTCTTCTGTATTCATATTAACACTCCTTGTTTAATAATTGTTTGATTTGTTTTTCGATAGATAATGGAGAAGTAGTTGGGGCAAATCGTGTGACTACTTTTCCTGATTGGTCTACTAGGAATTTTGTAAAATTCCATTTAATTGAACTGCCCAATACTCCCTTTGTTTTTTCTTTTAGAGTGGAATAATGGGTGAGTTTCAGGACTGTTAACGATCACTTTTTCCAAACATTGGAAAAAGTTACATGATAAGTTAATTGGCAACTTGAAGCGGCTTCTTGGGCATTTAGCGGCTCTTGATTGGCAAATTGATTACATGGGAATCCTAGAACACTAAAGCCTTGTTCGTGATAGGTTTCATATAAAGTTTGTAGTTGAGCAAATTGAGGAGCTAATCCGCAACCACTAGCTGTATTAACAATGAGTAATACTTGCCCTTTGTATGCTTCTAATGTACTTGTTCCATCTAATGTTGGAACTTCTATCTCATAAAGTGACATGTCTTCCTCCTATATTAAATGATAATGTTTTAATCCTTGAATGATGCCACCTTTATCATTGGTAGCTGTAATGTAGTTTGCTTTTTCTTTTAAAAGGGGAATAGCATTTCCCATTGCGATGGCAATATCAACTTCTTGGAACATTTCTAAATCATTAGCACCATCTCCAAAAGCGTAAGTTGTAATAGACTTGGTATTGAGGGTATGTATCAATTCTTGGATTCCAGTTGCTTTTGAATTTCCATTAGAAATAACATCCATAGCGTAGGGAAAATTCCGAATAAATTGTAAGGTTGGAAATGCTGTTCGATACTCCGTATCATCGTTATCTCTTGATAGTAGGAGCATCATATTTACAGCTTGTTTTTGATAAAAATCTGGATCATAGCTTGGCATTGGCGTATGGATATATTGATATGCTTCTGATGCAAAAGGGATGCTTTTGATGATTTTGAAATCATTCGTATTGTAACAAGTAATACCATGCCCTTTTTCTCGAGCAAAATGCAGCAGTTTTTCAATCATTTCTTTTGGAATTTCGTGATGAATTAAAATTTTACCTTTGAAAATTACGACTTGTCCATTCATAAAAATTCCAGAATGAATCTGTGTTGATGATAGAACATCTGCGACTTCGACAGGAGATCTTCCTGTTGCTAGAAGTGGTTCGTATCCATTTTTCTTTAATTGTTGAAGAACGACAATCACTTCGACATCGATGTTTCCTGTTTTATTTAAGAGCGTACCATCCAGGTCAAAAAATACGAGTCCTTTCATAAAGACCTCCTTTTCAGGTTCATTATATCATGAAATGAAGATATATAGGGAATGAATGCACAATTTTTTAATCTATTGGAAATAATTCAGTCGAATTGGTAGTAATAAAGCGTTATTTATGGTAGAATTGGAAAAGAATATTAATAGAGGAGGAAGATCCTTTGTATCAAACAATTTTAACATTGATGATTATTATTAGTGTGTTACTAATTATTATTGTAGCTATGCAACCTTCGAAAACAAATGCAGCAAATTCTTTATCAGGTGGTGCAGAACAATTATTTGGAAAAACAAAAGCACGTGGATTTGAAGCATTCTTAATTCGAGTAACTGTTGGATTAGGAGCAATCTTTATGATTTTAGCAGTAGCCTTAGCGTACATCTCATCAAAATAAAAATGATTAAGCACAATGTTGAAGGAGTAATCTAAGACATTGTGTTTTTCTTTTAGAAGCAAGGTAGGAGTGAAGAACTTGGAAGCAATTTGGTTAGAAGAAACAACAAATAAACGGGCGGTTATATTATTTCATGCATATACGGGAAAGCCTGCAGATCTAAGAATGTTAGCTTCTTATTTACATCGACATGATTATACAGTGTATGTCCCAATGTTTCGGGGGCATGAGCATTCTTTTGCCAAAGAGATTTTAAAAGAAACTCCTGAGAATTGGTATGAAGATGCAAAACAAGCGGTACAATTTGTTCGAAGTCAAGGTTATTCGACGATTGCTGCGTTAGGATTATCGATGGGAGGTATTATGGCAGCAGCACTAGCAACTGATCAATTAGTAGAAATTGCGGGAACATTTTGCTCTCCTGTTTCAACGAGAAATGCGCAATTACCTGATTTGTTGAAAAGTTTTATGGTTTTTGCAACGAAATCTTCCATGACAAAAGAAGAAGTATTGCAGATGGAAGCATTTGCCAAACAACAATTATTAGATTTACATCATTTTTCCGCTAAAGTTGCAGAAAAATTAGAACAGGTGACAGGTCCTTTTTATATTGCGCAAGGGGAATTAGACCGATTAGTCGATCCGGAAGTATCTATTGAAATGAAAGAAGCATTAGTGAATGCAGCTGTTGATTTTCATTGGTTTGAACAATCAGGGCATGTTATTACAGTCGGAAAAGAAAAAGTAGAATTTCAAGAATCTGTATTAGAATTTTTAAACCAACAAGAATGGAGGTAAGAAATGAGAGAATCATTGAGAACAGTTTTGGTGTCCTTTTTTGAGGAATATGCACCAGAAAGTTTTTATGTAAAAGAAATTAGTGAACATTTTGGGATGAATCAATCTCAAGATTTTAAAATATTAGTCAAAGCATTAGCTGCTTTGGAAGAAGAAGGCATTTTAGAATTAAATCGCAATGGAAAATTTGGTTTGAATCCTTTGAATCAAACATTAAAAGGAACGTATCGTGCGAATGACAAAGGGTTTGGATTTGTCACAGTAGTCGAAGGGGAACCAGATGTTTTCATTCCTCGTGGAGATACAATGAGTGCGATGGATGGGGATGAAGTAGAACTAGTGATTACGGAACCAGCCGATAGTTATCGTCAACGATCTGCGACAGGGAAAATTGTCCAAATTATTCAACGCAATACGACTCAAGTGGTCGGAATTTATACTCGCTTTAGTTCAGAAACTGCAGAAGATACAGGGTATTGTGGTGAAGTAGTCGTTAAAGACAAAAAATTAGTAGGTACTCGTTGCTTAATCCGTCCAAATGGATTGCATCCAGTAGATGGTACTGTAGTCATTGTAGAATTAACGAAATATACGAATGAAAAAAATCGTTCTTCATTAGAAGGGATTGTTGTTAAAGAAATTGGTTATAAAGATGCTGTTGGAATGGATATTTTAATGGTTTTACAACAATTACATATTCCAACAGAATTTCCACAAGAAGTGATAGACCAGGCAAATCTTGTTCCTGAAGTCATCACAGATGAAGATCGACAAGGACGTAAAGATTTACGTGAACAATTAACCGTGACTATTGACGGGGCAGATGCCAAAGACTTAGATGATGCTGTTGCACTTACAAAACGTGAAGATGGAATATTTGAACTAACCGTTTCAATTGCAGATGTATCGTATTATGTGACAGAAAAATTCAGCGATTGATAGGGAAGCATTTGAACGTGGAACAAGTGTGTACTTAACAGATCGTGTTGTTCCGATGTTACCACAACGATTATCAAATGGAATTTGTTCATTACATCCACATGAAGAGCGACTGACGATGTCTTGTCGTATGGAAATTGACCGAAGTGGAACGATTTATCAATATGAGATTTTTCCGAGTGTCATTCGTTCAGATATGCGATTAACGTACAGTTTGGTCAATGAATTGTATGCGAAAAAAAGAAGTTGAAACTCCAGCAGAAATTCAGCAAATGTTGTTGGAGATGAAAGAATTACATCATATTTTAGAAAAGACGAAGAAAAGAACGTGGAGCGATTGACTTTGAAACGCATGAAGCAAAAATTATTGTGGATGAACAAGGTGCACCTATTGATATTCAAATTCGTGAACGTGGAGTTGCAGAACGACTAATTGAATCCTTTATGTTAGCAGCCAATGAAACAGTTGCGATGCATTATCAACGAAAAAATGTTCCGTTTATTTACCGTGATTCATGAACAACCACAACCAGAAAAAAATGCAACGTTTCTTAGAATTTGTCACAGCATTTGGTATTAATATAAAAAGGAACAAGTGACACAATTAGTCCGAAAAAACTGCAAAAAGCCTTAGATGAAGTTAAAGGGGAAACATATGAAGCAGTTGTATCGACAATGATGCTACGTTCTATGAAACAAGCCAAATATGATATTACACCTTCTGGACATTATGGATTAGCAGCAGAAGATTATACTCACTTTACTTCACCGATTCGTCGTTATCCAGACTTAATTGTCCACCGTATGATTCGTCAATATGAAGGTACTGGAAGTTTCTTATCGAAGCAACAAGAGGAATTGAATGCTTCTAAATTAGAAAGAATTGCGGATCAATCGAGTAAAATGGAACGTTTAGCGGTTCAAGCGGAACGTGAAGTAGATGCGATGAAAAAAGCTGAATTTATGGCAGATAAGATTGGACAAGAGTTTGAAGGAATTGTTAGCTCGGTTACTAAGTTCGGAATGTTTGTGGAATTGCCAAATACCGTAGAAGGTTTAGTGCATATTACGCATATGAACCAAGATTACTTTAATTTTATTGAAAGTCATATGGTTTTAATTGGCGAGCGAACAGGAGTGACTTATCGAATCGGGGATCGTGTTAAAGTAAAAATTAATTAAAGTTGATGTAGAAGCGCATGAAATTGATTTTATTTTATCAGCGGACAATGCAGAGTTGATTACTCAAAACAAACGTCCAACTAAAGGGAAAAAGAAACGCCTAAGAAAAACTGCGAAAAAAAGAAAGCAGAAGTAAAAAAATTGAAGAAGTCTTCTAAAAATAAAGGAAGACAACATTTTAAAGCGCAAGCAAAGTAAAAAGCGTAGAAAAAAACATTCGTAAGGAGAATTCGGATGCCAAAAGGAACAGATAATAAAGTTTTAGCGCAAAATCGTAAGGCGAATCATGATTATACGATTTTAGATACGATTGAAGCGGGTTTAGTGTTAACGGGAACGGAGATTAAATCGGTTCGCCAAGCTAGAATGAATTTGAAAGATGGTTATTGTAGTTTTAAAAATGGGGAAGCCTTTTTAGTAGGGGTTCACATTAGTCCGTTTGAGCAGGGGAATATTTTCAATCATGATCCGCTTCGTACGAGAAAGTTGTTATTGCATAAGAAGCAAATTCAGATGCTTGAGCAAGAGGTAAGACAGGCGGGGAATACGGTTGTTCCATTGAAGGTTTATATTAAAAATGGGGTTGCCAAGCTTTTAATTGGGATTGCTAAAGGTAAGAAAAATTATGATAAGCGTGAAGCGTTAAAACAAAAAGATATAAAAAGAGATGTACAGAGAGAGTTAAAAAACTATCGTTAGACTACGAAAGACTTCCTGTATAGTAGCATAGGACGGCAGCAGCCTCGCAAAAATGCGAGTCTCATGCCTAAAAATCAAGCCTAGGGTCTTGATTTTTCCTTGTGAAAGTAGCCGAGTTTCGGCTACTATTATACATGCTACTATAGGAAGTCTTTCTCTGTTTTACGTAAGTGGATGAGTGTATGTTTTGGATGTGGACTTCCTTTATAGTAGCAAAGGACAGCAGCAGCCTCGTTAAAACGAGTCTCATGCCTAAAAATCAAGCCTAGGGTCTTGATTTTTCCTTGTGAAAGTAACCGAGTTTCGGCTACTTTCACGCATGCTACTATAGGAAGTCTTTCTCCGTTTTTCCGTAAGGGGATGTGTGGTACGTTTAGGATGAAGATTTCCTGTCATGCAGAAAAACTATGGAGTGTAATAGTTAAAAACTATATTGAATAATCATCTAAAGCCGTTGACAATAGCTAAGAAATATATTATATTATCTACAACAGATAAATAACTGATGCAATGAACAGATAAGTAAATAAAAGCGAACGTAAAAAGAGAGTCCGGTTGGTGAAAAAGGATGCAGGAACTTTATTGAAAAATGGTCTGGGAGCAACAGGAGTGATAAAGCTTCATGAATGGTGCCCGATACCGTACTAGAGTATAAATATGTACTTATAGAGTAACAAGCTGTGAAGTTTGTTAAAAAAATAGAGTGGTAACGCGATCCTTCGCCTCTAGTCAAAAAAACTAAGGTGGAGTTTTTTTATGGCTTAAATACTTATAACATCAATTATCTGATTCGACGATTGACGGAAAGCGCGCCCGTTAATCATCATATATTAATGTAAAAGAAAAGGGAATTTATTTATGAACATTTCAAAAATTAATTAAAAACAGCAGCATTAGGATTAGTAGCAACAACATTAGTAGCATGTGAAACGGAGCATCTCAATCAAAAGATTCAGCAACAACAGCAGCTCCAAAAGTAGAAGATAAAAAGATTACAGTAGTCGCTTCACCAGCACCACACGGTGAAATTTTTAGAAGCAGCAAAAATCAATTCTTAAAAAAAGATGGATATGATTTACAAATCAATATCGTAAATGATTACGTAACACCTAACCAAATCGTATTCGGAGGAGATGCAGATGCAAACTACTTCCAACATACACCTTACTTAGAAAAAAATTTAATAAAGAACATAATGAAGACTTAGTAAGCGTTGGGAATGTACACATCGAACCAATGGCTATCTACTCTAAAAATATAAATCTTTAGCAGATTTACCAGAAAACGCAACAGTATATGCTTCAACAAACCCAGCTGAAGTTGGACGTTTCTAGCATTCTTCACTAAAGCAGGTTTAATTAAATTAAAAAGATGGCGTTAAACCAGTTGACGCTCAATTAAGCTGATATCGTTGAAAACAAAAAGAACATTCAAATCAAAAATGAAATCGCTCCTGAATTATTAGTATCAACATTTGAAGCTAATGAAGGTGATGCAGTAATCATCAACTCAAACTTCGCTATTGATGCAAAAATTATCTCCTAAAAAGATTCAATTGCTTTTAGAAGATGAAAGTTCACCATATGCAAACTTAGTAGCAGTTAAACCAAAAGATAAAGATTCAGATAAAATTAAAAGCTTTTAATCAAAGCATTACAAAGTGATGAAATCCGTAAATTTATTTCTGATAAATATGCAGATGGCTCTGTAATTCCTGCAAAATAATGATAAAATACAAGGTGTGGCATGCGCTATTTGCCACACCTTTTTAGAGTATAAGGAGAAGAATGATGATTAAAATACAAGAAGTTTCTAAAAATTTATCATGGCAAACAAGGGACAGTTGAAGCTGTAAAAGATGTTTCATTAAATATTAACAAGGGTGAGATTTTTTGGAATTATCGGTTTTTCAGGAGCTGGTAAAAAGTACATTAATTCGTTTATTAAATGGACTAGAATCCGTTACAACTGGTCATATTTTCGTGAATGATAAAGATATTACAACCTTAAAGAAAAAGAATTATTACAAGAACGTCGTAAAATTGCGATGATTTTTCCAACATTTTTAATTTATTATGGTCACGTACAGTGGAAGAAAATATTGCTTTTTCATTAGAAATTGCTGGGGTTGCAAAAGATGTTCGTCAAAAGAAAGTAGCCGAATTAATTGAAATTGTTGGCTTAACAGGAAGAGAAAAATCTTATCCATCTCAATTATCTGGTGGACAAAAACAAAGAGTAGGGATTGCTCGCGCATTAGCCAACGATCCAGAAGTTTTATTATGTGACGAAGCAACAAGTGCATTAGACCCAAAAACAACAAAAGATATTTTTAAATTTATTAGTAGAAATTAATAAACGTTTAGGATTAACAATTGTGTTAATTACGCATGAAATGCATGTTGTTCGTCAAATTTGCCATCGTGTTGCTGTAATGGAACAAGGTAGAGTGGTCGAAACTGGGGAAGTATTAGACGTGTTCAAAAATCCTCAACAAACCATTACAAAACAATTTGTTGGAGAAGAGCGTTCTGAACAAGATTTACAGGATGTTTTTGAACATTTATCGACTTCACTTTGTCCTGGAGTGGCAGTTCGTATTCAATATTTAGGGATACTACTGCAGAGGGTATTTTATCAGAAGTCATTCGTAAACTAGATGTTTCAATTTCAATTTTACAAGCGCATGTAAATGTGACGCAAAAAGGTGTGCTTGGTAGCATGATTATTTTAATTGAAGAAGAAGCCACTAAAGCTGAAAAAGTGATTGATTACTTGAGAAAAGCAGAAGTGATTGTGGAGGTACTAGAAAATGTTTAATGTGTTTTTAGCTCAAGCGAGTTTCTCGGAATTATTTCAAGAGATGATTAGTTTTAAAAATGTAGATTGGAATGAAGTGATTAAAGCGACAAATGAAACAGTTTATATGAGTTTTCTATCTACTTTCTATGTGTTTGTGATTGGATTAGCGCTTGGGTTGTTCTTATATTTAACAAGTCCTGGTAGAAGTTTAGAAAATAAATGGGTGAATTTATTCCTGTCTGGAATTATTAATATTTTCCGTTCGGTTCCATTTATAATTTTTACTTGCTTTATTAATGCCATTTACGAAAGTCTTGATGGGGACAATTTTAGGACCTAAGGGTGCGATTCCAACTTTAGTCATTAGTGCGGCTCCTTTCTATGCTCGTTTAGTGTCAATTTCGTTAAATGAGATTCCTTCAGGGGTTGTAGAAGCGGCTGAATCAATGGGTGCAACGACTCGTCAAATTATTACGAAAGTGTTAATTCCTGAATCTCTTCCTGCGTTAGTGTCTGGTATTACGGTAACAACGATTGCGTTAGTGGGTTCAACTGCTGTTGCGGGTGTTATTGGTGCTGGTGGATTAGGGAACTTGGCTTATATGATTGGTTTTACTCGTAATAAGCAGGATATTATTTTTGTAGCTACGGTTGCGATTTTAATTCTTGTGTTCTTGATCCAATTTGTTGGAGACTATGCAGTGAAGAGAATCGACAAACGTTAGAAATTTTGAAATAGACTTCCACTAGTAGTAGCAGGGGACGGCAGCAAACAGCTTTGCTGTTTCATGCCTAAAAATTGAGCCTGTAGTCTCAATTTTCCCGTCCTATAAGCTACTTGGCTTATAGGACTAATGCTACTACGGGAAGTCTTTTCTTGTGGACGGATATTTATTAGAGTACGTTTAAGAGATAGACTTTGCTTTATAGTAGCAACGGACGGCAGCAAACAGCTTTGCTGTTTCATGCTTAAAATTCGAGCCTTGGTCTCGAATTTCCCGGTAATATGCAAAGTCTTTTCTTATGGTCGGCTGTTTATTAGAGTACGTTTAAGTGATAGACTTCCTTTTGTAGTAGGAAAGGACGGCAGCAGACCTTTGGTCTCATGCCTAAAAATTGAGCCTGTAGTCTCAATTTTTCCTGTTCTATAAGCCAATTTGGCTTATAGAACTAATCCTACTACGGGAAGTCTTTTCTTATGTTCGTCTGTTTATTAGAGTACGTTTTAGACTCCAATAAACGTAAGAGATTTTACGTTTTTATGTTAATGCCACCGATAAATTTGTTATCCGTACAAAAATAAAAATACAACGGACTTTTCAGTAGCATTGGTAATAGAAACTGTAGCATCAGTTTCTATTACTGGGAAATTTGAGACCTAAGGCTCAAATTTTAGCCAAGAGATTCGCAAAGCGAAGCTACTGGCGTCCATTGCTACAACCCCAAAAGTCCGTTGAATTTTGATTTTTCTAAATGACACCCATAAACTTATATCCATACAAAAATTAAACTATAGCGGACTTTTCAAGTAGCATTGGTAATAGAAACTGTCACATCAGTTTCTATTGCTGGGAAATTTGAGACCTAAGGCTCAAATTTTTAGCCAAGAGATTCGCAAAGCGAAGCTACTGGCGTCCATTGCTACAACCCCTAAAAAGTCCGTTGAATTTTTCATTTTAATTAAAGCTGAAAAACAACCTTTTTATGAAATTTACATCATTTATATAGTTAGAAATAGTTGACAAGTCTCTCGTTTTCCTTTATCTTATTTTATGCAAACCGGTTCCACGGATGGTTCCGAAATGAAAAAAGAAAGGATAGTTCAACATGAATTATGATGTAATTGCAAAAGAAGTCCTTGAAAATATCGGAGGACGTGAAAATGTTCAATCTGTTGCACACTGTGCTACACGCTTGAGAATTATGGTTCTAGACGAATCAAAAATCAACAAAGAAGCGATTGACCAATTAGAAGGAGTAAAAGGTGCATTCTTTAACTCAGGTCAATACCAAATTATTTTCGGAACAGGAACAGTGAATAAAGTCTATGAAGCTGTTGCCCGCTTAGGAGTAGCAGAAACTTCAACAGCACAAATGAAAGAAGAAGCGAAAAAACAAGGAAACTTATTCCAAAGAATGAGTAGAACATTCGGAGACGTATTTGTTCCAATTATCCCAGTCTTAGTAGCAACAGGATTATTCATGGGATTACGTGGATTATTAACAAACCCAATTTTCCTAGGATTATTCGGAATGACACCTGACGTCATCGATAAAAACTTCTTATTATACACACAAGTATTAACAGATACAGCCTTTGCTTTCTTACCGGCATTAGTAGCATGGTCAACCTTTAAAGTATTTGGCGGATCACCAGTACTTGGAATTGTCTTAGGATTAATGTTAGTAAACAGTGCTTTACCTAATGCTTATGTAGTAGCTGCAGGTGGAGCAGAGCCAATCGTATTCTTTGGTTTCATTAAAGTAGTAGGTTATCAAGGAACAGTATTACCAGCATTCTTCGTTGGGATGATTGGTGCAAAATTAGAAAAAAATGGTTACGAACAAAAAGTTCCAGATGCATTAGATTTATTAGTAACACCATTTTTAACATTTTTAGTAATGAGTGTTCTTGGATTATTCATCATTGGACCATTCTTCCACTCAGTTGAAACAGTAGTATTAAATGCAACTGAATTTGTTTTACAATTACCATTTGGTTTAGCAGGAATTATTATTGGTGGCTTGCAACAAGTTATCGTAGTAACTGGAGTTCACCACATCTTTAATTTTTTAGAAACACAGTTATTACAATCTTCAAAAATAGCTACAGGTGTAGAATTAAATCCATTTAATCCAATTATCTCAGCAGCAATGGCTGCACAAGTAGGAGCAACATTAGCAGTTGCTTTCAAAACAACAGATACAAAATTAAAAGCTCTAGCATTACCATCAGCATTCTCAGCTGCATTAGGAATTACAGAGCCAGCAATTTTTGGGGTTAACTTACGTTTTGGTAAACCATTTGTAATGGGATTAATCGGAGGAGCTACAGGAGGATTCTTAGCAGCTTTATTCCAATTAAAAGCAACAGGTATGTCTGTAACAGTATTACCAGGAATGTTATTATTCTTAAATAGCCAATTCCCATTATATGTACTAGCAATCGCAGTAGCCTTTGCAGTAAGTTTTGGATTAACTTATACAATCGGTTATAGTGATGATATGTTGAAAAAATAAAATGTAAGAAAGAAAGTCGAAGCGTCACATGATAGCTTCGATTTTTATGTAGAGAAGGAGTATCAATGAGTTTTATGAGAAATAGTAATACTGGAAAATATGGCTTAGTGTATCATATTGTTCCTCCTTATGGATTAATGAATGATCCCAATGGATTGATTTATTTCAAAGGAAAATATCACGTATTTTTCCAATGGAATCCAACAGATACAAAGCATGCCAATAAACATTGGGGACATCTTATTTCTGATGATATGATTCAATGGAAAAGAGTAGAACTAGCATTATCTCCAGACCAATGGTTCGATAAAAGCGGTGTTTATTCAGGTAGTGCATATGTTCATCAGGATCAATTATGGTTATTTTATACAGGAAATGTAAAAGATGAAGAAGGAAATGCTTCTAGTTATCAATGTTTAGCAGTGTCAGAAGATGGTATTCATTTTGAAAAAAAAGGGCCAATATTTGAACATCCAAAAGGTTATACAAGACATGTCCGTGATCCAAAAGTTTGGTATGATCCTCGTGTCGATCATTACTGGATGGTTGTAGGAGCTCAAACGGAAGACTTAAAAGGCGATACATTAGTGTATCGTTCAGAAGACTTACTTCACTGGGTATTGAATGGTTCAATTAGTGTTGAAGAAAAAGACTTTGGTTATATGTGGGAATGTCCAGATGTGATTCCATTTGAAGAAAAGGATGCGTTTATTTATTCGCCACAAGGAATTGATTCTCAAGGAGAACGATTCAATAATTTATACCAAACAGTAGTGCAATTAGGAAAGTTTACACTTGATGGAAAATTCATTGTAGAAGAGGATAATGTAACAGAAGTCGATGCAGGATTTGATTATTATGCTCCGCAAAGTTTCCAAGCAGAAGATGGTCGAATTCTTCAATATGGTTGGATGGGAATTTCAGAAGGAAAAGAAGCGATGATTCCAACAATTCAAGATGGCTGGATTCATGCCTTAACCATTCCGCGTGAAGTGTCGATTCAAAATGGAAAATATCTTCAAAAACCTGCACGTGAATTATGGAATTTAACAACTAATGTACAAAAACATTCAATGGAATGCGACTCGTTTTGAATCGGTCTTTTTCTTCACCAGCACAAGTGTGGACAGTGAATTGGAAAGAAGCCGTTCAGGATAAATTAGCAATTCAATTACGTAATGAAATTTTCATTCAATATGATGCAGAAACTCAAGTATTATCTGTCAGTCGTACTGATTGGGAAACAGGAGAAAGAGAAACAAGAGAAAGAACGTTACAATGTCCTCTACAACATTTAAAACGCATGGATGGACTACTCAAGTTTAGAGTTATTTGTCAATGAGGGAGAAGAAGTATTCACTCTTCGATTCTTTACAAAGGAAGAGGCTTTTAGACTTTGTGGTTCAGCAAACTGTCGAGCAAGAAATGGCGATTGAAGTGTGGGACGTGAGAGCGGGGGCTTTTATTTCTGAGTAATTGCACTACAAAAGAATTTTTTTCCGATACGTAGGATGGAAACAACTCGAAGTGGAGGACTCATGCTATTCGCTATAGGGAATGTTTTTTTGTGTGACCAAAATACTTGCTTTCTAGCTATTTTTTCGGTAGTATAATGCATGGAATAGTAAGTTCTTTAATGGGTACAGAAAGTTCTTCATGGCTGAGAGAGAACCCCCGCTTTTAGAATTGAACCTACCAGAATATTGATTATGAAAATAATCCGGTTTGCGTACCGTTATCACGTTCCAAGAGACATTTAACAATGAAAATGTAATTAAAGGTGGTACCACGAGTCATTCGTCCTTTTATAGGGGGAATGGCTTTTTTTGTTCCACAATCATTAGAAAAGGAGTGCTACTATGGCAGAAAAAACAAACTTACAAAGAGAAGATTTCTCAAAATGGTATATTCAAACCATTCAAAAAGCTGATTTAATGGATTATTCACCAGTGTGTGGATGTATGATTTTTCAAACCAGATGGATTTGAAATTTGGGAACATATTCAAGAAGAATTTAACTGTCGCTTTAAAGAAGAAGGAATTCGTAATGCTTATTTCCCAAATGTTAATTCCAGAAAGTTTCTTCACTCAAAGAAGTGATCATATTGAAGGATTTGCGCCAGAATTACCATGGGTAACTGAAGCAGCAGGTGAAAAATTAGAAGAACGTTTAGCTTTACGTCCAACAAGTGAAACAATGATTGAACTGCGTTTTCAAACTGGATTAATTCATATCGTGATTTACCATATGAAGTAAAACCAATGGGCAAATGTATTCCGTTGGGAAAAGAAAAACTTTACCATTCTTACGTACATCTGAATTTTTATGGCAAGAAGGACATACAGCTCATGCAGATGAAGCAGATGCACGTCGTCGTACAATGAGAATGTTAGATATTTATAAAGAAGTAGTAGAAGGTGTATTAGCCGTTCCTGTCTATGAAGGACAAAAAACTCCATCAGAACGTTTTGCCGGAGCAGTAGATACTTACTCAATCGAAGCAATGATGAAAGATGGAAAAGCTGTACAAGCTGGAACTTCTCATTATATGGGTACAAAATTTGCGGAAGCATTTGATATTAAATATTTAACAAAAGAAAATGAACATGTGTATGCACATACAACTTCATGGGGAGTTTCTACTCGTTTAATCGGTTCATTAATTATGACACACGGAGACGAACAAGGATTAGTATTACCTCCAAAAGTAGCGCCAACACAAGTAGTTTTAATTCCAGTTGGGCCATGGAAGAAAAATCCAGCCATCTTAGAAAAATTAGAAGAATTACAACAACAATTAAAAGCAGCAGGCTTACGTGTGAAAATTGATGATACAGACAACTCACCAGGATTCAAATTCAATGAATGGGAATTACGTGGAATTCCAATGCGTATTGAATGTGGGCCACGTGATTTAGAAAATAATCAAGTAATGACAAAAATGCGTGACTTAGATGAAAAAGTTGCGGTAGGTTTTGATGTGTTATTAGAAACAATTCAAGCTGAATTAGAGAAAATGCAAGGTCGTTTATTAGAAACAGCTCGTGCAATGCGTGCTTCTAATGAATATACAAACATTGATACATTAGATGAATTGAAAGCTCATATTGAAGCAAAACGTGAAGCTGGCGAAGTACCTGGTTGGGTATTAGTTGGTTGGGATGGAACAGAAGAAACAGAAGAGAAAATCAAAGAAGAAACTGGATTTACGACTCGTAATATTCCATTCAACCCACCAGTGAAGAAAGAAACATGTATCGTTTCAGGCAAACCAGCAACACAAACAGTATGGATTGCAAGAGCGTACTAATTACAAAGTACGAAAAAAAGATATTCTGAATTGAACTGAAAACACACGTCGATTCAATCTTTCTGAGCCGTATTCAAACAATGTGCGAAGAAAGATGTTCTGAATCGAACCGTTGGAAGAAGAAGCCGAGGGCGACGAAAGTCGCACCGGATTCCTTCTGAAACGCACGTCGATTCAATCTTTCTGAGCCGTATTCAAACAATGTACGAAGAAAGACAATTTAAATAATTGATTGAAGAGGGTAAAGGTGCAAAGAGTAGCACGACTTGCCCTTCTTCAAACTTTTTAAATAAAAACTAGAAAGGAAGTGCTCTATGCCAGTATTGGCTATTGATACCTCAAATAAAACTTTATCGGTTGCCATTGTCAAAGATGAGGGAACGATTGTTGAACAAACAGTTCCAGACACTTTACAACATAGTGTCAAACTAATGCCGGCAATTCAAGAAGTACTTCAAGAAAGTCAAGTCAGTATGCAAGAACTAACAGGTGTTATTGTTGCCAAAGGACCAGGTTCGTATACTGGACTTAGAATTGGAGTAACAGTTGCAAAAACTCTTGCAAAGACATTGCGTATTCAGCTAAAAGCTGTCTCAAGTTTACAAGCTGATTGCAGCAAATGTTGTAGAAGCTGTTCCTGAGGGAGCCTATGTTGTTCCATTTTTTGATGCTCGTAGAGATAATATTTTTACTGGTCTTTATCAAGTAAACCAACAGTTTCCACAATTGATAGCCCCAGAACGTCATATTTCTTGGGTTAATTGGTTAGAGAAGTTAGCTACTTATGAAGCTCCTCTTTATTTTGTAGGACAATTGACAGATGTACAAAAAGAGTTGGTTGTAGAGAAATTAGGAGATAAAGTAGTATTTGCTAAAGAAAGTGAAGCCATTGCTCATGCAGGATTCTTTGGTACATTAGCGCAAGATGCACCAGAAGAAGATGCAGATGTTTTTGTGCCTACCTATTTAAAATTAGCAGAAGCAGAAGAAAATTGGAAAGCGATCCATCAAGAAGAACAGGAGACAAACTATGTGGAGCGCATGTAAAGATTGGACACAATCTTTATGGCAACAATTAGAAAAATTAGCAGATCAAGCAATTCCTGTAGGAGACTTTATCGTAACCCAAATTCCTCAGCAATTAAAACGAATTCCTTTATCCAATGGATTGATTGCAACCATTCGTCTTGCGACCATCGAAGATATTGATGCAATTGCCTATGTAGAAGAAGAAGCATATATGGGAAATCCACCTTGGATGAGAGATGCTTTTGCAGAAGATTTAACGTATAATACAAAAAGCCATTTATATCGTTCTTGAAATAGATGATGAAATTCAAGCGTTTGTTGGTGCAAGGCTGACAACGGAGGATCTTCATATTACAAATATTGCTGTTCACTCGGATGTACGATTTTTAGGATGTGCGACCTTATTAATGAAGCAATTAGAAAAGTATGCACGATTTTTGGAAAAAGAGTCCATTTCTCTAGAAGTTAGAGTGTCCAATAAAAAGGCCATTCGTTTATATGAAAAGTTTGGATTTATTCAAACAGGATATAAAGAAAAATACTATAAAAATGAAGTAGAGGATGCGGTATTGATGACTTATCCATTACCCCCTAAAACACCAGAATCTGTCTCCTCATCAGAGTTTTCGTTTAAACGATTAACGGTTGAAGATGAGGTGGCAGAACAGTTATACCAATTAGTGCAACAACATTATGAACATCCTGGACATTGGAGTGCAAAAGCTTTCCAAGAAGATATTGCTTCTGAACATGGAGCTTATTATGGCGTGTATCATGTTGATACTTTAATTGGATTTGTTGGGATGCAAGTCGTCTTAGATGAAGCAACGATTACAAATATTGTGATTCACACAGGATTCCAAGGGAAAGGACTTGCCCAACGTTTATGGCAAATGGCGTGTTATGATTTAGGATTGCAAGAAGTCGCAACAGTATTTTTAGAAGTACGAGAATTCAACCATCGTGCTCAGCAATTATATGAAATTTTAGGATTTGAGTGTTATCATAGAAGACGTGATTACTATACAAATCCATTAGAAGATGCCTTACTTTATCGATTAGAACTCAAAAAGGAGCATGTGAACAATGACAAAAAGAAGTCGTTATTTTAGCCATTGAAAGTAGCTGTGATGAAACAAGTGCGGCAGTTGTTGTGGAATGGTCGTACCTTATTATCGAATATTGTCGCTTCTCAAATCAAAAGTCATATGCGATTTGGAGGAGTTGTACCAGAAATTGCAAGTCGTCATCATGTGGAACAAATTACGCAAGTGATTGAAGAAGCATTAGTGCAAGCTGGCAAAACAATGGAAGCAATTGATGCAGTAGCGGTGACTATTGGCCCAGGATTAGTAGGAGCTTTACTAATCGGCATTTCAGCTGCAAAAGCAGTAGCACTAGCAGCGAACAAACCATTAATTGCCGTCAACCATATGGCAGGACATATTTATGCAAACCAATTAATTGAACCTTTACAATTTCCATTAATGGCATTAGTCGTTAGCGGTGGACATACAGAATTAGTCTATATGCCACAAGATGGACAGTTTGAAATTATTGGAGAAACACGAGATGATGCAGCTGGAGAAGCCTATGATAAGATTGGAAGAATTTTAAACTTACCTTATCCAGGTGGGAAGAAAATGGATGAATTAGCGCACATTGGAGAAGATGTCTATGATTTTCCAAGAGCAATGATTCATGAAGACCATTATGACTTTAGTTTTAGTGGATTAAAATCAGCTGTTATCAATCGTATTCATAATGCAAAACAAAAAGGCGAAGAAATTGTGCCAGAAAATGTTGCGGCAAGTTTCCAAGTAAGTGTTGTAGAAGTATTAGTTGAAAAAAGTAAACGTGCACTACAAGAATATCCCTGTGAAGCAATTTGTATTAGCAGGAGGAGTTGCAGCAAACCGTGGACTTAGAACAGGATTACAAGAGATGATGCAAAGTCATTATCCAACTGTAACGTTCTCGATTCCACCAATGAATTTATGTGGCGATAATGCTGCAATGATTGGTGCAGCAGCTTATTCAAAATGGTTAGAAAAAGATTTTGCAGCTATGGATGTAAATGCAATGCCTGGTTTAGACCTAGGGGATTAGGGAGAGTTTGGTTGAAAATTTTATACTAAGAAAAATCTATCAAACCTAATAAAAAAATAGTTGCAATCTAGGTCTAAGCATGCTATTATACTTGTGTTGCTTTATGCATAACAATAAATAACTCTGGATTAGGCAATAATTCAGGGCAGGAGGAATAGAAAATGAAACAAGGAATTCACCCAGAATATCGTCCAGTTGTTTTCATGGATACAACTACTGGATTCAAATTCTTATCAGGTTCAACAAAATCTTCAAACGAAACTGTGCAATGGGAAGATGGTAACGAATACCCATTATTACGTGTTGAGATTACTTCAGATTCTCATCCATTCTATACAGGTCGTCAAAAATTCACACAAGCAGACGGACGTGTGGATCGTTTCAACAAAAAATACGGTCTCAAATAAGAAGACTATTATTAAAACCTTTCTCGATTTCGAGAAAGGTTTTTTTGTGTTTTGAAAGAGGGGAAATATGAAGAAAGAACAAATTAGGACTATAAATACTCTTGAATATAATAGAATTGTACAAAGTATTCCTTTTCATAATAAGATTGCAAATTATTTAAAAAGAAAACTTTATTGGTAAAAAGTTGTTTATCGTACTCAGAAGTCTTTACACCAGCAGCATTAGTAATCTTATCAGGATTAGGATTAGCAGCACCAACGGTAGCAAAAAGAAAAAGACGAAGAAAAAATAAACAAAAATTTGTTTTAACAAACGTCGTACTACTAATGAAGTGCCCCCAAAAAGTTAGAGTCCTTGGGGTCACTTCACTTTTTGACGTTTTTATAATTCAATCCAATCTTTTAAAACTTAAAAAGGCGTCCATCCTTTTATATATAAAATATGATAATATAGAAAAGCAGAATCTCTATAAAAGATAAGGAGATTTTTATGACAGGATATATACAGTTGATGAGATTAGTCATGACCTTAGCAATGATTATAGTTGTGTATTGGTCATTGCAGTGTATAAATTTAGATAAAATTATATTCAAAAATCGAATGGAACAAGCAAGATTACTCCTTTTATTAGCGGCTATTCTATTAGGCGTAGGAGTTTCTAATGCAATTTTTTCACTATCTGATAGCTTGAATTCGATTGTTCAATTAATTACAAGTAAGTAACCTTGGAGGTTTGTAGAATGGAAAAGATGATTGTACAAGGTGGTACACGTCTGAATGGAACGGTAAAAGTAGAGGGAGCAAAAAATGCTGTGCTTCCAATTTTAGCAGCAAGTATTTTAGCAGAGTATGGAGTTACACATTTAACAAATGTTCCGAATTTATCGGATGTACATATGATGTTAAATGTATTAAATAGTTTAAATGTGACAAGTACGTTTGATGAAGAAGAAAACTCGATTACATTAAATGCCACAAAGGATATTCAAACAACAGCAGCTTTTGAATTTGTGAGTAAAATGCGTGCATCCATCGTTGTAATGGGACCACTTTTGGCAAGATTTGGTCATGCTCGTGTCGCAATGCCAGGAGGTTGTGCGATTGGAACTCGTCCGATTGATTTGCATTTAAAAGGGTTCGAAGCAATGGGTGCAACAATTACTCAAGCAGATGGATATGTTGAAGCTCATGCAGAGCAATTAGTGGGTGCAAGAATTTATATGGATTTCCCATCAGTTGGAGCCACTCAAAACTTGATGATGGCAGCAACATTAGCGAAAGGAACAACTTTATTAGAGAACGTTGCTAGAGAGCCTGAGATTGTCGATTTAGCGAATATTTTAAATAAAATGGGAGCGAAAATTATTGGTGCGGGTACTGAAAATATTCGTATTGAAGGGGTTGACCACTTAGAAGGAACGATTCATTCGATTATTCCAGATAGAATTGAAGCAGGAACGTTTATGGTTGCTGCAGCGGTTACTGGGGGAGATGTATTTGTAGAAGATGCAATCGCAGAACATAATCAACCGTTAATTTCTAAATTATCTGAAATGGGTGTGCAATTTATGGTAGAAGAAAATGGGATTCGTGTCATTGGGCCGGAAACATTACAGCCAACCGATGTAAAAACCTTACCACATCCAGGATTTCCAACAGATATGCAAGCACAAATGACGATTGTTCAATTATTAGCTTCAGGTGTTAGTACGATGACGGAAACAGTTTTTGAAAATCGTTTCAATCATTTGGAAGAATTACGCCGCATGAATGCTCAATTCATGATTGAAGGTAGAACTGCAGTGATGAATCAAGAGTCGCAATTACAAGGGGCTCAAGTAAAAGCAACTGACTTACGTGCAGCAGCAGCATTAATTATTGCGGGTATGGTGGCAAAAGGTTATACACGTGTAACTGAGTTAAAATACTTAGATCGTGGATATTATCAATTCCATCATAAACTACGTGCATTAGGCGCAAATATCGAACGTGTTCATGAAGATGATGCAACACCGTTTACAAAAGTAGAATTAGAAAAAATGTTAAATCGTTAAAGAGACATTAGCCGAATGGTTCTTGATAGAATTGTTCGGCTTTTTCTTCAGTAAATGCCCAATCTTTTGCTTGACTTAAATAGAAATCTCTGTTAAACTACTCATGTTGTAATTGTGAAGCACCACAGCTACAACCCGCTCGGATTAGAGTACAAAAGACCGGAATCGGCACTTTAAAACTGGCGAGTCTTAGTCTAAAAATATAGGAGGTGCAATATGTACGCAATCGTAAAAACTGGTGGTAAACAAGTTAAAGTTGAAGTTGGTCAAGCAATCTACGTTGAAAAATTAAACGCAGAAGCTGGCGACAAAGTGACTTTCGAAGAAGTAGTATTTGTAGGTGGAGAAAACGTTAAAGTTGGTGCTCCATTCGTAGCAGGTGCAACTGTTGAAGGAACTGTTGAAAAACAAGGACGTCAAAAGAAAGTTGTAACTTTCAAATATAAACGTCGTAAAGACTCTCACCGTAAACAAGGTCACCGTCAACCTTATACAAAAGTTGTGATTAACGCAATCAACGCTTAATTTTGACGATGATACGAGTAACGTTTCATAAAAAAGACCACGAGTTAGTTTCATTTGAATTGACAGGACATGCTGGCTTTGGCGAGTATGGAGAAGATATTGTGTGTGCAGGCGTTTCTGCATTAGCAATTACGACTGTTAATAGTATCGAGAAGCTAGCAGGCTATCAACCGATTGTTGACGTTGATGAAGTCGAAGGTGGGTATTTATATTTAGAAGTTGTACGAGATGTAACTAAAGTTCAAGTTCACACAACTCAAATTTTATTAAATAGTCTATTACTAGGGTTAGAAGGAATTCAAGAAGAATATCCCTAACTATCTAACCATTCAAGTTGATTAACCTATCAAGGAGGTGCACTCTCATGTTAAAAGTGAATTTACAATTATTCGCCCACAAAAAAGGGGGCGGTTCTACATCAAACGGACGTGACTCAGAGTCTAAACGTTTAGGTGCTAAACGTGCTGATGGACAATTTGTTACAGGTGGTTCAATTTTATTCCGCCAACGTGGAACAAAAATCCATCCAGGTCACAATGTAGGAATCGGTGGAGATGACACATTATTCGCTAAAGTTGATGGCGTAGTACGTTTCGAACGTAAAGGCCGTGACAAAAAACAAGTATCTGTTTACCCAGTAGCAGCTGCTGAATAATATGGAATTTGTGGAGGCAGGACTTTGTCCTGTCTCTTATTTTTATCTGAAAGGAGGAGTTTGATGGAAAAGGAAAATAAAGAAATTCGTAGTTTTGAAAAATTATGGGAGGCTGTTCAAGTTCTCCAAAAAGCAATTGATTATTCGTATGTCGAGGCATTAGGAGAAACCTTGCAAAATATTGCCTCAGGAAATCAAGCGCAACAAGTAGAAGGACAACCGGATGCAACAACAATCGCACAATTAAATGAAGCTTATACAGACCTAGCACTAGAAAGTTTTACAAAAGAACAAATTCGCCGGATGATTCAATATACTTTCTTGAAAGCTGCTAAAGAAGATGGCTTGCAAACGAATCATCAAATGACACCTGATTCAATTGGATTATTAGTGGCATTTATGGTGGAACGTTTAACAGAAAATAAAGAAACATTAGCACTCGCTGATTTTGCTTGTGGAAGTGGGAATTTACTTAGCACTGTTCAACTCTTTTTGCAAGAAAGTGGGAAAACTATTCAGACGACTGCAATTGATAATGATGAAGTCTTAGTCCATTTAGCGTTGCAATCATTTGCCTTAGAAAGTTTAGAGGTACGAGTGATGTTGCAAGATGGATTAAGTGATTTATTAGTCGATCCAATCGATATTGCACTATCCGACTTACCAGTAGGATATTATCCTGTCGATGAACGTGCTAAAGAGTTTAAGACTCACGCAAAAGAGGGGCATTCTTATGCACATCATTTATTCATTGAGCAACATTTGAATTATTTAAAACCAGGTGGTTTTGGATTGATGATTGTGCCTACAAATTTATTTGAAACAGAAGAAAGTGTTGTATTGTTAGAACATTTACAAAAGGAATCATATGTTCAAGCGATGTTAACTTTTTCTAAATCACTATTCAAAAATGAACGGTATAGTAAGTCGCTACTTATTTTCCAGAAAAAGGAAGAGGGCAAAAACAAACTCGTCAAGTTTTTGTTAGGAGATATTCCAAGTGTAAAACGATAGATAAATTTAGACAATTCACACAAACATTTGAAAAATGGGCAAAAAGAACTTTATAGGAAGTTCTAAATCTAAAGGATAGTCGTTTGATAAGAATTTTCTAAGAAAAGAAAGTAGAACCAAGGTTTTATTATTTCAATCTGTACGTAGTTATGCTAAAATGAATGTGGTTCGGAAAATGCTGAATAATGGAACTTTTTTAGAAGAAGATTGTACAGTGTTTTTCACAAAAGAAGAAACATTATCACATAAAGGAGACAAAATATGTCAAAATCAATCGCCATTAATGCCGGAAGTTCAAGTTTGAAATTCCAATTATTTAATATGCCTCAAGAAGAAGTTGTGGCAAAAGGATTAGTAGAACGTATTGGATTAGAAAATTCAATCTTCTCAATCAGTTACGGAGACGATCAAAAATATGAAGTGGTAGAAGATATTCCAAACCATGAAATTGCCGTAGAAAAATTATTAGAGCAGTTAGTAGCATTAAACATTATTGCTTCATTTGATGAAATTACTGGTGTTGGACACCGTGTAGTTGCTGGGGGAGAAATTTTCAAAGATTCTGCTTTAGTAGATGATACAGTTATTCAACAAGTAGAAGAATTAGCAGAATTTGCTCCGTTACACAATAAAGCAGAAGCTATTGGAATGCGTGCATTCAAACATATCTTACCAGATATCACAAGTGTAGCAGTATTCGATACTTCATTCCACACAACAATGCCTCAAAAAGCATATTTATACAGTATTCCATTAGAATACTATAAACAATTCAAAGCACGTAAATACGGAGCACACGGAACTAGCCACCGTTATGTTTCACACCGTGCAGCTGAATTATTAGGTAAACCAATTGAAGAATTAAAAATCATTACTTGTCACCTAGGAAATGGTGCTTCAATTACAGCTGTTGATGGTGGTAAATCAGTAGATACATCTATGGGATTCACTCCATTAGCAGGGGTTACAATGGGTACTCGTTCAGGAGACATTGATGCTTCATTAGTAGCATTCTTAATGAACAAATTAAACATTACAGATATTAACGAAATGGTTGATATTTTAAATAAAAATCTGGTTTATTAGGATTATCAGGTTTATCAAGCGATATGCGTGATATTGACAATGCTTCAGCAACAAATGAAGATGCTAAAGTAGCCATGGAAATCTTTGTGGATCGTGTTCAAAAATACATTGGTCAATATGTAGCTGTGATGAATGGTGTAGATGCGATTGTATTTACAGCAGGTATCGGTGAAAATTCAATTAAAAATTGTGACCCTAATTATTAGCGGAATTACATGGTTCGGTTGTGACATTGACAAAGAACGTAACAACACTCGTTCAGAAGCAATTATTTCATCAGACAATGCAAAAGTAACCGTATTAAACATTCCAACAAATGAAGAAGTAGAAATCGCAAGAGATATCGAACGCTTACGTAAAAAATAATAGAAAAAGTGCTTTGAATCGGGTCGAAACGCACGCCGATTCAGCTTTTTCGAACTCAATTACGATAAGATGTGAGAGGGTGAAAAGATGCTTAACACTACAATGTGCTAAGCATCTTTTTGTACATTCATATTTTATCAAACCTCAAAATGCTTCAAGACTTCTTCCCATGTTTTTTCATCTAGACACTTTTATTAATATATTCTAAAATAATCGGAAATGAAAAAAATAACAAAAATTCAGTGATAGAGAGTTCTTCCTTAGTAGAAGAATAATGAGTAGGATAATTTTCATAAAAATGTATTTTGAATTCATAGAGGATTTGGGTTGGTAGCTTGATTAACAACTAGTGGAGTTTACATAAAATTCTTGACACTGCTAATTTCATGCGAACATAATATAATTACTATATGATTTATAAAAAAAGGAGATGATTAATAGATGGAAAGAAAACAAATATTTTTCGATTAAAAAGTTGAAAATTGGAGTAGCCTCTGTTCTTATTGGAATCGGCTGGGTAATTGTAGGAAAGCATAGTGCAGCAACTGTCCATGCTTCAGAAAACAAGACGGAAGCTTCTACACCTTCAAGTGAAATAGAAAACATGAACTTAAAAAGAAAGAAGAAACTGACGATAGTAAGAAAGATATTAATCCGTCAAAAATTAGTAGATAAAACTACTATATCAGACGAAAAAGAATAAAGAAGAGTTAGTTGCAACTGAAAAGAATGAAATTAATGTAATAAGAGAGAAAGAAAACACTTTGAAAAAGAAAGAAGAAACTAAAAAAAGTATCTTCTGAAGAAAGTACAGCTACTGAATCAAATAAAAGAAAGAGGAAGTAGCTCGTAAACCTAGCAAACATAGCAAACGTAGCAGACGTAGCAGACGTGCATTATCTGACGAGGAAACTACAGATTATAGTGGCGTTAAAATTTCAGGTAAATTAACAGATTCTAAAACAGATTATGCTGTTGAGGGCACAAATTTAGGGACTTATAATTTGATGTGTCTGCACCATCTAAAATTGAAGATGGGGGATACATTTTAATTACAGCTCTGATAACCAAACCAATTGAGTCTTTTGAAATCGGTCTCGCTTAAAAGTTGAAAAAGTAAACAATAATCAATATAAACTATACACGAGTGAATTAGCGGGGGTCTTACGCTAATATTAACGTTAGTTATAAATTGAAAAATTTGAAACAGGTAAAGGTACAAAAGACAACTATAAAGGCTGAATTGTTTGATAAAAATAATACTTTAATTAAATCTACAGACTTTTCTAACACGAATACAACCGGTACGCCATATGTTTCAGTTGATACTAGAAATGGTATTCGTAGACAAACATTATTAGAAACAAATCAACCAGAAACAGAAATTGATATTTCTAAGAGTAAAGATTTACAATTAAGTTTAAAAATCTACCAATAAAGAGGCAGCTGCAATTACAAAAATCGATCATGCTGTTGAATTACCGGCAGGTGTTACTATTGCGAAAAACTTCCCTAGATGCGGGATGGAGATTAGAAAATGGTGTTGCAAAAATATACAAGACTAGTCCCTTCTTCTACAACGATGTTTGCTAGTGGAGATAATACACAAAATGAACTGTTGTATTTAAATGTAAGTAATGGTGGAACACCAGCAGAATTTTTTTAACAGGTAAAAATTAACGTTTAAAGATAATGCAACATATACGGATAAATCTGGATTTACGAATACAACTTCAGACGATGTTACAGTAACAGTTCGTGCTGTAAATCCTAAAAATCTATTGGTGGTTCTAACTCTGGAAGTGGTTCAAATCCAAATAATGACCCAAATAATACCAATAATGACCCAAATAATACCAATAATGATCAGACTAATTCAGGTGGAAATAACAGTGGAACTGGTGGTAGCACAGTACCTACTAGGAGTGATGTTCCGGTAGCAATTTTTAATACTACGATGGAGGATAATGAATCACGTGTCGTTAATATTGCAATGCCTTATATTAATACAAAAACAGAAGATACCCGAATTATTCAATTATCAGGAGATTATGGTGATTCACACGGTCCTGCAAATCTAAAAGAAGTTGAAATTTCGATTGATAGTAATATTGATCAAAATCGAGCGATTGAATTTTATGCGATTTGGACTCCGACAGATAAAGGGAACTCTACCTTTGTTAGTTATAGAGATAATCCAGAAAGTTTAGGATTAAATTCCACATTGACTTTTGAAGTATACTCTGTAACGAATGGAACAGAATCAAAAATTGGAGAGGTATCACTTCGTAAAGGAGATGTTGCAGACAAAGTAGCCTTGCCTGATGGTACTACAACCGTGAAGTTAAAACCAAAAGGAAATATGCCATTAGAAACTGCTGGACTACAAGCTGCTGGTTTATTTTTAAGTCAAGATTTAAAAGGATTAGAAGAAGCAAAAAAATTAGCTAAGGAAGGAAATAAAGTTGAAAGTATCGTTACAGCATCTGTGTATACACATGGATATGAAGAACCAAAGGTTGCTGTATCAAAAACAACCTTTGCATATTCACGAGATGCGATTAAGCTAGTCCCTACAACAAACCCTATTACTACTACTTTAGCGGGGAACTTAACTCAAGAACTTAGTAGTAAATATGAAGTCTATGAGTATTCACCTAATGGATTAGGAAATCGTATCTATAATAAACAAATCTTTGATCGTAAAACGTATGTTGGTTTACAAGATATCGCTGTTAAAAATGCGAAATTACTTGTAGAATTACCAGATGGATTTAGTTACGCTGGAAATGATAGTTCTGTTAAGACTGTAGAAAAACTATAATAATTCTGGAAAAACAGTTTTAGAAGTTAAACCATGGAGGCAGCATTCAGGGTATACATTATCTCCAGATTTACGATTTAAGGTAGATAATTGGGTGCCAGCAGGAAAATATCCTAGTAAATATACGTTAGTTTGGAATGAAGATGAAAGAGTAGTTGGGATTAATCCAAATAATGATTATGATGGTACAAATGCAAATATCACAAATACGAGTTCCTTTACATATGAATTACCAGTAATTAATAACTCGGCAACTCGATTAATTACACAAGTGACTGATCAACCGACAGATTCAAGTACTTTATTCAACAGGAGCTCTATAACTTAGCTCCAAATGATGAAGTGAAGTATCGTTTATCATTAACAAATAATTCAAATGTTGCTACTGGAAACAATGTAGTCATTTCAACATTACCACGTGTATCTGATAAAAATATTGTATTAAACTCAAAAGATCGTGGTTCACAATTTGATGTTCATATGACTGCAGCAGCAACAACTCCAGAAGGTTGGACTGCGTATTATTCAACTACACCAGTATCTGGAACAGCGGTTGAGTTAGAAAAAGACTATTACACTAACGGCGTATCAAATTACAGATTGGTCAACAGTAACAGCAGTAAAATTTGTTTCTAATCAAGATGCTTCTTTAAAAAGCGGGGTCAACTGCAGCATTTTTATCTTCCAGCAAAAGTAAGCAGTACTACACAAATAATCAAGTTGCCGTTCTTACTTCAGCAACACGTACAGATGGACAAGATACATTTAACGAAACAAACTGGTTCGAATTTCAATTAAAAATTGAAGATGTTAAAAAGGTGCCGTTAAGGTAGCGTATGAAAATAAAGATAATGTTTCAATTAAAGATACTGTGACTGCTATCGAAAAGTCGTGCCTATAAAAAGGGTATGATGTGAATACTCAAGAATTTAAACCCTGACACTCTAATTGGAAAAGATGGAAAAGAGTATTACTTTGTAAAAGTAAAGGAGACTTCACCAAGTCCAACAGGTACAATTGATAGTCCTGAAGTTACTGTAACTTATGTGTATGATTTACTATATGAAGAAACTGAAGAGAGTCATACTGTTACACGTACAATTAAGTATATAGATGCAGCAGAAAAAACAAAACAAGTTGCTGATCCAGTGACTCAAACAGCAACAATCAAACGAGTAAATAAAGTAAATCGAAAAACTGGGGAAAAAATAGAAGGTACATGGAGTACTGCAAATTGGGATGAAAAAATATCGCCAAGCGTAGAAAATTATAACGCACCAAATCGAGAAAAAGTAGGGATAGTTCCAATAACATCAATAACAAAAGATGTCACAGAAATAATTGAGTATACACAAGCTGTAGATACAAAAACAGTAGCAACAAAACAAACGGTAACGTACGAAGGAGCAGGGACAAGCACACCAGCGCCTAACGAACAAACAGATTACACATTCACTGGGAAAACAAACAAAGTTACAAACGTAACAACATGGAATGAAGAAACACATACTTATGGAGTAGTAACAACACCAAAAGTAGAAGGATACTATGCGGATAAAGCACAAGCAGGAGGAAAAGAGGTAACACCAACAAATCCAGAAGCAAGTGATAAAGTAGTATATAAACCATTAGGAAAAGTAATCTTAGTGGACGAAGGTGGAAATGAAATACCAAACACACTAAAACCGACATATAGAAACAATCCAAATAATCCAACAGTTGGAGGAGAAACACCAATACCAGAAATACCAGAAGGATATGAAATCAAACCAAAACAAGTCGTACCAGGATTCAACCCAGAAGGAAAAGTAGTCACTCCACCAAAACCAGGAGAAGACACAAGAATCGTGTTAGTAGCTAAGACAGTTCCTGTAACACCAACAACTCCACAAAATCCTAAACCAGGAGACCCAATCGATCCTAAGAATCCAAATGGACCAAAATGGACGAAAGAAGCTCTTGATAAACTAAACAACATCAAGTCAGTAACTCGTACAATTACTTACATTAAAGACGGTACAGATGAAGAAGTATCACTAACTGAAGCTCCAAAAGTAATAAATAAAGTAAGCTTCACACGTACAGTAGTTGTAAATCTAAAAGACGGTTCAGTAGTAGGATACGACACAACAGGTGACGGTATTGCAGACGTAGCAGCAACAGACACTACAAGCGGATGGAAGGCTGCAGGTACAACTAAATTTGCAGAAGTTAAATCACCAGTAGTTAAAGGTTACGTTGTAAAACCTAACCAAGATACACAAGGTGACTTAGTAGAAGCTGATGGATCTAAAGTTAAAGCATCTGCAACAGACTTAACGGTAGATTCAGCTAACCAAGATCTAAAAGTTAGATACGTGTCAGTAGGAAAACTTGTACCGAAAGTACCAGAAGGTATAACACCACCAACCCGGTAACACCAACACCATACGAAAACGTACCAGGTGAACCAGGTAAAGTTGTACCACCAAGTCCAACGAAACCAACAGATCCAACGATCCAAATAGTCCGAAAGTACCAGTGATTCCTCATATCCCAGGAACAACACCACAAGTGCCGAAAGATCCAAATAAACCATTTGATCCAGATACTAACCCACTTGTACCGTTGAAACCGATCGATCCAAAAGATCCATCTAAAGGATATAAAGTACCACCAGTACCAAACGATCCAACGAAGGATACTCCAATTGAGTATGTACCGAATAATCCGAAGGATGATGAGTTTAAACCAAAACCTCCTCAACCTCAACTGGGTCCAAGACCTTACCCCGGTCCAAATCCAACTCCGACTCCACAACCAGCTCCAGTTCCTCAGCCAGAGCCACAACCAGAGCTACAACCAGAAACTCCAAAACCTGCAACACCAGGAGAAAATGGAGATAACAACGGAACTCCAACAAATAACGGCGACCAAACACAATTACGTGAATTACCAAATACAGGTACAGGTCAAGAGTTATCAATCTTTGGAGCAGCAGCGAGTGCAATTCTTGCAGGATTAGGATTGATCGTTCCAGGTAAGAAAAAAAGAAGAGGAAGAAGAATAATCAAGAATCAATAATTGAATAAATTCTTTCAAAAGTATTTCATTCCCGTGCAAATGTGGTTATTCGACAAATCCTGTTTAGTGAATCAATTGGATTACCACATTAATTCTTCTAATGACAACTAGTGGAGTTTACACAAAAATTCTTGATACTGACCAGAAATATTGGTTTATATAAGATTACCAATTTAAAAAGAAAATCTATTTTTAAAGATAGAAAAATAAAAATCTCCTAGAAATAAAATGGCTCTTTGTCAAATAGGGTTGATGAAACATTTTAGTGAAGGAATTAAGCAGCGTCAGGTTGCTTAATTCCTTTTTAGTTGTTGGAGTAAATAGTTTAGACATTAGTAGAATTCTAATTCTAAAATGAGTGAAACTACTGTATCCATAGGTATTTTTAGTACTTTAATCTTGTTATTTATCCCTTCAATAGGTCCATTTGAAAGTGTTGATACCACATGTGTTTTTGAATATACGGTGAAAAATTTTAAATGTTTGTAGAACTTCGATTTAATCCATCAGACAGAGGTTTTGATAGTACATTCATCAATTCTTCTTTGAATTCAATGAAATTTCGCTCTTTAAAAACTTCTCTTAGTTGATGGACTGTTTCATATTCTGGTTTAAGTGAAGGTACTTCTTGTAATAAATAATCTACAATTCCTTGAGAATGCGTTAACCAATCGAATAATCTGTAATAGCTGTAGTGATAGGGTTTCATCTTCCGTTAAATAGTTTTGGACGTTTTTAATATAAGGGATGAAGCCCTTTTTGTATACCTTATAAATTATAGAACCGTTGTTGTTTTAAAAATAATAAATGAGTAGAAGAATCAACAAAGTGTATCATAATTATTGTGAATTTTATAGTTATAACAGATAGATATCTTTTCCATATTAAAAACAATGAAATCTTTATTAGAAATTGCAAGAAATATTGAAATGACCTCTCAAACTTTGTTACTATCGAAACATTCATTAGTTTTTAACTTAGAGGATAATATGAATAATAAGAAATTATATACAGGATTTCTTAGCGTTACAGCTGCGCCAACATTAGCGGCATGTGGTAACAAACAACAATCTTCTTCATCAGTACAAGCTCCTGTTGAAGACGGATTTAAAACAGAAGTGGTAAACGAAGGTACGCCAATTAGTGGTGGAACACCAAACATGGCACAAGTATCTCAACTCACCATTTAAGGGATTATTTAACCCTGTTTTTATATATCGACTCTGGTGACGAGCAGTTGTGGATATGGCATTTTCAAGTTTATTTGAATATGATGCAAACCAAAAAAATCGATAATAGTAGAGGGATGGCTGATTACAAATTAGATATTGAAAATAAAAACATTTTACAGTGCATTTGAAAAAGGTGACTATAAATGGTCAGACGGACAACCTTTAACAATTGATGACTATATTTTTCACTTATGAAGCGATTAGTCGTAAAGATTATGAAGGAGTTCGTTTCTCTGAAGATTTTTAAATGTTGAAGGAGTAGAAGAATTCCATGAAGGAAAAGCATCATCTATTTCAGGTTTAGAAAAAATCGATGATCAAACTGTAAAAATTCATTTAAAAGAAGTTTATCCAGCACTTGAACTTGGGGGACAAGCGATTAATTCTCTAGTAATTCCAAAAACATATCTTTAAAGATATGAGCTTATCAAGATATGATTAAATCAGATTACCTCGCACAACAGTTGTTGGTAGCGGTCCATTCGTAATCAAAAATATTGAACCAGGTGAATCTGTAACCTTTGAGAAAAACCCATACTACTATAAAGGTCAGCCAAAAAATTGATGTAAAATTAGACGTTGTAGGGTAGTGAACAAATTGTTTCTCAGAACCAAAAAGCAGGTCACTATGACTATGTAAGTGGTATGCCTTCTGATCAATATGAAACATTTAAAGATTTAGATAACATTTCATTATTAGGATTAATGACTAACGCAATTAGTTATACAGGTTTCAATGTTGGACATTTTGATGCAGCTAAAGGGGAACACGTTGTAGATCCTTCTAAGAAAATGAATGATGTTGCGTTACGTAAGGCAATTGCTTATGCAATCGATAATGATACTGTCGGTAAAGATACTTACCATGGCTTATCTGTTCGTGCTAATACATTATTATCACCATTCTTTAAAGGTGTATATGTAGGAAAAGATGTTGTACCTGGATTTGAATACAACCCTGAAAAAGCTAAAGAAATCTTAAAAGATGCTGGTTATAAAGATGTTGATGGCGATGGCTATGTAGAAGATAAAGAAGGTAAACCATTAACTATTACATTATTAGCAGCTAAAGGTAGTGAAACTGCTGAAGCGGTATTACAACAATATATCGCTTGGTGGAAAGAAGTTGGATTAAATGTACAATTATTAACTGGTCGTACATTAGACTTCCAAACTTATGCTGAAAAATTACAAAAATATGCTGATGATTTTGATATGTGGACAGGTGGATTTACAATTGGTTATAACCCATCTCCAGATGGATTATATGGACCTAAAGCTGCCTTCAACTTTGGTCACTTTGTAGAACCTAAAACATACAGCATTATTAGAACGTATTTCTTCAAATGAAACATTCGATGAAAATGTTAAAAAACAATTATTCTTAGAGTGGCAACAATACGTTCAAGAAAACCCATTTGCAATTCCTCGTTTCAATACATTTGAATTAACAGCCGTTAATAAACGTGTTAAGAAAATTAATATCACTCCAGATAAAGGAACTGGATGGGAAGAAGTTGAGTTAGTAGCTGATAAAGGTGTAGCTGCTAAACAATCTTCATCTTGAATAAAAAAATATTTATAGATTTTTCAAAGCAGCGAAATTTTTCGCTGCTTTTTTTCGTATATAAAGATTGGAGGTGTATTATGGAAAATCAAGGTAGAATTCAAGTTAAATTTCAGTCGCAAAGAGATTTTAAATTAGAGGAAATGGGAGAGGTATTGCCTGGGTTTAATAAAGAAAGAGGGAAATTCGTATGCAATCGTTGCGGAAATCAAAATATTGAAGACTTTGCAGTAGGTCCATGTATTATTTGCCAGAAAAATTGTCATTATTGTTTAAAATGCTTGAATATGGGAAAAGTAAAAGAATGTTGTGTGTTAGTAGCTGTTGAGGAGCAAACACCGGCATTTTCACCACATCCTGTTCAGTTATATTATAAGCATACAATGTCTAAAGAACAGGAAAAACTCTCACAAGAATTAGTAAAAGTAACGGATAAGGAGCATTTAGTATGGGCTGTTACTGGAGCGGGAAAGACCGAAATGATTTTTGAACTGATACGTACAGTTTTAGAAGCAGGAGGAAGAGTTGGTTTAGCAGCTCCAAGAATTGATGTATGTAATGAATTAGCGCCAAGGATAAAAGAAGCCTTTCCAAAGGAAGAAGCAATTGTTTTACACGGATTAACGGATGGAACTTATAAAAGAACCCCGATTACCATTGCAACGACGCATCAGATGTTACGATTTTATCACGCATTTGATGTACTCATTGTAGATGAAGTAGATGCTTTTCCTTATTCCAATAGTGACATGTTACAATTTGCGGTTCATCGTGCGGTTAAGCCGACAGGAAGGATAGTCTTTATGACAGCAACACCTTCAAAGTTAGAATTGTACAACATTCAACATCAGCAATTGTCTTATTCATTATTACCAGCAAGATTTCATCGGCATCCTCTTGTGGTACCTATTTTTAAGGAATTGAGAAATTGGGATAGAGCTTTAGAAAAGAAAAAAATTCCGCAAGAGTTGTATCTCTGGATGAAGAAACGACTAGATGAAAAAACTCCTTTTTTAGTATTTGTATCAACGATTGGGCAAATTCCAGCAGTGGAAGAGATGATGAGCCGAGCTTTTCCAAATGCAAGATTTTCCAGTGTTTCCTCTCAAGAGGAACATCGTCAAGAAAGAATACAATTAATGAGAGATGGAAAGTTAGATTTTTTAATTACAACAACCATTCTTGAAAGAGGAGTTACTTTTTTATGGGATTGATGTAGCCGTAACAGAGGCTCAAGAAGAAATTTTTACAAGGGAAGTGTTAGTACAAATTGCAGGAAGAGTAGGCAGAAGTGTGGATCATCCAGGCGGAGAAGTTGTCTATTTTTATGAAGGAATAACAAGAGCAATGAAACAAGCTAAAAAAAGAAATTGAATCATTGAATGAAGAAGCTAGAAAAAGAGGATTAATAGAAGGTGACTAAAATGCGTTGTGTGTGGTGTAGAAATGATGTAACAGCAGATTTAGGAATTAGTTCTTTGTTTATGTGGAATTCAAGACCGATTTGTCGTCAATGTCAACAGTTATTTTACTCGTTAGAAAAAGGAATCAACTTGCCCGGGATGTGGACGTTTAATGGAGGATGCGACACTCTGTTATGACTGTGTTCGTTGGAAAGAGATGGATTCTTGTTTCCCTGTGAATCAAGCATTATATGTTTACGATGAACAAGCAAAAGAATTTATGGAACGATATAAATTGCGGGAGATTGTGCTGTAGCATTTTTTAATAAAAAGAAGATTTAAAAAGGGCGTTGAAGAAATATTTGAAACAAGAATATACGATTTGTCCACTCCCAACTTCTAAACAAAGTTTAGAAAAAAGAGAGTTCGAATCGGTTGAATATCTTTTAGAACTGTCGAAAATTCCGTATCAGCAATTCTTTTCACCATATTGGAAAAGGAAAAACAATCTGAAAAACAAGAGAAGAGAGAATGAAGTTACAACAACCCTTTGTAGTAAGAGAAGAGAAGAAGTTACCGGATAAAAGTTTTATTGTTCGATGATATTTATACAACTGGGAAAAACATCTCGACTAGCTGCAAAAGTTATTGCAGGAAAAAGGGATAGAGGACGTCAAATTGTTTACGGTATTTCGATAATATGATGAAATAAAAAGGAATTAAGTCATTTAAAGTTACTTAATTCCTTTTAAACTTTAATATAGATATTGTTTAAAAATTTTTGATAAAACAGTTAAAGAAATAACTACCCCGGAAAAACAAAAAGCAAATGAAAAAAAGGGATGTAATCAATTGAGTAAGAATAAAAATTGTAAGCTCTTTTGGGATTCCAATAATCAAAATAAGAAGGAGAAATCCTATAAAAGATAGATTCCAACTGTTATCATACGAGATTTCAGTATATTAGTTTTTGATTGATAGAGTAATGACTAAAATTGTTAATACAATATTTAAGATAAATAGAATGAATATTCCTAAAAAAAGTAGTATGATTATTTCTCGAAAAAGTTAGGATAAAAATATATTCATCATTTGGATATTGAAAAAAAGGTAGTAATAGATATAATAACAAACTAGTAGAAGCAATGATTCTTTTTAACATAATAACCCTCCGTTCAATTTTTAATGATTCCAATGAATTTAGATGAATTTTTTTATCTATATTATACTGTGTTTAATGAAGTATTTATATAGGGGTTATGAATTATTTAGGAAATATACAAAAAAATCAGCAGAAGCAGTTATCTGCTTGAGCTGATTGGTGTGATTTTGAATAAAATATATTCTTCAAACATTAAAATCGAGTTGTCACGTAATGATCAAGAGCGATTAGAGCATTGGCTACATCTTCAGCAGTATATTGAACAACCATTTGATGGATTGTTTCGCCATCTTGTGTAGCTAAGCGACCGATTTTTTTAGTAAATCTTCATATGGGACAGTATCTAATTTTACTTCTTTTTAATGTAGTTGGTAAGCTAATTCTTTGTAGAATGTAATATATTTATCTAATTCTTCTTTAGGATGATTTTTCTAATAAAAGTTGTGTTAATGTTCCATAAGCTACTTTTTCACCGTGAGTAAGAGAGTGAATATCGCCATGTAAAGCAGTGAATCCATTATGGATTGCGTGAGCAGCTGCTAAACCAGCAGATTCAAAACCAATCCCACTTAATAATGTGTTTGCTTCAACAACAGCTTCTAAAGCAGGAGTCACTACTTTTGCATTTGCTGCAGCTAATGCTTGAAGACCATTTTCAAATAAAGTAGATTCGCAAGCACGAGCAATAGCTTCTGAAGCGATTGTTGGAGTATCTCCTACCATTGTTTTTCCTTGAGCCTCGATTACTGCACGAGCTTCAACCCAAGTGGCAAGAGCATCAGCAATTCCTGAAACTAGTAAACGAACAGGTGAGTGAGCGATAACATTTGTATCAATTAAAACTAATTCTGGATTTTTTGTATAGAAACGATAACGTTCAAATACGCCTTCTGGAGAATAAATAACAGATAAAGCAGAAGTTGGGGCATCTGTAGAAGCAACTGTTGGTAAAATAGCTACAGGACATTGACAGTCATCTGCGATTGCTTTAGCAGTGTCAATTGTTTTACCACCACCTAAACCAACAACGACTGTTAATTCATGTTCTTTAACAATTTCAGCCACACGGCTAACTTCTTTGTTTGAAGCTTCACCATTGAAACTTTCATGATAAACAAAAGCTCCAGCGGTTATTAAATTTTCTTCTAATTCTTTTTCCGACTAAATCATAAACGATTGGGTCACATAGAAGAAGTAGTCGATTACCTAAAGCTAAAACATGAGAAAGACCTGTTTTAAACACATCTTTTCCTTGAACATAACGAGATGGACTAGCAAAAACTTTTTCCATAATAAATAACCCCTTTGTGTTATAAGATATTTTCAATGTACTATTGAAAACGATTTCTGTCAATAGAATTATTGAGCGTAAGCCGTGCTCCGTTCGGAAAAAAATGACGAAAAATCGAGATAGATTTAACAATATTAATCAGATTTAAAATTAATTTATTAGAAAGGTTTAAAAAAATGTTTAGGAATTCCTAAAGTTTTTGAAAACGGTTGTAAAAATAAGAAAAAAAGGTTTATAATAAAAACCATAGAAAGAAATCAAAAAGAAGGGATTCTTAAGAGTGGTCCTTAAGAGATTTCTTCAATCTGGCACAGCCAGATGAAAGGGGAAATTATTATGTTCAAATATAATATTCGTGGAGAAAACATTGAAGTTACTGAGCAAATTCGTAATTATGCTGAAAAGAAACTTTCAAAATTAGAAAAAAATACTTTCAGCGATGTTGCCAATGCAACAGTTCATGTTAATTTGAAAGTATATACTGAAAAACAGCAAAAAGTTGAAGTAACTATTCCTCTTCCTTACTTAGTCTTACGTGCAGAAGAAACATCTGAGACCTTTACGGTAGTATTGACTTAGTTGTTGATAAATTAGAAAGACAAGTTCGTAAATATAAAAACAAAAATTAATCGTAAAATCTCGTGAAAAAAAGGATTTGAAGTACCTGTTGCACCGGTGGTGTCAGAACCAGTTGAAGAAGACGAATCTGTGTTAGAGATTGTACGTACAAAACGTGTAGCTTTTAAAAACCAATGGATAGTGAAGAGGCCGTTTTACAAAATGAATATGTTAGGTCATAACTTCTTTATTTATCAAGATGCAGAAACAAATGAAACTCATATTGTATATCGTCGTAAAGATGGCAAATATGGGTTAATTGAAACAAATGCATAACTATTCCTTCTTTTTAAAGGTCGGAGTTGGAAAAATTTTTTTCCAACTCCGCCTTTTTCTTTTCTATTTTGAATAATGATGGTAAAATGAATAAGATGCAATTGGTATATTCATTTGCAAGATAGATGAATAGAAAGAATAACATAAAGGAGTCATAGAATGGCAAATTTTTTAAAAACAAATTGTTGAAAATAATAAGCGTGAAGTTCGTAAATTGGAAAAATCGCGGATAAAGTTATCAGCTTGGAAAGTAAAATGGAAGCATTAAGTGATGCAGATTTTCCGGTGAAAACAGAAGAGTTTGAAAGCAAGATATGCTTCAGGAGAATCATTAGATAAATTATTACCAGAAGCATTTGCTTTAGTACGTGAAGGAGCTAAGCGTGTTTTAGGTTTATTCCCTTATAAAGTTCAAATTATGGGAGGGATTACTCTACATAACGGAAATATCGCTGAGATGCGTACTGGGGAAGGTAAGACATTAACAGCGACAATGCCCTGTGTATTTAAATGCACTTTCTGGTGACGGAGTACACGTAGTAACAGTTAATGAATATTTATCTACACGTGACGCAAAAAGAAATGGGTGAATTATATAATTTCCTAGGATTAAGTGTAGGGGTAAACTTAACAGGTCAAACTCCAGAAGAAAAACGTGCTGCTTATTATGCAGATATTACCTATAGTACAAATAGTGAGTTAGGATTTGACTACTTACGTGATAACATGGTCGTTTATAAATCACAAATGGTACAACGTCCGTTAAACTATGCAGTAGTAGATGAAACAGACTCAATTTTAATTGACGAAGCTCGTACACCATTGATTATTTCAGGTCAAGCTGAAAAATCTACAGTGTTATATCAACGTGCAGATTTTTTTTTGTTAAAGCATTAAAAGAAGATGAAGACTATACAATCGATTTAACTTCTAAATCAATTTCATTAACCGATGAAGGAATTAATAAGGCAGAACAAACTTTCCGTTTACCAAACTTATACGATGTGGACAATTCAGCTCTAGTTCATCATATTGACCAAGCACTACGTGCAAATTATATCATGATTCGAGATATTGATTATGTAGTAGATGAAGGACAAGTAAAAATCGTAGATGGATTTACAGGTCGTATTATGGAAGGTCGTCGTTATTCAGATGGATTACACCAAGCGATTGAAGCAAAAGAAGGTGTAGAAGTTGAAAATGAATCTAAAACAATGGCGACAATTACTTACCAAAACTTCTTCCGTATGTATCGTAAATTATCAGGGATGACTGGGACTGCTAAAACAGAAGAAGAAGAATTCCGTGAAATTTATAATATGAATGTTATTACAATTCCAACAAACCGTCCAATTCAACGTATTGATGCTCATGATGTGATTTATCCATCATTGAAGAGTAAATTTAAAGCGGTTGTTCGTGATATTAAAGAACGTCATGACAAAGGTCAACCAATTCTTGTTGGTACTGTAGCAGTTGAAACGAGTGAGTTAATTTCAGAAATGCTTCATAAAGAAGGTATTCCACATGAAGTACTAAATGCTAAAAACCACTTTAAAGAAGCTGAAATCGTTATGATGGCTGGACAACGTGGTGCCGTTACAATTGCAACAAATATGGCAGGCCGTGGAACAGACATTAAGTTAGGTAAAGGCGTTAAAGAGCTAGGTGGATTATGTGTTATTGGGACTGAACGTCATGAAAGTCGTCGTATTGATAACCAGTTACGTGGACGTTCTGGACGTCAAGGAGATCCAGGTGCGACTCAATTTTACTTATCATTAGAAGATGACTTAATGAAACGTTTCGGTGGAGAAAGAATGCAAGCAATTTGGGAAAGATTAAATATTGACGAAGACGGAGATGATAATTTTATTCAAAGTAAAATGTTATCTCGTCAAGTAGAATCTTCTCAAAAACGTGTAGAAGGAAATAACTATGATACCCGTAAAAAAACGTATTACAATATGACGAAGTGATGCGTGAACAACGTGAAATCATTTATTCACAAAGACTACAAATTATTAATGAAGAAAATTCATTAGAAAAAGTAACAAAATCAATGATTCGTAGAACAATTCATCGTATGGTAGAAAATCATACTTTAGGTGAAAAAGAAAACTTGGGATTTAGAAAGCTTTAGTAGATTTCGCAGCTAATGCAATTTGTCATCCAGATGAAATTTCATTATCAGACTTAAAAAGGAAAAACTCCATCAGAAATTGAAGGTCTATTAAATGAAAAAGCAATGGAAATTTACAAAGAAAAACAAGAGCAATTAAATGGGGATTCTCAAATGCTTGAGTTTGAGAAAGTTGTAATTTTACGTGTAGTTGACCGTAAATGGACAGACCATATTGATGATATGGATCAATTACGTGAGGGTGTAGGTTTACGTGGATATGCACAAATCGACCCATTAACAGAATATCAAACAGAAGGATTCAATCGTTTCCAACAAATGATTGCGGCTATTGATTATGATGTGACTCGTATCTTGATGAAATCTCAAATTCGTCAAAATTTACAACGTGAACAAGTGCAAGGTGCTAGAAGTGTGATTGCTCAAGGGCATGATCGTCCAACTGAAGAACCAGAACAAGCATAATAAGAAGTAGGCTGGGCAAAAGTCCAGCCTACCTTTTTACAATGAGATAGGAGAATGGTATGGAAATTAGTGAAATCAGAAATGTATTAGAAAAATGAGTACGCAAATGACAAGTTATAGGGGGTCTCTTTGACTTAGATCATTTAGAAGAAGACATTGCTTCGTATGAACAGCAAATGTCAGAACCTGGATTTTGGGATGATAATGAAAAAGCTCAAATGGTCATTCAAAAAAGTAATGAATTAAAAGCTGTGTATGATACCTTTCATCAATTAGAATTGCAAGTAGAAGAAGTGGAGCTTTTATTTGAAATGTATAAGGAGGATCCGGAAGAAGAAATTCATGAGGAATTAGTGGAACATGTTCAAAGTGTTGAAAAAGCATTAGAAAAATATGAATTAAGTATGTTACTAAGTGGACCTCATGATAAATGTAGTGCGATTTTAGAAATTCATCCAGGTGCTGGGGGGACGGAATCTCAGGACTGGGGAAGTATGCTATTAAGAATGTATACAAGATGGGCTGAACAACATGGATACCGTATTGAAACAGTCGATTATCAAGATGGAGAGGAAGCAGGAATTAAGTCTGTGACGTTATCTATTGAAGGCTTAAATGCCTATGGTTATTTAAAGAGTGAAAAAGGCGTGCATCGTTTAGTGAGAATTTCTCCATTCGATGCTGCTGGAAAACGTCATACTTCATTTTGTTCCATTGATATTATGCCTCAATTGGAAGGGGATATTGATATTGAAATTAATCCGGATGATTTGAAAATTGATGTATATCGTGCAAGTGGTGCAGGTGGACAACATATTAATAAAACTTCATCAGCCGTTCGTATTACGCATATTCCTACTGGAATTGTGACGCAAAGTCAGGCGCAACGTTCTCAATTTAAAAATAAGGATCAAGCGATGGCGATGTTAAAAACGAAGTTATATCAATTAGAAGAAGAGAAGAAAGCAGCTGAGTTAGCTGAAATTCGTGGCGAACAAAAAGATATTGCTTGGGGTTCTCAAATTCGAAATTATGTTTTCCATCCGTATTCACTAGTGAAGGATTTGCGTTCGGGTCATGAAACAGGGAATATTGGTACAGTAATGGATGGAGATTTAGATCCATTTATGGATGCGTATTTAAAATGGACACTATCCGGAGAGATGGAATAAAAATTGCCTTTTGGATATAGTAGCAGTAGGACGCCAGCAGCTTCGCAATGTGAAGTTGTTGGTTTTTCTTTTTTAAAAAAAGGAGGTTTACGTGAGGATGATGAGATTTTTTTCAGAAAAATGTTAATAAAATCACAAAAAAATATTTGTAATATTAAGATAAAAAGCGTTAAAAATATAGGTATAAAATATAAGGGGGTTTTTAGTATGGAATATGATGTTAGAGAACTTCAGGACGTAGTGGATACTATGGATGAGCTTGAAGAATTAGCTCAGGCATATATGTTTTTTTAGACAAAAAAATCATCTAAAGGATTGCGGAACAGTAATACAAGATGAGTTTATAGACACTTATATGAAGTCACATAGTGCTGGAATCATTTTCCAATATATTACCAAGTATCTAGATGGATTAAATGTTCATAATGATAATGAGCAAAGAATCGCAAATTATTGTTTGCAAAAATAAATCTAGCGAAAAATATTTTGGAACCCTAAAAAAACTAGCTTTTGATCAATTAAGGAAAAATGGTTCAATACGCAGTCTCTAAATAGGTTAGATATATCTTTTGAAAAAGATTTAGATAATCTTAGGAACTATTATGTGTCTTATTTTTCTGAAAAATTCAATCTTCCTTCTCCAAATTATCAGGAGGTATTAACTCGCATTTATGGCAAGGAGTTTGTAGGCTCTTGTTGTGATGAGTTGAAAAAATACCGCAAAAAAATTATCTGTTTTTATAAACAATCTCTCCTATCTAAAAATGTCCCTAGTCATGCTACGGTTTCTGAATTAAATATTACCGAGCAAAAAGCAATTTATTTCTTTAATCACTTTCTAAATCAAGTCACCAGTTTAACAAAAAAATTTAAAATCACAGTAGAGTTTTGCACTCATGCAAATGTTGTTAAACTTCATCATCGCATCTTTCTTTATTTATCACCTTATCTTTCTTTTTTTCCACTTCTTTATTTGAATTTTTTTAGGTTTATTTGGCGAAATTTATTCTAAATTTTTTAAAAAGAAGACTCATTTTATAATGCTACTGAAGAAGTTGCCATCTATCATAATCATGCTTGTCGTTATTATGGACAGTTACTCCCTGTTATTTCATTAGATTTTTTTCTAAAATGATTTCTGAATACTATAGTGAAATAGGAACTCCTGAAGAAGTTTTTAGAATTTTGTTAAAAAAATTTTTTTGGTTATACGAAGAAATCCAACTTCGGAATCTAATATGAATCTAATTGAAAAATTTTTTTAACGAATATGATTGGTTTTGAATTGAAGAGAAATGGTTTAATGGTGAAATTAGTTCTTGCGAATTATTAGAAAAATGGCAAGAAATGGTTATTATATATTTTGGAAACTCATCATCTAATGTACTAGAAATTTCTTTAAGAATTTTTTTCGTTGGCTTTTTAGAAGGGATAGGGATTCACTTTTTTTGGAGTTAGGGATTTCTTTATCTGCTTTTTGAAAAGGGGGATGTTGAATGAACAATATTATCATCCGTTTCAAAAATTTTTTTGAAACATTTTAGAAATCATACATTGTCTCAATGGCAAGAAGATGAGAAATTTTTTTATTGCCGCATAAAATAAAATGATGAAGAAGTTCAATATTTTTCTTTTCTATTTTTTTCATATTTGTATCAACAGATGTTTTTCATAGATTACTTGTTATAATTTGACATATTATTGTAACATTCCATCAATAGATTATCTTTCGAAACATGGTATAATGAAAAAGACATAGACTATGAATAGAGAAAGCTGGTGAGCGCATGATTGAAATGATGAATGTTTCAAAAAAATATGGAAAAAGGTATTTTAGCTGTTAATAATTTATCTGTCAGAATTCAAGATGGAGAATTTGTGTATGTTGTAGGCCCATCAGGTGCAGGAAAATCAACATTTATTAAAAATGATGTATCGTCAAGAAAAAGCCACTAAAGGAAGAATTACTGTAGGGAAATATGATTTAACAAAAATGAGAGAACGTGAAATTCCTTTATTTAAGACGTTATGTAGGAGTCGTGTTCCAAGATTTTAAATTATTACCACGTTTAACTGTATTTGAAAATGTTGCGTATGCGATGGAAGTAATTGAAAAAGCACCAAAAGAAATTCAACGGAAAGTGGAAGAAGTTTTAGCATTAGTAAACTTGAAGCATCGTATGACCATGTTTCCTGATCAATTATCAGGTGGAGAACAACAACGTGTGGCGATTGCAAGAGCGATTGTGAATAATCCTGCTGTGCTAATTGCAGATGAACCAACTGGAAACTTAGATCCAGAAACTTCTATGGAAATTATGGATATTTTAGAAAGAATTAATCAACAAGGGACAACGATTGTAATGGCAACTCATAATAGCCAAATTGTAAATGAAAAGAAACACCGAGTATTGGCAATTGAAATGGGTCGTATTGTACGTGACCAAGAGGATGGAGAGTACGGATATGAAGATTAGAACAATGTGGCGTCATATTCGTGATGCCGTTAAAAGTTTATTTAGAAATGGTTGGTCTACATTTGGTGCGATTTCTGCGGTTTCAATGGTATTGTTATTAGTAGGAATTTTTTGTTTCATTATTATTTAATATGAATAAAATTGCCACAGATGTGGAACAAGATGTAAACGTTCGTGTCTATATTGATTTGGCAGCAGACGAAACAAAAACAGCGGAGTTGCAGGCTGCGATTGAAGCACTGGATACGGTCGATACAGTGAAGTTTCGCTCAAAAGATGAAGAGTTAGAGGACATTACAAAGAGTGTTGCACAAGAATTTGAATTATTTAAAAATGATAGTAATCCATTAAGAAATGCATTTGATGTAAGTACGAAAAATCCAAAACAAACAAAAGAAGTTGCGAATACAATTGAAAAAATGGATTATGTTGCTCGTGTGAATTATGGAGGTGCAAGAGCAGATACTTTATTTAAAGTGATTGCAACTGCACGAAATGTTGGGATTGGAGTCATTTCTGTATTATTAATTATTGCGCTGTTTTTTTAATTTCTAATACAATTCGCTCGACGATTTATGCACGAAAAACAGAAATTGAAATTATGCAATTAGTAGGAGCGACAAAAGCGTATATTCGTTGGCCTTTCTTCTTAGAAGGAGGGTTAATTGGATTGATTGGTTCCATTCTGCCTATTACATTGTTGTGGGTTTTATATTTATGGGTGTATAAAGGCGGAAGTGATTTCTTAGCGGGGTCAAACTTTAGCCTATTATCACCAAATCCTTTCTTATATCGTTTATCTTGGGCGATGGCTGGAGTTGGGATTTTAATCGGATCATTTGGTTCGATTTTCTCAATGCGTCGTTTCTTGAAAAAATAAGTAGCATAAATGCAAGGAAAATCATTTGCAAGTATGGTTAAACAATGGTAGACTATATTGCATAGAATAAAAAGCATTGCACAAGAGGAGTAATACGAATTTTAGTTGATAGAGAGAGAAGGATTGGTGAAACTTCTTAACGAATTTGTATGAAGGTAGCTTGTAAGTTGGCTAGGGGAATGATAGTAACTTAGCTCGGAGTAGACTTCGTTAACAACGTCAAAGGCATCAGTTATGATGCGAATATTAGGTGGTACCACGAAAATAATCGTCCTATGGAGTAATTCTTCATAGGATTTTTTTATTGTATGAAAACAATTTTATTAAGGAGGAAAAAGAATGGTAAAAGAAATGTCGCCAAAGTTTCAACCACAAGAAGTTGAAGCAGGAAAATATCAATGGTGGGTTGAATCAGGAGTCTTCCATCCAAAATGAAGATCCAAATGCAGAACCGTATTCAATCGTTATTCCGCCACCAAATGTAACAGGGAAATTACACTTAGGACATGCGTGGGACGTTACATTACAAGATATGATTATTCGTCAAAAACGTATGCAAGGGTACGATACATTATGGTTACCAGGGATGGACCATGCCGGAATTGCAACTCAAGCAAAAGTGGAAGAAAAATTACGTGGAGAAGGCTTATCTCGTTATGACCTTGGACGTGAAAAATTCTTAGAACAAACATGGAATGGAAAGAAGAATATGCTAGCCATATCCGTGAACAATGGGCAAAAATGGGAATTTCTGTTGACTATCGTCGTGAACGTTTCACATTAGACCAAGGCTTATCAGATGCTGTTAAAAAAGTATTCGTAACTTTATATGAAAAAGGCTTAATTTACCGTGGAGAATACATTATTAACTGGGATCCAAAAAGCAAAAACTTCATTATCAGATATCGAAGTTATTCATAAAGATGTAGAAGGTGCTTTCTATCATATGAATTATCCATTGGCAGATGGAAGTGGAGTATTAGAAGTTGCAACGACTCGTCCAGAAACGCTACTTGGAGATACTGCGGTTGCAGTTCACCCTGAAGATGAACGTTATCAAGCATTCATTGGGAAAACAGTTATCTTACCATTAGTTGGAAAAGAAATTCCAATTATTGCTGATGAGTATGTTGAACAAGATTTTGGAACAGGGGTTGTAAAAATTACGCCTGCTCATGACCCAAATGACTTTGAGGTCGGTAATCGTCACAATTTACCACGTGTCAATGTCATGAACGATGATGCTACAATGAATGAATTAGCTGGGAAATACGAAGGTATGGATCGCTTTGTAGCTCGTAAAGCTATTGTTAAAGATCTAGAAGAAGCAGGTCTTCTTGTAAAAAAATCGAAAAACATGTCCATAGTGTGGGACATTCTGAACGTACAGATGTTGTTGTAGAACCTCGTTTATCAAAACAATGGTTTGTTAAAATGGGACCTTTAGCAGAGCAAGCGATTCAAGCGCAACGTGCAGAAGAAGACAATACGGTTAATTTCTATCCACCACGTTTTAATGATGCTTACTTACGTTGGATGGAAAATATTCATGACTGGGTAATTTCTCGTCAATTATGGTGGGGTCATCAAATTCCAGCATGGTATCATAATGAAACTGGTGAAGTATACGTTGGAATGGAAGCTCCAGCAGATGCTGAAAACTGGACACAAGATGTGGATGTATTAGATACATGGTTCTCATCTGCATTATGGCCATTTTCAACAATGGGTTGGCCAGATGTTGAAGCTAGCGACTATAAACGTTACTATCCAACAAGTACACTTGTAACAGGTTATGATATTTTAACATTCTGGGTAAGTCGTATGATGTTCCAAGGGTTAGAATTTACTGGCAAATGTCCATTTAAAAATGTATTAATTCACGGATTAATTCGTGATAGCCAAGGACGTAAAATGAGTAAATCTCTTGGTAATGGTGTAGATCCAATGGAAGTCATCGAACAATACGGAGCAGATGCATTACGTTGGTTCTTAGCCAATGGTTCAGCACCTGGACAAGACGTTCGTTATTCAACAGATAAAATGGATGCTGCATGGAACTTTATCAACAAAATTTGGAATGCAAGCCGTTATGCATTAATGAATATTGGCGATTTAACAGTGGATCAATTAGATATTACTGGTGAAAAAACATTAGCAGACAAATGGATTTTAACTCGCTTAAATCAAGTGATTGCTAAAGTAACAGAATTATTCGAAAAATTTGAATTTGGTGAAGCGGGTCGTCTATTGTATCGCTTCATTTGGGATGATTTCTGTGACTGGTATATTGAAATGTCTAAAGAAACATTAGCGGGAGATGATGAAGCTGCTAAATTAACAACTCGTAGCATTTTAGTGTATGTATTAGATCAAACATTACGTTTATTACATCCAATTATGCCATTCGTAACAGAAGAAATTTGGCAATCAGTTCCTCATATTGGAGATTCATTAGTAGTTGCTTCATATCCAGTTGTACAAGAAAGTCAAATGGATGAAGCAGCAGCAGAAAAATGGAATTCTTTAATGGACTTTATTCGTTCCGTTCGTACAAGCAGAAATGAAATGAATACACCATTATCGAAACCAATTGCGATTGTTGCCAAAACTTCAAGTGCGGATATTCAAGCTATTTTATCAGAAAATGAAAGCTATATTGCTCGTTTCTGTAATCCTGAATCATTTGAATATGGTTTAGAAGTTGAAGCACCAAGCCATGCTGTAACAAGTGTGATTAGTGGAGCTGAAATTTACTTGCCATTAGCAGGATTAATCAATATTGATGATGAAATTGCTCGTTTAGAAAAAGAAGCGGCTAAATTACAAGATGAAGTGAATCGTGTAGAGAAAAAATTATCAAATGAAAAATTCGTTGCGAAAGCACCAGAAGCTGTTGTAGAAGCAGAACGTGCAAAAGGAAAAGAATACGCTGACCAACGTCAAGCAGTTCTAGAACGTATTGCAACATTAAAAACATTAGCGTAATCAGCTATAAGTTGAATCGATAAGACTTTTCGTGTTAGCATTTGCTATGATGGAAAGTCTTTTCTTTGCATATTAAGAAGAAAAATTATGAAAGAAGGTGGGAAAATGCAGAATGTTAGACAGTGGATTTTAGATCGGATGCAATATAAGAGAAAATATGGCTTAGAACGCATGAAAAAGTTAATGGAAGTTCTTGGAAATCCTCAAGACGATTATCCAATCATTCATGTGACAGGAACGAATGGAAAAGGTTCTACGATTGCGATGTTATCTTCTTTATTGGTTCATCACGGGCAAGAGGTAGGAGCATTTGTTTCCCCTCATTTAATCGATTATACGGATCGTTTTTAATCAATGGTCATGTAATGTCCGAAGAAGACTTTGAAATCGTTGAAATCTCGTTCGTCAAGCAGAAGCAACATTGATTGACGAATATGAGCCGTTAAGTTTTTGAGATTATGACGGCGATGGCTTTCGTGTATTTTTCTAAAAAGAAAGTGGCAGTTGCCTTGTTAGAAGTAGGAATTGGGGGATTATTAGATACAACCAATATTGTTACTTCTATCCTAAGTGTGATTACATCGATTGGATTGGATCATGAAGAAATGTTAGGAAATACGCTTGAAGAAATTGCGATTCAAAAACGGGGATTTTTAAACCGCATCAAGCAGTTGTATTAGGAAATTTACCAACAGAAGCACTACAAGTAGCTGAAGTAGTCGGAAAAGCTTCTTATAACTGTGACTTACATACGTTCAAACGAGAGTTTAAAATCGAACCGTTTGAAGAGGGACTAGTTTTTACAAATGCAGAAACTCAAATTCACATTCCTTATTTGAATTTAAAAGGAAAGTATCAATTAGAAAATGCTGCAGTAGCGTTGGAGTGCTTTTTACTATTTGAAAGGAAATTCCACCTCCCAATTAATTCATCTGCCATACAAAATAGTTTCCAAACGGTGATTTGGCCAGGAAGAATGGAAGTAGTACATCAAAATCCTAAAGTAATACTTGATGGAGCACATAATGTTCATGCAGTAAAACGATTCGTTGAAACGGTGAAACAATATGGAGAAGACGGCTCTCAACATACGATTTTATTTTCAGCTTTAAAGAGAAAGCAATATAAAGCAATGGTCGATTATTTAAGAAAAGCATTACCCGAAGTTCGAGTAGTCTTAACGACTTTTTGAGTATGTAGGTGCGATTGAAAAAACAGATTATCCTGGGGGTGAGGTTGAATTTGTAGACGATGCTTCTCAATTTATCCAAGAATATTTAAATCATTCATCCGAACAAGAAATACTCTGGGTTACAGGGTTCTCTATTTTATTTCATTTATGAGAAAAATTTTCGTAAAATAATAATTTTTGCTCTTTTTTGCATATATAGTAAGTGAAAGTATTATTTGCAAACGGGGGAACTAAAATGGAAATGAATCAACAGTTACTAGAATTACCTTTGGAATCAATGCCTAGGGAACGATTAGAAAAATTAGGAGCAAAAAGTTTGGAAACTTATGAGTTATTGGCGATATTGCTTCGGACAGGATCCAAAAGAATTGAATGTAGTACAATTAGCTAAAGTGGTGTTAAATACGTTTGAAGATTTATTTACATTAAAAATGGCAACAGTTGAAGAATTAATGGAAATACATGGAATTGGACGGACAAAAGCGATTGAACTAAAAGCAGCAATGGAGTTGGGAATTCGATTGGGAACGGCTAAGCAAACAAAAAATTAGGACATATTACAAGCTCGCAAAAAAAGCGGGAGAATGTATTATGGAAGAATTGAAAGATTTATACCAAGAACATTTAATTGCATTATTTTTTTAAATTCGAAAAATGAAGTGATTAAGAAAAATTATTTTTCGCGGTGGACTCAATCAAGCAGTCGTTCATCCAAGAGAAATTTTTAGAGAAGCGGTTCGATTCTCGGCAGCAAGAATCATTATCGGGCATAATCATCCAAGTGGAAATGTTACACCATCTCAAGCGGATATTGATTTTACAAGACGATTATCGGAATGTGGAGAAATGATGGGGATTGAATTGTTAGATCATTTTATTGTGGGTGATCATTCATACTGCTCCCTCAAAGAAGAGGGTATTTCTAAAAGAAGCATTTCCTAAAAAGTTGAAATGAACAAAAATAAGCCGTAAAATATAGATAACAAGTATTATTAATTGAGGGCAGAAAGGGTTCCTGCCGCACCTTATTGAGGTACCTGAGATGCTGGATACACCGACCAGCCAAGGAATAATCGTAAATCTGTTAAAGAGTCAAGTTTGCTTGGCTCTTTTTATATTTCATGAAGATATTTTTGCAAAATGTGAGTATCTTGTCAGTTTATAGTGCATTTGATATACTAGTGTATGAACTATGAAAGAAATATCTAAATAAGATAGTTCTAGTTGGAGGATTGTTTATGAAAATTATAGTCGTTTATGGAGGCAAAAGTGCTGAACATGATATTTCAATTTTAACGGCTTTTTCAATTATTAAAGAAATCTATTTTGATTATTATGAAGTTCAACCAGTCTATATTAATCGAAAAGGAGCATGGCTTAAAGGAGAACCCTTAACAGGGCCTGTAGCTTTTTCTGAAGCATTAAGATTAGAAGCGAGTCAAGAAGCTCACTTTGCAACAAGCGAAGGGGAAGTTTCAACGGGTGTTTTAGTAACTCCTTATGATTTAAAAGAAGACGAATGTGTTGTTTTCCCAGTATTACATGGACCTAATGGGGAAGATGGAACCATTCAAGGCTTGTTTGAAATGATGGATGTTCCTTACGTTGGATGTGGCGTATTGGCAAGCGCTTGTGGAATGGATAAAATTACAAGTAAACAATTATTCCAACAAGCAGGATTACCACAATTACCATATGTACCATTTAATAAAACGCAATGGAAACAAAATCCTGAAAGTATTTATAATAAAAATTGAAGGAACATTAATTTACCCAGTATTTGTTAAACCAGCGAATATGGGATCAAGTGTAGGAATTTCAAAAGCAGAAAATCGTGAAGAATTAACGACTGCAATTATTGAAGCATTAAAAATATGACCGTCGAATTGTCGTAGAACAAGGAATCGATGCAAGAGAAATTGAATGTGCGGTTTTGGGAAATGATGAAGCGAATACTTCTGTTGTAGGAGAAATTGTTAAGACAAGTGGTTTTTATGACTACAATGAAAAAAATATTAACAATACCGTTACATTAGAAATTCCAGCGCAAATTTCTGATGAAGTTTCTGCAAGAGTTAGAGAATATTCTGCGAAAAGCATTCCGTGCCATTGACGGTAGTGGATTAACAAGATGTGATTTCTTCTAACAGAAACAAATGATATTTACATTAATGAAGTAAATACTTTACCAGGATTTACTCAATTTAGTATGTATCCACTTCTATGGGAGAAAACAGGAATTTCATACAAAGATTTAGTGAATGAATTAATTCAATTAGCTTTAAAACGTTATAAAAAGATCGACAAAATGGATAAAAAGGGCGCCTCAAAGAGGCGCTTTTTGTGAGAGGGAAGAACAGAATGGCAATCGGAACAGTGGCACAAATTGTAAAAAGCTGTTAAAGCAATTGATTATCAAACAGATTATCGTTTTGATAGTATTGAATCAGTTTTCATTTGATACAAGAAAATTAACTCAAAATAGTTTATTTATTCCGTTAAAAGGACAAACAGATGGACATGATTACATTGAAAAAGCGATCGAAAAAGGCGCAAAAGCTGTATTTTGGGGAAGACAAGACCAAACTCCACCAGAAGGGATTTGTGCGATTTGGGTAGATGATCCACTAGAAGCTTTCAAGAGTTAGCGAAATGGTATTTGGAAAAAGTTCAACCAAATGTTATTGGAATTACAGGAAGTTCTGGGAAAACAACGACAAAAGATATGACAGCTGCGGTACTTACTAGTCGTTATCGTGTTTATAAAACACAAGGGAATTTTAATAATGATATTGGATTACCGCAAACGATTTTAGATATGCCAGAAGATACGGAACAATTAGTATTAGAAATGGGTATGAGTGATTTTGGTGAAATTGAATTTCTAAGTAAACTAGCAAAACCTTCTGTAGTAGCGATTACTCTAATTGGTGAATCCCATATGGAAAATTTAGGAAGCCGTGCAGGGATTGCGAAAGCAAAATTAGAAATCTTAACAGGATTACGTGAAAAAGGAAGTATCATTTTCCCAGCTAATGAACCTTTATTAGAACAACAACTAGAAGAAATGCAGGTAGAAGAACACTTTAAGGTGTTACCATTTGGAGAAGGTACTAACAGTGTAATTCAGGCTGAAAATATTCAATTATTTGAAGACCATACTATTTTTGACTTAGTGAAACCTTCCAAACATTCTGTTCAACTTCCTGTATTAGGAGCTTACAATGTCAATAATGCGCTAGCTGCTCTTCAAGTAGGATTAGAATGTGGTGTGCCATTAGAACAAGCCATTAAAGCGATTCAGCATTTTGAATTAACAAAAAATCGTACTCAATGGGTGGATGGCATTCGTGGTTCAAAAATTTTAAATGATGCGTATAATGCAAGTCCGATTGCGATGAAATCTGTCATTCAATCCTTTACATCCGTAGCAACTAAAGGACGTAAAATTGTCGTATTAGGAGATATTCGTGAATTAGGAGAACAATCAAAAGCATTACATGCTAGTATTTCTGAAGTGATGTTCCCAGAGAAAATTCAAGAAGTGTATTTGTACGGAGAAGAAATGAGTGCTTTATTTGAAGCATTAAAAACTCGTTTTGAAGCATCTCACTTACATTATGTTGAAAATGATAAACAGGCATTAATCCGACTGTTGGAAGAGGAATTACGACAAAATGACCAAGTGTTAGTGAAATCAAGCAATGGTACAGGGTTGTTAGCAGTAGTTGAAGCGTTAAAAGAAAAATAATCCACTATTGTTCAGTATTTCATTTGTAAAATCAAAGGCCTTTTCTTTGCAATCTAGCTTTGAACATGCTATAGTACTTGGAGAGTTGAGAAGTTTACACAAATGTAATGATATATATGATGAAGATTGAACAAGTAATATTGTATAATCTCATAATGTTCAGAAGTCTGGAGCTCAAGATGTTCCAGACTTTTATTGTGAAGGTAAAATACCTCGTGTGCTTCTCTTCAGTAGTACAAGGAGGAAAATATGAAATTTAATGAATTAGGTTTAGATTCAGCCTTATTAGAATCAATTGAAAAAATGGGATTTGAGGAAGCTACACCAATCCAATCACAAACGATTCCATTAGCCTTAGCAGGCAAAAGACGTTATTGGTCAAGCGCAAACAGGTACAGGGAAAACAGCTTTTTGGATTACCAATGCTTCAAAAAAATTAATCTTCGTAATCGTAAAGTACAAGGATTAGTCATTGCTCCAACACGTGAGTTAGCGATTCAAACTCAAGAAGAATTATATCGCTTAGGAAAAGATAAAAAAATTCATGTACAAGCTGTTTATGGTGGAGCAGATATTGGTCGTCAAATTCGCCAATTAAAAGAGCAACCACATATCGTAGTAGGAACACCTGGACGTTTATTAGACCACATTTCTAGAAAAACACTTCGTTTGGACAATATTGAAACATTAGTATTAGATGAAGCGGATGAAATGTTAAACATGGGATTTTTAGAAGATATCGAATCGATTATTAAATTAGTCCCAGACAACCGTCAAACGTTATTATTCTCTGCTACAATGCCAGATGATATTAAACGAATTGGAGTTCAGTTTATGAAAGAACCTGAACATGTTCGTATTAAATCAAGTGAAATGACAGCGACATTAATTGATCAATATTTTGTAAAATGTAAAGATTTTGAAAAATTTGACATTATGACTCGTTTATTAGATGTTCAAACACCAGAATTAACGATTGTATTCGGCCGTACAAAACGTCGTGTCGATGAATTAGCTCGTGGACTTGAAATGCGTGGTTTTCGTGCAGAAGGAATTCATGGAGATTTAAGTCAACAAAAACGTATGAGCGTTTTACGTGATTTTCAAAAAAATAATCATTTAGATATTTTTAGTAGCAACAGACGTAGCAGCACGTGGATTAGATATTTCAGGTGTAACGCATGTTTATAACTACGATATTCCACAAGATCCAGAAAGTTATGTTCACCGTATTGGACGTACAGGACGTGCGGGACAAGAAGGGATGTCCGTTACTTTTGTAACACCAAATGAAATGGATTATTTACGAGTTATTGAAGATTTAACTCGTAAGAGAATGACTGCATTACGTCCACCAACTCAAATGGAAGCAATAGAAGGACAAATGAAATCTGCCATTGAGCAAATTGATGAAAAGATGAAATCAGTAGATACTCGTCGTTTCAAAGAAGCTATTTCTTATTTATTAGATGAATATGAAGCAGATGAATTAGCAGCATTATTAGTGAGTGGAATGATTAAAGACCCAACAGAAATTCCTGTTAAAATCACTCCAGAGCGTCCATTACCAAGCCGTAAACGTGGCAATAGCCGTGGAAATTACAGTCGCAGTGATCGTAAAGATAACCGTGGACGTAATGGTAAAGGAAGCTTCAAACGTAAAGAAGACCGCCGTGGTCATGGGTTAGATGATGAATATACTCGTGGATATAAGAGTAAAGATTCACGCCGTAGAAATCATAAAAAGAAATCTGACAAAGGATTTACCATTCGTCAAAAATAATCAGTGAGAAGACGACTTCGTGTCGTCTTTTTTCGTGGATAAATTTACTAAAGATTAGTAAAAAATTCTGACAAATGTGCTTTCATTTGATACAATAAGGGGTACATTATGTTTTTAAAGGGAGAATTGAAATGGCGATTATTGGTGTCGGAATGGATGCAATTGAATTATCACGAATTGAAAAAATTGTAGTACAAGATTCATCCTTTCATTCAACGAGTATTAACTCCAAAAGGAATTTTCTGTGTATGAAACTTTAGGAATGAAAAGAAAAAGTTGAATACTTAGCTGGAAGATTTGCAGCAAAAAGAAGCTTATTCTAAAGCGTTAGGTACTGGAATAGGGAAAGCTGTGTCTTTTCAAGAGATTGAAATTCTAAATGCTGAGACTGGACAACCAGTATTAACTGCTCCACACCATTATCAAAAACATATCAGTATTACGCATACAAACGATGATGCGTATGCTGTCGTTATATTAGAAGAGACTCCCAAAATATAGAAGAAGGAAAGTGAAGATATGTTTCCTGCAATTCATAGGAATACACGTGTAATCGTTCATTTAAATGCAATTAAACAAAAATATTAAAGCTGTTAAAAGATCATTATCCCAATACAGATATTTTTGCAGTAGTAAAGGCAAATGCTTATGGACATGGAATGATAGAAGTGGCTAAAGCGGCTCATGAAGAAGGAGTTGCGGGATTTTGTGTGGCATTATTAGATGAAGCGATTCAATTAAGACAAGAAGGATTCCAAGAACCAATTCTGATATTAGGACTTAGCCGATTAGAAGATGTACCAATCCTCTGTGATTATCGTATTTCGACAACGGTGAGTGCGCTAGATTGGTTAGAAAAAGCTCAGGCTTTAATTCCAGATGGAAAGCAACTAATTGTGCATTTGGCGATTGATACAGGGATGGGAAGAATTGGAGTTCGAACACCAGAGCAAGTTCAAGAGATAGAACAATTTCTAAGAGAATATGATACGCAATTTATTTTTGAAGGAATGTTTACTCATTTTGCGACTGCTGATGAAGCAGATACGAGTCAATTTGAACACCAATTGATAGCTTTTAACGAATGTGTGGAAGCTTTAAAACAACGTCCAACTTATGTTCATTGTTCAAATTCAGCTGCTGCAATTTGGCATGAAGGATTAACAACAAATGTCATTCGCTGGGGGATTGGTTTGTATGGGTTAAATCCTTCTAATGGAGGGTTAAGACTTCCTGATACATTGCCATTAGAAGAAGCATTAACTTGGGAAACGGAGATTGTTTTTGTAAAACAATTACATGTAGGGGATACGATTAGTTATGGAGCTACCTATACTTGTAGTGAAGATGAATGGATTGCTACATTACCTGTAGGATATGCAGATGGTTATCTTCGTGCGTATGCTTCTGGTGAAGTGATCGTTTCAGGAGTAAGATGTCCAATAGTTGGACGAGTTTGTATGGATCAATGTATGATTCGTCTTCCTTATGAAATGCCAGTGGGAACAAAGGTAACTCTAATAGGAAAAGAAGGTAAAGAGCGTGTTACTGCAGAAGAATTGTCTCATAGAAGTCACAGCATTTCATACGAATCACTTTGTTTAATTAGTAATCGTGTGCCAAGAATTTATAAATCATGATTAGGAGAAGGATAAATGGTAAAAAGAGGAGAAGTATATTTAGCGGACTTATCTCCTGTAGTAGGAAGTGAACAGGGAGGAAAACGTCCCGTTCTAATTGTTCAAAATGATGTTGGGAATCATTTTAGTACGACAGTAATTGTCGCTGCCATTACGGCAAAACATGAAAAAGCGAATTTACTCAACGCATATTGAAATTCAAAAAAATCAATTTCAATTTAGTAAGGAATCTACTGTGTTATTAGAACAAGTTCGTACCATTGATAAAGTGCGATTAATTGAAAAAATAACAGAGGTTGATGATGCCTTTATGGAAAAAGTAAATGAAGGACTCAGAATTAGTTTTGGAATTTAAAAGTATAGATGAAAATTAGTATTTCGTATATAGCTTTGAAGTGTAAGATAATATAAGAAAAAGAGGGATTTAATATGAGTCAGTTATATGTACATCGTAATCAAGTAAAAACAAGGAAATGAATCTTTAGAAGTAGCATTCCCAATGGTAAAGGATTATTATTGTTTTGATTCTTATAAAGCATTAGCACATTTTATTTCAGAACATTGTTTTTCAGAAGAGGATGAATGGAAGAGCACATTACCATTTGATAGAGAATTTGAAATTTGGAAAGAAAGCTTTGAAGCAGACCATTTGGATTTGGACTATGACTTATTTATCGCCAGCTTATCTGAATACGATTATCAAACAATTTGTGAAGAGTATAAGAACGAGTTACAAATTGAGTATCGTGAAAGTGATGAAGAGTTGTAAGGTTTTGAGATATGGGTGGAAACGATAGACTCAGTGGAAACGAGGAATAGACAGATGATAGTATCCATACATCTGAGTGAAGAAGAGGAACAACTCTTCAAAAATTACGCTGAATTTACAGGAGTAGATTTGTCCACTTTATTTAAACGAGCATTATTGGAAAAGATTGAATTAGAGCATGAGTTAAACATAATTGCTGCATATGAAAAAGAAAAAACAAAGGGTACGGTAGAGCTGTTTGATGTGGAAGAAGTGATGGCTGAATTAGGAGTATAGGGGTATTTTTTTATCTCTCGCTCTAATGGTAGAAGTGGACTTCGTAGGCGGTTGTATTCTAATTGCATTTTATTTTTCTTTTGATATAATTATGGCGTAAAACTAATTCGGCTTTTTGTTTGGTTCGATTTTTCAAACCAGTCAAAAAGCTTTTTCATTAACTGCATAGAAATTTACAATCATGCTCAGCTATCTAACGGCTGAGCATGATTGTTTTATTTAAATTGAGATAAAGTCTATATCCAAAACAGCAACATAACTAAAGCAAGTTTGTATAGAATAACCTTTATAAAATACATAGCTTGCCTTTAAGTGATATAATAAGTGTACAAAAAGGTATTGGAGGAATTATGATTATGGAATTTATTCATAAAGTTCCAAGTGTAGAAGCTTATAACAAATTGAGAGTTAACTCAGGGATGAATAGTACTAAACCAAATTCTGAAGTTAAAAAGGCACTTGATGGGACTCTTTTTCGCCGTTTCTGTTTATGAGGATGATGAACTGATTGGTCTAGGACGAGTCGTAGGTGATGGAGGAATTACCTTTGTTGTGTCTGATATTATGGTGGATAAAAAGTTCCAGAGACGTGGAATTGCCAATAAAATGATGGGAAATCATTGATCAATGGTTTGATGAAAATACACATGAGAGTAGTTTTATTACTTTAGTAGCTAAAAGTTCCGGCAGATAAACTTTATTCTAAACATCATTTTTTGTTATCTCCCAGAAAAATAGAGTTGGGATGATTAGGGATAAAGATTATTGAATTAAGAATATAATCCGATTTTTAAAAAATCAGAGAGATGAAGAACAATGAAGAAAACTCACAATGATTAAAAAATGTAAATTAATAGCAACGGTTTTAGATAGCGATTTAACTCCAGAAGAAAAAGTAAAAAGCATTAGAATTTCTTAAAGATGATTATGAAATGGAGAGTTTTTGAAAAATGACATTTCATGATATTTATATAGCGGTATTAGATAATTTAGGAATTGAAGAATATACGGAGATGATGAATTAATCAAACACACAGCTCGTGTATTCTAAAAGAAATTTTCATCCAAGCACTTAATAGTTGTTAAGTGCTTTTTTACATAAAAAGTATCCAGTAAAAGACTAGATACTAACTTAGGTAGGTCTGTCTGGTCCCTCTACATTTCTGGCACATTTCATATGAGATGCCGCATTGGATTCTGATACTTCTCAACCTCTAAGTTCAAAAATAAAAACACCTCACTTCAAAAAGCAAGGCGTATCTTTTCATCTTAACCATAGGGGTGTTATTTTTCTTTTTAATATTGTTATCAAAAAAATATCTTTAGACTTTTTCTTTAGATACCCATTAACTCAAATAATTTAAAAATATTTAAAATCAAAACTTCCAACATTGTAAAATATTGATTCTAAAAAGCATTTATTTCGTATCTGTCCCATGTTCCAAAATTTGTTCCGTGTTCCGTAAAATCGGCGAAATAAGAAAAACAGGAAACGTTGATTTTACGCTGTTTTCATTCTGTTAGAAAACTAAAAAAATGCCCCCTACAGGGCTCGAAACCTGTGACCCATAGATTAAGAGTCTACTGCTCTACCAACTGAGCTAAGGAGGCATTGATTACTTTTTAGTATAGCACTTTGAAGATAAAAATGCAATCGTTTTTAGGATTTTTCAAAAAATACTCAAAAATAGTTATTCAGTATCGTTTATGGTAAAATTATTGCGTATGACAATCAAGGAGTATTCTTTTTAGCGTGCTTACTTTAGAAATATAAGAAGGTGACTATTTCGTCTGTTTATATTTCTAAAAAGTAGGTTTAAAAGATACTCTTAAATATAGAAGAAAAAGGAGAATCGATATGTCAGAGAAAAAGTATATAGCTATAGAATGAGGGCGGAAGACTGTTTACAAGTTGAAATCGGCCAATTAGCAAAAACAAGCAAATGGTGCTGTCTTAGTTCGTTATGGAGATACAGTGGTATTAACAGCAGCCGTTGGTACAAAACAAGCAAAGGATACAGATTTCTTCCCATTAACTGTTAATTATGAAGAAAAAAATGTATGCAGCAGGTAAAATTCCTGGAGGATTTATTAAACGTGAAGGACGTCCAAGTGAACATGCGACATTAACAGCTCGTTTAATTGACCGTCCAATTCGTCCAATGTTTGCGGAAGGTTTCCGTAATGAAGTTCAAATTACAAATACTGTAATGTCTGTAGATCCAAACTGTCCACCAGAAATGGCTGCTATGTTTGGTTCAAGTTTAGCATTATGTATTTCAGATATTCCATTTGATGGTCCAATTGCTGGGGTAGATGTTGGTCGTGTAAACGGAGAATACGTGATTAACCCTACAACTGAACAAGCTGAATTATCAGATATCGAATTATCTGTAGCGGGTACTGCAACTGCGATTAATATGGTAGAAAGTTCTGCTAGAGAAGTGAGCGAAGAAGATATGTTAGGAGCATTATTATTCGGTCATGAAGAAATTAAAAAATTAGTAGCTTTCCAACAACAAATCGTTCAAGAAATTGGAAAAGAAAAAATGGAAGTAACATTACTATCATTTGATCCAGAAATCGAAAAACAAGTGAAAGACTTATTCAGTCAAGCAATGATTAATGCAATCCAAACAGAAGAAAAATTAGCTCGTGAAGAAAATATTGAAAAGGTTAAAGAAACTGCCTTAGAACATTTTGAAGCTGTTTTAGAAGAAAAGTGATGAAAAAGCAGGTTTATTAAAACAAGTTTTCTCAATTAGTGGATAATCTTGAAAAGACGAAGTACGTCGTTTAATTACAGAAGAAAAAGTACGTCCTGATGGTCGTAAAATTGATGAAATTCGTCCATTGTCTTCAGAAATTGACTTATTACCACGTGTGCACGGCTCAGGTTTATTTACTCGTGGACAAACTCAAGCATTAACTTCTGCAACATTAGCACCTTTAGGTGAATATCAAGTGATTGATGGGTTAGGAATTGAAGAAGGTAAACGATTCATTCACCACTACAATTTCCCACAATTCTCTGTAGGTTCAGTGGGTCGTGCTGGTAGCCCAGGTCGTCGTGAAATTGGTCACGGTGCTTTAGGGGAACGTGCATTGAAACAAGTGATTCCAACTCCAGAAGATTTCCCTTATACAATTCGTCTTGTATCAGAAGTGTTAGAATCAAATGGTTCATCTTCTCAAGCAAGTATTTGTGCGGGAACATTAGCCTTAATGGCAGCAGGTGTTCCAATTAAAGCTCCTGTAGCGGGTATTGCGATGGGATTAATTTCTGATGGTACAAACTATACAGTATTAACAGATATCCAAGGGTTAGAAGACCACTTAGGAGATATGGACTTTAAAGTTGCTGGTACAACAACTGGTATTACAGCTTTACAAATGGATATTAAAATCCAAGGAATTACAGAACAAATTTTACGTGAAGCATTAACGCAAGCGAAAAAAGCTCGTTTTGAAATTTTAGAAGAATTAACTTCTACAATTGCTGAACCTCGTAAAGAGTTAAGCCCATATGCACCTAAGATTGAAATGATTTCTATTCACCCAGATAAAATTAAAGTTGTTATCGGTCGTGGTGGAGAAACAATCAATAGCATTATTGATGAAACTGGCGTTAAAATTGATATCGATCAAGAAGGTCATGTATCAATCGCTTCAACTGATGCTGCAATGATTCAACGTGCAAAAAGAAATTATTGAAGATTTAACACGTGAAATCGAAGCTGGACAAGTGTATGAAGGAACTGTTCGCCGTATTGAAAAATTCGGAGCTTTTGTTGAAATTGCAAAAGGAAAAGATGGATTAGTTCACATCTCTGAATTAGCTCATGAACGTGTGGCGAAAGTAGAAGATGTATTAGCGATTGGAGATAAAGTAAAAGTAAAAAGTTACTGAAATTGATGGACAAGGTCGTATTAACTTATCTCGCAAAAGCATTAATCGAAAAAGAAGCTTAATCATTCATGAAATGAGGCTAGGAAAACCCTAGTCTCATTTTTTATTTCCAAGAAAAAATATGAAATGTTAGTCAAAAACGTAAATATGGTATTCTAGAATAAGAATGTAAAACAAGTTGGTAAGACAAAATACAACAAATAAATAAGATGAGGGTGAACTATGAGTTCAATTAAAAATAATGGCGCTAGGAGGCGTTCGAGAAAAACGGTAAGAGTTTATATGCCGTTGAAGTAGATGAAGATATTTTCGTCTTAGATTGTGGATTGGTTTATCCAGAAGACGAATTATTAGGAATCGATGTCGTGATTCCAGATTTTACTTATTTAGAAGAAAACAAAGATCGGATTGCAGGAGTATTTTTAACCCATGGTCATGCGGATGCAGTAGGAGCTCTTCCTTATTTTCTAAAAAATATTCAAGCACCAGTTTTTGGGACAGAATTAACGATTGCTTTAGCAAAATATTATGTAGAGTCTTCTAAACAAGTAAAAGGATTCGATGATTATCATATTGTCACTGAAAATACAGAAATTGATTTTGAATCTGTAACGGTAAAATTTTTCAAAACAACCCATACTATTCCAGATTCAGTAGCGATTGTTTTAAAAACAGCAGACGGAAGTATTGTTTATACTGGAGACTTTAAGTTTGACCAAAGTGCTGCCGTTGGCTATCAAAGTAATTTTGGCCGTATTACGGATATTGGAGAAGAATATGTCTTAGCCTTATTAAGTGATTCTAGTGATGCTGAAAGTTACGAGGAAAATGTTAGCGATCGTAGAATTGAAGCTAGTATTTTAGATACATTTAGAAATGCAACGGGGCGTATTATTGTAGCCTGTGTGGCAAGTAATATTTTACGAATTCAACAAGTGTTTAATGCGGCTCATGAATCAGGACGTAAGATTTTCTTAACAGGTGTGGAATTAGAAGAAATTGTGAATATCGCATTGAAATTAAATAAATTAACGGTTCCTTCAGAAGATTTATTCGTAACAGCACGTGAATTAAAACGTTTGGCAGATGATGAAATTGTTGTGTTAGAAACAGGAAACGTAGGCGAACCAATTAAAGCTTTACAAAAAATGGCACAAGGTCGTCACCGTCAAGTGAATTTACATCAAGGAGATTTAGTCTATATTGCGACAACTCCTTCAACTGCAATGGAAACAGCAATTGCTCGTACGAAAGATATGATTTATCGTGCGGAAGCTGAAGTCGTTGAAATGGCTGATAATGCGAAAGCAAGCGGACATGCGACTCCAAATGATTTAAAACTAATGATGAATTTATTACAACCAACATTCTTCATTCCAGTTCAAGGAGAATATCGTAGTTTATTAGCTCATGCTGAATTAGCGCATGAATTAGGCATTCCATATTCTAATATTTTCATTCCTGGTAAAGGGGATGTGATTGAAATTTCTAAAGGAAGAATGACAGCTACTGGACAAGTTCCAGCGGGAAATGTTTTAGTAGATGGAATTGGTGTAGGAGATATCGGCAATATTGTACTAAAAGATCGTAAGATTTTATCAGAAGATGGAATTTTCGTAGTCGTTGTAACGATTTCTAGACGTTTAGGAAAAATTTTATCGGGTCCACAAATTGTTTCTCGAGGCTTTGTTTATATGAAGACGAGTGAAGAGTTATTACAAGAATCACAAAAAATTGTGACAGATATTGTGGAAGAAAATTTAGCAAGTGATAATTTTGAATGGCCACGTTTAAAACAAGAAGTACGTGATGGATTAAGTCGCTATTTATTTGAACAAACAAAACGTCGCCCGGTTATTCTTCCAATTATTATGGAAGCATCACATTATAAAAAAGATTAATTTGTATTGTTGAAAGGGGAACATTCATGGGTTCAAAAGCAGTTAAAATTATGTTAGAAGTTTTGTTAGCAATTGTTGTTGCTAGTGGACTTTCTTACATTCCAGCAATTGGAGGAAATGTAGTCATTGACTTTGCCATTATTCCTTTAATTTTAGTATCACTAAGACATGGAGGAATTTGGGGAGCAATCGCAAGTATTTTATTTGGTCTTCTACATGGAGTATTACATTCAAGTGGAACAGGATATATTGTTGTTCCATTCCATGATTCTGTAATGGGATATGGATTTGTCGCTTTTGCTGGATTCTTTGCGAGAAATACTGTTCGTACAGCATTTAATGCTCGTATTTCTTCAACTGTATTAAATGTTGTAACAGCTAGCATTATTGCAACATTTGTTAGCTATAGTTTCCATGCTATTGCTACTGCCATTGGAGCACCAACATTATTTGCGACTGAAAAAGTTGCTTTAGCAAGTGGATTTTTAGGATTTTCAGTAAACTTTATTGCTACATTAGTCGTAACACTAGTAGTATTAGTAACGTTGATTTATGTAAAACGTGACATTTACATTCCAAAAGGAACAAAATATTTATCTCGAAAAGAAAAATCTCACTTATTAAATGACTAATAAGAGTGGGAAAACAGTTTCTGTTTTCCTGCTTTTTCTAAAGCAAGAAGGGAAGGAGAGAGAAATGGATTTATTATCGACAATAGTAACAGGTTTAATATTTATCAATACACTTGGAGCAATTATTACGGTCTTTAGAGAACCAGAGAGATTTCTGCTACATGGGCTTGGTTATTAGTCTTAGTCTTTTTCCCATTTTTAGGGTTTATTATTTATTTCTTTTTGGAAGAAAAATTAGTAAAGATCGGATTTTTGATTTGAAATCTCAAGACACATTTCGAATTAGAAAACGAGCCGAAACTCAATTAGAGGAATTAGAACAAGATAATACCTTTTTGAAGATTTATATTTAAAAAAGAATTAGCAGTTCTATTTTTAGAAAGTGATGAATCTGTCATTACAAAAAGGAAATCAAGTTGAAATTATCACAATCGGTCAGGAGAAATTTACTAAATTAAAAGAAGATTTGAGAAATGCTAAAGACCATATTCATATCGGCTATTATATTTTTAATGATGACGAATTAGGTCATGAATTGTTGGATATTTTAATTGAAAAAGCGCAACAAGGAGTCGAAGTTTTAGTACTATATGATGCATTAGGGGCTCGTTTTACAAAACAAAAATTCTGGAAGAAACTTCACGATGCGGGTGGACGTTCAGAAGCCTTTTTCGGGTATACATTTGGGATTATTAATTTGCGGATGAATTATCGAAATCACCGTAAAATTGTTGTCATTGATGGAAAGATTGGCTATGTGGGTGGCTTTAATATTGGGGATGAATATTTAGGAAAGGGAAAACTAGGTCAGTGGAGAGATACGCATTTAAGAATTAGAGGGAATGCAGTATTATCTCTTCAAGCTCGTTTCTTTATTGATTGGAATGCAACAGCTTCAGAACGATATCAAAAAACATTTTTACCACGATATTTTCCTACTTTAGAATGTTTAGGCGATACAGCAATGCAAATCGTTTCAACAGGCCCGGATAATGATTATCAAAAAATTAAAATGGGATTTGTTAAAATGATTTATATGGCGAAAAATCGATTGATATTCAAACGCCTTATTTTATTCCAGATGAAAGTGTTCTGGAAGCTTTGCAAGTGGCTGCTCTTTCAGGGGTAAAAGTACGAATTATGGTTCCAAGCAAACCGGATCATCCATTTGTTTATCGTGCGACAGAATATTATTGTCGAAAATTTATTAAAAGACGGTGTGAAATCTATTTATACGAAGAAGGTTTCTTGCATACGAAAACAATGGTCGTAGATGGCGTTGCTTCTACAGTTGGGACCTCTAATTTTGATATGAGAAGTTTCCGATTAAATTTTGAAATTAATGCGTTTATTTATGATGAAGAAATGTCATGTAAGCTAGAAGATATTTTTTGAGAAAGATATTGAGAACTGTTTATTAGCAGATGAAGCGTATTTTTAAAAAGCAATCTTCATGGAAAAATTAAAACAAAAATTCTCCAGACTGCTTTCTCCTATACTATAATTTTTATAATAAACTTTATTACTATAGCAAGGACGCCAGCAGCTTCGCTTTGCGAATCTCATGATATAGTGATAAGTTTTTTATGTATAACTTTTGGGACGCAGTACATTTGGCTACCCAAGAATAGAAAATAAGACTTCCCATTGTAGTATGAGCGCTAGAAGCCAATTGGCTTCTAGTGCAGGAAAATTTGAGACCTAGGATCAAATTTTAGCTAAGAGACACCACAGGTGACTACTGGCATCCTAATACTACAATATCAGAAGTCTTTTTTCTATACTTGAATGGCAGAAACAACTTGTTCTAAGTTTAAGATCATGGTTAAATCTTCGCTTAGAAAAACAAAATGATTGTTTGGTTGAATACAGCTTTTAATAATACCTTTTTAGTAAATTGCTGTAATTCACCTTTCGTATTATATTGTTCAAATAAAAGAGTAATTTCTTTTTGAAATAATAACTATTATGAATCGTCTCAACAACATCAATTAATGGCATTACAGGTGTAAATGAAGTTGATTCTGTTGGAAATTGTAAACTGTTTAATAATGGTTGTATAAATGAATGAAATGGTTTTTATATTGTTCCATAATCGGACCTCCCGAACAAATGTTTGTATCTACATTATACGAACGTTTGTTCTAAAATCTAAACATTATTTTAAAAATAAAAAATTTTTCAAAAAGTAGTGTTTCTTCCTATTTAACTATATTAATCATAGAGGAAGCGGGGAGTAGAATTAACGTTTGATACATTTTTATAAAGAAGGGTATAATAACAAAAGTAGGAATTTATTATCGAATCCAGACCTATGAGATGGGAGGTGTACTATGAGCCAAAAATTGTAGAATCTGTTCAAGCTATTGAAAATCAAGCTCAACAATTAAAAGAAGATTTTTCAAAAGAAAATTGATGAAGCAAAAATTCAAGCGAATCAAAAAGATTTCTGAATCAAAAAGAATGTAGAAATCGCTTTGTCGAATTATGAAAAAGAATTAGAGGATAAATATTCTCAAAAGAAATTGGATTTCCAAGAAGAATTAGCATCTCTTCAAAAAGAAGAAATTCAACAAATACAGCAGGTATTTGAAGCCAATCGACAAGAATTGGTTCAGGAAACAATTAAGGAGGTGTTAAAACGATATGGCAATTGCTAAAATGAAAAATTGATGTTTATTGCACCAAATCGTATTCAAAAGCCAATTGATGGACGCGGTTCAAGAATTACAATCATTAGAATTCATTTCCTTAAGTCAAGGGCAATCCATGTTAGAAGAATCAAAACCTTCGAATCATCTTCAAAGAGTTAGAAAGTAAAGTAGAACGATTACAAGAAGATATTCGCTTTTTAGAAAAAAATATCTTAAATCACCTTCACTCATGAAAAAAAATTGAAAACTAAAAAGAAACATTTTACGATTGAAGAACTTCAACAAACAGTTTCTAATTAGGGATTATCAAGAATTAATTAAGAGTGTTGAAAACTATCGAGTACAATTACAAAAATTTGAAGATAAAAATGCAGAGCTCGTTGAAACTGAAAATTCTACTTAGAAAATGGGGAAATTTAGACTTCCATCCAAAGGAAATCTTTAAACAACCATTTACGAAGACAAAAATGGGGACGATTCCTCAAACAACGGATAATCGTTATTTAGAAAGTCTAAAAGAGAGTCAGTGGATTGTCGTTCAGGAAGTGTATCATACAAGAGAAGAAGTTGGAGTATTTGCTGACTTATTCAAGAAAAACATCAACAAGAAGCTAAAGAAGAATTAGCGAAAGTGAATTTTAGTGTGACATGGTATCCATTTGACCATAGTCCTAAAGAAGAATTGCAATTGAATTTAGAACGTCAAAAACAATTAAAAGAAGCTAAAAATTCATTAGTACAAGAAATGCAACAACAAGAGGCTCTTGTTAGAAAATTAAAATTGTATTGTGAATATGCATTTAATGAATGGCAGAAAGAAATTGCAAAAGAACAATTGTATTCAGGAGAGCATTTATTCTGCTTACATGGTTATTTATGTGATGATGTGGTGGAACAAGCAAAACAACAAATGCAAGAGTATGGAATTGCTTCTCAAGTGACCGTAGTAGAATTGGAAATTGATCCAGAAGAATATGAAGAAGCTCCAACTGTCTTGAAAAACCATTCGCTCATTAAACCATTTGAAATGATGATTGAGATGTATGGTTTACCAAAATATGGAGAAGGTGGATCCAACGCCATTTACAGCGCCGTTTTATCTTGTATTCTTTGGAATGATGTCTGCAGATATAGGATATGGACTTGTTTTTATGGTTAGCAACTTTCCTTGCGTTAAAAATTGTTTGTATTAGATAAAGGAATGAAACGTAATTTAATGTTCTTCCATTTATTAAGTTATCCAACAGTGATTTGGGGAATTATCTTTGGTTCATTCTTTGGAGTGGATATGCCATTTCAACCATTATCGCTTTCAAAAGATTTAACGACGATTATGATTTTATCAATCATTTTTGGGGTTATTCAAATTATTGTAGGTCTATTTATAGGGCTTATAGTAATTGGAAGAAAAAAGATTATGCTAATGCTTATACCACTCATATTGGATGGTTAGCGATTATTTTTGGCTTAATTTTATATTTAGTAGGTTCGATGATTTTAAATATACCGATTCTTGCAACTATTGGCTCATATGTAGCGATTATTGCAGCGGTACTAATTGTGATCGTATCTATGTTGACAAGTTCGAATAAATTTGCGGGCTTGGCAAGTGGTTTATATAACTTATATGGTATTAGTGGTTATGTGGGAGATGTTGTCAGCTATACTCGTTTGATGGCTTTAGCTGTATCAGGCGGTAGTATTGCAGCAGCGTTTAACATGTTGAGTGACTTTCTTACCACCAGTAGCAAGAGTTACAGTAGGAATTCTTCTGTTAATTGCGCTTCATGGACTAAATATTTTCCTAACATTTTTAGGAGCTTATGTTCATGGATTAAGATTACAGTTTGTAGAATTCTTTGGTAAATTCTATGAAGGTGGCGGAAGAGCTTTAAAACCATTTAAAACGTATGAAAAATATATTGAAACAAAACAAAAATCAAATCAATAAGATGGAGGAAGATTTATTATGACAAACTGGTTAACATTTTTTACTGAAAATTCTGGAGGTTTCATTTTCGCAGCATTAGGAATGGCTGTAGCAAGTATTTTTTCAGGAATTGGTTCTTCAAAAGGTGTAGGGATTGCAGGGGAAGCTGCAGCAGCCTTAATTAAAGAACAACCTGAAAAATTCGTTCAAGCGTTAATTTTACAATTATTACCTGGTACTCAAAGGGATTTATGGATTCATCATTGCATTCTTCATTATGCAAAAAAATGAGCGCAACAATGCCTTTAAGTTCTGGTTTATACTTATTAATGGCAGCTTTACCAATTGCATTCACAGGTTTATTATCTGGTATTGCTCAAGGGAAAGTAGCAGCTGCTGGTGTTCAAATTTTAGCGAAAAAACCAGAAGAATCTACTAAAGGGATTATCTTTTGCAGCCATGGATTGAAACTTATGCAATCTTAGGATTATTGGCTTCATTCTTAATTATCAATCAATTAGGTTAGGAGTTGGAACGTTTGAAAGATTTAGAGCAACTAAAACAACAAGTATTAAAAGAAGTCGAAGAAGATTTCTCACATCAATTGGCTGTTGCTACTAAAGAAGAAGAAGAACGTACAAATGTCATGAATGCAACTTTAGCAGAACAAGAAGTGGCAAAGAAAACTCAATTAAAACAACGTGCAAAACAACTTTGGGATAAAGAGAAACAATCTTTAGTCAATGCGAGTAAAAAAGAAATTTTACAAGAAAAAAGACGATTACTCGATAGCGTGTTTGATGAAGTTTACTCCTTAATGTCTGGATGGAGTGGCGTAACATTAGTACAGTTTATTCAATCGGCAGTAGCTCAATTACCTAAACAAGAAAAAATCATATTAGTGTTAGGGGAAGCAACAGCAAGTCAATTATCACAAGAAGATATTCACCAATTAACGAATGCTTCTGAATTAGAAGTGTCCCTTACGACTTTAAAACAAAAAGTTGGATTTGTTTTACAACAGTCAGGAATTGAATACAACTATTTATTCGATGCATTATTAAAGGATTTAAAACAAGAATACTCACCAGAGTTAGCTAAAAAAGCTTTTGAAAGATAGGAGGATTTCAATGAATGATTTAGCTTATTCAGGAATCAATACTACTGTTCGTATTTTTAGAACAACAATTACTTTCAAAAGATATCATGAATAGTTTATTAGCTTCAAAAGAGTTACAACAAGCTTTAGAAGTGTTACAAAAAACGGCTTATGGTTTTCAAACGGATGAATTATTGCAAACGAAGCAATTTGATGCAGTATTAATGAAGCATTTGAAAAATCAGTATGAGGAAATTATATGAATTAATGCCTACACCTGAATTGTTAGATATTTTTCAATTCGTTATACGTATCATAATTTAAAGTGTTATTAAAAGAAAAATTTGCTAAGAAAGATTTTTCACATTTATTAGTACCCTATCGGTCGCTATTCATTGGTAACCTTAAAACAATTAGTAGAAACAAGAGATTCTCAAGATGTTCCTAGCGTTATGGTAGAAAGCCGTTCGAGAAGCTTATGAAGATTTTGAAAATTTTTGAACGATTAGAAACTGCTGATGTTTTTATGGATACTTATTATTTTAGACATTTAAGAATGTTAGAACGTGAATTGCAAGATGATAAAGTGACAGAATTTGTTAATTTAATGATTGATTTGAAAATATTGCTACTTTTAATTCGAGCAAGTGCTCAAAAACAATCAGAAGCTTTTTACAAACTGTATTATCAAATGAAGGAACGGTATCGAAAACGCAATTAATCGATACATTCCAAGAATTAGGTTGGGCATCATTAATACAATTATTTGATGGTGTTTTCTTATAAAGAAGAATTGGAAAGTATTTTTATCGCAAGAAAACATTTCTGTATTGAAATTAGAATTGTTGAAAGACGAATGTATTTTTCGTTATTTAAAAGATGCGACATTCGATGCTTTTTGGACCTTATCCATCCCTTGCCTATATTCATGCTAGTGAAATGGAAGTGAAAAATATTCGATTGATTTTAGTAGGAATCGATAATGGGTTTAGTGAAGAACAATTAAGAGAAAGGATGCGACCAGTTTATGGCTCATAAAATTGCAGTTGTTGGAGATAAAGACTCAGTCCTTCCTTTCAAAATTCTTGGTTTTGATGTGTTTCCTGCTCATGAAAGTTTAGAAGCAAGAGAAACCATTGATCGATTAGCAAGTGAAGAGTATGGAATTATTTATGTAACAGAAGCGATTGCCTCTGAAATTGCTGAAACGATTCGTCGTTATGATGCAGTTGTTTCACCAGCAATTATTTTAATTCCAAATCATAAAGGTTCATTATCCATTGGAAAATCAAGAATTCAAGAAAATGTGGAAAAGGCTGTAGGTCAAAACATTTTATAATTCGTAAAATTTAGTTAAGAGGAGGTACTTCGGTGAAGAGCGGAAGAATCGTAAAAGTATCAGGACCATTAGTGACCGCTGAAGGTATGGAAGATGCAAATATTCAAGATATTTGTCATGTAGGTCACCTTGGACTGATTGGTGAAATTATTGAGATGCGTAAAGGCGTTGCCTCTATTCAAGTTTATGAAGAAACGTCTGGAATAGGACCAGGAGAACCAGTAACAACGACAGGAGAAGCACTTTCTGTTGAATTAGCTCCCGGAATCATCTCTCAAATGTTTGATGGCATTCAACGTCCATTGAATACATTTAAAGAAGTATCTAACAGTGACTTTTTAGTTCGTGGAACAGTAGTAGCCCCATTAGATCGTCAAAAAGAATGGGAGTTTCACGCAACAGTGGCAGTTGGACAAACTGTTGAAGCTGGAGACATTGTAGGTTATGTACAAGAAACAAAAGTTGTTCAACATAAAATTATGGTTCCTTATGGAGTGAAAGGAACAGTAACAAGTATTTCAAGTGGAACATATCGTATTGAAGACACGGTTTATACGATTGAAACAAAAGAAGGAGAAAAATCTTTCAATCTGATTCAACGTTGGCCAGTTCGTCAAGGCCGTCCATTTAAAGTGAAGAAAAATACGGAAGTTCCAATGTTAACAGGACAACGTGTTATTGATACTTTTTTCCCTGTAACAAAAGGGGGAGCTGCAGCTGTACCTGGACCATTTGGAGCTGGTAAAACAGTTGTTCAGCACCAAATTGCAAAATGGTCTGACGTAGATATCGTAGTTTACGTAGGTTGCGGTGAACGTGGAAATGAGATGACAGACGTATTAAATGAGTTCCCAGAATTAATTGACCCAACAACTGGTGAATCAATTATGGAAAGAACAATTTTAATTGCGAATACATCGAATATGCCTGTAGCAGCTCGTGAAGCTTCAATTTATACAGGAATTACAATTGCAGAGTATTTCCGTGATATGGGATACAGTGTAGCTATTATGGCGGATTCAACTTCACGTTGGGCAGAAGCATTACGTGAAATGTCAGGACGTTTAGAAGAAATGCCTGGGGATGAAGGGTATCCTGCTTACTTAGGTAGTCGTATTGCTGAATATTATGAACGTGCAGGACGTGTCGTTACTTTAGGTAGACGAAGGACGTGAAGGGACTACTACTGCCATTGGTGCGGTATCACCTCAGGGGAGATACTTTCAGAACCTGTTACTCAAAATACATTACGTGTTGCTAAAGTATTCTGGGGATTAGATGCAACATTGGCGCAAAAACGTCACTTCCCATCAATGAACTGGTTAACTTCTTATTCTCTATATAATCAAGAAGTTGGAAAATATATGGATGAACACATTCATGAAAATTGGTCATCAATGGTTCAACATGCAATGCAAACATTGCAAGAAGAAGCAAGTTTAGAAGAAATTGTACGTTTAGTTGGTTTAGAGTCATTATCTGAAAAAGACCGCTTTAACAATGACAATTGCAAAATCCATTCGTGAAGATTACTTACAACAAAATGCGTTTGACGATGTGGATACTTTCACTTCTCGTGAAAAACAATATCGTATGTTAGATTTAATTTTAACATTTGAAGAACAAGCAAGACATGCGATGAGCGTTGGTGCTTACTATGCAGAAATTATGGATGGTACAGAAGAAATTCGTGACCGTATTGCTCGTTCAAAATATATTCCAGAAAGTCAAATGGAACAATTTACAGCAATTAAAGAACAAATTCAAGAAGATGTTAAAGCAACTATTCAAAAAGGAGGAATGACAAATGCTTAAAGAATATCGTACGATTAGTGAAGTTGTCGGCCCTCTAATGATGGTTGAACAAGTAGAAGGCGTTAAATTTGATGAGTTAGTAGAAATCCAATTACAAAATGGAGAAACTCGTCATGGTCAAGTACTAGAAGTACATGAAGATAAAGCGATGGTACAAATTTTTGAAGGACCTAGCGGCATTAACATTCGTGATTCAAAAGTACGTTTTAAAGGGAAACCTTTATCGTTAAATGTATCAGAAGATATGGTTGGTCGTATTTTTGATGGAATGGGAAATGTAATTGATGGTGGTCCTGAATTATTACCGGAAGCATCTTTAGATGTGAATGGACAAGCGATTAACCCCGTTTCTCGTGACTATCCGGACGAATTTATTCAAACAGGGATTTCAGCAATCGACCATTTAAATACATTAGTTCGTGGACAAAAATTACCAGTATTCTCTGGTTCAGGTTTACCTCATAAAGAATTAGCAGCTCAAATTGCTCGTCAAGCAACGGTATTAAATAGTGACGAAAAATTTGCGGTAGTATTTGCTGCAATGGGAATTACCTTTGACGAAGCAGAATACTTTATGGAAGACTTCCGTAAAACAGGAGCGATTGATCGTTCAGTTATGTTCATTAACTTAGCCAATGACCCTGCGATTGAAAGAATTGCGACTCCTAAAATTGCCTTAACAACAGCTGAATATTTAGCGTATGAAAAAGACATGCACGTGTTAGTTATCATGACAGATATGACAAACTACTGTGAAGCATTGCGTGAAATTTCTGCAGCTCGTCGTGAGGTTCCAGGTCGTCGTGGATATCCAGGTTACTTATATACAAACTTATCGACATTATATGAACGTGCGGGACGTTTAGTAGGGCGTAAAGGGTCTGTAACTCAAATTCCAATTTTATCAATGCCTGAAGATGATATTACACACCCAATTCCAGACTTAACCGGTTATATTACCGAAGGTCAAATTATTTTGGATCGTGCATTAGATAAACAAGGGATTCAACCTCCAATCAATGTATTGCCATCTCTTTCTCGTTTGAAAGATAAAGGTTCAGGTGAAGGAAAAACTCGTAAAAGACCATGCTTCAACGATGAACCAATTATTTGCTGCCTATGCAACAGGAAAACAAGCAAAAGAATTAGCAGTCGTATTAGGGGAATCTGCTTTTATCAAAAAAACAGATAAATTATATGTTGAATTTACAGATCGATTCGAAAAAGAATACATCAGCCAAGGATTCCAAACGAATCGTACCATTCAAGAAACATTAGATTTAGGTTGGGAATTACTATCAATTTTACCTCGTACGGAATTAAAACGTATCAAGGATGAAATGCTTGATGAATTTTTTTACCTAAAGGGGAGTGATTCCTAAATGGTGAGATTAAATGTAAAACCAACAAGAATGGAATTGTCGAAGTTAAAACAGCGATTAACCGTTTCTGTTCGTGGTCATAAATTATTAAAAGATAAGCAAGATGAATTAATGAGACAATTCATTGAGTTAATTCGTAAAAAAATAATGAATTACGTGATCAAGTTGAAAAACGTTTAACAGCAGGAATGAAAAAGTTTTGTGTTAGCAAAAGCAACGCTAGAAGAAGCTTTTATTGAAGAACTAGTAGCAATTCCTCCACAAAGTGTCACATTGAATTTACAAGAAAAATATTATGAGTGTTTCTGTTCCGGAAATGAATTTTACAGTAGTAGAACAAAATCAAGAGAGTGATTTTAAATATGGCTATTTGAACTCCAATAGTGAGATTGATCATTCAATTGAAGAAATTTCTGCAGTGTTACCTGATTTATTATCATTAACAGAAATTGAAAAACTTGTCAGTTATTAGCTGATGAGATTGAGAAAAACACGTCGAAGAGTAAATGCTTTAGAATATCGTATGATTCCTCAATTAGAAGAAACGATTTATTACATTGAAATGAAGTTAGAAGAACAAGAACGTGCAAGTATTACTCGTATTATGAAAGTAAAAGATATGGGTCAAAAATCTTAATGAATAATAATGAAACGAGCATCTTGAAATGGAGATGCTCGTTTTTGTATTTTTAAATTATTTTTCGATTAATTCTATAAAAATACAGACAATTATGAGGCTACCATTAAATTTTACTTAGGAGTAATATTTTTTCTGCTTTGGCTTGTTGTTTGACTAAAGTTTATGATAAGATAGTAAAAAGCTGTAAAAAGAATGGAGTATTGAGACGATTATGACAAAAAGAGGATTGTTAATCGTTTTATCTGGGCCATCAGGTGTAGGAAAAGGAACAGTTAGAGCTGCAATTTTTTCAAAAGGGGAACAAAAATTTGTTTACTCAATTTCAGCAACAACTCGCCTACCACGTACAGGTGAAACAGATGGAATCGATTATTTCTTCAAGACAAGAGAAGAATTTGAGCAAATGATTCAAAATAAACAATTATTGGAATATGCTGAATATGTTGGGAATTACTATGGCACTCCGCTAGAATATGTGGAAAATACATTAGCATCAGGAAAAGATGTGTTTTTAGAAATTGATGTACAAGGTGCAATTCAAGTTCGTGAATTAATGCCAGATGGAGTATTTATTTTCTTAACACCACCTGATTTAAATGAATTAGAAAGCCGTATTGTGAATAGAGGAACAGATTCCGATGAAGTAATTGCGAAGCGTATGAAAACAGCTCGTGAGGAATTAGAGTTGATGAAGTATTATGATTATTCTGTCATTAACGATACAGTAGATAATGCGGTCCAAAAAATAGAAGCAATTATTCAAACGGAACACTTGCGAATCGTTAGAAATTTAGATACTATACAAGAGTTAAAAGAAATATTGGATGAAGAGTAGAAAGAGGTAATATGTTATGATGTTATATCCTTCCATTGATAAATTATTGAATAAAATTGATTCAAAATATTCTTTAGTAATTTTTATCAAGTAAAAGAGCTCATGAATTACACCATCATGAACCACAAAAAAATTAGAAGAGTATCAATCAGATAAAAAAATGTTGGTCGTGCGTTAGAAGAAGTCATCGCCGGTGAATTAGGAATTCGTGAAGATAGTATTCCTGAAGAAGTTTAATGATAAAGAAGCCTTGAAGTGGAGAAATCCTTTCAAGGTTTTTATTTTTATAAATAAAATTTAAGACTGAATAAATCGTTTTCTATTTTTTGAAAAGATGATACACTATGCTTACAATGTAAATTGGGGTAAGTATACCTCTAAAGCGAGGTGAAATTATGTTTGCACAAGTAATTGTAGATGTTCCAGTAAAACAAGTGAATCATACTTTTGATTATATCATTCCTGAAATTTTCGATGGAGAAATTGAAGTGGGAATGAGAGTAGTTGTTCCATTTGCTGGAAGAAGTGTGCAAGGCTTTTGTTGTTTCAATTCGTCCAACATCTGATTTTGATGGGGAAATTAAAAGAAATCGAACGTTTAATGGATTTTGAACCTGTTCTCTCAAAAGAAATGATTGAATTAGGAGAATATATGTCCAATCATTTATTCGCCTTTTTAATTCACTGTTATCAAACAATGTTGCCAGCGATGTTAAAAACAACAACGAGAAAATTTTTTATATTAGAAAATCCCCAAGAACACGAAGAGGTTTATCGAGAAATTTTTCAGGGACAAACCGAAATAGAAGTAACGGATGAAATGTCAAAGAAAATTTTGGCAGAGTTACTACGTTTAAAACAAAAAGGAATTGTTCAAACAAAAACTTTAGTAGAAGACCGCAAACAAATAAAAACAGAAGATTGGATGGTATTATCGTATTTACCTGAAGAATATTTGGAAATGATGAAGCAAGTTCCAAAAATGCGGTAAAAACAAGTAAGATTTCTAGAAGGATTGTCTAGTTTAGAGAATACAGAAGTTGCGAAAGCTGAATTTATGACTCGCTTTTAATGTTGTGCAAGCAGATGTGAAAAAAGCTGTTGAAAAAGGTTGGATTCTTTTAGAGAAAAGAGCAGTAGATAGAGATCCTTATGCGGGGAGAAAAATTGTCCACTCTAAACCATTTGAACTAAATGAAGAGCAAAAACAAGTTTTTCAACAAGTGTTAGAAGAAGAGATTGATGAAACTTCTCATGTTTATTTATTGCAAGGCGTGACAGGCTCAGGAAAAACAGAAGTATATCTTCAATGGATTGGAGAAGCCATTCAAAAAGGGAAAAGTGCTATGATGCTTGTTCCAGAAATTTCGTTAACACCTCAAATGGTTCAGCGTTTCAAAGAACGATTTGGAAATCGAGTAGCAGTTTTACATAGTGGGTTAAATCCTGGTGAAAAACATGATGAATGGCAAAAAATAAAAGAAGGTCGAGCAGATATTGTTGTTGGAGCAAGATCTTCGGTATTTGCTCCTTTAGATAATATTGGCATTATTATTTTAGATGAAGAACATGAGAGTACTTATAAGCAGGATGATACTCCACGTTATCATGCGAGAGATATTGCGATTTGGAGAGGTAAATATCATCATTGCCCTGTCGTACTTGGAAGTGCAACTCCAAGTTTAGAATCTCGAGCAAGAGCAGAAAAGGGAGTTTATCGTTTATTACGTTTAACAAAACGTGCTAAACATCAACCATTGCCTCAAGTTCATGTGCTAGATATGAAACAAGAATTTTTGGCACAAAAAGGAAGTTTCTCCAAACGTCTTTTACAAGCTTTAGAAGACCGATTAGAAAAAGGAGAGCAAAGTGTGTTGCTCTTAAACCGAAGAGGATATTCGTCTTTTATTATGTGTCGAGATTGTGGTTATGTATTGGAATGCCCAAATTGCGATATTTCCTTGACGCTTCATATGGATACAAAAGTGATGAAATGCCATTACTGTGGGCATGAAGAAGGTATCCCAAATCATTGTCCGAAATGTCATAGCCGACAAATTCGTTATTTTGGAACGGGAACTCAAAAGCTTCAAGAAGAATTAGAGCAATTGTTGCCAACTGCAAGAGTTATTCGAATGGATGTCGATACAACTCGTAAAAAAGGACAACATGAAGCATTGTTAAAGCAATTTGAGGAACAAAAAGCGGATATTTTAATTGGGACACAAATGATTGCTAAAGGGTTAGATTTTCCAAATGTTACTTTAGTAGGAGTAGTTAATACAGATACAGCTTTAAATATTCCAGATTTTAGAGCGGCAGAAAAAACTTTCCAATTATTAACGCAAGTAGCAGGAAGAGCTGGTAGAGGAGATAAGGCTGGAGAAGTATTTATTCAAACATATAATCCTGATCATTATGCGATTCAATTAGCTCAACATCATTATTATGAGGCTTTCTTTGCTCAAGAAATGAAAATGAGACATCTTGCTCATTATCCGCCATATTATTTTACAGTGATGATTACAGTTTCTAGTGAACAAGAATATGCTGCACAAAAACAGGCTTATGAAATTAAAAAGGTATTGGAAGGTAAACTATCTTCTCAATCTGTCTTATTAGGACCAAGTGCAAAATCAATTGCTAGAATGAATAATCGTTATTATTATCAAGTTATTATTAAATATAAAAAAGATCCAGTATTAGATATTTTATTACATGAGGTCTTAGTGAATACTCAATCAACACCGCTATCGAAAGTAGCGGTATCCATCGATGTAGAACCCCAATATTTTTTATAAGGATAGGAAGTGGAATCTTGAAAAAAATTATTTTTATGGGAACACCCGAATTTTCAACAAAAGTATTACATGCTTTTAGTCAGTTCAGAAGAATATGAAGTGATTGCGGTTGTAACTCAACCAGATAGACCTGTTGGTCGTAAAAAAGTGATTACTCCATCACCCGTGAAAAAATATGCATTAGAGGAAAATATTGCTGTATATCAACCGGAAAAATTAACAGGTTCAGAAGAATTAGAACAATTAATGACATTAGATGCTGATTTAATTGTAACTGCTGCTTATGGTCAGTTTTTACCGAAGAAATTTTTAGAATTTCCAAAACAGGGGGCTGTCAATGTTCATGCATCTTTATTACCAAAATATCGTGGGGGAGCACCGATTCATTACGCTATTATGAATGGAGATTCTCACACAGGTGTAACGATTATGAGAATGGTTAGCAAAATGGATGCAGGGAATATTTTATCCCAACGCTCTATTCCAATTGAACAAGTTGATGATGTAGCTTCGATGTTTGAAAAATTAAGTGTAGTAGGTGCTGAATTGTTATTAGACACATTACCGCAAATTTTTGATGAAACAATTACTGAAATTGTACAAGATGAAGCGTTCGTAACGTATTCACCAAATATTACACGTGAACAAGAACAAATTGATTGGACAAAAGAAGCGAAAATGGTGGATTGTTTTATCCGTGGCTTACGTCCTTGGCCAACTTCATTTACTGTATTAAATGGAGAAAGAGTGAAAATTTGGCAAGTGAAAGTAGTCGATAAAAAGACTAATGAACAACCAGGGACATTATTTAAAGAAAATCATCATTTGTATGTAGCATGTGGAAATCAAACTGCATTAGAAATTATTGAATTACAACCTGCAGGAAAAGCTAAAATGACCTCAGATGCCTTTGTGAATGGTTTTGCTTCTGTTATTGAAGAGAAAGCTTGCTTTGAAGGGGTAAATCATGGATAAAGTCAGAAATGCAGTTGTAGACTTATTAGTTCAAGTGGAACAGGAGCAATCTTATTCAACGATTAGTTTTAAAAAAAGTCATCGAGCAACAAAAATGGACTGCAAAAAGATAAAGGTCTGTTAACTGAATTGTTTTACGGAACGATTCAACGAAAAATGACAATCGATTTTTATTTAGCTCCTTATATTCAAAAAGCAAAGAAAGATTCAACCATGGGTGAAACAATTGTTAAGAATTTCCATTTATCAAATGGTGTTTTTAGATAAAATTCCAGATCATGCAGCAATTTTTGAAGCAGTACAAATTGCAAAAAAACGTGGTCATCAAGGGGTTGCAAAATTCGTCAATGGTGTACTAAGAAATTTCCAAAGAAATGATTTGAGAAGTTTTGAGGAAATAAAAGATGCAGATGAAAGAATGAGTGTGCAGTATAGTATTCCAAAATGGATGTATCAATTATTTAAAGAACAGTATGGAGTAGAAAAAGCTCAACAAATCTCTGAATCTATTTTAACAGTGCCGAGTGTAAGTATTCGTATTCAACCAAATCATTTATCGCAGGAACAAGTAAAACAACTGTTAGAAGAAGAAGGGGTTCAGACTAGAGAGAGCATGTTATCTAATAGATGTCTAATTGTGGAAGATGGGAATGTTTTCCAATCGAAAGCTTTTTGAACAAGGACTGATTACGATTCAAGATGAAGCTTCTTCTTTAGTAGCACAAGTTGGTAATTTACAACCAACAAATAAAGTGCTTGATACATGTGCGGCACCCGGTGGAAAGACGACGCATATTGCAAGCTATTTAGATCCATCAAAAGGTGGACAGGTAGATGCCTTAGACCTATATGAACATAAACTAAAGAAAATACAAGAAAAATGCTAAAAGACTGCAAGTAGAAGATTGTATTTCCATGAAAGTACTAGATGCCCGTACTGTTCATGAAGTATATCCAACCGAAAGTTTTGATGCGGTATTTGTGGATGCACCTTGTTCGGGTTTAGGATTAGTTCGTCGTAAACCGGATATTAAATATACAAAAAAAGTTTAAAAAGATTTAAAGAGTTTAGAAAAAAATTCAACTTGAGATTTTATTATCTGCTTCAAAAATGGTAAAAATTAAAGGGAAATCTAGTGTATTCTACTTGTACGATAAATAAGTCAGAAAATAGAGAGCTAGTAAATCAATTTCTAAAAACGAATCCAGAGTTTGGAATTGAACCGATTGGACAGTGGATTCATAAAGATACAGAAGACATTACAATATTACCAAGCGAATTTAATAGCGATGGATTTTATATTTGTAAATTAGTGAAAAGATTTTAAACATCAAGGAGGGATTGGATGGAATTTGCCATAAGAAGTGATGTTGGTCAACGGAGAAAAGTAAATGAAGATACTGCTGGATGCTTTGAAAGCAAAAATAATATCCCGCTCATGATGGTTTGTGATGGAATTGGCGGACATAATGCAGGAGAAATTGCAAGTTCGATGGCTTTAATGTCCATTGGACAAGCGTGGGAAAAGTCAGAATTTTATGGTGTAGAAGAAGTTTATCAATGGATTGTTCAAAAAATCGAAGAAGCTAATGATGCGATTTATGAACGTTCTGCACAATATGAAGATTTATATGGAATGGGAACAACATTAGTTGCGGCTAGTATAGTTGGAAATCAATTGATGATTGCTAATGTTGGAGATAGTCGAGCATACGTATTGAGAAATTTTCACTTAAAACAGTTAACAGAGGACCAAAGCCTTGTAAACGCCTTGTTAAAATCTGGAGAAATTACTCCGGAGGAAGCAGAAAATCATCCAAATAAAAATATTGTGACTCAATCTCTAGGAGTAACTTCAGCAGTCGAAATTGACTTTGTTAGAATGACGGTGAAAAATCAGGATGTCTTGTTGTTATGTAGTGATGGACTTAGTGATATGTTATCGCTAGAAGAAATTCGAAATATTTTAAATCAATGTTCGAATGTAGAACAGCAAGTAGCGAAAACTGTTGATGCAGCTAATGAAGCAGGAGGACGTGATAATATTACGGTTGCAATTGCAAAAATTCAATTACAAGAGGAGGAAGCCTAATGCTTGAAACTGGAAAAACATTAGATGGACGTTATAAAATTCAATCTTTAATCGGAACCGGTGGGATGGCTGCGGTTTACCTTGCGAAAGATTTAATTTTAGACCGTCTTGTTGCAATTAAAGTGTTAAGATTAGATTTTAGACAAAAATAATGATGCAATGAGAAGATTTAGACGTGAGGCATTATCAGCAACACAATTAACACATCCAAATATTGTTGGTGTGTACGATGTTGGTCAGTCTCAAGAAATGAATTATATTGTGATGGAATATGTCGAAGGAACTGATTTGAAAGATTATGTGCGACAAAGAGGGGCGCTACATCCGATTGAAGCAGTGCGTATTATGATGCAAATTGTTTCAGCAATAGCTGCTGCACATCAAAATCGAATTATTCATCGTGATATTAAACCACAAAATATTTTGATTGATCGAGAAGGAAATGTTAAAATTACAGATTTTGGCATAGCAGTCGCATTATCAGACACTTCTTTAACTCAAACAAATACATTGCTTGGATCTGTTCATTATTTATCACCAGAACAAGCAAGAGGCGGAATGGCAACGATTCAAACAGATATTTATGCACTAGGAATTGTGTTGTATGAATTGTTGACAGGTAGAGTTCCTTTTGACGGAGAATCGGCAGTATCCATTGCGTTGAAACATTTTCAAGAACCACTACCTGCTATAGTTAATCCAACAGCCATGGTTCCACAAAGTTTAGAAAATATTGTGTTAAAAGCAACAGCAAAAGATCCAATGAATCGATACAGAAGTTGCTATGAAATGTTCCAAGATTTAAAAACTTGTTTAGATGCAACGAGATTGTACGAAAAAAAATATAGCCCTACAACTTTTTCAGGAGAAACAAAAGTACTATCCCCAATAACAACGCAAAAAAATTAAACCAATTCAATCAAGTAGAGAAATACCAATAGTAGAAATGGATGAAGAAAAAGCCAATTAAGAAAAAAACGTAAGTGGCCATGGATATTATTGATAATGATAACGGTGATTGGAATTATGGCTTTTGCATTTTTACGTTCAAGTCCAAAAAGAAGTTCAAGTGCCAGATGTAACGAATTTAACAGAAGCAGCAGCTAAAATAAAATTAGCAGATGCTAAATTAAGCGTGACGGATGTCCTACAAGTCCAATCAGATGAAATTGAGAGTGGAAAAGTTATTGAAACAAATCCAAAAGCTGGAAGTACGGTGAAAGAAAAATCGAAAATTATCATTAAAGTAAGTTCTGGAAAAGAACAATTACAATGAAAGATTATCGAAATAAAAACTTATGAAAATGCAAGAGATGAATTGAAAAAAATTAGGATTCACTGTAGAAAAACAAGAAGAGCATTCTGATAATGTTGAAGCAGGAAAAATAATTTCTCAAAGTATTGCTCCCTAATCAAAAAGTTGAAGGGAAAAAGATACGGTTATAACATTAGTTGTTAGTAAAGGAGAAAAATTCTGTTAAAAATGGCAAATTTAAAAAGGATATACAAGAGAAGGAGCCATTGAATACGCAAATACAAATAATTTAAAATTAACTATTACAGAAGAAGAAAATGATGCAACAATAGATACAGTTATTAAAACAGTCTATTCGTGAAGGCTCTGAAATTAAAAAAAGGTAGTGCACTAACTATCGTATTGTCAAAAGGTAAAAAAAGAACACACTGTGACAAAAGCAAATTATGATTCCTTATCAAAAAAATAACAGAAGAAAAAAACAAATACGATATCAATATATATAGAAGATGCACAACATCAAATACAAAATGTATATAAAACAATCGAAATCAGTGAAGATACAACAATAAATTTAACATTTAATTTAACGAGTAGTCAGTCGTTAGGAAAATATAAAATAACGAGTGATGGAAAAGAAATAGCAACGGGAAATGTAGAATAGAAAGAAAGGCTGTAGCTTAAAAACCTACAGCCTTTTTAAAAATATAAAAAAAGTTTTAAAAAAAGGACTTGCAAAAGCAACTCTAGCTATGGTAAATTAATATCACTGTTACCGAACGTTCGCTTTTTAAAGCGGATGAAAAATAATTTAAAATAAATTTTTAAAAAAATAGTTGACAGTAAAAAAACACCTATGCTAATATATAGGAGTTGTCGCGATAAGCGACGTTGACCTTTGAAAAACTAAACAAAGAAGACAAACCAAATGTGTAGGGACTTCACGAAAGTGAAGAAACAACAATTTCTTTTTCTCTAAGGAGAAAAACAATAAGTCAGTAATTAAAATGAGCTTTCAAAAAAGCTTATGAAAAGTATTTTTCATGAGAGTTTGATCCTGGCTCAGGACGAACGCTGGCGGCGTGCCTAATACATGCAAGTCGAACGAGAGCGACCGGTGCTTGCACTGGTCAATCTAGTGGCGAACGGGTGAGTAACACGTGGGTAACCTGCCCATCAGAGGGGGATAACATTCGGAAACGGATGCTAAAACCGCATAGGTTCTACAGTCGCATGACTGAAGAAGGAAAAGAGGCGTAAGCTTCTACTGATGGATGGACCCGCGGTGCATTAGCTAGTTGGTGAGGTAACGGCTCACCAAGGCCGTGATGCATAGCCGACCTGAGAGGGTGATCGGCCACATTGGGACTGAGACACGGCCCAAACTCCTACAGGGAGGCAGCAGTAGGGAATCTTCCGCAATGGACGCAAGTCTGACGGAGCAACGCCGCGTGAGTGAAGAAGGATTTCGGTTCGTAAAACTCTGTTGTTAGAGAAGAACAGCGCATAGAGTAACTGATATGCGTGTGACGGTATCTAACCAGAAAGCCACGGCTAACTACGTGCCAGCAGCCGCGGTAATACGTAGGTGGCAAGCGTTGTCCGGATTTATTGGGCGTAAAGCGAGCGCAGGCGGTCAATTAAGTCTGATGTGAAAGCCCCCGGCTCAACCGGGGAGGGTCATTGGAAACTGGTTGACTTGAGTGCAGAAGAGGAGAGTGGAATTCCATGTGTAGCGGTGAAATGCGTAGATATATGGAGGAACACCAGTGGCGAAGGCGACTCTCTGGTCTGTAACTGACGCTGAGGCTCGAAAGCGTGGGTAGCAAACAGGATTAGATACCCTGGTAGTCCACGCCGTAAACGATGAGTGCTAAGTGTTGGAGGGTTTCCGCCCTTCAGTGCTGCAGTTAACGCATTAAGCACTCCGCCTGGGGAGTACGACCGCAAGGTTGAAACTCAAAAGGAATTGACGGGGACCCGCACAAGCGGTGGAGCATGTGGTTTAATTCGAAGCAACGCGAAGAACCTTACCAAAGTCTTGACATCCTTTGACCACTCTAGAGATAGAGCTTTCCCTTCGGGGACAAAGTGACAGGTGGTGCATGGTTGTCGTCAGCTCGTGTCGTGAGATGTTGGGTTAAGTCCCGCAACGAGCGCAACCCTTATTACTAGTTGCCAGCATTGAGTTGGGCACTCTAGTGAGACTGCCGGTGACAAACCGGAGGAAGGTGGGGATGACGTCAAATCATCATGCCCCTTATGACTTGGGCTACACACGTGCTACAATGGATGGTACAACGAGCAGCGAACTCGCGAGGGTAAGCGAATCTCTTAAAGCCATTCTCAGTTCGGATTGTAGGCTGCAACTCGCCTACATGAAGCCGGAATCGCTAGTAATCGCGGATCAGCACGCCGCGGTGAATACGTTCCCGGGTCTTGTACACACCGCCCGTCACACCACGAGAGTTTGTAACACCCAAAGTCGGTGAGGTAACCTTTTTGGAGCCAGCCGCCTAAGGTGGGATAGATGATTGGGGTGAAGTCGTAACAAGGTAGCCGTATCGGAAGGTGCGGCTGGATCACCTCCTTTCTAAGGAACACTTCTAGTGTTTTGACGTTAGAAGAATACGGAACCCTACAGGTTGAAATCTTTGTTTAGTTTTGAGAGGTTAACTCTCAAAACAATCAGTCTAAATCCGAACGGGCCTATAGCTCAGCTGGTTAGAGCGCACGCCTGATAAGCGTGAGGTCGATGGTTCGAGTCCATTTAGGCCCATAGTTTCGAATTTATATCAGGGGGGCTTAGCTCAGCTGGGAGAGCGCCTGCTTTGCACGCAGGAGGTCAGCGGTTCGATCCCGCTAGTCTCCATACTATCCGAAAGGATAGGAACTCGACCTTTGAAAACTGAATACTATATCACAAATTTAAACCAAAAATTTACCGAGAGTTAGAGAAATCTAACGAAAAAGAGTTTTTTAACAAGAAGCAACGCGACCATAATGGTTAAGTGAATAAGGGCGCACGGTGAATGCCTTGGCACTAGGAGCCGAAGAAGGACGGAACGAACACCGATATGCTTTGGGGAGCTGTAAGTAAGCTAAGATCCAGAGATTTCCGAATGGGGGAACCCAACACCCGTGATGGGGTGTTACGCATAAGCGCAGGCTTATGACGAGGTAGACGCAGGGGAACTGAAACATCTCATTACCCGCAGGAAGAGAAAGAAAAATCGATTCCCTGAGTAGCGGCGAGGCGAAACAGGGAGAAGCCCAAACCAGTGTGCATGCACAGTGGGGGTTGTAGGACTTTCAAGAACGTGTATGACAATCTGTAGCAGAACCCTGTTGGAAAGCAGGACCAAAGACGGTGACAGTCCGGTATGCAAAAACAGAAAGTTGGCACAAGAGAGCACCTGAGTACGGCGGGACACGAGGAATCCCGTCGGAATCCGCCAGGACCATCTGGCAAGGCTAAATACTACCTAGTGACCGATAGTGAACCAGTACCGTGAGGGAAAGGTGAAAAAGAACCCCGGGAGGGGTGAAAGAGTACCTGAAACCGTGTGCTTACAAGTAGTCAGAGCCCGTTAATGGGTGATGGCGTGCCTTTTGTAGAATGAACCGGCGAGTTACGTTAACATGCGAGGTTAAGATGAAGAGTCGGAGCCGTAGCGAAAGCGAGTCTGAATAGGGCGGCATGAGTATGTTGACGTAGACCCGAAACCAAGTGATCTACCCATGTCCAGGTTGAAGGTGCGGTAAAACGCACTGGAGGACCGAACCAGGGCACGTTGAAAAGTGCTTGGATGAGGTGTGGGTAGCGGAGAAATTCCAATCGAACTTGGAGATAGCTGGTTCTCTCCGAAATAGCTTTAGGGCTAGCCTCGGAATGAAGAATCGTGGAGGTAGAGCACTGTTTGGACTAGGGGCCCATCTCAGGGTTACCGAATTCAGATAAACTCCGAATGCCATGTATTTATGTCCGGGAGTCAGACTGCGAGTGATAAGATCCGTAGTCGAAAGGGAAACAGCCCAGACCACCAGCTAAGGTCCCAAAAATATCTGTTAAGTGGAAAAGGATGTGGGGTTGCACAGACAACTAGGATGTTGGCTTAGAAGCAGCCATCATTCAAAGAGTGCGTAATAGCTCACTAGTCGAGTGACCCTGCGCCGAAAATGTAACGGGGCTAAACAGATTACCGAAGCTGTGGATTCAGTTTTATGAACTGAGTGGTAGGAGAGCGTTCTAAGGGCGAAGAAGCATGACCGTAAGGACATGTGGAGCGCTTAGAAGTGAGAATGCCGGTATGAGTAGCGAAAGACGGGTGAGAATCCCGTCCACCGAATGACTAAGGTTTCCTGGGGAAGGCTCGTCCTCCCAGGGTTAGTCGGGACCTAAGGCAAGGCCGAAAGGCGTAGTCGATGGATAACAGGTTGATATTCCTGTACTTCTGTTAATTGTTTGAGCAATGGAGGGACGCAGGAGGCTAAGTTGAGCGTACGACTGGAAAATGTACGTCCAAGCAGCGAGTCCGCTGATGAGTGAAATGCTTGTCACGCACGGGGTGAGCTGTGATGGGGAGCGAAATCAAGTAGCGAAGCAACTGACGTCACACTGCCGAGAAAAAGCTTCTAGTGAGATTGACAGAACCCGTACCGCAAACCGACACAGGTAGTTGAGTGGAGAACACTAAGGTGAGCGAGCGAACTCTCGTTAAGGAACTCGGCAAAATGACCCCGTAACTTCGGGAGAAGGGGTGCTGGTAGCAATACCAGCCGCAGTGAATAGGCCCAGGCGACTGTTTATCAAAAAAACACAGGTCTCTGCAAAAATCGAAAGATGACGTATAGGGGCTGACGCCTGCCCGGTGCTGGAAGGTTAAGAGGAGAGGTTAGTCCTTTTAGGGCGAAGCTTTGAATTGAAGCCCCAGTAAACGGCGGCCGTAACTATAACGGTCCTAAGGTAGCGAAATTCCTTGTCGGGTAAGTTCCGACCCGCACGAAAGGCGTAACGATCTGGGCACTGTCTCAACGAGAGACTCGGTGAAATTATAGTACCTGTGAAGATGCAGGTTACCCGCGACAGGACGGAAAGACCCCATGGAGCTTTACTGTAGTTTGATATTGAGTGTTTGTGTGACATGTACAGGATAGGTAGGAGCCGAAGAGATGGGAACGCCAGTTTCCAAGGAGGCAATGGTGGGATACTACCCTTGTTACATGAACCCTCTAACCCGCACCTAGAAGCAAGGTGGGAGACAGTGTCAGACGGGCAGTTTGACTGGGGCGGTCGCCTCCTAAAATGTAACGGAGGCGCCCAAAGGTTCCCTCAGAATGGTTGGAAATCATTCGAAGAGTGTAAAAGGCAGAAGGGAGCTTGACTGCGAGACCAACAAGTCGAGCAGGGACGAAAAGTCGGGCTTAGTGATCCGGTGGTACCGAATGGAAGGGCCATCGCTCAACGGATAAAAGCTACCCTGGGGATAACAGGCTTATCTCCCCCAAGAGTTCACATCGACGGGGAGGTTTGGCACCTCGATGTCGGCTCATCGCATCCTGGGGCTGAAGTCGGTCCCAAGGGTTGGGCTGTTCGCCCATTAAAGCGGTACGCGAGCTGGGTTCAGAACGTCGTGAGACAGTTCGGTCCCTATCCGTCGCGGGCGTTGGAAATTTGAGAGGAGCTGTCCTTAGTACGAGAGGACCGGGATGGACACACCGCTGGTGTACCAGTTGTTCTGCCAAGAGCATCGCTGGGTAGCTATGTGTGGACGGGATAAACGCTGAAAGCATCTAAGCGTGAAGCCCCCCTCGAGATGAGATTTCCCATCATTTATAAGTGAGTAAGACCCCTGAGAGACGATCAGGTAGATAGGCTAGGAGTGGAAGTTCCGTGAGGGATGGAGCGGACTAGTACTAATCGGTCGAGGACTTAACCAAGGTTGAAGGTGAATTGAGGAGAGTTTGGATATAGATTCAGTTTTGAGAGAGCGAGAGCTTTTTCAAGAGAGAAGTGTGGTGACGATGGCAAGAAGGATACACCTGTTCCCATCTCGAACACAGAAGTTAAGCTTCTTAGCGCCGATAGTAGTTGGGGGTTTCCCCCTGTGAGGGTAGGACGTTGCCACGCTTTTCAATATTCCGCAATAGCTCAGTTGGTAGTAGCGCATGACTGTTAATCATGATGTCGTAGGTTCGAGTCCTACTTGCGGAGTTTACAAAAATATTGGATACTCGGAGAGTTGTCCGAGCTGGCCGAAGGAGCACGATTGGAAATCGTGTAGGCAGGAAACTGTCTCAAGGGTTCGAATCCCTTACTCTCCATATTTTGTAGAATTTTTATTATGGCCCGTTGGTCAAGCGGTTAAGACACCGCCCTTTCACGGCGGTAACACGGGTTCGAGTCCCGTACGGGTCATTATTTTTTTATGGAGGATTACCCAAGTCCGGCTGAAGGGAACGGTCTTGAAAACCGTCAGGCGTGTAAAAGCGTGCAAGGGTTCGAATCCCTTATCCTCCTTAATGATGTTATCGCGGGGTGGAGCAGTTGGCAGCTCGTCGGGCTCATAACCCGAAGGTCGTAGGTTCGAGTCCTACCTCCGCAATTTTATATTTAGGTTCCGTGGTGTAGGGGTTAACATGCCTGCCTGTCACGCAGGAGATCGCGGGTTCGATTCCCGTCGGGACCGTCTTTCCAGGCTCGGTAGCTCAGTTGGTAGAGCATTTGATTGAAGCTCAAAGTGTCGGCAGTTCGATTCTGTCCCGAGCCATCTGGAGGGGTAGCGAAGTGGCTAAACGCGGCGGACTGTAAATCCGCTCCTTAGGGTTCGGCAGTTCGAATCTGCCCCCCTCCATTCTTTAAATAGTTTAACTATTTAGGGGTATAGTTTAAAGGTAGAACAGCGGTCTCCAAAACCGTTAGTGTGGGTTCGATTCCTGCTACCCCTGTTATATATTATGGCGATCGTGGCGAAGTGGTTAACGCATCGGTTTGTGGCACCGACATTCGGGGGTTCGATTCCCCTCGATCGCCCTTTTTCTTGGGGTATAGCCAAGCGGTAAGGCAACGGACTTTGACTCCGTCATTCGTTGGTTCGAATCCAGCTACCCCAGTTTTTTTATATATAAATGGCGGTATAGCCAAGTGGTAAGGCAGAGGTCTGCAAAACCTTTATCATCGGTTCAAATCCGTTTACCGCCTTTATTATATGCCGGCGTGGCGGAATTGGCAGACGCGCTGGACTCAAAATCCAGTGCCCGCGAGGGCGTGCCGGTTCGACCCCGGCCGCCGGTACTTTATGCGAAATTAGAAGCTAGAAATGTTCGTAAAAATCGAGCATTTCTAGTTTTTCTAGCTATTTTAAATTTGTTGGGCAAAACTATTAGAAAATTTTTTAAAACATACAAAATTTTTGTGTATTGAGTGAACGTATAATCTATTTTTTTGCAATATTCTCAATCTTAAGGAGGGATAACAATGACAATACTAGATTTACTAGATAAATATCCAAAGACATTGATTTTCAAAAAGGATATTCTGAAGAAATGAAGTACAAAGTTAAAGCTGATAAGAAATTACTTTTTTTAAAAATCTCTCCTCTATCTTTTTTTAAGAAAGAAGGAGTTAGAATTGAAATATATTTCAGATTTTAGAAAAATGAAATGAAATTTCCAAAAATTAGTAGAAATTAAGTATGAAAGTGATTCAATTCTTAGTTTATATGAATGGATTGATGGTGTTGATTTTTCGAGAATACGTGACTCAACTAACGGATAAAGAGCTCTATCAATATGGAATTCAAGCCGGTGAATTTTCTAAAGAAAGATTCATTCTATTTCTATTGAAGAGACACTCAGTCAATTGGGAAGAATATTATGTACAGAAATCAATAGAAAGTATATTGATTCTTTTTAGAAAGGCGAATATAAATTTTTCCTGAAATTGAAACTTTTTATTGATTATATTCATACTCATCAGTATTTATTACATGATAGACCCATTTCATTATGTCATGGGGATTTTCATGTTGGGAAATATGATGATTGATTTTCGAAACAAAAGAACTTGTTATTATTGATTTTTGGCTCTATAGAAATCGGTGATCCTATGGAAGAGTTTAATCGCATGATTTGGACTGCTCAATTATCTGAGGAGTTTGCAACTGGATTGATTAATGGTTATTTTAATGGAAAGAATATTCCTGATAAATTTTGGAAATTAATGGCTTATTATATGGCTTGTGATGTTGTGGGGTCTATTCCTTGGGCAGTAAATTATGGAAATAATCAGTTGATAACGATGCTTGAAAGGGCAAAATTAGTGTTAGATTGGTTTGATGATTTTGAGCGAATGATTCCGAAGTTTTATAAAAAGAGCTGAGTCAAAAAAAGGATGGTAAATTATAGTGGATATTCAACAATACAAACAAATGTTAGAGCAACCTTGGGGGAAGATTCAATATGAAATTACTTTTGCCCAATTAGCTCATTTAAAAAATAAGAAAATTTTAGATTTTGGTTCAGGACTTGGATTAGTAAGTAAGTTTTTAGCTGAAAATAATGAAATTATTGCGATTGAACCAGAGAAAGAAATGTTGTTTGCTTATTCCAATCATACTTATGAGAAAAATTTTTAGGTAGCTTAGAGCAAGTTGAAAAAAATTTGAATCGGAATCTTTTGATATCGTTTTGTGTCACAATGTACTGGAGTATATTGAAGAAAATAATCGAGAAAAAAATATCTTTCTGAATTTAAAACGAGTATTAAAAACGAGATGGGAAGTTATCTATTATTAAACATAATCAGGTTGGTAAAATTATGCAAGCAGTTGTATTTTCTAATGATGTAGATCAAGCATTGGATTTATTAAAAGGAAATGAATTTAAAAGTGTCTCATTTAATTCTGGTACAACATATACCATTGATGAAATTATTAGAGATTTCAAAAATGAAATTGGAGAAGTATCAAGCGATTCGTACTTTCTATAGTCTACAGATGAATGAAGTAAAAACTAAAGACAAATGGTTAGAAAAGATGACTGAAAGTGGAACTTGCTGTATGTGATTTGTATCCTTATAAAGATATTAGTTTTTTTACAACATGTATGGCTAATGAAGGAATAGAAGTTAAAGTTTTCTTGTAAGTACTACTATCGTATGGTAGAGTTTTATTCATAGAAGTTTAAAGGAGGATTAACATGAATAGACATGAAGTTATTGAATTACAACACAAACGTTTTGCAGTAAAGAAATATGATCCGAATCGTCGTATATCAGATGAAGATTGGGATGCATTAGTAGAAGTAGGACGTTTAGCTCCATCATCTCTTGGGTTTGAACCTTGGAAAATGCTTTTATTAAAAAATGAACAAATGAGAAAAGATTTGAAAGAAATGACTTGGGGAGGTATTAATAGTTTAGAAGCTGCGAGTCATTATGTTATTTTTCTTGCTCGAAAAGGAGTTACTTATGATAGCCCGTATGTTGCAAAGTTAATGAAGGAAGTAAAAAATCGTGAGTATGATCCTACTTCTCGATTTGCATCACGTGTGAAGAGTTTTCATGAAATAGATGCTGATTTAAATGATGAAAGAGCATTGTTTGATTGGGCTAGTAAACAAACATATATTCAAATGGCAAATATGATGTCTGCAGCAACACTTCTAGGAATTGATTCTTTACCGATTGAAGGATTTAATAGAGAAAAAGTAGAATCATATTTAAAAGAAAAAGGATTTTTAAATACGGATGAATTTGGTGTATCTGTAATGGCAAGTTTTTGGATATCGTGATCAAGAGATTACTCCTAAAGTTCGTTGGAATAAAGGAAGCAATTTATGAGGTAATTGAATAGTTTGAAAATATAACTTATAAAACTGTTTAGAAATATTATGATTTCTTTAGACAGTTTTTGATTTTTCAAAATCATTTTAGGGAATTCAGAAATTAAATACTTTGTGAACAAAAAAATCAACTATAATTAGCTAGATATAATTATGAAAAATATGATTTTTTTCCCAAAATCCAGTTTAAAAGTTCATTTTTGTAATAAAATTATTCCCTATTTCTGACTCTTTTTTTGAAAAATTCTTTAAAAAGTTGAATATTTACCACTTATTTTTGTGAAAAGTTTGTGAAAAAACGGTGTTTCACAATCCCATTTTTTATCAATTTTTTTTAAATTTTAATGAAATCTTAAGAAATAAAATCGACTTTTTCAGTGCATTTAAAAATATAAAAATTTATATTTTTATCATTTTTCGAAAATATATTTTATATATTCTTGAAAAATGTTTTTGAATTGAAAAAGAAAAATAATTTATGAAACAAGAAGATTCGGATTCTTTCTAAATGTTTTCAAATAAATCCTTATTTCAATAAGTATTTTTCTTAAAAAGATAAGAAAAAATCTTGAACCTTTACCTAGTTGTTCTATAATGATAGTTGAAATAAAATTTTAGGAGGAATTAATATGTGTACCACAGAAGAATTAGTAATGCAAATTCAATATCATGATGATGATGAATGTTTTTAAACAGTTTAGAGCAAAAATTAAAACCTCTAATGTATTAGTGTATTATCATCATTATTATCATTGTATTGAATTGGAAGACTTTTATTCAAGAAGCTAGTTTGTTACTTTATTTCACTGTCAAAAAAATTTGATATTAATAAAGGAAACACTCATTCTTTTGCTTATTATTAAACGTTCTCTAAAAAAATTATGCTATTCAGTTGATTCGTCAAGAACATGAGAAAGTAATATTCAGAAAAGATATTTATGTAAGTATGATATTTCAAATCTTTAAGGGATGAATTTTTCTGTTTGAAGATGAATTCTTGATAAGAGAAGAACTTGGAGAATATTGGAATTCTTTATCTAGTTATGAAAAAGCAGTGATGGTATTTTTATGTAAAAGGGTATAGTTTTTTTGCAGAAATAGCTGAAAAAAAGCTAATAAATCAAAATCATCTATTATGAGTGCCTTTTCAATCGTTGTCATAAGAAAATTTAATATTTTCTATGACAAAATTCATAGAAAAAAAATAAGAATATTTAAATTTCAACTAGGTAATCTAAAAGGGACTAATATTTATTATTTCCTCCTGTATTGTATGATATACTATACAAGGTATAAATCATGTCATTAAGGACATATTAAGGAGGGCCGTTTGTGGTTGCATTAAGTTTAAGAGCTCAAAATATTGGAATTGATTTAGGGACTGCTAATACAATTGTCTATCTTGAAAATGAAGGAATTGTGACACGTGAACCATCAGTAGTTGCAAAAAATATAATTACCGAAGAAATTATAGCCGTTGGTCAAAATGCATTTGATATGATTGGTCGTACACCAGAAAATATCGTAGCAGTTAGACCAATGAAAGATGGAGTTATTGCTGATTATAATACAACAACAGCTATGTTAAGATATTTTGTACAATCAATCGTAGGACGTTCTTTTTTCAAACCTATTGTGATGATTTGTGTTCCAAGTGGAATAACTGATGTAGAAAAAAGAGCTGTACTGGATGCTACAAAATATGCAGGTGCAAAAGAAGCGTATGTTGTTGAAGAACCATTCGCTGCAGCGGTAGGAGCAGGATTGCCAGTTCAAGAACCAACAGGAAGTATGATTGTTGATATTGGTGGAGGAACGACTGATGTAGCAACCATTTCATTAGGAGGGATTGTAAATAGTCAATCGATTCGTATTGGTGGAGATGAGTTGAACGAAGCGATTGTTTTACATGTTCGTAAAAAATATAATTTATTAATTGGAGAAAGAACAGCTGAAGATTTAAAAATCAAATTAGGATCGGCTTCGGTAGAAAAAGCTTCTGCATATGGTAGTATGCAAGTTCGTGGATCGTGATATGGTTTCTGGTTTGCCAAGGGATTATTGAAGTGGAAGCTGTTGAAATTGCAGAAGCTATGAGAGAAATTATTATACAAATTATTGATGCTGTAAAAGATGTTCTTGAACAAACTCCTCCTGAGATTGCTTCGGATGTTATTGATCATGGAATTGTATTGACTGGTGGAGGGGCATTGTTGAGAAATTTATCAGAGTAATTTCTGAACATACTCAGGTTCCAGCTTTTGTTGCAAATGATCCCATTAGACTGTGTTGCGATAGGAACTGGGAAAAATTTTAGCAAATCCATTTATTAATGAAAAATAATGAAAAAGGAGATTGAACAGTGAATTCAATATTTTCAAATAAGAAATTAATTGGTTGGGTTTTAGGGTGGAATTGTAACACTTTTTACTAATTACCTTTTTCACTCACTGTTAGTAGTAATATTGTTTCGCAAAGGTGTCAATGATGTGACCAATATTTTTAGGAAGAATGCTTGCCTATCCTGCCAATAGCGTCAATGATTTTATGGAAAGTATTTCAAATTTAACAAATACTTATCAAGAAAAACCAGACTTTAAAAACAAAAAGTAGAGACAATCTATGAATTAGAAGTTCAATTAAATGACTTTAAAAAAAGATAATGAAAAATGAAGGAAGCGTTGAAAGTTACAAGATACTTTAAATGATTATACTCATTAATGCTACAGTAATTGCAAGAAATCCAGATACATGGCGAGATATTGTTACGATTAATAAAGGGAGCAAATGAGGGGTTAACACCTCAAATGTCTGTTATGAGTGATAATGGATTAGTAGGAAAAGTATTAGATGTAAATCCAACGAGTGCTCGAGTAGCTTTATTATCAAATAATGATCATACATTAGTGCGCGTTGCAGCCATGATTCAAGGTGAGAAAGAATCGATTTATGGAACGATAACCGGTTATGATTATGAAAAGAATATTTTAATTATGAGTCAAATTCAAGCAACTCAAGAAATTAAAGTTGGAGATAAAGTTGTCACTTCAGGTTTAGGAGGGGTTTCACCAAGTTCTTTATATATTGGAACTGTTGAAGAGGTTGCAATGGATCGTTTTGGACTTTATAAAGAAGTTCGAATTAAACCGGCAGCAGATACGAATGATGTTCGTTACGTGACTGTAGTAAAACGAACAAGTGAAAGTGGGAATGAATAATGCATACTTCTAAAACGTATTTATTGGTTACCTATTATGATGATAATGGCGTTCTTAGTTGATGGTGTCATAATGAATCATTTTTCAGTAATTTTTAATCGATTCTGGTTACACTCTTGTTCCCAGAATAGTTGTCATTACATTAGTATTATTAGCATTTTTCATTGATCATTCTGCCATGTTTTGGTTTGTTGTTATTGTTGGATTGATGTACGATAGTTATTATTCTGGTATTTTTAGGGAGTATATATGGCTATTTTTTTGCTATACTGATACGATTGATAGGTCATATTAGAGGGAAAAATTAGTTTAAATCCATTTACCTTAGGATTAGCTTTAATTTTTCTTTTAACAGTTACTGAAACAGGGTGTATATTTTATTTATACAATGATTGGCATTCAACAATCTAACAATGCAACAATTTTTTTGGTTCAAAGATTAGGGTTCTAGTTTGATATTGAATATTGTTTTTATATTATTTGTTGTATATTCCATTAAAAAGTTTTGCACTTTGGGTACAATTAGGAATTTCTCATGAAAAATTTTCATTGAGAGCCACAAGAAGAAATCAAGGAAGTTCTTATCGATAAAAAGAAGCCGGCAATATGTCGGCTTTTTGTGCGAACATATGTGCGAAAAAAAGTAGAAGATTGTAACAGAGTTATGTTATAATAATGATAGTAAAAGGAGGTATGATGATGAACAATATATATGATACAGCGAATCAATTAGAACGTGAACTTCGTCAATCAGATGAGTTTGCTGCAGTGAAAGTAGCTTTTGAGACAGTACAACAATCTGAGGATGCGAAATCTTTATTTGAAGAGTTCCGTGATATGAATGTAAAATTTCAACAAAAACAAATGAATGGTGAAGAATTGACTGAAGAAGATATGAATTATGCAAATGATTTATATCAAAAAGCAAGTTCTGATGAAGCTATTCAAACATTAATGCAAGCAGAACAACGTTTAAATGTTTTAATGCAAGATATTAATCGTATTTTAACAACATCATTACAAGAATTATATCAATAATAATATTGATCGAAACGGTCTTATTGATTTTTTTAGTCTAATGAGTAAATTTTCATAATAGACTAGAAATGAATAGACCGTTTTTATATTCATAGATTAAGGAGTTCTTATGATTCGCTTTTATTCATTGTGCCGATATCCATTTAGGGAAGTCCTTTTACAGGACTTCAACAAAAAAATAGTGAAATTGCATTTCAAGCAATAGAAGCTACAAAAAAAAGCTTTTTAACTTTAATTGAAACAGCCATTCGATATAAGGTTGATTTTGTATTGATTTCTGGAGATATTTTTTTGACTCAAGTCAACAACATATACAAGAGAAAAATTTTTTTAAAAAGAACAATTTGGATAAATTAGCTCAAAAAGGAATAGTTACTTATTTAATCCATGGAAATCATGATTATGGAAGATTTTTATGATGAGTGGAATCATGAATGGGTCAAAGTGTTTACAAAGGAAGTGTCCACAGAAATTTTGAAAACTGCTTCAGGAGAAAGTGTTGCTATTAGCGGGTTTAGTTATGATACAAGATGGATTACTGAATCTATGGCACTACAATTTCCGATGAGAAATGGATTAGTGGATTATCATCTTGGCATGTATCATGGGCAAATTCAATCCTCTAAGGATGCTGCTATGTATGCACCATTTAAGGTTTCTGATTTAGAGAGATTACAGTACGATTATTGGGCTTTAGGACATATTCATCGTGCAATGGATTTAACAACTACTGGTAGAATTGCATATTCTGGAACAATTCAGGGGAGAAGTTTTAAGGAAGTCGGAGAAAAAGGATTTTATGTTGTGACTTTAAATAAAATTTTGCCAATGAAACGAGAATTTGTACCTTGTAATCCAATTGAATGGGTAGAAATGAAATGTAAGGTTGAAGAAGTTCTTTCTGTAGAATTTCTTGTATCACAGCTATATCTGGAAATTTCAAAGAAACTTTGGGATACGAATAAGACATATTTATTAAAATTTGATTATAATGGTGAACGAGTGATTTTAATCAATCTTGGTTGAAAAGTGGTAGAAGATATTTTACAAAAAGAAAATTTGCGGAAAAAAACACAAACTTTCATTTTGATAGAAATGGATCTTGAATATCAAAAGCCTTAAAAAAAATAGTCAGTTGTGGATAGAATTATTGGAGGATGAAGTAAGTCATCAAAATCGCTTATTGGAAATTTATACGATTGCTATGCAACATACACAAATAGCAAAATATTTTTTTCAAACTGAAATGAGTAGAAAAACAATTTCACCATAGAAATCATTCAAAAAGCAAAAATACTTAATAGAATGCCATCAAGAAGTAGGTGATGAAAATGCATATTAATCAAATAGAAATTTTTGGGTATGGGAAATGGTCAAAAATGTGAAAATGGACTTTTCATCAGCACTTACAAATTTTTTTCAAGGGAGAAAAATGAATCAGGGAAATCAACTTTGCGTTCCTTTATTCAACATATATTATTTGGATTTCCAAAAGAAGATTGGGGGAAAAGTATCCTTATGAACCTTTAGTTAGTGGAGTTATGGGAGGAAGAGTTTGGATAGATAACACTGATGAAGGGTTCTCTTTTTTTATAGAACGAACGATAAAAATGGAAAACCATGTTTTTAATTGTGAAACTTCCTCTGGGAAAAAATTCTTATCTGAAGAAAGATGGAAAGAGTTGCTATTTTCAAATAGATGAAAAACAAATATGTAAAGGTGTTTGGATTTAATAAAGAACAATTAGATCAATTTCATTTTTCTTCAATGGAGGAAATGGATCAATTTCTCTATAGTGTGAGTGTAACCGGTAGCGAAGAGTGGATGAAGTTATCGAAAACATTACAAAAAGCAAGCAGAATCTATTTTTCACTCCTAAAAGCTGTTAAAAAGAATAATCAATTTACAATTACAACAATTAGATTTGCAAATGGTGAGAAATAGAAGAATTAGCTCAGAAATAATGAAGTATATGAAGAAACACTCAAAAAAATCTGAAGAGATGAAACAAGAAATTCAAAGACATTCAAAAATGATTCAACAAAAACGCAAGAGGAAGAAGAAAACTTCGATTTATTACAGTCACATTGGAGTAGTTATGAAAGATGGAAAGAAATTCAATATAAGATTCATTGTCAATCAGAAACGATACTTGGAATCCAGAGTGGAAATATGAATTAGAAAGAAATCATTTAGATTTTTGAATGGAATAAACAACAAATTCAAGACTTGCAAAAATCGATATCATTTATGGAAACAAATTCAACAAAGTGAACAGTTTCTAAGAGATGATACTAGATGGTCACAGTTATTAAATATCTCTTTAATGGAAGATGAAATAGAAGAGAAGATTTTAGTTAGTAAAAAAATTAAAAATAGAATTGAATGAATGTAAAAGCATAAATATTCAAAAAGAAGAAGAACTTTGGAATATTCATCATGAACGTCTACCGATGGTACTGAATCAACAGGATATAGACATTGATATCAAAGAAAAACTATTCAGAATGAAAAAAATTGTTAAAAATTAGAATTGGTTGAATTAGAAACTCAAATCAAACGCCTAAAAACTAGAACAGGAAAAAAATTGAAAAACATTCCCAAAAAAATCATTTTAAAAAGTCCTTTATCGTAATGAATAATTATTTATTAAATTTTTAGTGCGATAGTCACCATTTTTTCATCACTTTTATTAATATCAACATCCATTCTATAAAAGGTATTGGAGTGACGATAGGATAGTAATTGGACTGGCTAGTTGGATTTCGGAAAAGCAAATTTCTTATAAAACAATCAATTTATGGATTATTTTTCAAAATCGATTGGATGAGATAACAAGTGAATTAGAAGAGATATACTGTACAAAAGAAAAAAAAATAAGGAATGATTGTGAAGAAATTTCACAGAAAATATTTGCTTGGAAAAAGGAATATGGATATTTTGATTCTAAATATTACAGTAGAACAACTTTGTCAAGGAGATGTATTTAAAATCTCTAAGATACTTTTGTTCAACAAACTCAAGAAAAAGAAATGATCTTTCTCAAATTGAAAAAGAGTTAAAACAATTACAGATAAATTGGCGATGGGTTTTTGAAGTAAGAAAAGAAAAGCATCCCAAACACAATGGAAATGGAATGGAAAACAGTAAAAAAATCATTCAAGAAGTTCAAAATTCTTACCAAAAAGAAACTCCTTGAAATGAATGAAGGGGTTAAAATTACAAGAACAACTGCAACAATTGTACTAGTGATACAACAATCTCTTTAGAAAATCAAAAAGTCAATCTTATTGAAGAATGCTAAAGTTCAAAATGATGAAGAATTTTTATCAACAAAGAAGCCAAGCTATGAAAGATATCGTTTGTTGCTTCAACAATATAATCAGATTAGAACAACAATTAGTACCTTATTTAGAAGAATTAGAAGAATTTCAGCACTAAGTCTGATTTAGAAGAAAAAATAGAACAAACTCATCAGTCATTGATGATACTTTTCCAAAAAAATCAACAATTATTAGAAGAACAAGTTCGTTTATTTCAACAAATACAACAATTAGAAACAGATGGGACGTATCATGAACAAGTTATACAATTTGAATTGTTGAAGAGTGAAGTAGAAGAACAATTACTAGAATGGGCAAGTTCTTTATACGCTTCAAAAATGGATTTTTAGAAAGTTTACAAAAAAACAGTTACCGACTCAATCGGATGAAAGTGATTGAGGAGGCGAGTCGATTATTTTTAATCGATTAACGCAAGGTAGATATACAAGTATTCGAATTCAAACTATGAAAATAGCTGTACAGAATCAATTTGGAAATTGGTTAGTTGCTAGTGAATTATCAAGAGGGACTTTAGATCAATTATTAGTGAGTATTCGATTTAGCATTTTATTGATAATCTTTCTTCAAAAATTTACATTACCTATATTTAATCGATGATGGTTTTGTGAATTTTGATAGTGAACGTAAACAGATTATGTTACAATTAATTAAAGAGCTTTCAAGTAAAAGTTCAAGTGATTTATTTTTCATTAGAAGATGAGCCATTTTAGGATTGAGTGAAACACATGCGAATGTCATTAGGTTACAAAGATAGAAAGAAGAGGAATATCATGGTAAAAAAATTATATGATTATGCAGTAGATGAATCGCTGGAATTGTTTCTGTTAATTAAAACAGCGGATGTCAGAATAGCGAAGAACGGGAAACCATTTTTAGCTTTTACATTCCAAGATAAGTCAGGACAAATGGATGGAAAATATTGGTCAGCTACCCCAGATGAAATTGAACGTTTTTGTTCAGGGAATATTGTTTATCTTGTCGGAAAAAGAGAAATTTTTAATGGGATGCCTCAAATTAAAATCACTGGTTTACGATTGTCGAAACCAGAAATGGGGGAACCAAGTGATGCTTCAGATTTCTTAGAACACGCTCCTATGAAAAAAGAAGAAATGGAAACAGAATTAAATGCAATTTTATTTGAAATTATTAATCCAGTTATGCGTAGAATTGTGCACAAAATTTTAGGGAAATATCAACAAGATTTCTTTGAATATCCAGCAGCTAAACGTCACCATCATGCTTTTGCAGGAGGGTTAAGTTATCATACTTTATCGATGTTACGCTTAGCAAAATCCATTGCGGAACAGTATCCAGAAATAAATCGTTCATTATTATTATCAGGTGTTCTACTACATGATATTGGGAAGATTATTGAATTATCAGGAGCTGTCGGAACAGAGTATACTCTAAAAGGAAAATTAATGGGACATATCGTTTTAATGGATGAAGAAATTACAAAAGCGTGTGAAGAGTTAGATATTGATCAAAGCCATGAGGATGTTGTATTGTTAAAACATTTAGTATTAGCACATCATGGAAAATTAGAATTTGGCTCTCCAGTTCGTCCTTTATTGTTAGAAGCAGAGATTTTACATCATGTTGACTTAATGGATGCTAGTGTCACAATGATTACATCAGCATTACAAAAGACAGAACCAGGGCAATTTAGTGAGAGAATTTTTGGATTAGACAATCGGACATTTTACAAACCATATACAGTTGATTAGAAAAATAAAAAGTCTGTTTTTCAGACTTTTTATTTTTCAAAACAAAAACTATTTACAAAATCAAAAAAGAGGTATATGATATGAATTGTAATTAAAAAAATATTACAATTAAGAAAAGGTGATCGATATGTCAAAAATGTTAAAAAAATATTATTATTGGATTTGGTAAAAGCAGGTAAAACCATTGCTGCTTACTTAGGAACACAAGGAGAAGAAACAGTTTTAATTGAAAAAAATCTCCTGTAATGTATGGTGGGACATGTATCAATGTTGGATGTATCCCAACTAAAAAAATTGCAACAGCAGCAGCTCGTAAAAAATATAGCCAAGAAGATGCAGCTAGTTATTATCAAAAATCCATTCAAGAGAAAAAAGCGTTAATTGCAGCTTTAAATCAAGCAAACTATCAAAAAGTAAATTCAGCTCCAAATGTAACAATTGTAGATGGATTCGGTCGTTTTTGTAGATGAACATACAGTTGCTGTAGAATACAGCTAATGGTGTAGAAGAATATGTTGCAGAAAGAATCTTTATTAATACAGGAGGTACTCCATTTATCCCACCAATTGAAGGATTAAAAGTTGGAGGACCAATTCATACAAATGAAACAATTATGGATTTAGAAGAATTCCCAGAATCAGTTGTTATTGTTGGTAGTGGATTTATCGGATTAGAATTTGCAGCAACTTATGCACAATTTGGATCAAAAAGTAACAGTAGTAGATGTATTCGATGCATTTATTCCTCGTGAAGATGATGATGTTTCTGCTGCAGTTAAAGAACGTTTAGAAGAAATGGGAGTTACTTTTGAATTAGGAATTTCTGTTAAAAAAGTTGAAACTAGAAAATAACAAAGCAACGGTTTACTATGTTAAAAAAATGATGAAGAAAAAAAGTACTTGAAGCAGATGCTGTTTTTAGTAGCAACAGGTAGAAAACCAAATATCAAAGGCTTAGACTTTAGAAAAAAAGCTGGTGTAGAATTATCTGAACGTGGTGCTATTAAAGTAAATGAATTTTTACAAACAAATAAACCACATATTTTTTTGCATTAGGAGATGTAAATGGTGGACCTCAATTTCACATTTATCTCATTAGATGACTTCAGAATCGTGAAAAACTTCTTAGCAGGAAATAAAGATTATTCAACTAAAGAACGTTCATTAATTCCTACTTCAACATTTATTAGTCCTACTTTATCAAGTGTTGGTTTAAATGAAAAAGCAGCACAAGCAGCAGGAATTCCTGTAAAAGTTGCTAAATTACCAATGGCTGCTGTTCCAAAAGCAAAAATTTTAGGAAACCAAGTTGGATTCTATAAAGTTTTAGTACATGAACAAACAAATGAAATTGTTGGTGCAACATTATTTGCGGAAGAATCTCATGAAGTAATTAATATCATTGCAACTGCTATTAAAGCAAAATTATCTTACACAGCTTTACGTGATCAAATCTTTACTCACCCAACAATGGCAGAAGCATTAAATGATGTATTTGGATTAATTAAATAGAGGAATCGAAATGGGAAACGACTTTATAGTGATTATCCATTGTTTAACCTATTTATCTGTACATCATGATAGAAGATTTTCAAGCCAACAATTAGCGCATAATGCATGTAGCAATCCTGTTATTGTTAGAAAAGTGATGAGTTTAGCTTCTTCTAAAGGTTATGTTGATGTTGTTAATGGAGTTAATGGAGGATATAAGATTCAAGTGAGATCCAAAAAGATATTTCATTAGGAGATTTATTTATTCTAGTTGGAGAAGATAAACGATTAAAAGAAACAATATCAATCTTCTCTAGATGAAGTTTGTCTGGTAGCAAATCATATTTGTAGAGTTTTTTTCAGACTTACAAGAAGAACAAATTCAAAATCAAATGAGATTTTTTTATCAAAAACAGAGTATACTAGATATTGTACAACGATTTACAAAAAGTCTGAACAAGTCGAAGTTTAAGATTAGATTGAAGGAGTGAGTTTAATGGAATTTGTAAAAGAAGAAAATGCATTTAGACATTATAATGCTGTAGGTGAAGTGGATGCTGAAATTACATTTCAAGTTGAAAAAGATGTATTGATTGCTGATCGTACTTTTGTAGATCCAACTTATAGAGGGCAAGGAATTTGGAAAATTACTAGTCGATAAATTAGCGGATTATGCAAGGGAAAATCAGAAGAAAATCCATCCAACATGTTCATATGTCGTTAATTTATTTAAAAAATATGATGAATATACCGATGTGAAAATATAAAAAAAGTTAAAATTCATAAAAAGTATCACGAATAATTCATAAAAATTCATATTTTACCTTTATGATACGTCCATACCCAATAAAACACCTAAGGTTTACTTCTCCCAAATAAAAAAATGAACTCCCAACATTTTTATTAGTAAACCCTCCTAACCTTTTCCCGTTGTTAGAAATAGCAACGGGTTTTTTAGTTGTATAAAATTTTTTATAGAATGATTAAATTTTTATCATAAGTGTTGGAAGTTTTGAAAAGAAATAGTATAGTTAATTATTATGGAAGAAAAAGGAGAATTTATGGCAAATCATTATTATACAAAAAATCCAGATAGCATTAGCCAACAAAAACATTGGACATATCGCCTAAAAGGAAATACCCTTTCTTTTACAAGTGATAATGGAGTATTTTCAAAAAATACGGTTGATTTTGGAAGTGAATTATTAGTAGAGTCTTACGATATTCCAGAAACGTTTCCAAAGAGCAAGTTTATTGGATATAGGTTGTGGTTATGGTACGATGGGAATAGCTTATGCAAAGGCTTATCCAAATTTATCTGTTGAAATGATTGATGTCAATGAACGTGCTTTATTATTAGCACAGGAAAATGCACACAAAAATGGGATAATGAATGTCGAGATTCATGAAAGTAATTTATATGATGCTGTAAAAAAATCTCAATATGAAATCATTATTAGTAATCCGCCGATTCGTGCTGGAAAAACAGTTGTTCATACGATTTTAGAAAAAGCATATGATTATTTAGCTGAAAATGGACAATTAGTCATTGTGATTCAAAAAAAACAAGGAGCTCCAAGTGCTCAAAAGAAAATGGAAGAAGTATTTGGAAACTGCGAGAGAATTCAATGGGATAAAGGTTATTGGATTTTTAGTAAGTACAAAAGTTTAAAGGAGAATGTTATGTCAAGAGCTGAAGAATATAAGAAGAAAAAAAGGAAAAAAGGTTTTAATTGGAGGAGATGGGTTGCAGGAATATTATTTTTGATTGCAGGCATTTTGTTTGCTGCAGGGCCAATTAGAACACATTTATTAGCGCAATTTCAACAAGAACATACTCAACAATTAAGTAAGGTTACTGCAGCTGAAGTGAAAGAAAATGATACACAGGATGCAGAGTTTGATTTTTCAACAGTAGAACCTTTGGATTTACAAGCATTGGTTAAAGCTAAAATGGATACGACTAAATTTTTAACATTAGGAGCTATTGCAGTCCCAAGTGTAAAATTAAATCTACCTATTTTTAAAGGTGTTTCTAATCCAGTTTTATTTGCAGGAGCGGGGACAATGAAACCTACTCAAAAAATGGGAGAAGGAAATTATGCATTAGCAAGTCATAATTATTTCCCTGATGAACGTTTATTATTCTCTCCGTTAACAAAATTGAAAATTGGAGATAAAAATTTATTTAACCGATATGGAGTATGTTTATGAATATGAAACGGTTAGTATTGATTTAGTAGAAGCCTATCAAGTAGAAGTAATTTATGATGTACCTGGAAAAACTGAAATCACATTAATTACTTGTGATGACTTGCAAGCCTCTCATCGATATTGTTTTAAAGGGAAAATTTATTTCAAAAACTACTTGAATGATGTGGCTGAAGATGTTAAAACAAGCATTTAATATGAATTTTACTACATTGTAAAGAAGGTGGATTAATTGGCGACGATAAAAAGATATTGCAGAGAAAGCAGGCGTGACAAAAAGCACGGTATCAAGATTTTTAAATGGTGGATCAGTAAGCTTGAAACATCTCGAAAAAAATTGAAAAGAATTATCAAAGAAGAAAATTATACCCTAAGTCCATTTGCTCGTAGTTTAAAAAGCAAAAATTAAGTTCTATGATTGGTGTTATTGTTCCAAGAGTAGATTCAGCAGCAACTGCTCAAACATTAATGGGAATTGATGAAGTTGTAGAGGCATTAAACTATGAATTAATTATGAATAATGCTGAGACAAGATAGTAAAAAGAGAAATCAAAAGCTATAGAAGGTTTTTGCTCGAAATAAATTTGCTGGAATTATTTTAATCGCTACTGAAATCACTTCAGAACATATTATGGCTATTAAAAATTGCCCAGTTCCTGTTGTCATAGTAGGGTCAAGAACATGATGAAATTCATAGTGTAGTTCATGATGATTATCAAGCTGGTTTTGAATTGGTTCAAAATCTTGCTGAATTAGGGTATCATGAATTAACGTATGTGGGTGTTTCTAATCGAGATCATGCAGTTGGAGTTGTTCGGAAAGAAGGTATTTTTTCAGGTGCAAAAGCAAATCAATTTAATAAAATTGAACAATTAGAGGGCGATTTTTCTACACAAAAAGCAATGACAATTGGAATGGATTTAGTTCGAAATCCTATGCAGTCTTTAGTTATTGCGGCTACCGATAATATTGCAGTGGCGTTAATGAAGGCTGCTCAACAATGTGGCAGAAAAATACCAGAAGAAGTCGCGATTGCAGGTTTTGGGGGATATGAAATTGGTCAATTTATGAATCCAACACTCACAACAGTAGAATATCAGTTTAAAGAAGCTGGAAGAGTATCGATGAAAGTTTTAGATAAATTAATCCATAAAGTTCCATGTGAGATGAAGAAGATCATTCCAGTCCATGTAAAACTAGGAGAAAGTACAAAAAAAGCTAGAAATTAGGGAATGCCTAATTTCTAGCTTTTTTATAGGGTTCAACATGAATATCTATAAAGTTGATACCAAAGTGTTCTGCTAATTCAATTTCAATTTCTTCTGTTACTTCATGACTTCTCCATACGGTTAAATTAGAATCCATACAAACCGTTAAGTCTAAATAAATATTGGAACCATAACGTCGAGCTTTCATTTCTTCAATCCTTTTAACTTCTGGGTGGGAAAGTATGAGAGGTTTATATTCTTTCATTTCTTCTGGTTCGAATCCGTCCGTTAATTGGAAGGTACTTTCACTGAAAACATCATAAGCAGTTTTTAAAATCATCATTCCAACAATAAAAGCCATGACGCCATCTAACCATGAGATTCCAAAACTTGCTGCAAAAATAGCTATGGATGTAGAAATACTTGTTAAGGCATCACTCAAGTTATCTTTTGCAGCGGCTTTTAAGCCGATAGAATTAATTTTTTTGGCTAGCGAATGGTTAAAACGATAAACTCCATATATCATCATACCAGAAATAAATCCTACTATAGCAGTAATAAGTGATGGAAGTTCGGGATTTGGATTCATGATAGTATACCAAGCGTTTCTAATGACTTCTATTCCAATAATACACATGATGAAAGATGTCATTAAACTCGCAATAGTTTCAAATTTCCAATGTCCATAGGGGTGATTTTTATCAGCAGGTTTTTGTGAAATCTTTTAATCCTACAAATACTAAAACGGAAGATAAAACATCTGTTAAATTATTTAAACCATCGGCAAAGAGTGCTTGAGAGAAAAATAATTTTCCAAATACTAATTTACTAGTTGAAAGTAGAATATAAGTAATAATACTAAGGATGGCTCCTCTTTCTGCCTAGCTTTAATCGTTGAGTAGCGTTCATTTCATTTCCTCAATTCTGTAAAAAGTTATTATAAAAATTATAACAAAAAGAGTAAAAATAAAAAGAAAATGCTATAGAAGGTAGTTCTATCTGAAAAAGATGTATGAAAATGACATAAGAAATCTTTTTCTTATGACTATCTCTTGAGGAATTCTTTTTGGTATAATAAAAATCAATTGAAACGAAAGAGAGTGAAGTAAATGGCAACAGCATTAATTGTATAGCTAGTTTAACAGGGAACACAGAAGAAATTGCAGATATTTTAGCAGAATCATTAGAAGAACAAGGAGTAGAAGTAGATATTAAAGAATGTACTTCCGCTACAGTAGATGAATTTCATGACTATGATATTTGTGTAGTCGCAACTTACACTTATGGTACAGATGGTGATTTACCAGATGAAATCGTTGATTTTTATGAAGAATTAGAAGAAGAAGATTTAAGTGGAAAAAAATCTATGGAGCATTAGGGTTCTGGAGATACATTCTACGATAAATTCTGTCAATCAGTATTAGATTTTTGATGAACAATTTGCTAAAACAGGTGCAACAAAAGGTGCAGAAAATGTATTAGTTAGATTTAAATGCGGAAGAAGAAGATGTGAAAAAAATATCGAAGCTTTTGCGAAAAGCTTTAGTAGAAAAAAATTAGGATAGAGAGAAAGTAACAGTTTGGAAAAAAACTGTTACTTTTTATTTATGGAGAAAAAGATGTATCAGACAATTGAAGGGATTGCGGAATATTTAGAAGTAGATATTGCGTATGTATTATATTTAATTCGTGAAAAACAAATTTCTACGATTACAGTCGATGATGAAGTCCTCATTAATCGTTCTCAATTTGACTTTTTTATGAAGCAACGTCAAAAAATGATTGAAGAATACCAAAAATACTTAGATGAACCGATTCCGGAAGATATTGATATTAAGGATGAGGATTAAAAAAAGGTTGCCAAGACAGGCAACCTTTTGATATTTTCATTATTTTAAGGAAGCAGCAGCTTTGTGCTCCAGCTTGACGACCAAAGATAATGATGTCAGCTACAGCATTACCACCAATACGGTTAGCACCGTGAACTCCACCAGTTACTTCACCAGCAGCGTATAATCCATTGATAACTGAACCGTCTTCTTTTAATACTTGAGCGTTTGTATTAATTTTCAAACCACCCATTGTATGGTGAATACCAGGTGCGATTTTGATTGCGTGGAATGGACCAGTTGTTAAGTCGTGATGCCAGCGGTTGAACGACCAAAATTCGCTATCTTTTTTATCAGCAACAGCTTTGTTCCAAGTTTCTAAAGTTGCTTTTAAGTTTTCAGCAGGTACACCAATTTCTTTTGCTAAGCCTTCTAATGTATCAGCAGTTTTTACTAAACCACGTTTTTGATAAATTTAACAGCTTTAGCGCGATCAGTTAATGCATTATCTAAAATTAAGTATGCATATTTTTCTGGTAATCCGATAATTGCTTGAGATACTTTATCACGAGTTTCCATTTCATTGAAGAAACGTTTACCGTTTTTGGTTAACAAAGGATTGCACCTTCACCACGAACTGATTCAGAAATTAATGTTGAAGTTGATTGTTCAACAGTAGGGTGGATTTGGATTTCTCCCATATCAACAGTTGCAGCACCGATTTCTTTGGCTAATACGATACCGTCCCCAGTTGAACCTTTTTGGTTTGTTGTTACAAATCCGTTTAATTCAGGTTTGTATTCAGTCACCATTTCCATATTTGCACCGAAACCACCAGTTGTTAAAACAACAGCGTTTGAAGCAATTGTTTTTTCTTTTCCGTCGATTGTTACGTTAACGCCAGTAACTTTTCCATCTTTTTCATTCACTTTGTTTACAACAGCATTTACGAATACTGGGATTTCACGTTCTGAAGCATTACGTAATAATCCAGCTACTAAGTATTCACCTACAGCTGAACCATCAGCAGGACGGTGAGTACGTTTTTCGCTCATACCACCAGTGGTTGTTAAGTTACTTAATGTAATTCCCATAGAATCTAACCAATCAATGGCTGAAGCAGAGTTGTCTACTAAGTAGTGTAATAATTCAGGATTGTTTGTTCCATGTCCACCTTTTAAAGATTCTTCGTAGAATTTCTCGTTTGAGTCTTTAATACCTTCAGCTTCTTGGAATTTAGTTTGAGAGGCATTCATCCCTGCAGAAGATTTAGTTGTATTTCCTCCTGCTGTTGCCATTTTTTCTAAAACAACTGGGTTTTTACCAGCTTCTTTAGCTTGGATAGCAGCTGATAAACCAGCACCACCAGAACCAACGATTACAACGTCATAGCTGTCTTTTAATGTTGAAGGATCTGCATATTTTTGAGCAGATGCACTAGCAACAGCTTCTGTTTTAGTCGTCTCCTTTGTTGTTTTTGTAGTACTACTATTTCCGCAAGCAGATAATAATAGAACTGAGGCGAAAGCTAAACTAGCCATAAGACTTTTTCATCTCTATTCTCCTTTTTGTGAATAATTTTATTTGCCTTAAATATCCTATCATAATTTTCATAAATTTTCAATATTTGATAAAAATGTTGCAAAAATGAAAAAGTTATTGACATTTGATATAAAACGGTGCATAATAACCACATCAAATGAAAAGGAGTTAGGAACATGAACCAAGTATTAGTATTACAATTAAATACTCGTTGGCAAAGCCACTAGATACAGGTTGTTCTTAACGTACATTTTGTACATATAGATACAACCTTCATTGACGTGAAATTGTATCTATGTGGAATTTAAACATGAATGAACTCGACCACGTAGATTCTCATAAAAATGAACCTACGTGGTCTTTTTGTATTAAGAGACCAGAAATGGTCTCTTTTTCTTTATCGAGTTCATTTGAAAAAGATTTATTTATATTGGAGGAATTTATTATGAAAAAAATAAAGGGATTTTTAGGATTTTCATTAGTATTATTAGTCGTATTATTAGGATCATTAGTTTACAATACAGTACAAAAATCATCACAAAAAGCAACAAATACACAACAAGTAGCACAAACAACACAAGATAAAAAGTGAAATTAGGAGTATTACAATTATTAAGTCACCCAGCATTAGATGCGATTTATCAAGGAATTCAAGATGAATTAACAAAAGAAGGTTATGAAGTAGGGAAAAACTTAGAAATTGACTTCCAAAACGCACAAGGAGATCAAAGTAACTTAGCATCTATGAGTGAAAAATTAGTTTCTAACAAAAATGATGTGATTGTTGGGATAACAACACCTGCAACATTATCATTAGCAAATGTTACAAAAGATATTCCAATCGTAATGGGTGGAATTACTTATCCAGTAGAAGCAGGATTAATTAAAGATGAGAAAAAACCAGGAAACAACATTACAGGGGTTAGTGACCGTACACCAATTAAACAACAATTAGAAATGATGAAACAAGTTGTGCCAACATTAAAAACAGTTGGTATTTTATATACATCAAGTGAAGATAACTCAGTAAAGCAAGCTAAACAAGCTGAAGAAGATGCAAAAGCTTTAGGATTAGAAGTAAAAGTTGCAACAATTGTAAACACAAATGATATTCAACAAGTAACAGAAAGCTTAACAAGCCAAGTAGAAGCAATCTTTGTTCCAATCGACAATACAATTGCAAGTGCAATGGCTACAGTTGTAAAAGCAACAGATGTTAAAAATTCCAGTATTCCCATCTGCAGATACAATGGTTGCTGACGGTGGAGTGTTAGGTTTAGGAGTTGACCAATACCAAATCGGTGTAGAAACAGCTAAAATGGTAGTAGAAGTATTAAAAGGTGCTAAACCAGCTGATACACCAATTAAATTAGCCAATAAAGGTGTCATCTATTTAAATGAAGAAAAAGCGAAAGAACTAGGAATTACAATTCCAGCAGATATTGCTCAAAAAGCACAAAAAGTTACTACTAAAAAATAATTTCAATCAAAAAGTCTAGAGAGTTAAACATTATTGTTGAGGAGAGAACAAAAGTTCTCGTCCTTCAATGTTGATGAAAATACAGGGCATATAATGATAGCTAATACTGATAGAATAAGGTATAGTTATCTAAGAGTTTCATATACATAGATTGAATAGAAAAGGAAGGAAATATGGATTTAGTTATTTCAGCGATTTCTCAAGGAATACTTTGAGGGAATTTTTATCATTAGGTTTATTTTATTAGTTTTCGAATTTTAAATATTGCAGATATGACAACAGAAGGAGCTTCCCATTAGGAGCAGCAACTTGTGTCATGTGCATTCAACATGGTGTACATCCTCTTCTAGCAACATTTATTGCCATGTTTGTTGGAGCGCTAGCAGGATATGTTACAGGATTTTTAATTACTGTTTGTAAATTACCTAGCTTGTTAGCCGGAATTTTAACAATGACAGGGTTATTATCTGTGAATTTAAGAATTATGGGGCGTCCAAAATTTATCCTTATTAAATTATAAAACGATTTTTTAGTTTTTAGAGGAATGGAATTACCGAAAGTATTTTTGATATTATCTTAATCGGAATTGTATTTGTCGGAATTTTAATTGCAGCGATGTATATCTTTTTTGCAACTGAAATTGGTCAAGCATTAATCGCTACAGGGGATAATGAAAAATGGCCATTTCTCTTGGAATTAACACGAATCAAAATGACAGTATTTGGGTTAATGTTATCCAATGCGTTAATTGCGATGGCGGGAGCTGTTTTATCCCAAAATAATGGCTATGCAGATGTGAACTCTGGTTTAGGAACAATTGTTATTGCCTTAGCAGCGATTATTATTGAGAAGTGATTTTTTGCGGATGAATCATTCGTAGGAAGATTAGTATGTATTATTTTTGGCTCGATTATTTATCGTTTATTACAAGCATCTATTTTTACGATTAAATATTTTTCGATCCAAATGATTTCAAATTATTATCTGCAGCATTAATCGCTATTTGCTTAACAATTCCGCAAATTAAACAAGCAATTTACAAAAATTAGTCATCGTAAAAGTGTACAATAGGGGAGGTAGAAGATGGATATTAGAATTGAAAATGTTCATAAAACATTTTACCCAAATACAAATAGAAGTCATGATGCTTTAATCGATATTAACTTAACGATTCATAAAGGGGATTTTATTACAATTGTTGGTGGAAATGGTGCAGGAAAATCAACCTTTTTAAATGCCATTTCAGGAAGTTTCCCATTAGATAAAGGACATATTTATATGGGAGATGCAGCAGTTGAACAAACAGCTGAATACGAAAGAGCAAAATATATTAGTCGTGTTTAGCAAAATCCAATGCAAGGAACAGCGCCACGTATGACAGTTGCTGAAAATCTTTCGTTAGCTTTAAGAAGAGGACTAAAACGTGGATTGAAAAAAGGATATTCCGCTGAAGAATTAGAACAATTTAAAGCATTATTAACTCCTTTACAATTAGGATTAGAAGAACGATTAGATGCAGAAATCGGATTATTATCTGGTGGACAAAGACAGGCAGTTTCATTATTAATGGCAACATTACGAACTCCTGAATTATTATTATTAGATGAACATACTGCCGCACTGGATCCAAAAACACAACGAAAAATTATGCAATTAACAGGAAATTATTGAAGAAAAAACAATTAACGGCTTTAATGATTACGCACAATTTATCGGATGCATTAAGATATGGAAATCGTTTAATGATGATGCACCGTGGAAAAATTATTCGAGTGTTCGAAAAAGATGAAAAAGATGCATTAACAGAAGAAAAATTATACCAATTAATGGCAGAATTAGACGAAGCAGATTTCAATCAAGAAAATTAGAGTGAAAAAGACTTTTCTAATGTAGTAAAGAATGGTAGCAGCCCTCGTTAAGCTGAGTCTCATGCCGACTACTACTAAGAAAAAGTCTTTTTGTTACAGATTTTTATTCTAATGGAATTTGGTATAATAGAAAATAATTAGAAATTGAAAGGATGTTTTTAAAGTGGAGATTGTTTAATAGTAAACAATTTGGAAAGAACAGTTATATTGCAATAGGGGCTATTATAGGAATACTAGTTGGAACAACAGTCAGTTTATTCCGTTTATTTCTTGGGAAAACATTAGAAGTTGTTGTAGTTGTTTATTCTTACTTACGAGAATCTCCACAATGGATTCCGGTATGGTTCCTATTTTTCTATGGTGATGGCTGTGATTTTAGGACAAATTGTAAAAAGTGATCCAGATATTAAAGGAGTGGAATTCCGCAAGTAGAATTACAATTACAAGGAAAGATGGACATGAATTGGTGGTCTGTCTGTTGGAAAAAATTTGTAGCGGGTTCTATTTCTATTGGTTCAGGATTATTACTAGGAAGAGAAGGTCCGTCTATTCAATTAGGATCTTCCGTTGCACAAGGGGTAGCTGAAGGGTTAAAGAGTAATCGAGTTCAAAAAAATATTTTTATTTCAAGTGGTGCGGGAGCTGGTTTAGCAGCTGCTTTTAATGCTCCAATTGCTGGTTTAATGTTTGTGTTAGAAGAAGTTCATCACACATTTAGTCCATTAGTCGCTTTGACTACGCTAACGGCTGCTATCATTTCGAATTTCGTATCGTTACATATTTTTGGAGCACGTCCTTCATTAAATTTAGGAAATGATCAATTATTTCCAATGACACATTATGGGTATGTGATTGTATTAGGAATTGTTTTAGGATTATTTGGCTGGGTTTATCATCATTACACCTTGCAATTACCTGCCATTTATGGGAAATTATTTCCATTTATTCCTAATTACTATTATTGTATCGTTGCTTTTATAGCGATTATCCCATTAGGATTGTGGAATCCACATGTATTAGGTGGTGGCGGGGAAATGATTTTAGAATTGCTTCAAGAAAATCATACCGTTCAATTTTTAGCAGTATTATTCTTGATTCGATTATTTTATTCCATGGTTTCTTATGGAACAGGATTACCAGGTGGTATTTTCCTTCCGATTCTTTCACTTGGTGCGCTACTAGGATTAGTCTATGCAGAAGTTTTTGATTCAATTTTTCGGAGTTGATCCTAGTTTACGAGTAAGTTTTGTTTTCTTTGCAATGGCGGGGTATTTTTCAGCAATTGGGAAAGCGCCTTTAACAGCTTTATTGTTAGTAACAGAAATGGTTGGAGGATTAAACCAATTAATGCCATTGGGAATTTGTACATTAACAGCCTATATTGTTGCCGATTTCCTAAAAATGGGACCAATCTATGAAATTTTAGCGGAACGTTTAGATTCAGAACATCCACATGAAACAAAAGGAAAACGAACAACTTTTGAAGTACCAATTATGGTGGAAAGTCCATTAGTTGGGAAAATGATTCGAGATATTCCATGGCCAAAAAGATATCGTTATTGCGACTGTAAGAAGAGGAGCAAAAGAAGAAATCACTAGAGGAGATACGGTTTTAAGACCTGGAGATATTTTAATTGTAGTTTGTGATGAAGGCTTAGTTGGAGAAAGATTTGAAACAATGACACAATTATCCAAGGAATTACCGTTTCCTTAAACTTTATGATATACTTCCTATGATAAAAGGAAATGAAAGGGGATAGAAGGAAATGACTGAACATAACCTAAGTCCACAAAATGATGAATTAAAAGAATTAGGTGATTCACTGGCAAAAATATTCACGGAAAAATACTAGTTGGCTCTATTTATTATTTATCATCATTGTATTATTCGGAGTAGTATATTTGTTCAATATGGTATCCAATCGTACGAAAACACCAATGGAGGCTTATCGAGAAGAAGTGATTCAATTGAAAGATCAACTTCAACAACAAGAAAAGAAAATCGAACAATTGGAGCAACAAATCAAAAATCTTGTCTAAAAATCATAACATTTCTGACGAAAAAGATTGAAAATTTTTCGTATTTTTCCACTATTTTCATTATTTTATTAAGGGAGTTGTGTGGATAGAGTTCTAAATTTGTTCGGAAATAGACTTGTAAAAGGCTTTCAAATATGGTATAATGACCATAGTGTTTTTGTTAGGGAAAGAAATGGATATTTAAGAACTCCTTTTTGAACCACAAGCAGAAATATGAATAACCGTGCTTTTGGCACAAGGAGGAAATGTTCATGGAACAAGGTAAAGTAAAATGGTTTAACGCGGAAAAAGGTTTTTGGATTTATTGAACGCGAAGACGGAAGTGATGTATTCGTACACTTCTCAGCTATCCAATCAGAAGGATACAAATCATTAGACGAAGGCCAAGCTGTTGAATTCGAAGTTGAAGAAGGCGCACGTGGTCCTCAAGCAGCTAATGTTGTAAAACTATAATTTTATCATAAATTACGAGGCTAGGAATTTCCTAGCCTCTTTTTTGTGGAGAAGTACTTTTGACAGCCTGTATCATTCGTTCTACAATAGTAGTATTCTAAAACGAGGTGATTATATGAAAGAAGAACAGAAGTTCAGTAGAACAAACATGGGATTTAACATTATTATTCAAAACAGAAGAGAATTATAAAAGGTCTATTGAATTCTATAAACAGTTGGTAGAAAATTTCTGTAAAACATTTGAAAATCAAATAAACACTGTAGAAGCGATTCATCAAAGTTTAGCAGATTATCGTGAAATTTTAGAATTACGTGGAAAAATTGTTCCAATATGCAAGTTTAGCAGTCAATGCAAAATACAAAAGATAGATAAAGCACAAAATCGTTTAGCACAAACGAGAAAAAGTAGTCGCAGAATGCGATGCAAAATTAAGTTTCTTCTCTCAGAACTAAGCCAATTAGAGGGAAGAGATATTAGCAGAAGCTTCAAAAATCCAGAAAATAATATTTATCTGGAAAGATTATTAGAAGATAAACAACATTGTATCAAAAGAGGTAGAATCTGTATTAGCAACGTTAGGAAACACATTAGACTTCCCTTATCAAAAATTATAATGATATTAAATTCAAAGATATTCAATTCCCTAATTTTGAAGTAGACGGAAAAGAATTTGAAATGACATACAATAGTTTTGAAAAACGTTTAGAGTCAGATGAAGATACAAGTGTAAGAAGAAAAAGCTTTTGAAGTGTTTTTCAAATACATTACGTAAATATGAACATAGTACAGCTTCTGCTTATAATGCTGCAAGTTCAAAAAGAAAAACAATGGCTACTTTAAGAGGATTTGATTCAGTCATTGATTATTTACTAGATCGCCAAAAGTTTCTAGAGAATTATATCATCGTCAAATTGATTTAATTATGGAACATTTAGCGCCTATTATGAGAAGTTATGCTCAATTAGTGGAAAAATTTATCAGTTAGATGAAGTACGTTATGAAGATTTAAAATTAGAAGTAGACCCTCATTTTGCACCAAAAGTGAGCTATGAAGAAGCAAAAGCATATATTTTGGATGGATTAAAACCATTAGGCGAATCTTATCTAGCAATTATGAAAAAAGCTTTTGACGAGCGATGGATTGATTATGCGGAAACCATTGGGAAACGTACAGGAGCATTTTGTGCATCTCCTTATGGAGCAAACTCATTTATTTTAATGTTCTTTACGGAAAAGTATGAATGATGTGATGACATTAGCACACGAATTAGGTCACGCTGGACATTTCCAATTAGCGCATCAATATCAAAATATTCAATTATCTAGACCATCAATGTATTTTGTTGAAGCACCATCTACGGCTAATGAGTTATTAGTGGAAAATTATTTATTGCAAAATGCAACAGATGCTAGAATGAAACGTTGGATTATTTCTCAAATTATTGGTAAAACTTATTACCATAATTTTGTAACGCATTTATTAGAAGCGCATTATCAAAGAGAAGTGTATCGATTAGTCGATGAGGGTAGAAAATTTAGATGCAGAAACATTGAACCAAATTTATCGTCAAACATTGGAACAATTCTGGGGAGATTCTGTGGTGTTAACAGAGGGTGCGGAATTAACTTGGATGAGACAGCCGCATTATTATATGGGATTATATTCTTATACTTATTCTGCTGGATTAACAATCGGAACTCAAGTTGCTAAAATGATTCAAGAGAATCCTGATAAAGCTGTAGATTGGGTAGAAGTTCTTAAAATGGGTGGTTCTAAATCTGCAGAAGAGCTTGCTAAGGCTGCAGGGGTAGATGTTTCTCGGATGCGCCATTGAGAAATACAATTGAGACTATTGGAGACTATGTACAAGAATTAATTTGTTTAACGAATAGACTTGACTGAGGTAGTACTAGGACGCCAGTAGCCTCACTGTGTGAGTCTCTTGGCTAAAAGTTGAGCCTAGGGTCTCAACTTTTCCTGCAATAGAATCTGTGATACAGATTCTATTGCTCGTACTATGACGTCAAGTCTTTCGTGCTTTATGACTATATGTGAGAGCGATAAAGATGAGGCTTTGGCTATATTACTGTATTACATTTGTTCAATTAAAAAGAGTTAGGGAAATTTTTTTCTCTAACTCTTTTTGTCATGTTTATTTTTGTACCCAACAACGTCCGTCTTTTGCTAATAAATCAAAACTTTCTTGTGGTCCAGATGAACCTGCGGGATAATTAGGGAAATTGGCTAGGGAATTTCATTGTCCCAAGTTTGACGAATTTGGTCAACAAATTTCCATGAAGCAGCAACTTCTTCCCAATGAGTGAAGTTTGTCATATCGCCTTCCATACAATCTAAAATTAAACGCTCATAAGCTTCCGGACTATTAATTCCAAAACTCTTATCAAAAGATCTTTTTCTAAATGGCTTGTTTGAAGTCCCGTATGTATTTCCTATTGCTTTTGAATTGATGATAAAGCAAAATCCTTCTTTTGGAGTAATGTGAATAGAAATTCTATTAGAGGCACATTTCCCTTTTGTTTCTTGTTCAAATAATGGAGATTCAGCGCCTTTGAAAAAACAACATCAATGACAGTAGTTTTAGAATCTAAGTTTTTACCGGTACGAACATAGAAAGGGACATCTTTCCAACGTTCATTTTCAATAAAAATTTTACCAGCCACATAGGTTTCCATATTAGAATCATCCGCAACGTTCTGATCTTGACGGTATCCAGGTAAGGTATTGTCTAATGATGGTCCATATTGTCCACGAACAAAATTTTTGGAAACTTCTTCAGGAGAGTAATGACGTAATTGTTCTAAAACATGAATTTTATTTTTCGGACTTCTTCAAAATTTTGAGGAGGTTCCATTGCCACTAAAGCTAAAATTTGTAAAATATGATTTTGTACCATATCTCTTAAAGCGCCACTTGTTTCATAATATCCACCACGTTCTTCAACTCCAACTTGTTCGGCTAGTGTAATTTGAATATTATCAATATGCTCTCTATTCCACATTGTTTCAAATACACGATTTGCAAAACGAACAGCAGTAATATTTTGAATCATTTCTTTTTCCTAAATAGTGGTCGATACGATAAATTTGATTTTCATCAAAAGAATGACGTAATTGTTCATTTAAAGTTTGAGCTGAGATATAGTCTTTCCCAAAATGGTTTTTCAATAATTAAACGATTATAACCTTCGTTAGTTAACAGATTTTTCTTCTTTTAAATGTTGAGTGATTGTTCCAAAAACGAAGGAGCTCATTGCTAAATAGAAAAATTCTGTTTCCTTCGATTCCATATTGTTGATTTAATGTTTCAGATAGTTTTTCAATACAACATAATGATGGGTATCCGTTACATTATGTGCCTGATAATAAAAGTGATTAACAAACTCTTCAATTTGTGTTGCATCTTCTGTTAAATGTTGAATAGATTTTTACAACTACTTCACGAAAATATTCATTTGTCCATTCACGACGTGCTGTACCAATGACTGCAAAATGGTTGCGAATAAATCCTTTTTGAAATAAACGAAAAAGTGCAGGATATAATTTTTCGACTCACTAAATCACCTGTTGCACCAAAAAAAGTAATGAGTACTTTTTGTTCTTGCATAATGAATGCCTCCCTAGTTCAGATTTCTTTTCCAGTGTAAAATTATAATGATGTCTAATAAATTAAACTGAGAATGATTTTAAAATGGTTTACCCTGAATAGAGAGGGAGAATAGAGGGCATTTCTTGCATGTAGGAAGTGAAATGTGTTAGATTAAACTAAGTAATTAAATCAATAGGAGTGTATGGAATGACGTTAAAAGAATTCTTGAGGGTTAACGATTTTTAACCCAAGACAGTTATGGAAGATTATTGAAAAACCTATGAAGTCCTCAAAACGCATGTTTTTATTAACTCTTATGGTTAATGTTGCTAGGAATGATTCAAATGAATGCATTATTTCAAACATTAGGAAGTGATTTAATAGAAATTTGCTCAACGAATGCCAGAATTTGAAGTGAAAAATCATCAATTTACTACAAAAGAAAAAAAGATAAAGGGTTTATTTATAAAACGGATTATTTAGTATTTGTTTTCGATGAAAGTGGAAAAACAACGAGTGAAAATTTATTCAATGAAACGTCTGATAGTATGCCTGTTTTTGCATTATTGAAAGATGGATTATATTTGGAGACGAACTTGAATCATCAAAAAAATAGAATTCAATCAATTAGAAGGATTTAATAAAGAATTTTTTCATACAGGCAACCAAAAATGTTTCAACAAACGATATGGATTAGTTTATTTATTATTTTTTATACTGTATTTTTCTTTTTAACACAGTCTATTTATTTATGATTTTGTGACTTGTTTCTTTTTCTTGTTAAAGTATTAGCGGTGTTATTGATGAAAGTATATATTCAATTTCCTAAACAGATTGGCTGGCAATTAACGTTGGGAGCAGCAGTTCTTCCCGTATTGATTTATGCCATGATGGATTTGTTGGGGAATTCATTATATTGGACCAGGAGAATTTTTATTTTAGCCACATCATTAAATTGGATCTTAGGGATTAAGGAGTTTTTACACAAAAATAGACCTTAATCTGATAAAAATAGAAAAATTATTATTTTTTTAGTAAGGAGAAGAAATGGAATTATTATCATTGCTATTGATAACTGCAATTATCGCTACATATTTTTATATTGAAATATTTTTTGGACCAAGAATTTATTTTTCACAGACCTTTTTGTGACGATACGAGAAGTGATGTTGCCTTTACTAATTGTAAGTTATGAGATTTTTGTGTCAGATAATTTTTGGCTATTCTCAAATGCCATGGATGCTGTTGTTTTGTTGTATCATAGGAATGGTTTTATTGTTTTTAAATAGAAATACACAAGAGTTTGTTTGGAGGCCATTTTTGTATCGCTTTTTCGTTAATATTTTTAGTATTTTTGTTGGATATATGATATTATTCATGCAAGTGTGTATTTTTTAGTTTTTAGATTTATTTTGTAAGAATACTGAGCACTTAGTCGAAAAGATTAAGTGCTTTTTTTGTTTTGAATTAAAAATATTTCGTAAACGTAGATGTTATAGATGGTTAAATAAAAGGATAAAAAAATTTTTGATAAGAAAGAAATTTAAAAGTGTCTCAAGTGGAAAAATAATAAGAAGAAGTGGTAGTTGAAAAATATTTTTCAACTTTTTAATAAAAAGTGGTGAAAAGTGGGGGAGTGTGGTAAACTATGTTTAATTAATGAATGATAGGAGGAGTCTGGATGTTAATCGGTGAATATCAACACACAATAGATGCTAAGGGACGAATGATTGTTCCAGCGAAATTTCGTGAAGATTTAGGATTCACTTTTGTTGTAACACGTGGACTAGATGGCTGTTTATACGGCTATCCTCTTAATCAATGGCAATTGCTTCGTCAAAAGTTGAGTGAATTACCTCAATCGAAAAAAGACGCTCGTGCATTTGCTCGTTTCTTTAATTCTGCTGCGAGTGAAGTAGAGTTTGATAAACAAGGACGCATTAATATCACACCAACGTTACGAGAACATGCAGGATTAGTAAAAAAACTGTCGAGTTATTGGTGTAAATGATCGTATTGAAATTTGGGATGAAGAACGTTGGAAAGCATATATCGCTGAAACTGAAGAGAATTTTGAAGAATTAGCAGAACAAATGGCTGATTTCGGATTTTAGAAAGGATATTAATAGAGAATGTTTAAACATGTAACCGTATTGCTACATGAAACAGTGGACAACCTTGAAGTAAAACCGGATGGAATTTATGTGGATTGTACATTAGGTGGAGCAGGGCATAGTGAATATTTATTAAGTCAACTAACGACCGGGCACTTGTTTTGTTTTGATCAAGACATGAATGCTATTGATAATGCCAAAATCCGATTGGGAAAATTTGTTGATGAAGGAAAAGTGACGTTTATTCGTGCGAATTTTAGAAAGATTCAACAAAAATTATATGAATTGGGAATCCAAAAAGTAGATGGAATTTTGTATGATTTAGGAGTATCTTCTCCACAATTAGATCAAATTGAGAGAGGGTTTAGTTATCATCAAAATGCTATTTTAGATATGAGAATGGATCAAACTGCACTGTTAACTGCAAAAGAAGTGATTAATGAGTGGAGTTATGATGAATTGGTTCGGATTTTTATCGTTATGGAGAAGAAAAATTCTCGAAACAAATTGCAAGAAATATTGAACGGATTCGTCAAGACCATGAAATTGAAACAACTGGAGAATTAGTGGATATTATTCGGGATAGTATTCCTGCTGCTGCAAGAAGAAAAGGTGGACATCCCGCTAAAAAGAATTTTCCAAGCGGTTCGTATTGCTGTAAATGATGAATTAGCAGCAGTGGAAGATTCGCCAGAACAAGCATTTGAATTATTAAAACCTGGTGGAAGAATTAGTGTGATTTCTTTCCACTCTTTAGAAGACCGTATTGTAAAGACGATGTTTTAAAACAACAAAGCACTGTTGAACAAGGGCCTAAAAATTTGCCAATTTTACCAGGTCAGTTAGAAAGTGCGAATTTTAAATTGATTACAAGAAAACCAATTTTGCCAACAGAAGAAGAAATGCAAGGAAATTCACGTTCTACAAAGCGCGAAACTACGAGTAATTGAACGTGTAAAATAAGAAGAAAAAGGGGCGTTTTTGATGGCATTAGCAAAACAAATCGTTGATGTAAATTCAACAGTCGTAGTCAAAGAAGCCTTTCCGAATACTTATACAGATAAAACAGTAATCGCTATTCCACAAGAAAAGGTTAAAGTTAACTATGTACGAAATATAAGCGTTTCGATAATAATGATTGTTTTTATGGGATTACTAACGGTTATTAGTTCAATGGCGGTAGCGAATAAAAATCGTCAGTTACAAGATATTCAAACGAATACAACATTAATGCAAAGGAAAAATGATACATTATTACAATCGGCGCAAGAATTATCACAATATGACCGTGTGAATCGTATTGCAAAAAGAACAAGGATTACAGATGGGTGAAAATAATGTTAGGAATGTTGGAAGATGAAATTAAATAAAATTAAGGAATATATGGGAAATAGAAAGATTGCGATACATTGCTTGATGGCAATCGCATTCTTCCTATTTCTCATTTTTTTCTATCCATTTTTCAAAAATAATGGTATTGGGGCAAAGTCATGGAGTTGATTTGCGAGGAGAATTGGATAAGAAATTAACACATACGACATTGTTGAAGTCGAAAAGAGGAAATAGTTATGATGCTAGCGGAAGCCCTATTGCGGTTGACGCTACTAATTATTCACTATTTGCTGTTTTTGACAGATAAATGGGATAAAGGCAAAAATGATTATGTTCAAGATGTGAGTAAAACTGCTCAAATTCTTGCAAAAATATATTGATATGAAAGAATCGGAAATTGAGAAAATTTTATCTCGGAAAAATGTTGCTCAAGTTGAATTTAGAATGCAGGGAAAAAATTTATCTGTTGAAACGAAAGAAAAATAGAAAAAGAATCTTTGCCGGGAATAAAATTTACTGAAAATCTTTCTCGTTATTATCCTAATGGGATTTTTGCGTCGCATTTAATTGGATATACAGATGTTGAAAAAGAAGAAATAGATGGGAAATCTGTTGAGCAATTAGTTGGGAAAAATAGGGAATTGAAGGGTTGTATAATACTACTTTAACAGGAAAGCCGGGCGAAGTGGTTTCAAGATTAGATGGAAATGGATATATAATTCCTGGAAGCGAACATGTAACTCAACAACCCAAAGATGGCAATGATTTATACTTAACTTTGGATAAAAAAATGCAGACCTATTTAGAATCATTAGTGACTCAAGTGGATGAAAAATATTTGCCAAAACAATTAACAGCGATGTTAGTTGATCCAAAAACAGGAAATATTATTGCTGCGACTCAAAGACCAACATTTAACGGAACTACTAAAAAAGGAATTTCTACAATGTGGAATAACTTGTTAACCGATGAGGCGTATGAGCCGGGATCTACAATGAAAGTGTTAGCACTTGCTGCAGCAATTAATGAAGGTGTGTTTGATCCAAACGAAACATATGATTCAGGAAAAGTTCAAATTTTTAAAGATTTAGTTCGAGATTATAACAAAAAGTGGGATGGGGGAGAATTTCTTATTTAGAAGGATTGGCTCATTCGAGTAATGTTGCGTTTGTGCATGTTGTTCAAAAAATCGGTGTAGAAAAATGGAAACAATATTTAGATTTATTCGGATTTGGTCAAAGCACACAGTCTGGTTTTTTAAATGAAGTAACAGGTTTGAATTCATACAATTCTTATTTACAACAATTAACAACAGGATTTGGGCAAGGGATTTCTGTGACAGCTTTTTCAAATGGTACAAGCATTTACAGCCATTGCAAAACCAAGGAGAAATGAAGAAATTAAGAATTGTCGACCATGAATATAGACAGGCTACAAATACAACCGTTAATTTTACGGAAAATTCTTTAGGAGCAAGTGATTAAACCAGAAGCGGCAAAAGAAACTTTAGAATATTTACATCAAGCTACAAAAATGAAAGATGGAACTGCTGTTGCATTTTAATATTGAAGGAGAAGAAGTAGCTGCAAAAACAGGAACTGCCGAATTAGTAAATCCAGAAACAGGAAAAATATTATTCGTATGGTAGTAATTATATTTATTCAGTAGTTGGCTTTGCTCCTGCAAAGTCATCCAAAGTATATTTTATATATTACATTAAAAACAACCTCAAATTAATCCATATGGAGTTGGAGGAAGTACATTAATTAAAGAAATCTTTAATCCAATGATGAAACGTGCGTTAGATTATAGTCGATTAACGCAATAAAAGGAGGAATTTAGTGGTGTTAGCATCAGAATTAGCTCAATTAATTTATCTAAAAAAAATAGTTGGCGATTTATCAGCCGTAACGATTGATTATTTAGCACAAGATTCAAGAAAAGTCCGTCCTAATACATTGTTTTTCTGTATTGATGGAGTGACAGTGGATGGACATCAATTTGCAGCAATGGCAAAAGAAAAAGGCGCAGTTGCTTTTGTAGCCAGTAAACCAATACAAGATCAAGTAGGAGAGACTCCAGTGATTTATGTAAAAGATGTGACTAGAGTAATGGCGTTAATGGCAAATCATTTTTATGCCTATCCTACTCAATCGTTACAAATGATTGGTGTGACTGGAACAAATGGGAAAACATCTGTAACATATATGATTGATGCTCTATTAGAGCACCGCTACCAGCCTACAGCGGTGATAGGAACAATTTATCGTAAAATTGGAGAAAAAATTATTCCAACGCATAATACGACTCCAGAAATTTTAACATTACATGAAACTTTTCAAGAGTTAAAAGAAATAGGTGGAGAAACGTGTATCATGGAAGTGTCTTCTCATGCTTTGCAATTAGGGCGTGTTTGGGGCATTGATTATGATTGCGTTGTCTTTACCAATTTAACCCATGAGCATTTAGACTTGCATAAAACAATGGAACAATATGGTCATGCGAAAAGTTTATTATTCTCACAATTAGGGAATTTTGTTGGAGAAAATCGTAAACCTAAAGTGGCGATTTTAAATGCAGATGATGCACAGTTTAGACAATTGGAATATTCCACACCTGTTCAAGTGATTAGTTATGGGATAAAAGAGAATGCTGATTTTAAAGCGGAGAAACTTCGTGTTGAAAATGGGCATACATACTTTGATTTAGTCATCCAACAACAAGAACGATATGTTGTAGATATGCCTTTATTAGGTAATTTTAACGTTTATAATATGTTAGCCGCAATTGCCGTTGCTTTTGTTTATGGAGTTCAATAAATGAAATTTTTGGAAAAAAATTCAAGCATTCAGAGGGGTTCCTGGTCGAATGCAAACAGTCGATAAAGGACAGAATTTCCAAGTGATTGTAGATTTTGCTCATACTCCAGATGGATTGGAAAATGTATTGGATTCACTTGCTCAAATTCCTCATGGAAAGATTATTACAGTTGTTGGACATAGTGGCGGGAATCGTGATTCTAGCATGAGACCAGAATTAGGGAAAATTGCATTGACGAAATCAGACCATGTTGTCTTTACGGCAGATAATCCAAGAACGGAGCCTTTAGAAAATATTTATAAAGGATTGTTAAGTGCAATAGATAAGGAATCTGTTTCTTATGAATGTATCGATAAAAGAGAAGAAGCCATTGAAAAGGCGCTTCAATTAGCAAAAAAGAATGATGTTGTTTTACTTGCTGGAAAAGGCGTTGAAGTCTATCAAATTATTGGTGAAATAGAATATCCTTATAATGAAATTGCAGTTGTTGAATCATTATTGAGGATTTATAAAAAGGAGAAAAATGATGGCATTACAATTATTATTAGTATTAGGAGCAACATTGTTAGCAACCGTATTTGTTGAACCAAAATTTATACATTTCATGAGAATGAATCAGTTTGGACAAACAACTTTAGAAGACGGCCCATCTTGGCATAAAGCCAAAAGCGGAACACCGACTATGGGAGGTTTTATCTTCTTAATGATGATTGGAATTGTCAGTTTAGTTCTTGGAGGATTATTCGGACATTTTAATTTCACATTATTAAGTGGCGTAATTGGATTTGTATTTTTGGAGGAATTGGATTCTTTTGATGATTTTATTAAAGTGTTTAGAAAACAAAAATCAAAGGGTTGAAAAGCCATCAAAAATTTATTTTACAAATATTAGGATCAGCTGTTTTTGTAGCTTTATTCTTATTAAGTGGACGTTCCCCATTAATTTATATTCCATTTGTTGGTGAAGTACATAGCTTAGTATTATTTGCCATTTTTACCATCATTTTGGATTACAGGATTTTCAAATGCGGTGAATTTAACAGATGGGCTAGATGGACTTGCTACTTCAACTTCCATTGTTGCTTATGTAACGTATGCATTTTTAGCGATTCAAACGAATCAAGCAGAAATTGCATTGTTCTGTTTTAGTGTTGTAGGTGGATTGATTGGATTTTTAATTTTCAACTGGAAACCTGCTAAAATTTTTATGGGCGATGTTGGTTCTCTAGCGTTAGGGGCTGGTTTAGCCATTATTTCTTTAATGCTTCATCATGAATGGAGTTTACTAGGAATTGGGATTGTATTCGTATTAGAAACAGCAAGTGTGATTATTCAAGTGGCATCGTTTAAATTAACAGGGAAACGTGTGTTTAAGATGAGCCCAATTCACCATCACTTTGAAATGTGTGGATGGAAAGAAGTAAAGATTGTAGTAGTGTTTAGCTTAGTTGGATTAATTGGAACGCTGATTACATTAGCATTGATTTAGAAAAGCTATCATAGCTTTTCATACATATTTTTGGGCAGTGTATACTGCCATATACATATTGAAATAAATTTAGGGGGCATATTAGGTGCTAAATAAAAAAATTTATGAACATAAAAGAGTATTGGTTATTGGATTAGCTAAAAGCGGAGTGGCAGTTGCCAAATTATTATTACATCAAGGAGCTATGGTGACGGTTAATGATCGTATTCCTTTAGAAGAAAATCCAGATGCAAAAAGTTTAATTGAAGAAGGCATTCGTGTTTTAGCAGGTTCGCATCCAGTGGATTTATTAGAAGAATATTTTGACTTTGTTGTGAAAAATCCGGGGATTCCATACCATAATTGCATGGTAGAAGCTGCAATGAAAAAAGGGATTCCAGTATATACAGAAGTTGAAATTGCGTATCAGTTATTAGAAGGTTTAATGATTGGAATTACTGGCTCAAATGGAAAAACAACAACGACGACATTAGCTAGTTTAATGTTGAAAGAATCTTTCCCTGAACGTCAAGTTTTTGCTGCAGGAAATATTGGAATACCCTTATCTCAATTAGCAGAACAATCAACAAAAGAAGATATTTATGTTTCAGAATTAAGTAGTTTCCAATTAATGGGAATTGATCAATTCAAACCAAAAATTGCGTGTATTGTAAATATCTTCAGTGCGCATTTAGATTATCACGGGACTCGAGAAGAATATATTAAAAGCAAAACTTCAAATAACAAAAATCAGACGGAAGAAGACTATTTAGTCTATAATGCCGATTATCCTGAATTAATTACATTAATTGAAGATTATACAAAAAGCAACATTAGTTCCATTTAGTAGAAAAATGTTTTTAGAGTTTGGTGCTTGGGTTGAAGGGGATTATATTTGCTTTAATGGCGAAAAAGTGATTCCTGCTTCAACGATTCAAGTTCCTGGAACGCAAAATGTTGAAAATGTATTAGCAGCAGTTGCGATTGCTAAATTAGCAGGAGCTACAAATGAGGGAATTCAAAAAGCTGTACAAAATTTCCATGGTGTAAAACATCGTACTCAATTTGTAAAAGAAGTCAATAAAAGACGTTTCTACAATGATTCAAAAGCTACCAACGTTGTTGCAACTCAAACAGCATTGCGCAGCTTTGACAATCAATCGGTCATTTTAATTGCGGGTGGCTTAGATAGAAAAAATGGTTTTGATGAATTAGTTTCCGATTTAACATCTGTATCTGGAATTGTTTTGTATGGAGAAACAAAAGAGAAATTACAAGAAGCTGCGAAAATTGCAGGCGTTCCTGTTATTGAAGTTGTGAATACATTAGAAGAAGCAACTAAAAAAGCTTATGAAATTAGTAAAGAAGACGATATTATTTTATTATCACCAGCTTGTGCAAGTTGGGATCAATTCAAAAGCTTTGAAATTCGTGGAGATGAATTTATTCAAGTTGTAGAGAATTTATAAGAAAGAGGAGACATTCATGAGAGTTGTCGTATCTGGTGGAGGGACAGGAGGTCATATTTATCCTGCCCTTGCATTTATGAGATATTTAGAAACACAAGAAGATGTAGAATATTTATACATTGGAACCAAACGTGGATTAGAAAGTAAAATTGTTCCACAAGCAGGATATGCATTTGAATCTATTAAAATCGAAGGGTTAAAACGTTCGCTTTCATTAGAAAATTTAAAAACAGCCTACTATATGATAACAAGTGTCATTAAAGCAAGAAAAATTTTAAAAAAATTTAAACCAGATGTTGTCATTGGTACTGGCGGTTATGTTTGTGCACCTGTATTATTTGCCGCAAGTTTATTGAAAATTCCTACGATTATTCATGAACAGAATAGTGTTGCAGGAATTACAAATAAATTTTTTTAGCAAAATGGGTCAACAAAATTGCCATTTGCTTTGAAGATGTAAAAAAAGTTTTTGCATCGTACAGTAATAAAGTTGTTTTAACAGGAAATCCTAGAGGACAAGAAGTTGTAGAAATCAAGAAAAATCCTGACTACTTAGCTTCAATAGGAGTTCAGACAGACTTTCCAATTGTTGTAATTTTTGGTGGAAGTCGTGGTTCAGAGCGAATGAATGAAGTGTTTGTCGAAGCGTTAGAAGGATTTGCAGATAAAAATTATCATGTCATAATGGTTACAGGAGAAGTGCATTATGACAAAATCAACCATAAGATTACAAAGATGGAAAAATCATTGCCAAATGTTTCTGTTTTTCCGTATATTAAAGATATGCCACAATTATTCCAAAATGTGGATTTAGTGGTTTGTCGTAGTGGAGCGACAACTTTAACAGAATTAACAGCATTAGGGTTAGCAAGTATTTTAATTCCAAGTCCTTATGTCACAAATAATCATCAAGAAGCCAACGCACGATCATTAGTTGCTCAAGGCGCAGCAACGATAATTTTGGAAAAACAGTTGAATGCTCAAACAATGTTAGCTGAAATTGATGAAATTTTAGTTGATTCTCATAAAAAGAAGCAATGGCTGCTTCAGCAAAGAAAATGGGAATTACAGATGCAAGTTCAAGATTAACAAGTATGATTCATGAAATTATATAGTATGATAAAGGAGGAGTCTTATGAAATTTTTTAAAAAAGCTTCAACTTCTTCGCCTCCTCCACTCCAGATAAATGAGGAGGTTCCCCAAAAAAATCCTGTTCAAATCATAAAAAAGATTTTTTCTTTTGAACGATTAGAAATGAGATTTTTGGGATGGATTTTTCTTGCGAGTATGTTTTTGGAGCATTTATTTTATATCTCCATTATCAAAACCAAAAAGAGATTTTAGTGTATGGGAATCGACAGGTTGCATTAGAAACAATTAGAGAACAAGCTGGAATAAAAAAAGGGAAAAAGCATTTGGGGGATTTTGGCAGAACATGAAGTTATAAAAACAAGACTTATTAAAAGAAATCCTAAAAATTAAAAGATGCTTCAGTAACATTATCTGGATTCAATACAATTCAATTAACGATTTTTAGAAAATCCTGCTATTGGATATTATAATGAGGAAGGTCAGTATAAAAAGAATTGTTAGTGGATTCTCAATCGATTCAATCGGATGAGCCAATAAATAAAGAGAATTATCCAGAATTAATTAATTTCACAGAGGATTCAAGAGGACAGTTAGCTGCTCAATTGGAAAAAAACTGATCCAAGTGTCATTCAAATGATTCATCAAATTCATTACATCGATCCAGAACAAAAGCCTTTAAAACTTGAATTAAAAATGAAGGATGGAATAAAGGTTATTGGAACATTAAAAGATATAGGAGATAAATTGAATTATTATCCAAGTATTTTAAAACAGTTGCCAAAAAATCTGGGACGATAGATATGGAAGTAGGAATTTTTTTATACACCTGACTTAAATGCTCAATAATCTAAAAATTTTTTTAAAGAAAAAGACAAATGTTTTCTTAACTGTAAAGAAGTATGTTAAAAATAAAAAGAGTATAATTATTTATAAAATGTGAATTAAAAATATTAGTAGGAGGTTTCAATAAACGTGAAAAATCAAAGGAATTTATGTGAGTTTAGATATTGGAACCACTTCAATTAAAGTTATTTGTTGCAGAATATATTCGTGGACAATTAAACATTATTGGAGTCGGCAATGAAAAATCTCAAGGACTAAGTCGGGGAGTAATTGTAGATATCGATGAAACTGTTGAATCTATTAAAAAAGCCGTTAAACAAGCAGAACAAAAATCAAATATTCAAATTCAAGATGTTATCGTAGGAATCCCAAGTAATCAAATTTCAATTGAGCCATGTCATGGAATGATTGCTGTATCAAGTGAAAATCGTGAAATTACAGATATTGATGTTCATAATGTCATTTCAGCAGCAAAAGTTCGCTCAGTTGCACCTGAAAGAGAAATTATTTCTGTCATTCCTGAAGAATTTATAGTGGATGGATTCGATGGAATTAAAGATCCTCGTGGAATGATTGGAGTTCGTTTAGAATTATATGCAAGTATGATTACTGGACCGAAAACAATTGTTCATAATATTAAACGTTGTATTGATAAAGCAGGGTTGAATATTGAAGAAATGGTGATTCAACCACTTGCTATTAGTCAAGTAGCGATGTCTGCTGGCGAACGTGAATTTGGTACAATCTTAATCGACATGGGTGGCGGACAAACAAGTGCTTCAGTAATGCATGATCATCAATTAAAATTCTCATACGTAGACCAAGAAGGTGGAGATTTCGTAACAAAAGATATCTCTGTTATCTTGAATGCAAGTTTTGAAAATGCAGAACGCATCAAACGTGAATATGGTTATGCCATTTCTACTGAAACTTCTGAAGATGAATTTTTCCCAGTTGAAACAATCGGGAAGAAAGACCCTGTTAAAGTCGACGAACATTATTTATCAGAAATTATTGAAGCTAGAGAAGTTCAAATTTTTGAAACAATCAAACGTGCTTTAGAGCAAGTAGATGCATTGAGCTTACCAGGAGGAATCGTTTTAACAGGTGGAGCATCTTCTATGGCAGGTGTACTTGAATTAGCTCAAGAAATTTTTCGGAGTAAATGTGAAAACTTATATCCCTGAACAAATGGGAATGAGAAATCAATTTATGCAACCAGTATGGGATTAATTCAATATGCTGCATCATTAGATGATGTGCACCGTATTACGCAACAAGGTAAGTTAACTTCAGAAAAAAGAGTAACACCTTTAACTAGCCGTCCAGTTGCAGAAATAACACCGCAACCAGTAGAAAAAACAATTCTGGATGCGCAAGAAACACAAGAAACTGAATCAGAAAATTTTTGGAGATAAAGGTGAAAAAAACTTCTTCAAAATGTTCATTGACTAGTTATAATCTAAGGAGGAAAAAGAATGGAATTCAATTTGATACAAATTTACAAGGCGCTGTCATTAAAGTCATTGGTGTTGGAGGAGCAGGAAATAATGCTGTAAATCGTATGATTGCTGAAGGCGTACAAGGCGTTGAGTTTATTGTTGCAAATACCGACACACAAGCTTTAGCAAATTCTAAAGCAGAAACTAAAATTCAATTAGGGCCTAAATTAACAAAAGGCTTAGGAGCAGGTTCATTACCTGATATCGGATTAAAAAGCTGCAGAGGAAAGTGAAGAACGTATTCGTGAAGCTTTATCAGGAGCGGATTTAATTTTCGTTACAGCCGGTATGGGTGGCGGAACTGGTACTGGTGCAGCACCAATCGTAGCTCGTATTGCAAAAGATTTAGGAGCTTTAACTGTGGGGGTTGTGACTCGTCCATTCAGCTTTGAAGGACCAAAACGTGGTCGTTATGCAGCTGAAGGGGTTGCTCAAATGAAAGCAAATGTGGATACATTAGTAACAATTTCAAACAACCGATTATTAGAAATCGTAGATAAAAAGACTCCAATGTTAGAAGCGTTCCGTGAAGCAGATAATGTATTACGTCAAGGGGTACAAGGGATTTCTGATTTAATTATTGCACCTGGCTATGTAAATTTAGACTTTGCTGACGTAAAACCGTTATGAAAGATCAAGGTTCTGCATTAATGGGTATCGGGTTGCTAGTGGTGAAAACCGTACTGCAGAAGCAACGAAAAAAGCTATTTCTTCTCCACTATTAGAAGTTTCAATTGATGGAGCAGAACAAATTTTATTAAACATTACAGGTGGATCTGATTTAACATTATTCGAAGCACAAGATGCTTCTGATATTGTAGCAGCAGCTGCAACAAATGATGTTAATATTATCTTTGGTACATCTATTAATGAAAATCTAGGAGACGAAGTTATTGTAACAGTTATCGCTACTGGAATCGATGAAGAACATAAATCTTCTAAAAAAACAACAGCGCGTACTAGCCGTCCAACATTAACACCAACAGCACCTGCTTCAACAAAAGAAATTGGAAATAACCCACAAACATTCCAAGAAAAACAAGTAACACCAAAAGAAAAAAAGCAGTAGTTGAGAGAAAAACAACCTGAAAAAGATATTTTTGGAGATTGGGATATCCGCCGTGAAGCAACTGTTCGTGAAACAACTACAGAAACAGATTCTCCATTTGCTCAAAAAGAGTTTCGTAGAAGCTCCAGTGGAAACAAAATATGAATCTGAAGACACATTAGATACACCACCATTCTTCAGAAGAAGAAATAGAAACTAATATGATGATTAAACGTAATGCAGAACAAATTTTAGCTCGCATTCAACAATCATGCGATAAAGTTTCAAGAGACATACAAAGAAGTATGTCCTATCATAGTAACTAAAAAAATCAGTACGAATGAAGAAATCCAAGAAGTTTATTCTCTTGGATTTCGGCATTTACGGAGAATCGTGTTGAAAAGCTATTAGAACGTCAAAATGTATTTCCACAAGAGGATATTGTTTGGCATTTGATTGGGCCATTACAAAAAAGAAAAGTAAAGCAAATTGTGAATCGAATTGAGTATTTTCATGCGATTGATCGATTATCGATTATGGAAGAAATTGAAAAAGCGATTAGAGTCCCCTTTGAAATGTTTTTTTAGAAGTCAATGTTTCTGGAGAAGAATCGAAACATGGATTTTACCAAAAGAAGAAGTTTTTGAAGCTTTTGAAGTCGCAAAACAATATGCAAAGATTGACATTATTGGCTTCATGACAATGGCGCCATTTGATGCGAGTGAACAAGAAATTCGTCAGTATTTTCATGAGTTAAAAGAAATTTCTGAAGAAATCAGAAGTGAAAAGCTATTGCAATTAAGTATGGGGATGAGTCAAGATTATCCGATTGCGATTGAAGAAGGCGCTCATTTTATTAGAATAGGAACCGCTTGGTTTTGAAAAGGAGGAGTAGTATGGGATTTTGGAATAGCGTTAAAACATTTTTAGATCCAGATGATGGGTATGAGACCAATCGATGAAGAAATGTATGAAGAAGAACAGTCAAATGTTCAGGAATACCGAAGAACTCCTTCTAATGTTGTTAGTTTTCAACAAGCACAACAAAATAAAAAAAGTTTCAAAAAGTTCTTGTAATGGAACCAACGGTTTATACAGAAGCAGAACGTGTGGCAGACGCTTTGTTAAAAGGTGAAGCAGTGATTATTAACTTTAGAAAAATGGAAGTTGCGGATGCGAAAAGAGTCATCGACTTTGTCGTTGGAGTCACTTATGCCATTAATGGAGATGTTCAGCAAATTCGAGAAGATATTTATATCTGCTCACCACCGAATTTCCAAGTTCAAGGGTCTTTTGTTGAGGATGAGTATTCTTCTTATTAATGGAAATAAATTTAAGTTATGAGAAAGATATGTTATTGTTTCAATTTATCCGTTTATTGTTACGGGCAATTGATATTTATATGATGCTTATTAGTGCGATTTATGTTATATGTACTTGGTTTCCCAAGCGCGCAATATGACATTCAGCTAGATGGTTACAAGCTGTGTGTGAACCTTATTTATCTTATTTCGATCGAATTCGAATTGGGATGTTTGGTTTTTCAGCTGTATTTTGGATTATTATTTTTACAATTTTTAAAACTTGGTATTATTCAAATCGTTAAATTTTTTTACTTTATTAGGTGATAGTTATGGATACGTCTATATTTCAACATTTTAGAAAAGGAAGAGCAAGATTTTTATTCGTAAAAAGTAGAATCTTGGGTCGTTTCTAGTCAAGAACAATATGCCCCTATTTTGACGCCATTTTTAGATCCACGACAACAATTTATTGTTGAAGCAATTGTAGGTCAGTATGATGAGATTAAATTTCAATTTGAAGGTGGTTATATTGCAGCTGAACGAAAAAGAGGTATGATTTATCCAGATTTTTATACACCGACAACAGATGAATTTGATGTTGAATTGATAGAAATTCATTATCCAATAAAATTTTCTTCAATAAGTCATGGACAAATCCTCGGTTCTTTGGTAGGCTTAGGGATAGACCGTGACCAATTAGGAGATATTATTTCTGATGGTATTCGTTGGCAATTATTGTTGACGAAACAAATGTTACCCTATTTGAAATCAAAATTTTCAAAAAGTTGGAAAAATTAGTATTCGAATAGAGAAGAGAATATACAGAATTAATTGTTCCGATTGATCATTGGACATATACAACCGCAATTGTGTCTTCCTTACGATTGGATACATTAATTGCATCCATTTTTCATATTTCTAGACAGCGCTCGAAGGAATTGGTAGAGAGTAATAAAGTAAAAGTTAATTGGGCAGAAGAAATTCGTCCTGATTTTATGATTGAATTACTTGATATTATTTCCATAAGAGGGTATGGTAGAATACAGATAAAAATATAGAGGGACGGACAAAAAGGATAAAATAAAACTTGAAATAGGTCTACTCGAGAAAAAAACAAATAAGAGGAGTTGGAATTATGTTACACCAATCGAAATTCATAATAAGGAATTTTCCTACAAAATTTAAAGGTTATGATCCTGAAGAAGTAAACGATTATTTAGATGAAGTCATTCGTACGGTTGAACAATTAATTCGTGAAAATAAAGATTTAGAAAAACGTGTGAGATTTAACGAAGAAAAAGTTTCATACTTTAATTCAATTCAAGAAACATTAAATAAATCAATTATCGTAGCGCAAGAAGCTGCTGATCGTTTAAAGAAAATGCTCGTAAAGATGCAGAAATTATTATTTTTGAAGCTGAAAAAGAAGCTGAAAGATTATTAAAAGAAGCTGCTGAAAAAGCAACAGAAATTAATCGTGAAACAGATGTGTTGAAGAAAAGAAACACGTATGTTCCGTCAAAGATTACAAATTATGGTGGAATCTCAATTAGAAATGATTAAAAATGAAGAGTGGGATTTATTATTAAATAGCCATTCTAAAAATTGAAGTATCAGCACCATCGATTGATACAATTTTGTAGCAGGTCGTGCTAAGAAAAATGAACGATTAATTACACCGAAGTTGCACCATCAATAACTCCGGATACTGTGGAGTTTAATCCAAACACTCAAGAAATCGTTCTTCCAACGGATGAAGTCATTACTGTAGGTGAATTTCAATAATCAAAAAACGTGATACTTATTTTGTATCACGTTTTTTTGTATGTTTTTTCCAAATGGAATGTAAACGAAAATAGAGAGTCTACTGTAAAAATGGCTAATGCAATCATTCCAGCAACTGCAATGGTACTAGATAAATAATAATTTGCTTTTACAGTATCTCCTGTTAAAAAGGCATAAGCAGTTCGATACATTCCAGCTCCTGGTACTAATGGGAAAAATCCTGGAATGAAAAATACTGTTACGGGAGCTTTAAAAAATCTAGCTGCTAAGTGAGAAAGAAAAGCTACAGTTAGACCACTATAATAGTAGAAAGCTCCATTCCTGCACTCTCTAAAAACAAGAGATAAATCCACCATCCTAGTCCACCGATTAGGGCAGTATATTTGATTAATCGTTTTGGTGCTTCAAATACAATACTACTAAAATAAACTGCAATAACTGAGCTAATCACTTGAAACATCATAATGGATTGACACCTCCTCCAATTAATAGCCCAATGGCTACCGCAATGGAAATCGATAGAGCAGTAACGGCAGCTTCAACAGCGCGTGCAGTTCCTGAGTTATAGTCGCCACGTAGTGTATCTCGAATGGCATTTGTAATAGCTGTACCTGGAACGGCAGGCATGATGGCTCCAATAATTGGAATACCAATATGAATATTAGGAAATACATTTGCTTGAAGATAACAAATGATAAATACCATTGGAATAATTGAAATCAAATTCGTAATGAACATCCCTAAGCTAAGTTTGGCATCTAATTTATAGACAAAAGGTAAAACAATCGCTGCAATTCCTGCAACAAACATTTCTAATAAGGTTGCTCCATAAAGTGCAGCATAACATCCACACATTAGTAATAAACCAACATCTTTTAACCATGTAGGGTAATCTGATTCTTTTAGATTTTGAAATTTTTCATAAGCAGTATCAATATCAATTTCTCCACTGACTAATTGACGTGAAATGCTATTGACTTTATAAATTCGATTTAAGTTTGTATCTCGATTTGGCACACGACGGATTTCAGTAATACAATCAATGCAGTCATCGTCTAATGTTGCAAAAATTCCAGTAGCATTCGCAAAGGCTTCGCAAGTTGCAAAATGAGAAGTGGATAAAATGTAATTCATCGTTTCTTCTACACGATAACTTTCTGCATTGCATTCTAACATAATTTGACCTGCAAGCATGGCAGTATCCATCAATTTTTTAGCGTATTCTCGCATGATGAATCTCCTTTATAACTTAATAAGTTAAGTATACCATAAGATGCAAGAGTGTAAATAACTCTTTCAATTGAACTGTGTTAATCGATAGAGTATAACAGATGTAAATTTTTAAAGAATATTCTTTTAATCTTCAACTTAGTACTGTTTTTTAGTTGAGTTTTGTTGTATCATAGTGATAGAAAATAATTGGAGGGATAGTTGTGGAACTATTTGAAGAATTGTCAGGAAAAATTAAAGGGAAAGGCTTAAAAGTTGTTTTCCCTGAAGGAAGCGAACCTCGTATTTTGGGTGCTGTTGTACGTTTGAAAGCAGATGAATTATGCGAACCTATTTTATTAGGGGACAGAGCTGAAATTGAAGAAGTTGCTCAAAAACGTGGGTTTATTTTGAACGGAATTACGATTATTAATCCAGAAACGTATGAAAACTTTGAAGCAGTTGTGGAAAGTTTTGTAGAACGTCGTAAAGGAAAAGCAACTCCAGAAGCTGCTCGTGAATTATTAAAAGATGTTACTTATTTTGGTACAATGATGGTATATATGGGATTAGCAGATGGTTTAGTATCTGGTGCGGTTCACTCTACTGGAGATACTGTGCGTCCAGCGTTACAAATTATTAAAACGAAACCAGGTGTATCTCAGTACTAGTGGTGCATTTATTATGATTAATAGTGATAAATCTAAGAAAATATTTATTCTCTGATTGTGCCATTAATATTAATCCAAATGCTCAAGAGTTAGCTGAAATCGCTGTTGAATCTGCTAAAACAGCTGAATTATTTGGGATTGAACCTAATGTTGCTGTAAGTTTTTCAACGAAAGGTTCTGCAAAATCTGAGGAAGCTTTAAAAAGTAGTAGAAGCTGCTCGTATTGCAAAAGAACTAGCACCAAACTACAATATTGATGGGAGTTACAATTTGATGCTGCTTTGGTACCAAGTGTTGGTAAACAAAAAGCTCCAGATTCACCAGTTGCAGGGTCAAGCAAGTGTGTTTGTATTCCCTGAAATTCAATCAGGAAATATTGGTTACAAAATTGCGCAACGTTTTCGGTAACTTTGAAGCAATTGGACCAATCTTACAAGGATTAAACAAACCAATTTCTGATTTGTCTCGTGGATGTAACGAAGAAGATGTTTATAAATTAGCAATTATTACAGCAAACCAAGCTTTAATGGAAGCTTAATCTAAAAAATAACGAAAGTATGGAACCATCGTTTCTGATTGTTTCATGCTTTTTTCTCTGAAAACCCTAGACTAAACTTTTTCAAATGTAGCAACGGCGCAAGCAGCCTCGCTGTTGCGAGTCTCATTGCTAAAATTTGAGCTTAGGGTCTCAAATTTTCCGGTAACAGAATCTGGCTTGCCAGTTTCTGTTACTACTGCTACGGAAAAGTTTAGTCTAGGGTTTCTGTTATGATTGTTACGTTTCTAATTTTTTTATACGTTCTGAACGTAGACATAAAACTCTAATCATGACTTTTCAAATGTAGTAACGGCGCAAAGCAGCCTCGCTGTTGCGAATCTATTGCTAAAATTTGAGCCCTAAGGTCTCAAATTTTCCGGTAACAGAATCTGGCAAGCCAGTTTCTGTTACTACTGCTACAGGAAAAGTCTTAGCTAGAGTTTATAAAAATATTGCAGTGAAAAACGTTCATCACATATAAAAAGCAAGAAGCTAAAATATGTTCTGTAGTGAAAGTAATGGAATCCAGGGATGGCTTCCATTACAGGTAAAAATCGAGACCAAGGCTCGATTTTTAGCCAAGAGACCGCAAGGGCTACTGGCGACCACTGAAACAAAAAATTTGTGCTACTTACTTTTATTACGTTTATAAATACTATTAGTAAAAAACGTTCATCACATATAAAAAGCAAGAAGCAAAATTTTTTTGTAGTGAAAGTAATAGAAGCCTGTGATGGCTTCTATTACAGGCAAAATTTGAGACCTCAGGCTCAAATTTTAGCCAAGAGACCCGACAGGGGCTACTGGGACACGCATACAAAAGAAATTTTGCTTCTTGCTTTTTATTCCGTAATAGGCTATCAATGCAAATTTTTATAAAAATATGGTAAAACTGAAAATAACATTGTGAAGAATTGAGGAGCCTATCGTGAAACAAAAATTATTACTAGTAGATGGTAGCAGCTTAGCCTTTCGTGCCTTCTATTCCATCTTAGATCTAAACCGATTTAAAAACCAAAACGGATTACATACAAACGCATTGTATTCATTCCATCGAATGTTCAAAACAATCTTAGAACAAGAACAACCTACCCACGTATTAGTAGCCTGGGACGCAGGAAAAACAACGTTCCGTACAGAAATGTATGCAGAATACAAAGGTGGCAGAGCAAAAACACCATCAGAATTCAAAGAACAAATGCCATACTTCAACGTCTTATTAGACGCATGGGGAATCTCGCATTACCGCTTAAACCAATACGAAGCCGACGACATTATCGGAACATTAGCCCACCAAGCATCCAAAGAAGGTTTTGAAGTAGTCATATTATCCGGAGACAAAGACTTAATCCAATTAGCAACTCAGAAATTACTGTTAAAATAACAACAAAAGGAGTAAGCGAATTAGTCGAATACACTCCAGCATTTATCAACGAAAAATATGGACTAACTCCAGAACAAATTATCGACATGAAAGGACTAATGGGTGACTCATCAGATAATTACCCAGGCGTGACAAAAGTGGGAGAAAAACCGCCATTAAATTACTCCAAGAGTACGGAAGTGTTGAAGGTATCTATGGACATGTCGAAGAAATGAAAAAGTAAGCTAAAAGACAATTTAATTCAAGATAAAGAATTAGCCTTTTTAAGTAAAACTTTAGCAAGAATCAACCTTAACTCCCCATTAGAAATTACCGTAGCAGATACCCTTCGAAAAGAAGAAAATGTCGAAGAACTAATAGCCTTTTTATAATGAAATGAGTTTCCAATCATTCCAAAAAGATTTACTCAATAAAAAGGTGGGCAAATTGTTCAGGAAGAAATCATTGAAATTCAAAAAGTTCAATGGATTGAAACAATCACGGAAAAAGAATTGCAAGATGCAACAACCGTTCATTTTGAAACATTTGATCATAACTATCATGTTGCTCCAGTCTTGGCAGTCGCATTCGGAAATGAAAAACAAGTGTATGTCACTTCTATTGAATCAGCTGTTCAGTCTGAAGCGTTTAAACAATGGTTAGCGGATGAAACCATTGAGAAAACGATGTTTGATACGAAAGCGATGAAAGTATTCGCAAACCGTTTTGGTCTAACAGTAGCAGGTGCAACATACGATGTGTCTCTATTAGCCTATCTAGTTGATGCCAATGAAATAGTCAATGAAATTTATGATGTTGCGAAACGATTCGGTATTTCATTATTGAAGACCGATGAAGAAGTGTATGGAAAAGGTGTTAAAATTAAAGTTCCAGACGAAAAAGAAGTATTTTGGAATCATTTAGCCGCAAAAATTTATGTTCTAGCGACTTCTCCAAATTGTTTATTAAAACAATTGGAGGAAAACGAACAAATTCATCTCTATTGGGAAATGGAATTACCGTTGAGTGATATATTAGCTCGTATGGAAATTCAAGGGATTCATGTTAATCAAAATCGATTGATTGAAATGGGACAACAGTTTGCAGAACGTCTGAAAGAAATTGAACAAACGATTTATGAATTAGCCGGCGAAGAATTTAATATTAATTCTCCAAAACAGTTGGGTGTTATTTTTATTTGAAAAATGAATTTACCAGTGATTAAGAAAACAAAAACAGGTTATTCAACAGCGGTTGATGTATTAGAAAAATTAGCTGCACAAGCTCCAATTGTTGAGTCTATTTTAGAATATCGACAACTAAACAGAAATTAAATTCAACGTATGTAGAAGGTTTACAAACATATATCCGAGAAGATGGAAAAATTCTATACGTTTTGTACAAAAACTTAACGCAAACAGGACGTTTTAAGTTCTCAAGATCCTAATTTACAAAATATTCCAATTCGTACAGAAGAAGGACGACAAGTTCTGTTCAGCGTTTTTACCAAGTCGTCCAAATTGGAAGATTTTATCAAGCGACTATTCACAAATTGAATTACGTGTATTAGCGCATATGGCAAATGATGTTCATATGATTGAGGCATTTAAAAATAATATAGATATTCACACGAATACAGCGATGCGTGTATTTGGCATTCAAAAATCCTGAAGAAGTGACAAGTAGTATGAGAAGACAGGCGAAGGCTGTTAACTTTGGAATTGTGTATGGAATTAGTGATTATGGACTCTCTCAAAATTTAAATATTCCACGTAAAAAAGCAAAAGAATTTATTGACCGTTACTTAGAAGAATTCAAAGGCGTTAAAGACTATATGGAAACTATTGTAGAAGAAGCACGTCAAAAGATTATGTGGAAACATTATTCCATCGTCGTCGTTATTTACTAGAAATTCATGCAAGTAATTTTAATATTCGTTCATTTGCAGAAAGAACAGCGATGAATTCACCGATTCAAGGAACTGCTGCAGATATTTTAAAAGTAGCGATGATTGAGTTAGACCGTGAAATGCAAGAACGAAATTTCCAAGCAAAATTATTATTACAAGTACACGATGAATTGATTTTTGAAGTACCGGAAGAAGAAGTGGAAAGTCTACAAAAGCTTAGTAGAAGAAGTGATGGAAAATGCTGTAAGCTTATCCGTGCCATTAAAGGCAGATAGTAATATTGGCAATAACTGGTATGAAGCAAAATAAAGTTGATGGGAGGAGAAACTATGAAGTATAAAAGAATTGTTTTCAAAGTAGGAACAAGTTCGCTAACAAATCCAGATGGAAGCTTATCACGAGCAAAAGTTAAAGCTATTACGCAACAACTGGCTACTTTACATGATGAAGGACATGAATTAATTTTAGTTTCTTCTGGGGCAATTGCTGCAGGCTTCTCGTCTTTAGGATTTAAAAAACGTCCTACAAAAATTGCAGATAAACAAGCTTCTGCAGCAGTAGGGCAAGGATTATTATTAGAAGAATATACCTCTAATTTATTAATGAAAGGCATTGTTTTCAGCACAAATTTTATTAACGCAAGATGATTTTGTTGATAAACGTCGTTACAATAATGCTCATCAAGCATTATCTGTATTATTAACTCGTCATGCGATTCCAATTATTAATGAAAATGATACAGTTTCAATTGAGGAATTAAAAGTTGGGGATAACGATACTTTAAGTGCACAAGTAGCGGCAATGGTGCAAGCAGACTTATTAGTCCTATTAACAGATGTTGATGGCGTGTATAATGAAAAATCCTTCAAAAATCCAGAGGCAAAACGATTTTGATACAATTGATGAAATTACTAAAGAACTAGTCGAAATGGCTGGTGGAGCGGGTTCTAGCAATGGAACAGGCGGAATGTATACGAAAATTAAAAGCAGCGACGATTGCGACAATGGCGGGTGTTCCTGTCTATATTTGTTCATCCTTAAAAAGAACAGGCACTGATTGAAGCCGCTCAAAAAACTGTTGATGGGACGTATTTTACAGCACAAGAAAAAATTATGAAAAACTCATAAACAATGGTTAGCTTGTATGCGAAAAAGTAAAGGAAAATTAGTCGTTGATGCTGGAGCAAAACAAGCTTTACAAGAAGAAGGAAAGAGCTTATTAATCTCAGGTGTGAAAAGCTGTTGAGGGAGAGTTTTATGAATCCGAAATCGTGACAGTTGTAGATGAACACTATCAAGTGATTGGAAAAGGACAAACTCGCTTAAGTAAATACGCTATTGCACAACAATTATCGAAAAATAATCGAAAAGGAATTGTGATTCATCGAGATGATTGGATGACTATTTCTGGAGAGTTAGCACTATTAGAACAAGAATTTTAAGGAGGGATGCATATTGACCACACAACAATTATTAGAAACAGTGAATTGCTTTAAAAAAGAGATTAATATTGCTTCAACAAAGTCAAAGAATGAAGCACTAGAAGCAATGGCTATAGCATTGTTAGAAGATACAGATGCTATTTTAAAAGCAAATGCATTAGACTTAGAAAAAGCTAAGGGACATATCACTGACGTGATGCTGGATCGTTTGAGGTTAGATGAATCTAGAATTCAAGCAATGGCTGAAGGCATTCGACAAGTAGCTCAATTACCAGATCCAGTTGGAGAAGTCATTGAAGAAACAGTCGGTGCACAAAATATTCAAATCAAGAAAAAGAGAGTGCCATTTGGCGTAATTGGAATTATATATGAAAGCAGACCTAATGTTACATCAGATGCAGTGGCATTATCGATCAAGAGTGGAAATGCCGTTGTATTAAGAGGTGGGAAGGAAGCCTATCAAAGTGCTTTTGCGATTGTAACAGCTTTGAAAAAAGGATTAGCGAAAACAAGTATTTCTCCAGAATGTATTCAATTAGTGAGTGATACAAGTCGAGAAAGTGCGATGGCATTAATGAAAGCAAAAGGCTATATCGATGTGTTAATTCCTCGAGGTGGAGCAGGATTAATTCGTGCAGTTATTGAAAATGCAATTGTCCCAGTCATTGAAACAGGTACTGGAATTGTGCATATTTATATTGATAAAGATGCAGATTTAGATAAAGCCATTAAAATTGTTGAAAATGCTAAAATGAGTCGGCCATCTGTATGTAATGCGATGGAAGTTTGTGTGGTTCATGAAGCTATTGCGCCTCAATTTTTACCGTTATTAAAAGAAACTTTAGTGGACAATCATACTCCAGCTGTTGAGTTAAGAGTTGATGAAAAAGCAGCTCAATACATTTCAGGAGTGAAAGCTATAGTGGAAGATTTTGATACGGAGTTTTCTGACTATATTATGGCTGTGAAAGTCGTAAGTTCAATTGGAGAAGCAGTCGATCATATTGAAACGCATAGTACTCATCATTCCGATGCGATTATTTCAGAATCAGATGATGCGATTGAATTCTTTACAACGAGAGTTGATAGTGCTGCTGTTTATGTGAATGCTTCTACTCGATTTACTGATGGTGGAGAATTCGGCTTAGGATGTGAAATGGGAATTTCCACTCAAAAATTACATGCAAGAGGACCAATGGGCTTAAAAGAAATGACAACGTATAAATACATTGTGTATGGAGAAGGTCAGGTGAGATAAGATGGCAATTATTGGAGTTATTGGATTAGGAAATATGGGGAGTGTTATAGCAACAATTCTTGCCAAAGAAACAACTAATACTTTGTTACTGGCAAATCGTACAGCTGAAAAAGCAAAAAAATTAGCAGTGACATTAGATGCAACAGCGGTCACAAATAGCGAAGTATTTGAAAAGAGCAGATATTATTTTTATAGGTGTTAAACCTCATCAAATTCAAAAAGCTATTAGAAGAAAATAATGAGATACTAGAAAAAGAGAATCTATTCTATTGATTAGTATGGCAGCTGGAGTGACTTTGAGAAACAATTAGAGTCAATGACAGATATTCGTCATCGTTGGATTCGTATGATGCCAAATACACACTACAAGTCGAAGAAGGAGTCATTAGTTTTTCACTTGGGGAAAAATGTGACCACATCGGATAAAGAGGAATTTGTTCGTTTACTTCAAAAGTGCAGGTCTATTAGTAGAATTGCCGGAAGCTCAAATAGATGCTGCTACAGCAATCGCAGGCTGTGGTCCAGCTTTTGTTTATATCTTTATTGAAGCATTGGCAGAAGCAGGAGTGAGTATGGGCTTATCGAGAGAAGTAGCGTTGCAATTTGCCACTCAAACGGTGAAAGGTTCTACGACAATGGTAGCTGAAACGAATGAACATCCAGCTATTTTAAAAAGAAAAGTATGTAGCCCAGGAGGTTCAACGATTGCAGGAGTGATTTCATTAGAAGAAACAGGATTTCGTTCAAGTGTTATTAAAGCTGCTAGACGTGCAAAAAGAAAGAACAGAAGAATTAGGTCAATAAAGAAGTGAAAATGAAAAGCTACAATAATCGTTGAAAAAAATAAATATAAGCTATAATTAATCATATGAATTGAGTTTGTGAGATTTTTGTAGTATAATTTCTGAGTTGAAAAAGAGGTTTTGAGTGATGGAAATTCCCCTTTTAAGCGTATTCCATCACTTTCATTTTGTTACAAATTGGAGGAAAACATGAAATTAAGAAATGATATTCGTAATATTGCCATTATCGCTCACGTTGACCATGGTAAAAACAACATTAGTAGACGAATTATTAAAACAATCAGAAACATTAGATGCACGTACAGAATTATCAGAACGTGCAATGGACTCAAACGATATTGAACGTGAACGTGGTATTACGATTCTAGCGAAAAATACTGCTGTTCAATACAAAGGTACTCGTATTAACATCATGGATACACCAGGACACGCGGACTTCGGTGGAGAAGTAGAACGTATTATGAAAATGGTGGATGGTGTAATTTTAGTCGTTGATGCTTATGAAGGAACAATGCCTCAAACACGTTTCGTATTGAAAAAAGCATTAGAACAACATTTAACGCCAATCGTGGTAGTAAATAAAATCGACCGTGACGCTGCTCGTCCAGAAGAAGTTGTCGATGAAGTATTAGAATTATTTATCGAATTAGGGGCAGATGATGATCAATTAGAATTCCCTGTAGTGTATGCTTCAGCCTTAAACGGAACTTCTAGTATGTCAGATAATCCTGCAGATCAAGAACAAACAATGGATTATTTATTTGATACAATTATTGAACATATTCCAGCACCAATTGATAATTCGGATGAGCCATTACAATTCCAAGTATCATTATTAGACTATAACGAATATGTTGGACGTATCGGAATCGGACGTGTATTCCGTGGAACTGTAAAAGTTGGGGATCAAGTATCTCTATTAAAATTAGATGGAACGAAGAAAAACTTCCGTGTTACAAAATTATTTGGTTTCTTCGGATTAAATCGTTTAGAAATCAATGAAGCAAAAGCAGGGGACTTAATTGCTGTTTCAGGGATGGAAGATATCTTCGTTGGGGAAACTGTAACACCAGTAGATGCACAAGAATCATTACCAGTGTTACACATTGATGAGCCAACATTACAAATGACATTCTTGACAAATAACTCACCATTTGCAGGACGTGAAGGTAAATTTGTAACAGCACGTAAAATCGAAGAACGTTTAATGCGTGAATTACAAACAGACGTATCTTTAAAAGTAGAACCAACGGATTCACCAGATGCATGGATTGTATCAGGACGTGGAGAATTACACTTATCAATCTTGATTGAAAATATGCGCCGTGAAGGATACGAATTACAAGTATCTCGTCCAGAAGTAATCATTAAAGAAATCGATGGCGTAAAATGTGAACCATTTGAACGTGTACAAATTGATACTCCAGAAGAATATATGGGTTCAATTATTGAATCATTAAGTAACCGTAAAGGTGAAATGCAAGATATGCAACATAGTGAAAATGGACAAGTTCGTATCGTATTCTTAGTACCAGCTCGTGGATTATTAGGATATACAACTGAGTTCTTATCAATGACTCGTGGATACGGAATTATGAACCACACATTCGATCAATATTTACCATATATTGCTGCAAATATTGGTGGACGTAGAAATGGTGCATTAGTATCTACAGATACTGGTAAATCAACAACTTACGGAATTATGGGTGTTGAAGACCGTGGAGTTATCTTTACTGAACCAGGTACTGAAATTTATGAAGGAATGATTGTTGGAGAACACTCTCGTGAAAATGACTTAGCGGTTAATATTACGAAAGCAAAACAACAAACAAATATTCGTTCAGCAACGAAAGACCAAACTTCTGTGATTAAAACACCGAAGAAATTATCATTAGAGGAATCATTAGAATTCTTATCAGATGATGAATATTGCGAAATTACACCAGAAACGATTCGTTTAAGAAAACAAATCTTAAACAAAGGTGAGCGTGAAAAAGCAAATAAACGTAAAAAACAAGCGGAAGCTGAGAATAATTAATATAGAACGTAAGAATAGAAACTGACTTTGCTGATAGTAGCTACGGCTTTTCCGGTGATAAAATCCATTAATGGATTTTATCACTAGAGCTACTATGCAAAGTCGTTTCTATTTTTGAACGTGTTTTTATAAGAGAACGAATACAAGTTGACTTTGCTTATAGTAGCTACGACGCAAGCAGATTCGTTGAAGCGAGTCTTATTGCTGAAGTTATTATGCAAGGTCTCTTTTTTATAGTTGTTCGACAAATTTGGTTGATTTTCTTTACAATTTCAAGGCGTATAATTTGACAAATTTTTCGGTAGAATTAAGTTCGTACTTTCTAAATTTTAAGATAGGGATATTTGTAAGATTGTTCAACAAATTAAAATAAAAATTGTGTAGAAAATTTGAAAAGTATTTTCAGCATAAAAATTAAAAGAAGGTATGCATTAATCTTTAGTTTTAGTGAAAATTTTATAAAAATAATAAAAAGTTATAGGAAACACACGAATGTTATTCGGATTTTTATCATAAGCTAAATAGTGTTTTTTATTTTGAGTTGAACGATAAAATTTGTTATAATATACAGGCTATTTTATTTTTAGAAAAGGGAGATATAAAATTGTTTAAACGTAAAGAATATAAAGAAAAACAATTACGTTATTCGATTAGAAAAGTAAGTTTTGGGGCTGCATCAGTAGCGATATCAGCCTTATATTTATTAATGGGTATGCAGCAGTATCTGCAAGTGAAGTTCAAGCAGTAAATGGAGATTAAAACAACTGTAGCAAAACCAACAGCAAAAAGATAATGAGGATAAATCTCGAATTGAAAAACATGAAACTACAACAGAAGCAGCAAATTCAATGGTAGTAACTTTAGATAAAACAGCTTTATCAAAATTAATTGAAGAAATTGATGGGAAATTTACTAACGGGAAATATGCTTCTAAAACAGAAGATAGTGAAAAACAATTGAAAGCAGCTTTAGAAGCAGCAAAAACAGCTTTAAGTACTGCAAAAACACAAGCTGAGTTAACACAAGCACATGCTAAATTAGTTACAGCAACAACAAAATTAAAAACAAAACCAAAAGATGAAAAACAACCACCAGCAGGCGATACGACAAATGGAAAAGCTACTGTAGGTCTTCAAGCGACAAATACTGAGAAATCTTCAGACTCCAACTCAATTGCAAACTCAGGTTCTAGAGATAAACGTCATGGAAAAGCATTGGATAAAAATAAAGCTTTCCGTGCAGATGCAACTGCTGCGAATGCAGATCCAGATGCTAATCAAACGTATACTGCACCAGCAGAAAATGCTGATTTAAAGACTTTAGCAACAACTCTAATAAACTTAGATGCTACAGTTGAAAATAATACAAAACTTTCAAAAACTATGGATAGTTTAGGTGATAGTAAACAAGTTGAAAAAGGTACTGTAAAAGAAATTAAAGAGTTCGGTGGATGGACAGCAGTAGATGGAGGAGTGTTCGCTATTGCTAGAAGAACTGAAGAAGGAGTTTATCCTCTTGAAACTATCAATTCAACACTTAATGATACAGTTTGGTTACGCGAACAAGCATTTGATAGAGACACGGAGTACACACTACTTTTATCAAAAACTAGAACAAGAGCTAATAGAAATGAAGCAACTGCTGATGGTAGTGCTTATAAGCCCAAGTATGAAGGACTATACGTTGCTAAGAATGTTGCTAGATATAAAGGTATTGAAAAAATATTTAAAGCTTATTCAACAAAAGAAGGTTCAGATGTAATTATTAAGTTTAAACCGGGATATGTTGGAGATATGGATGGGACTAAGGCTAACTACAAAGTTGAAGTATATAGTATTACTGGTGATCAGGAAACTAAAGTCTATGAAACAACTTTTGACCCTTCTAAATCTGTAAATAATGATAAGATGATTGTAACGCCAGCAACAGACGGTACGAATAAAGAAAGAATAAGAATTTCTAATGCTTCAAATGCACTCCCTGATGGAGATGATAGCAATGTTGAACGTACTGGATTTATCGGTAAAAGAGAAGCAGAAAAATTAATGGCACGACCTGAGAATTTACCGAATGGTAAAGCGGGGACGTTTACTAGTAAACCTATTGCATTACCTCAAGGGGCTGATCACTATAAGGTTAGAATTAGTTTAGCAGATCAAAATCGTACCGGTATGAGTTATCAAGCATGGGATGAAAAATATTCTATTCCTGTTACAGGAGCAGACTTCTCAATTGCGCAAGACACAAGTAGAGTAGCAAAATCTTTACTACAAAAGAGTGTATGACAAATTGTTAGCAACTGTTGATGCAGATGAAGAGGTAAAAACACCTGAAAACACAAAAAGGCTTTATCAAGATAAATTAGATGCGATAAAAGCATTATTAGATGGTGAATTAAAGTCTACTGATGAATATAAAAGACTCGTACAACCTACTTTAGAAGCACACAAAGAGTTAAAAGTTGATAAATCAGTTTTGACAACATCAACAGGAAAACTAGAACAACTAGTAGATGACGATCCAACTCCAGGTAAAAACACCTGAAACTGTTTCAGAACATAATATAGCTAAAAGTGCCGCAGAAAAAGAAACTAGAAAAGCTAAATTGGTCATCGATGATGAATATGCAACTGTTGATCAAGTTGCTCAAGCCGTAGCAGACGTGAGAGCTAAAAGAGCTGAATTAAGAGCAGCAAGAGCACTTCTAGTAGTTGCAGCAACAGAAGCTCAAAAAACAAAATTACAAAATGATTCCGATGCGCTAAAAGAAGCAGATAAGACAAATAAGACGCCGAATAGTATTACAGAGTACAATGCTAAATATAAAAAATTGGAAGCAGCATTAACAGCTGCAAAAGCTCAGGCTAAAGCAGTATTAGATAAAACAGAAAATGCCGGTAAAGTAGAAGCTACTGATGCTCAAATTGAAGTTGATAAAATCAAAGCTGAATTAGAAAAAGCTGCTGCCTTTATTGAAAGAAAAAGGAAATACAGCTGAATTAGAAAAAGCTAAGAATGCTTTAAGTGATTATATTACTCAACAAACAAAATGAGAAAGTAACAGATGGGAAAACAAAAGATAGTCAAGATGCTTTATGCTATTGCAAAAACTGCTGCTGATAAAGCAGTAGAAGATGCAACAACTGTAATTGCTAGTGAAAATTCAACAGTTGAAGATGTAGCAAATGCATTAGCTGATATCAAAGTTAAGAAAGCAGAGTTAGAAGCAGCTAAAAAGAACTTAGTGCCCGCTGCGACAGATGCTCAAAAAGCAAAATTAGAAGCAGATGCAGCGAAACTAGTAAAAAGCAGATACAACAGGAAAAACTCAAGACAGTATTAATGCGTATGAAACAACATACAATAATTTAAACAGCAGAGTTAGAAGCAGCAAAAAGCCAAAGCAATAGCAGTCAAAGCAGCTGGAGACAATGCAAGTGAACACGCAGCATTAAAAGCACAAGAAGCAGTAGATGCAGTACAAGCAAAATTAGACGCAGCTAAAGCAACGCTAGTAGATAAAGCTACAGAAGAACAAGTAGCAGAGTTACGAAAAGCAGAAGCAGCGTTAACACCAGCGGAAGAAAGCACATTAGCAGGAACAAAAACACCGGCAAGTATTGCAGCATACAAAAAGCAGTAGATGCGATTCAATCACAATTAACAGAAGCGAAAGCAACAGCGGCAGCATTAGTAACAAAAGCAGAACAAAATAATGCGAAAAAAGTAGATGCAGCTGAAGCAATCGCAAAAGTAGATGCATTAAAAGTTGAATTAGCAAAAGCGAATGCATTACTAAAAGACAAAGCGAATACTGGCGACCTAGCCGCAGCTAAAGAAGAATTAAAAGCATTAGCAGGTGTAGCAAACGTAACAGATGGAAAAACAACATCTACAAAAGATGCATATGATGCAGCGAAACGAGAAGCAGATGCAGCAGTAACAGCAGCAGAAGGTATCATCAATAATGCAGATTCTTCACCAGAAGAAGTTGCGACAGCATTAACAAATGTAAAAGCTAAAGAAAAGCAGAGTTAGAAAAAGCTAAAACAGCATTACTAGACAAAATAACTCAAGATCAAAAAGATGATTTAGCAAATGCTGAAGAAAATCTTAAATTAGCAGATACAACAGGTAAAACTAATGATAGTATTAAAGCTTATAATGATGAAGTTGCTAAACTAAGTGATGATTTAGCAGCTGCGAAACAAGTAGCTAAAGATTTATTAGATAAAGGAGATAATGCTGGAGAGTTAGAAGCTTATAGAGTTCAAGCTAAAATTAATAAGTTGAAATCTAAACTAGCGGAAGCAGCAAAACTTCTTAAAGATATCGATAAATCAGCAGCTAAGAAAGAAGTTGAAGATGCAGCTAAGAAAGCAACAGATGCTATTGTGGCTAATAATGATTTAACACCAGACCAAAAAGAAGCAGCAAAAGTAAAAGTAGCAGAAGAAGCGAATAAAGCAATTGCTGCAATTGAAAAAGCAACAACTGAAGATGATGTAACAACAGCAACGGACGCAGGAAAATTAGGAATAGAAAAAGAAGCAGCGAAAGCAGAAATCGAAGCAACAAAAGCAGCAAAAGAAAAAGCAATCGAAGCAAATACAGACCTAACACCTGAACAAAAAGCAGCGGCAAAAAGCAAAAGTAGCAGAAGAAGCGAATAAAGCAACAGCAGCAATTGATCGAGCAACAACAAAAGAAGCTGTAACAACAGCAACAGACGCAGGAAAACTAGGAATAGAAAAAGAAGCAGCGAAAGCAGAAATCGAAAGCAGCAAAAGCAGCAAAAGAAAAAAAGCAATCGAAGCAAATACAGACCTAACACCTGAACAAAAAGCAGCGGCAAAAGCAAAAGTAGCAGAAGAAGCGAATAAGCAACAGCAGCAATTGATCAAGCAACAACAAAAGAAGCTGTAACAACAGCAACAGACGCAGGAAAACTAGGAATAGAAAAAGAAGCGGCGAAAGCAGAAATCGAGCAGCAAAAGCAGCAAAAGAAAAAAAGCAATCGAAGCAAATACAGACCCTAACACCTGAACAAAAAGCAGCGGCAAAAGCAAAAGTAGCGGAAGAAGCGAATAAAGCAACAGCAGCAATTGATCGAGCAACAACAAAAAGAAGCTGTAACAACAGCAACAGACGCAGGAAAATTAGGGAATAGAAAAAGAAGCAGCGAAAGCAGAAATCGAAGCAGCAAAAGCAGCAAAAGAAAAAGCAATCGAAGCAAATACAGACCTAACACCTGAACAAAAAGCAGCGGCAAAAAGCAAAAGTAGCAGAAGAAGCGAATAAAGCAACAGCAGCAATTGATCAAGCAACAACAAAAGAAGCTGTAACAACAGCAACAGACGCAGGAAAAATTAGGAATAGAAAAAGAAGCGAGCGAAAGCAGAAATCGAAGCAACAAAAGCAGCAAAAAGAAAAAAAGCAATCGAAGCAAATACAGACCTAACACCTGAACAAAAAGCAGCGGCAAAAGCAAAAGTAGCAGAAGAAGCGAATAAAGCAACAGCAGCAATTGATCAAGCAACAACAAAAGAAGCTGTAACAACAGCAACAGACGCAGGAAAAATTAGGAATAGAAAAAGAAGCAGCGAAAGCAGAAATCGAAAGCAACAAAAGCAGCAAAAGAAAAAGCAATCGAAGCAAATACAGACCTAACACCTGAACAAAAAGCAGCGGCAAAAAGCAAAAGTAGCAGAAGAAGCAACAAAAGCAACAGCAGCAATTGATCAAGCAACAATAAAAAGAAGCTGTAACAACAGCAACGGACGCAGGAAAATTAGGAATAGAAAAAGAAGCAGCGAAAGCAGAAATCGAAGCAACAAAAAGCAGCAAAAAGAGAAAAGCAATCGAAGCAAATACAGACCTAACACCTGGACAAAAAGCAGCGGCAAAAAGCAAAAGTAGCAGAAGAAGCAGCAAAAAGCAACAGCAGCAGTTGATCAAACAACAACAAGAAGCTGTAACAACAGCAACAGACGCAGGAAAACTAGGATAGAAAAAGAAGGCGAAAGCAGAAATCGAAGCAGCAAAAAGCAGCAAAAGAAAAAAAGCAATCGAAGCTAAATACAGACCTAACACCTGAACAAAAAGCAGCGGCAAAAAGGCAAAAGTAGCAGAAGAAGCAACAAAAGCAACAGCAGCAATTGATCAAGCAACAACAAAGAAGCTGTAACAACAGCAACAGACGCAGGAAAATTAGGAATAGAAAAAGAAGCAGCGAAAGCAGAAATCGAAGCAGCAAAAGCAGCAAAAGAAAAAGCAATCGAAGCAAATACAGACCTAACACCTGAACAAAAAGCAGCGGCAAAAAGCAAAAGTAGCAGAAGAAGCGAATAAAAGCAACAGCAGCAATTGATCAAGCAACAACAAAAGAAGCTGTAACAACAGCAACAGACGCAGGAAAAATTAGGAATAGAAAAGAAGCAGCGAAAGCAGAAATGAAGCAGCAAAAGCAGCAAAAAGAAAAGCAATCGAAGCAAATACAGACCTAACACCTGAACAAAAAGCAGCGGCAAAAAGCAAAAGTAGCAGAAGAAGGAATAAAGCAACAGCAGCAATTGATCAAGACAACAAAAAGAAGCTGTAACAACAGCAACAGACGCAGGAAAAGTTAGGGAATAGAAAAAGAAGCAGCGAAAGCAGAAATCGAAGCAGCAAAAAGCAGCAAAAGAAAAAGCAATCGAAGCAAATACAGACCTAACACCTGAACAAAAAAAGCAGCGGCAAAAGCAAAAGTAGCAGAAGAAGCGAATAAAGCAACAGCAGCAATTTGATCAGCAACAACAAAAAGAAGCTGTAACAACAGCAACAGACGCAGGAAAACTAGGAATAGAAAAAGAAGCAGCGAAAGCAGAAATCGAAGCAGCAAAAGCAGCAAAAGAAAAAGCAATCGAAGCAGATACAGACCTAACACCTGAACAAAAAGCAGCGGCAAAAGCAAAAGTAGCAGAAGAAGCAACAAAAGCAACAGCAGCAATTGATCAGCAACAAAAAAGAAGCTGTAACAACAGCAACAGACGCAGGAAAATTAGGAATAGAAAAGAAGCAGCGAAAGCAGAAATCGAAGCAACAAAAGCAGCGAAAGAAAAAGCAATCGAAGCAAATGGATCTAACACCTGAACAAAAAGCAGGCGGCAAAAAGCAAAAGTAGCAGAAGAAGCAACAAAAGCAACAGCAGCAATTGATCAAGCAACAACAAAAGAAGCTGTAATAACAGCAACAGACACAGGAAAATTAGGAATAGAAAAAGAAGCAGAGAAAGCTGAAATCGAAGCAGAGAAAGCAGCGAAAGAAAAAGCAATTGATGCAAGAACTGATTTGACTGATGATGAGAAAGCAAAAGTAAAAAGCAAAAGTTGCAGAAGAAGCTAAGAAAGCAATCGAAGCAATCGAAAAATGCTAAAACTCATAATGATGCGTCAGCAAAAACTGAAACTGGTAAAGATGATATCAAGAAAATCAATCCAGTAGGTGCTAAAGAAGAAGCTAAGAAAGCTGTAGAAGAAGCATTGACGAATAAAGAAAAAGAAATTGATGCAAGAACAGACTTAACTCTTGAAGGAAAAAATAAAGAAAAAGCCTTAGCGAGAGAAGAAGCAAAAGCAGCGAAGGATGCAATTGATAAAGCAGCAAGTATTGGAGAAATCGAAAAAGCTCTAAGACCATTCTTATATCAAATTGATCAAGATGCATTAGTACTTGATAGACCAGCATTCGATATTGATGCATATATCCAAGTATCTGTTACTGGAATAGTAATAGCTGAACGTGGTAATGCAATTACTCAAGCTGATATTATTGCTAAACTAAACATATCAGAGAATGTTACAGTCATTAGAATAGACTTACCTGATACAACTACAGTAGGTAGAAAGTTTGCTAAAGTAACTTTAAGATTAGCAGATGGAACAGAAGCAACAGTATTTGTCCCAGTTGAAGTTGTTGAAAGTTCTGAAGAAAATCATCAACAAAATAATACTCAAGTAGAAGATTCAAAACCAACAGCAGTACCTTCTGATAATTCAGAACAACCTGCTGTGAATCAAACTGAAGATATAAAAGAAAATCTTTCAAATACATCTCAAGAAACAAAAGGTTCAAAACAAACAGTATTACCAAATACTGGTACAGGTAATGAAATTTCAATCTTTGGTTCAGCAGCAATGACTGTTTTAGCAAGTTTAGGTCTTGTAGCTACATCAAAGAAAAAGAAGAAGAGTAATATTAGAATAAAAAGTTCTATAACGATTCGATAAATCCTGTTGGTGAGAAATCACCGACAGGATTTTTGCATAAAAGTAAAAGTAGATTTTTATGAACATATTTGTGTAACTCCTTTTCATGGATACCTGATAGGCGTATAATGAATGGTACTAAAGGGGAGAAGTGTATGAATGAAGTAGATATGTATCAAAAGTTTATAGAGGCTGAAAAATTTTACTATGACAAGTTTTGGTTAGGAATTATTAGTGTAGCTTTAACGCTGTTCTTTTTATTAGTGATGGTTTTTGTATGCGAACAGAAAAGCAAAAGATTATTAGTCTTCTATTAGCAATGTTTTTAATTATTCCAACAGGAATTTATTTGGGGAGAAATTTTTGTACAGTATCATTCTACCATTCAGTGGATGAGTCAATTAACACCAGCTGTACGTGAGTATGTACGAAAGCCATTTTCAAAAGAATATTATTCTGTTTTTGAACAGGAAAGTTATCGTGGGAAAAAAATAATCCCAAGCAATATCCGGAACAATTGTATCAAAAGACTCAACTACAAGAAGAAGTTGTTTACCTAGGAAAAGATAGAAATTTTATTTATGTTCAAATTGGGAATGATTCTTATAAATTATCGAAAGATTTTCTAGAAGTACAAGATACAATTTCTTCAGCTAGTCGAATTGCTATACAGTATGTTCTAAAAAGATGACAGATTTAAACAAGAAGGATTCATTAAGAAATCAGCTGTTTTCCTAGAAAAAAATTGTGATTCCAAAAGAGTGGGAGGATATAGAAGTGGACGCTTCATTTGCTGATTCATTAAAAGCTAGTACAAAAAGATGGGGACATGGACGATTTCTTAAAGAGTAAAAACGAGACGTATTAATCGTCTCGTTTTTCTATATAGTATTCAATTTTTCAAGTATCATTTGCCCAATTCGTTCAACATCTCTTTGACTCCCTCGTAATTCGAATTCGTCTAATACAGGGAAGTGAAATCTCTCAGAATATTGACGAGCAGTTAAACAGAATTGTTTATTAAAGTTACGATTTCCGCTACCGACAATGCCAAAACATTTTTTGTAATTATCATGATAGGCAAGGAAATCTCCAAGAGGATTGGTTAGAATTTCAGTATCCCCGTTATCAACACCATTTCCACCTTCTAAATAAGTTGGAAGAAATGCAATGGTAGGATGCTCTAATTCAAAAAATTCTGTATGATCCCGAATGATATCTTTAACATTGATTAATTGGATTTGTAAAGAGGATTGTTGAAATTTGAAATATTCGACTAATTTTGTCACAAAAACTATGAGTGTTCCCTGTTAAGCTAATATATGCGATTGATAATGATTGAGTCATAAAATCCCTCCCTTTATGTAATATCATAGCATAAATAAATGAAAAACAATGGAATTTCTTGAATCTTGAAATGTGAAAATGCATAAGACCTTGCTTTTCAAAAAAACTGTAAAATCAGCTATAATACTAAAGAAACGTTTGAAAATATAGAAGTGGAGTTATTAACATGTAAAATCGGCTATAATACTAAAGAAACGATTAGAAAAATATAGAAGTGGAGTTATATACATGTCAAATCAATTAGCTGCAGAAGTTTCTTCACGTAAGACTTTTGCCATTATTTCTCACCCGGATGCGGGGAAAACAACGATTACTGAACAATTATTATTATATGGTGGAGCGATTCGTCAAGCAGGTACTGTTAAAGGGAAAAAGACTGGTAAATTCGCAAAATCAGACTGGATGGAAATTGAAAAACAACGTGGGATTTCTGTAACAAGTTCTGTGATGCAAGTGGAATATGATGGGAATCATATTAATATCGTAGATACACCAGGGCACGAGGATTTCTCTGAAGATACGTATCGTACATTAATGGCGGTAGATAGTGCAGTCATGGTTATTGACAGTGCCAAAGGGATTGAGCCTCAAACGAAGAAATTATTCGAAGTTTGTAGTATGCGTGGTATTCCAATTTTTACATTTATTAATAAATTAGACCGTGATGGTCGTGAACCATTAGAGTTGATTGCCGAATTAGAAGAAGTATTAGGCATTGATGCTTATCCAATGAACTGGCCAATGGGGATGGGAAAAACATTTTTAGGACTATACGATATTTATAACAAGCGTGTAGAATTAATGCATCCTGAAGAAAATGGCGATAATGACTTCTTACCATTAAATGAGGATGGAGAAGTTGAAGGGGATTATGCGTTCAAACAATCGACTTTATATGAACAAGCCATTGAAGATGCTCAATTATTATTAGAAGCAGGAAATGACTTTAGTGAAGAAGCAATTGCGAATGGAAAATTAACACCAGTATTTTTTGGTTCTGCCTTAACAGGGTTTTGGTGTCCAAACATTTTTAGATGCCTTTGTGGATTTTGCGCCAAGTCCTTCAGCTAAGAAAACAGAATCTGGAGAAAAAGTTGAACCATTAGAAGAACAATTTAGTGGATTTATTTTCAAAATTCAAGCAAATATGAATCCGGCTCACCGAGATCGTATTGCCTTTGTAAGAATTTGTTCTGGAGAATTTACACCGGGAATGGATATTACTGTGAATCGTTCTCAAAAGAAAATGAAATTATCTCATACAACGCAATTTATGGCAGATTCTCGTGAAACGGTAAAAGCAGCGGTTGCTGGGGATATTATCGGGTTATACGATACAGGAAATTTCCAAATAGGAGATACGATTTATAGTGGTAAACAAGCAATTCAATTTGAACCACTGCCACAATTTACACCAGAATTATTCAATAAAGTGGCTGCAAAAATGTGATGAAGCAAAAATCATTCCATAAAGGAATTGAGCAATTAGTGCAAGAAGGAGCCATCCAATTATATAAAACTTACCATACTGGTGAATATATTCTTGGAGCTGTTGGTCAATTACAATTTGAAGTATTCCAATATCGTTTAATAAATGAATATAATGCGGAAGTTGTGATGACTCCAATCGGAAGCAAAATTGCTCGTTGGATTGATGAAGCAGACTTAGATCCAAATATGTCTTCAAGCCGTAACTTATTATGTCGAGACAGATTTCGATCAACCCGTATTCTTATTTGAAAATCAATTTGCGTTAAATTGGTTTAAAGATAAACATCCATCGATTGAATTAAAATCATTATTCTAATGAAACTTACCGTAGAGGAAGAACTTTCTCTACGGTTTTCTTTCGTGTAAGTAATGTTTAGCATCTTTCATAAGATTAGGGAAATCTAACTGATTTTCAAGCGAAAATATGATACACTAATGCAGTAGGAGTTGGAGATTATGAAAAAGAAAGCAAATATTAAAACAAATGCCATTCGTATGGTAGAACGTCAAAAAGTTCCGTATCAAATTTTTGAATATGAATGGGATGAAGAACATTTAGATGCCGTTCATGTGAGTGAACAAATGGGCATTTCAGTGGATCAAGTATATAAAACAATTGTATTACATGGGGACAAAAACGGGTTATTTAGTAGCTTGTGTTGCAGCTGACCATGAATTGAATTTGAAGGCTCTAGCAAAAGCTTCTAAAAATAAAAAAGTAGAACTAATCCCAGTATCTCAATTAGAAAGTTTAACAGGATATATTCGAGGAGGATGTTCACCTGTCGGAATGAAGAAAAGTTTTCCAACTTATATTGACTTACGTGCTAAAGAACAAGAGACGATTCGAGTTTCAGCAGGTAAGAGAGGAATACAAATGGAATTAACACCACAAGATTTACAAACAAATTAACTAGAGCAGAATGGTTTGATAATCTAGAAAATTAACCGAAGAAAGGAATTGTATGAGCGAAGTAAAAGAAGAAACAACTGTAACTAGAATTAAATGAAGTTTTAGAAGAAATCGTCGCACCTCAAGAACAGGAAATAGAACGTGTCGTATTTTGGGTAGACGAAACTCATGTCAAAATTAAAGAAGTCCATTATGAAATTGTTGAAGATTACCGTGAAGGTTTTGAATTAGATGCCTTTAATGCCCGTTATCAAGATATTTTTGATAAGTATGAATACATTGTTGGTGACTGGGGACATGAAAAATTACGTCTAAAAGGATTTTATGAATCGAAAAATCGATTAGCTACTCCGGATAAGGATATTGCTTGTTTACAAGAGTATTTATACGAATTTTGTAATTTTTGGATGTCGTTATTTTGTACTGAAGAGAGATCCAAATGTAAAACCAGTTGCGGTAGAAGAAGAAGGAATACCAAAAACGTCAAAAATAAAACAACAAAAACGAAATACGAAGCGTTTTAACAATGAACGAGTAGAGAAAAAAACGTTTAAAGGTAATACACAAAAAAATAATCGTTTTAATCCTAAAACGACCATTTTGAAGTGAAAAGAATCACCTAAAAGCAAGATTTTTGGTTTGAAAGAAATGACACATAAAGAAAGTTTGCATATGGATACGCAATCTTCTCAACAACCAGTGAAATCTAAACGTCAGGACGTAATTTTTTCAATGAAAGAAGTGGATCAAACAAAATTTCAAAAATGCAGCGATGAAACAAAAATAATCATCCTAATAAGAGATTTGATATTCGAGAAAAACCACAAAAAGAGGGAATTAGCATGTATAAAGCATATTTTATTGATTTAGATGGAACAATGTATAAAGGAAAAGAACGTATTCCAACAGCAGAAGACTTTATTCGTCGCTTACAAGCAGCCAATATTCCATTTTTATTTGTTACGAATAATGCTACCAAAACTCCACAACAAGTTGCTGATAACTTGAGAGAAAATTATGGAGTAGAAGTGACTAAAAATGAAGTGTATACAAGCGGAGTCGCTGCCATGGACTTTTTAGGCAGTCATAACTTTGGCAAAAAATTAATGATTGTCGGAGAAGAAGCATTAAAATCTCAAGCAGTAGAAAGAGGATATGAACTTGTAGTGGATAACCCAGATGTTGTTTTACAATCGCTAAATCGTGAAACAACTTATGCTGAATTAGAAGCTGCTACTTTAGCCATTCGTGCGGGGGCAAAATTTGTTGTAACAAATATCGACTCTAATCTTCCAAGTGAAAAAGGATTTATTCCAGGATCAGGTTCTATTACAGCATTTTTAAAAATGTCTACACAACAAGAGCCAATTGTGATGGGAAAACCAAGCAGTATTATTATGGAATCAGCTTTGAACTATTTAAACCAACAATATCCAGAGCAACACTTTACAAAAGAAGATATTGCCATGGTAGGCGATAACTACCAAACAGATATTCAAGCTGGGATTCAGTATGGAATGGATACATTAATGGTGTTAACAGGATTCTCTACAAGAGAAGATTTAGAAGGAGTAGCACAACCTACTCATCTAGTGAATCATTTAAGTGAGTGGAAGGTATAACAATGTCTACAACCATTAAAAGATGGAGTTTTTCGATTGTAATAGCATTGTTCTTATTAAGTACAGCGATTACCTTTGTCATCTTTTTTGAGCCATTGTTTCGAGGTGTCATTTTATTATTTGGCTTAGAACAGCATAGTGGAATTTCTACAGCAACATTAATGGAAAATTATCATGTCTTAATTTCTTATTTAACGAGACCATGGATTAAGGAATTAGTGATGCCAGATTTTCCGAGTTCTCCTCAAGGATTATTTCATTTTGAAGAAGTAAAACGGTTATTTATGATTAATTTTGTCATTGCAGTGATTTCTACGATTGTTTCACTTGTTTTGATAAGAAGGTTTAAAAAGAAAGAAAATTATTCCTATTACTCACTCCATTAAAAGGAATATTATATGCTACACTGTTATTTGTTGTCTGTTTAGTAAGTTTTTGATGTTATTTTTTTGTAAAATTCCACGAATTATTTTTTTCCATAATTCAGCATGGATATTTCGATCCACGATTGGATCCAATTATCGAAGTATTGCCAGAAGAAATTTTTTTATGATTTGCTTTTTAATCGTATTTCTATGGCTTGTCTTTTGGGATTATGGGGATTAGGAGATGGATTCGAAAGCAAGAACAGATGTAAATATTTTAAGCACTTAGTTCAAAGAAGCTAGGTGCTTTTTGTATGAGGATTTGACATAATAAAATGCAAGTTAACACTTGTTTGAAAGCGGTTAACGTTTTTATAATAAAGTAAAAGAAAGAGGTATAATTATTGAATAATAGAACAAAAAGGTAGGTGTGTACAAATGAAAATTTATTCAACTGGAATTTTGTCATTTTTGGCTACCGTTGTTGCGCTTCTGGCAAATACACAATTAAGACAGAATTTCGATATGGAATATCCTATTTTATTTATAAGTGGGACAAGTATTATTTTTGAGTTGTTTTTTTAGTTCTTACAATATATATTTTTAAGAACTGGGGTAACGATTCTTCCAATTCTAAATGGAATTTATTTTTGTTCAGTTATCATATGTATATGTATCTATTGTATTGCCTATACTAAATTAGATTATGCTTTTCTAATCATTCTCATTGTAGGAATAACTCATATCTATTTTATTCGAAAAAATTGATTCAATATAGAACCTGAAAAATCCAAAAATAACTAAGTAGCAATTTGTTACTTAGTTATTTTTATGAATTTTATTTGTTAAATACACTTTTCTCATACTCAAAAATTAAAACATGGTATGATAACGAGGAAGAGAATAGAAAACCGAGGAGAAAATATGAAAAATATCAGTAGTGATTCCTTTTTATAATGAGGAAAGAATGATTGAAAAAAATGTACAGTGAATTAGTTCATGTATTGAATCAACAAACAAAAGAAGAATTTGAAATTATTTTTAATTGATGATGGAAGTAAAGATAAAACTTTTGAAAAAAATAGTAGAAATTGCCAAAAACGACAAGAGAGTTCGTTATTTGAGTTTTTAGCCGTAATTTTGGGAAAGAAGCTGCAACAATTGCCGGATTACAATATGCAACGGGTGAAGCAGTGATATTGATGGATGGAGATTTACAACATCCGCCTGCACTTGTTCCTCAAATGATTGAAGCTTACCGTGAAGGCTATGATGTCGTCAGCGGTCGTAGAACAAGAACAGGTGAAAGCCAATTTCGTACCTTTCTAGCGAATCGTTTTTATAAATTAGCGAACCGACTAATGGATACACGTTTAACAGATGGAATTTCTGAGTTTCGCTTATTTAGTCGAAAAGCTGTACGAGCGATTTTTATCATTGAATGAATATAATCGTTTTTCAAAAGGACTTTTCTCATGGATTGGTTTCAAGGAAAAAGTAATTGAATATGAAAATCATGTACGTGAAATTGGAGAAACGAAATATTCCTTGAAATTTTCATGGAATTATGCCATTCAAGGGATTTTATCGTTTAATGATAAACCATTACGTGCGTGTATTAATTTAGGACTAGGCTGTTTATTATTATCTGTGCTATATATCGTATGGATGTTTATTAAATATATGATCGATCCAAGTTCTTTAGTAAGTGGTTATTTTACAACGATTTTTGCAGTTGTCTTACTAGGGGGATTCAATTAATTTCAATTGAGTATTAGGAGAATATATCGGGAAAAATTTATTATGAAGTGAAAAACGTCCTCACTATTTAGTGGATAAAACGAATTTTGAGGAGGAGAAAGATGAGTAAAAGAAAGTAGTTTACTTAACGAGTTTCTTCCTACCAATTGGTATTATGCTTGTTTCGTGGATTATTAATGGATTTTTCCCATTTGGTGCAAAAATCACTAATGGTAGTAGATTTTAATGCGCAATATATTGGTTTATATGCTTATTTGAAACATTTTTTTCTTAAATGGAGATTGAATAGCTTTTTCTATTCCTTTTCAAAATCCATTGGCGGAGGAATGCTTGGAATTTGGGGATTTAATTTAATTAGTCCGTTTAATCTATTGTATTTCTTCTTTTCAGAACAAAAATTTTTCAATGGGCGGTTATGTTAACTATTGGTCTTCGCTATGGAGTGATGGGACTTACTTGGACACATTTTTTTGTGAAACGATATAATGGGTTAGAAAAAAATCCAGCATTTCTTCCTATATTTGGAAGTTTGTATGCTCTGAATGGTTTTAATGTCAGTTATCAAATGAATCCTATCTTTTTATGATGGCATGATTATGTTGCCACTTGTATTAATGGGTGTAGAAGAAGTGTTGGATAGAACAGGTGCTAAACGGTATGTTCTATTGTTAGCTTTAGCGTTATTACTGCATTTTTACATGGGATATATGATTTGTATTTTCGTAGTCATCTATGCCTTTATTTTACTTATTGAAATCAAAAAGATAGAACGTTTAAACAAGGATTTCTTCAATTGCTTCAACTAGGATTTTATTCGATTTTTAGCTGTTGGATTAGTAGCATTTATTCTTGTTCCGATTTTTGATGAGTTTAGTTTCAACTAAGGGTGGACTTGAAAAGTAAGTTATTATTTGAATGGAAATTACAAATCGATCCCTTTAGATATTTTTTCTAAATTATTTTTTTAGGAGCATTTGATAATTCTTCTTGGCCAGCAGGTCCAAATTTACCGAATATTTATGTAGGCTCACTAGGGATAATGGGGACGATTTATTATTTTTATCAGTCCCTACTATTCAACGCAGAGAGAAAGTAGCTTCACTTGGTGTTTTTAACTATTTTTATTCTATCTTGTGTCCATGAATTTACGAGTAAATTATGGCATATGGGACAAAAATCCGGCAGGATTCTTCTATCGATTCTCTTGGATTATGGCGTTTTTCTTAGTCTATTTAGCATATTTAGCATTAAGAGAAGTTGACCAATTACATTGGAAACCGTCCATCGTTATTGTAGGGAGGGACATTAGTACTGTTTGCGATTGTAATGACAAGACAGTATTCCTTCTTAATTGTTCCACAAAAATTGCGACAGTGGCATTAATTTTTTTGTGATGTTATCGATTTTTAGTATGGCCTCAAATCAATAAAAGATGGGCATTTTTAGCAGCAGTCACAGCGATTGAATTAATGATGAATGCAACGATTGTCCAATCGAGAGTAGGATATACGGATGCATATAAATATCAAGATGCAGTCAAACAATTAGAAACAGCAGTAGCACCTATTCGACCAAATGATAAGGAATTTTTATCGTATTCAAGGAAGCTTCCATTTAAGTAAAAATGATCCTTTTATGGCAGATTATCCAGGAATGTCTGTATTTAGTTCTAATCTTGAAAATGCCACAAGAGATTTATTTGAACAATTAGGCAATACCGGCATTAATGCGACCACTTATTACTATGGAACGCCATTAAGTGATGCCATTTTTAGTTTGAAATATTGGATGACACCCAAGCCCGTCTACACGAAAGATTATCCAGATACAAGTAAAATGTATGTATTTGGAAATTATGCAACTCGTTTAGATATTACAGAAAACACGCCAGTAGTTTATGAAGAAGAGCGTACAGAAGTATTTCAAATTCCACAAACTCTTCCGATAGCATTTGGAGTGAATGAAAAATTAGCTTCACTAGAATTAAAAATGAATCAACCGATTCAAAACTATAATAAAATTACAGCAGCTCAATTAGGAGAAGACGTTAAATATTTGGATATGTTAGTAGCAAATGATATTACGACAGATAATTTTTCAAGCAACCGATCGAACAGAAACATATCGAAGAATGGATGCAACAAAACCAGCTAGTATCACGTATCATTTAACGCCACAAACAGATGAAGAATATTTGGGTTACGTTACCAACCCGTTTTTCAAGAACGGATACAAATCTGATTCGAATTTTTCTTAATGGAGAAGAATATCATTTCCTAAATAATTATCAAGCGACTCAATTCGTCAATATTGCTTCGCAATCAATGGAGAAACCAATTGAATTTAAAATCGAAGTGAATACGGACGAAGATTACTCCTTTAGTGGAGTTCGATTAGTCAAATCAAATCGTTCTGTTTCCAATCGTTTTATTCAGGAACGTCAAATTCAAGCATTGAAGCTGACTCATTGGGATAATTCCCATATTCAAGGTACCGTTACAATTACAGATGATAGTAGTGTTATGTTCACTTCAATTCCATATGATAAAGGTTGGATTGTAAAAGTCGACGGAAAAGTCGTTGAAACAAGAAAAATTTGGAATAGTTTACTAGGGTTTTGCGATTACGAATGGGGAACACACAATTGAATTAAGTTTCATTCCAGAAGGATGGTTTGCAGGAGTTGGGATTTCTATCGTATCATTTATTGTATTTCCTCGGTTTGATTTACATGAAGTGGATTTAATGTTTAGATAAGACCTTGATATATGTAGCAAAAGGACTGCCAGCAGCTTTCGCATTGCGAAGCTGCTTCAGTCACTTCTGAAAGTATAAAATCTTTTTAATATTTATTTATGGTTCTTAAAAATTCTTTGAGGTCGTTTAGGCTGATATCGCTACTGTTTGATAAAGTTTTCTTGTAATTGACCGTCTTTAAAGACTAGTAAAGTAGGAATAGAATCAATATGATACTGTTCTGCAAACTTCATAATTCATCCGTCTTATTTTCCGTATCAATATAATAAATTGTAGCATTAATACTTCTAGCAGCCTTTCTTAATTTTGGAGCAAACTCCTACAATACGGACAAGTTTCACGTCCAACATAAACAAAACGAAGCTGTCTCTTTTGAGTATCCATTTCATTCTGAATAGTCGAATTGTCTAGTTGGACAAAATGACGTGTGGCTTTGTACATACTCACTGGAACGATAAACTAAAGTGTTGTCATTTGAAACAAGAATACGAGGATTAACGAAACATAACATTATAACAACACCAATATAGGATGCGATTAATTTTTCGTGGGCTCCAAGTTTTAAAGAAATGATCTTTTAGGAATAGAAAATAATATCCAGATGCTACAAGAAATTGTAAAATCCATAGTAGTGAAAAATTCACTAACGAAATAATTAAATATCATATAAGCTAAAAAGAATAATTAAGAATATACAATCACCTTTTGTTAAATATTTTACTTTAGACATTACACCCACACCCTTTACTAATTTATGATTAAAGTATAGCACTATTTTCAAAAAAATGAAAAGTGGTTCCTCTCGATTTTGCGAAATCGAAAAATAGTTTAGAATTGTAATGAAAATATTAAAGATTTTGTACTAGCAGTAATAAAAATCTGATTGCATCAGATTTTATTAGAGGAAAAATTGAGACCAAGGCTCAATTTTAGCCATGAGATTCGCAATGCGAAGTTGCTGGCGTCCTTTTGCAAGTTACAAAAATCTTTAATATTTACTATAGGCGGTTAAAAATTCTTTGAGGGCGTTTAGGCTGATATCGCTACTGTTTGATAAAGTATCTTGTAATTGACCGTCTTTAAAGACTAATAATGTAGGGATAGAATCAATATGATATTGTTCTGCAAACTTCGCTAATTCATCCGTCTTATTTTCCGTATCAATATAATAAATTGTAGCATTAATACTTCTTGAAGCCTCTTTTAATTTTGGAGCAAATTTCCTACAATAAGGACAAGTTTCACGTCCAACATATACAAAAACGAAGCTCGTCCTTTAGATTCTTCATATCTTCTTGAATCCTTGAATTATCTAGCTCCTACAAAATGACGTGTTGCTTTGCACATATTCAGTTGTTCGGTAAATCCAAGAGTTATTTTTTAAAAATAAATAATGGTGGAGCGATTAAAAAGAGTCATTAAGCAAACACCTATTATGTTCTTTTGCTAGAGTAGAAAATTTATCACTTAGAGGTGATTTAGATACTAAATAGTAAGCTCCTGTTGCTATGACAAATTCATAGAGAATCCAAAGTAAAGGAATTTCCACTAATAAAATAATGAAATAGCAAAAACAAATAAGAAGGATTGAAAACAATTTGTCATCTTTCGTCAAAGACTTAATCTTACACATTAAAAGCCAACTCCTTTATTATTTTATACGTTCATTATACTATAAATTTATGAAAGCGATTTTAATGAAAGATTTCAGAAAAATGTTTACTAACGATAAAAATATGAAATCATACTTTTTGTCCCATTGTCGTAGGATGAGAATATGCTATAATTTTCCTAAGAGAGTTGATGAAGGAGAAGTCTTATGAAGAAACATATGATTCAAGCGATTAGCTATTTTTATTTGTATCAGTCAGTTCAAGAGTTTTTGTAAGAATGCATAGTTCTGCAGAAATGTTTCTATTTATTTTATTATGCTATGGAATATTTTTCTATGTGCTATTTCGCAAAAAGAAATGAATCCACCAAATTGGAAAAACATGCTACAGAAGGAAAAAGAATTAGAAGGGCCATCAGAAAAACAACAAGATATTTATAATAAGGCAGGGTCTAACAGAAAGCGATGTAGCCTTTTTAGAGAAAAATGAATCGAGCAAAAACTCAAATTCAACAAATCGAAGCTTATACAAAACAAAATAATAAACTAGAAGCGATTGTGAATCGTTATCAAAGTCGTGACCGTTTTAAAAGATTATTTCAAAGAAATTGTTCAACATCCCGAACGATTACATACTGTTGATAAATTTTTAAATACGTATTTGCCAGGTTTTAGAAGAAATGATGGGAAAATATATTGAAATCGAACAACATATTTCTAAAACACAGGAAACTTACCAAATGTTGGATCAAACAATGGACTTCATAGATGACTGTTGTTTACAAATTGAAGCGGACTATCAAAAATTCCAATCACAAGATTTTGATGATTTAAATTTAGAAAAAGGAATATATTCAAAAAGCAATCACAAAAAGAAGAGTTTGAAGATTTTTAGGAGGAAATATACATGACAGAAAAACAAACAACAGTAGAAGATTTAATTCAAAATCCATTTGGAGAACAAGTGAGCGTAACACCATTATCAGAAGTGTCTCACGACTTCCCGCAACACAAACAGAAGCAAGTCCAAAGAAATTAATCGATACATTGGATGAAAAAACATCAAGAACAAGCTCGTGCATTAGCCAAACAAATTGATGATTTTACAAGCGATTATTAGTTATGGAGCTGCAGCTCAAAAACAATTAGGGAATTTTCTCACCAAATGCTTTCTCATGTACAAAGCAAAAAGATACTGGAGAAATTGGAGATATTTTTAAAATGACCTAATGGAGCGTTTAAAATGAAACAGACCCAAATGATTTAGTAGCTGAAAACCAAGGATTCTTCCAAAAATTCTTTGTAAAAATTAAGAAGAGTATTTATGAAATGCAAGCCAAATATCAAAAAGTAGGTTCCCAAGTCGATAAAAATTGCAAATCCGTTTAGACCATGAAAAATGGTTTGTTAAATGATAATTTATCATTGGAACAATTATATCAACGCAATAAAGATTTCTTTGATGCTTTTAAATATTTATATTGCAGCGGGAGAATTAAAATTAGCGGAATTACAAGAAACATTAATTCCGGAAAGCTTTAGAAAAAGCACGTGTAACAGGAGACCAAATGGATGTACAAGTCGTAAATGACTTAGAACAATTCCTAGACCGCCTAGAAAAAAAGAAATCATGACTTGAAATTAACGAGACAAATGACGATTCAACAAGCACCACAAATTCGTTTAATTCAAAATACAGAACCAAGCATTAGCTGAAAAATTCAATCATCAATTACAACAACGATTCCATTATGGAAAAATCAAATTGCGATTGCGATGACATTATTACGTCAAAAGATGCTGTAACAGCACAAAAGACAAGTGTCAGAAACAACGAATCAATTAATTCAAAAATTCAGAAATGTTGAAAATTTTCTACAATTGAAACTGCTCGTGAAAATGAACGAGGCATTATTGATTTAGAAACATTACAAAAAACTCAAAAAGATTTAATTGAAACATTAGAAGAAACATTGAAGATTCAACAAGAAGGTAGAGCAAGAAGAAGAAAAAGCGGAAGTTGAATTAACGAATATGGAAGAAGATTTAAGACAAAAATTATTAGTGTTAAGTCATAAAGAAAACAAATTCATCAAGATTAATAGCGTAAAAACGTGTAGTAATTTTCTTATTTTCATAGGATTTATGATTCAGTAGTAAAGTTGTAATCTGCTTGTAATAAAAATAAACTTACGATTTTTCAAACATTCTTTACAATAGTGTATATATATTTATTTTTAATGAGGTGAGAAAAATGCACGTTTGGATCTAGTAGTAACATTATTAGGTTTATCAGTATTTTTCTTATTCATTTCATTGTTCTTAAAGAGACAATCAATATGAAGATGAATTAGATGAATTAAGTGAAGGCTTATTAGAATTAAATAGAGAGGTGTATTCTTTAAAGAAAAATTCAAGAATTAGAAGGAACTCCCTATTTATCGTGCCCCACTTGAGCAAACTCAATCCGTTGAACCAGAGTTTACTTATGCGCATCAACCATTTGTTGAGCCAGAACCAATGTTTACTTCAAGATTTGAAGAAAAAGAAGAAGTTCAACCTGTATTTGAACCACAACCAGTGGTTTCAGAACCAATTGTATCACAATCAGAGCAGGAAGAAGAGTTACATAGTATCACTCGTAAACATATCTTGACTCTATTTAGTCATGGTGGTTCATATGAAGAAATTGCTGAACAATTAAATGTACCAGTTTCAACTGTTCAATTAGTTATTGATAGCTATTTTGAATCAGATTCACATTAAGGAGGGTATTATGAGTAAAACAAAAATTTCGCTCTTTAGGTGTAGGTTTCCTTTTGTTTATCAGCAATTTTTCTTAGCTTTTAGCTACTGTGACATGGCCATTTGTTCCTGAATCATTGAAAAAGTCAGTTAGATAGTGTTCATTTACCATTAGTAACAGACACTGTTAAAACGACTGAAGAAACAACTGCAGCTACAACTCAAGCTACACAAACAACTGAAACAACTACTAAAACAACTGCTAAAGTTGCAGATAAACCTGTAACGATTACAGTTGAAAGTGGAGAAGTTTCAAGTGATGTAGCTCGTAAATTACAAGAAGCAGGAGTTATCACTGATTCTAAAAGCATTTGTAGATTATTTATTAGAAAAATAATATTGCAGAAAATATTTTGGCAGGAACATTTGAAATCCAAACCAAATAGTAGCTTTGAAGAGATTGCTCGTACAATTGGAGCTTTTACGTTAATCTATAAAAATAAGAGGTAGACACTTAAAATTAGTGTTTACCTCTTTTTCTTGTTTTAGATTGAAGATTTTTCATCCAGATTAGATAACTAAATAAGACAGAAGATTAAGATTGTTAAGCTAATGAGTATTTCAATCGTAACGAATAAATTCAATAGAGAATTTGTAAAATTTCTTGAGCCATTTTCAGTGAAGTTGCTGTAACAATGGTTGGGAATGTTAAAGCTGAAAAATACGAGGTTGAAATCCTTGTTTTAAGATATAAGGTAAACGACTTAAAACAAATAAGAAAAAATGCCTGAGATGCGATTATCATTATGATTAATCCCCATGTTAGCAACTGTTGTCCCCATACGCGGACTAATGATGCTAGTAATAAGGAAAAAGGAGCACAATAGATTCCTTCTTGTCCTAATAATATTGTAGGAAGTGGCTTTTGCTTTAAATCTTTATAAATACGTGGGTATAAATAAAAGGTTAAGAGAAATCCAAAAACAATCGTTGCATAGGATATTTGGATAATACCTACAACTGGATAGGTTAAAGCAGCAACAGCAATTCCAACATATAAAACGGTCCAAGATGGCGTTGCATAAATTTTTTCTTTTGAAGTTAATAATTGAATTGTAAAATAAGTGATTAGTCCAATATCTAATAGGAATGAGAACCACCAAAGAACTTGTGCTAAGAGAGGTACAGTTGGAACTGTACGTAGTACATAAGTAGCTAAAATCATTCCTGCCATAGGGAAAGTAGCCATTCCTGATAAAACAGGTGGTTTCTTTAATTCTTGCTGGGCTTCTTTCCAATCTAGTAAATGTGTAACAAGAAAATAAATCCATAAGACTAATCCCATGATACTTAATGTATGAGATAACTCAGGGATTGAGTCGGATATAAGATTTCAGCGCCAGCTAACCCAAGAAGGCAACCAGAAAAGGATAAAGGTAACTTTTTCATAACATCCTCCAATAAACTTTTTATGAAAAGTATATCACAAAAATAGAATACAGGAACATTTAAATTTGCAACTTTCTTAAAAAAGAGTGATTAAAAATCCATTTCATTTCGTTAAATTATTTTTAAAATCTGATAGATTTATTATTAAACCAATTATAAATTATGCTATAATGGAGCAGTGAATATTAAAAAGATGGATGTGAATACATGATTAACAAAAAGAAAAGAAATCGTCCTATAAAGAAAAATCACATATTCCATTTTCGATTAAATTTATTATTTTTATTGTGTTTTTCATTTTATGGCATTAATCGGACGATTAGCGTATGTTCAATTAGTCAAAGGGATGATTTCATCGCCTTAGTGAAACGTAGCAGAAACTTCTACTGCGAAAAAGCAGTTCCAAGAGGTTCTATTTTGATGATAGTAAAGGAAAAGTATTAGTAGGAAATAAACCAAAATTAGCAGTGAACTATCACGTTCTTCAGATGCAACAACGAAAAGCATGTTGGAAACTGCTAAAAATTAACAGAATTTATTACAGTAGATACAAGTAGAATTAAGAGACCGAGATTTAAAAGATTATTGGTTTGCGACTCATCCAGATGAAGCGAGCAAATTATTAACTGCAGAAGAGAAAAAGAAAGCTTCAAAAGAAGGATTATCAAATAGTAAAACATATGAAATGCAATTAGAGCATATAACGGATGATCAAATTAATTATTCAGAAAGTGAAAAACAAGCGATTGCTATTTTTTACGAAGATGAATAGTGCTTATGCATTATCCACTGTTACGATTAAAAATGATTCTGTAACAGAACAAAGAAGTTGCTCGTATTAGTGAACGTCTTGGAGAATTAAAAGGAATTGATATCGATTCAGATTGGGATCGTGAATATCCAATGGGAGATATGTTAAAAACAATTCTAGGTTCTGTATCTTCTGAAACAACAGGTTTACCTTCTGATCGAGTTCGTTCTTTATTAACTCAAGGATATTCATTAAATGACCGTGTAGGTACAAGTTATTTAGAAGAACAATATGAATCAGTTTTAAGCGGAACAAAAACAGTAGTTCAAAGCCAAACGAATAATCGCGGAGAAGTGGTTAACCATGAAGAACGTTATGGTGGAAAAGCTGGTTCCAATTTAGTGATGACAATTGATACGGAGTTTCAAAAGAAATTGGAAGATATTGTTACTAAAGCTGTAGAAGGATTATCTGATGCTACAGCTGACCGAGTATATGTTGTAGCAATGAATCCAAAATCCGGAGATGTTTTGGGGATTACTGGTAAAAAGAAAAAGTATAATGAAAGTTATCAAGTAACTGGAATTGAAGATGATGCCTTAGGTGCTATTAATGGAGCCTTTGGGATGGGGTCTGCTGTAAAAGCAGCAACGGTTATTTCTGGTTATATGGATGGAGTTATTACAAGAGAAGATAATACAGTCGTCGATGAACCAATTGAGTTTGAAGCGTCTGAACCGAAAAGTTCGGTATTCAACCGTAATGGTAGTATTCCTTTAACAGATTTAGATGCGATTGAGCGTTCTTCAAACGTTTATATGATTAAGTTAGCCATGAGAATGGGCGGACAATATGAATATAAAAAAGGTGGAAAATTAAATATCAATCTTAACGTATTTGATAAATTACGTGAGTATTATGCCCAATTTGGTTTAGGGGTACGTACTGGAATTGACTTACCTAATGAAGGAAAAGGATATAATGGTGGTACAGGTGCTGCCTTCTCTGCACTGGACTTTGCGTTCGGTCAGTTTGACTTATATACGCCATTACAATTAGCTCAATATATGGCTACTATTGCCAATGGAGGAACACGTATTGCTCCTCGTTTGGTAAAAGAAATTCATTCAACAGGTAAAGATGGAGGAATTGGTGATTTAGAGACAGTTGTTCCAACAAAAATTATGAATTCTCTCCAAGTAGAAGCAGGATTAATTGATCATATTAAAGAGGGATTATATCGTGTAACGCATGGAGCAAACGGAACTTCAGCTTATACGTTTAGAAATTATACGCCTTCTGTTTCTGGTAAAACAGGTACAGTAGAAGCGTTCTACGGTGGGCCATTACCACAATTTAAACAAAAAGGAAGTAGAGAACTCTACATTTGCTTCTTACGCTCCTTCGGATAATCCTGAAATTGTTGTATCAGTAGTTGCACCATATTTTTCAAATGGAATTCCTGGGGACTTTGCAGCCGGAATTACAAAACAAGTGTATGATGCATACTTCCATCAAGAAAGTTCTTCATCTACACCTTCAAATGCTAATGGACAAACTCAACAAGCTAATCCACAAGCTACTAATTCACAAGCTGCAAATGCACAAGTAGAACAAAAATAATCAGCAGCAACAGTAAGACAACAACAAAATGCTACTGTACCGGTAGCTCCATTAAGAAGACAAGGACAATAATGGGTAAAAAAAGGACTTTTGAATTTTCAAAAGCCTTTTTTTATTGCTAAATTGAATAGACAAGATATAATACAATTAAGGAGGCGTATTTATGAATGATTTTACAGAAGTAACCGTACAAAAAGAAGTGAAATATCAAGGTGGTATTTTTACAGTTGAACACCATGTAGTGTCTCTTCCTAATGGTAAGCAATCAACGAGAGATATTGTTTTGCATAATGGAGCAGTAGCAGTTCTTGTTGTCCACGAAGGAAAGATTTTGTTAGTTCGTCAATATCGTAAAGCCATTGAAGCTCATACATTAGAAATTCCAGCAGGTAAATTAGACCACGATGGAGAAAGTCCATTAGAAGCAGCCAAAAGAGAGTTAGAAGAAGAGGCACAATTAAGTGCAAATGAATGGAAAAAAGTAGTTGATTTAGTACCAACTCCAGGATATTGTAATGAAAAAATTCATCTTTATGAAGCAAAAGGAATTCAGCATTTAACAGATGCAGCACCATTAGATGAAGATGAATTTGTTTCCATTGAATGGATTCCAGTGGAAGAAGTCATTCAAAAAATCCATAACGGAGAAATCACTGATGCCAAAACGATTATTGCTGTTCAATATGCAGCATTGCATCAATAGGAGAAAATATGCCGAAAGAACCATTATTAACTAGAAAAGCATTAAGAGAACAGATTGTAAGGCAAAGAAATACTCAAGAGCAGGAAGAATATGAATTAGACGAATCTCCACTTCCTAAAAAGTCATTATTAGAACGATATAATCGATATTTAACAATATGGATGATTGCGATGATTGTACTAATTCTTGTAACAATTGGTGTTCAAATTTTCTTGTGATATTTCTTTTGGGTTGAAACATGAATTAGGGGTAGACAATTAAGTAGAGCTTTGATAAAATAACACATATATTTAAAGACATTGATGGAAAAGGGTTATAGACAATTTCATTATTAGGGAGAAAGGTCAGCGACTGAAAGCCTTTCATGAACATCTATAACTTTTCACTTCCGAAGTCGCCATTGGGATTCGATAGATGAATAATGGAACGGTTCGTTACCGTTAATAACGCCGAGTGCCTGCAGTGCAGGAATGAGGGTGGTACCGCGATAATTTTCGTCCCTTACAATTTTTAGGAATTGTAAGGGGCTTTTTGTTTATTAAAATGATTTATAGGAGGAAACAAAAATGAATTTAGCAGAAATGAAAACAACAATTTGATGCGATTCGTCAAGATGTATTAGCTGCATTAGAAACTGTTCAAACATTAAAAGAAGTTGAACAAATTCGTGTGCAACAATTAGGGAAAAAAGGACCAATTACTGAAGTTCTAAAAAACATTAAAAATATCGTTCCAGAAGAACGTCCACAAGTAGGAGCTTTAGCGAATGAATTACGTAGTGTGATTGAAGAAAAAAATTGCTAGCATTAAAGCTGACTTAGAAGCAAAAAGCATTAGTGGAATCTTTACGTAAAGAAACCATTGATGTCACAATGCCAGGTCGTCCAATGACTGTAGGTACAAAACACGTATTAAGTCACGTTAGTGATGAAGTGGAAGATTTCTTCATTGGATTAGGATACCAAGTAGTAGAAGGTCCAGAAGTAGAATCAGACCACTATAACTTTGAAATGATGAACTTACCAAAAGATCATCCTGCTCGTGATATGCAAGATACATTCTATATTACACCTGAGTATTTATTACGTACGCAAACATCACCAGTTCAAGCAAGAACGATGGAAAAACACGATTTTTCTAAAGGACCATTAAAAATGATTAGTCCAGGGCGTGTATTTAGACGTGATAATGATGATGCAACTCACTCACATCAATTTTATCAAATTGAAGGATTAGTAATTGATAAACATATTACAATGGCAGACTTAAAAGGAACATTAGCTGCATTTGCCAAAAGAATTATTTGGTCAAGAGCGTGAAGTTCGCCTACGTCCAAGTTACTTCCCATTTACGGAGCCTTCTTTAGAAGTAGATATTAGTTGTTTCAAATGTGGTGGACAAGGTTGTTCGATTTGTAAAGGAACAGGTTGGATTGAAATTTTAGGTTCTGGAATGGTTCACCCGAGATGTATTAGAAGCTGCTGGAGTAGATTCAAGCGTTTATAGGTGGATTTGCCTTTGGATTAGGACAAGACCGTATTGCAATGTTGAAATATGGAATCGAAAGATATTCGTTCACTTTATACGAATGATGTTCGTTTCTTAAAATCAATTCACGAAGTAAGGAGAAGAGAATATGAAATTATCGTATGAATGGTTAAATGAAATTTTTGATTTAAGTTCAATTACTCCTCAAGAATTGAGGGATGTCACGTACTGGGATTGAAGTAGATAGTGTATCTGTTTCCCAGGGGAAGGACTAAGTATGGATTAGTCGTAGGTCGTGCATTAGAAGTGATGGATCATCCAGATTCGTATCATCTACATGTCTGTTACAGTGGATGTTGCTGGGGAAGAATCTTTACAAATCGTCTGTGGTGCACCCAATATTGCTAAAAGGGCAAAAATTATGTAGCGACTCATGGAGCACGTATTGCTGGTGGTCATAAAAATTAAGCGTGGAAAAATTAAAGAGGAGTAGAGTCTCAAGGGATGATTTGTTCACTTCAAGAATTAGGGCTTCCTTCTTCATTAGTGCCAAAAGAATGTGAACAAAGGCATTTACGTATTTGAAGATGATGCTATTGAAGTTGGAATGGATGCAGTTAAAGCTTTAGCATTAGATAGTGCGATTGTGGAATTGGATATTACAGCTAACCGTGCAGATGCTTTTAAGTATGAGAGGTTCTGTACATGAAATTGGTGCTATTTATAATTTAGAAAATACATTAACACCAGATGAATTTTTAGAAGGAGGTTCGTCTTCATTGGATCCATGGATGACAGTATCAGTTGAAGATGAAGAAGATGCTCAACTTATCATTTACAAATTATTAAAAAAATAGTTACCGTAAAAACCAAGTCCTCAATGGATGCAAAAATCGATTGATTGCAGCAGGTGTTCGTCCAATTAATAATATCGTAGACGTTACAAACTATGTTTTAATGGAATATGGACAACCGCTACATGCCTTCGACTATGATCGTTTAAATTCTAAACAAATTCATGTTCGTCGTGCAAAAGATGGTGAAACATTAGTAACATTAGATGGTGTTGAACGTACATTAAGTAATGAAATTGTTATTACAGATGGAGAAAAACCAGTTGCCTTAGCTGGTGTAATGGGTGGATTAGATTCAGAAATTATTGAAACGACAACGACTGTTGCATTAGAATCAGCATTATTTGAGCCAAAAGCGATTCGTTTAGCTTCTCAAAAACATAATTTAAGAAGTGAATCAAGTAGCCGTTTTGAAAAAGGAATTAATAAAAGCGACTATTTTACAAGCTGGTAAGAGAGCTGCAGCATTAATTGCTGAATTAGGAGATGGTGAAGTAGTCGAAGGAGTAGCTTCTACTCAATCACTAACATTAGATTTACCAGATGTTTCTATTTCACTAGAACGATTAAATCATGTTTTAGGAACTAGTCTTACAACCCAAGAAGTATTACAAGTATTTAAACAATTAGCCTATCCTACAAAAGAAGAAGAAGGAGTATTCCATGTTACAGTTCCTGCTTGGAGATTTGATATTTCAATTGAAGCAGATTTAGTGGAAGAAGTAGGACGTATTTATGGATATGATAACATTCCTTCAACATTACCAACGACTGCAGCAAGTACACAAGGTGGATTAAATGACAAACAACGTTTCGTTCGTTGGACTCGTCAATTTATGCAAGGAGCAGGCTTATCGCAAGCTTATTCTTATGCGTTAACTACTCCCGAAAAATCTCATTGGTTTACAGTAGAAGAAAGACCAAGTATTCGTTTAGACTTACCAATGAGTGAAGAGAGAAGTGAATTAAGACAATCTATGTTACCAAGTTTATTGGAAGCATTACAATATAATGTCGCTCGTTCACAACAAAAATGTTCGTTTATTTGAAGTAGGGAAAAGTATTCTCGATTGGTAAAATGGTTCTGAAAGATTTCCAAGAAAGAGAAGTGATTGGAGCAGCCATGTAACGGGAGAATGGGGGCATGCTTCATGGCAATCACCAGCTCAACCTGTTGATTTCTTTGCATTAAAAGGAGTATTAGAAGCTTATTTTGTAGAATTGAACTGTAGTAATCGTATTCGTTTTGTTGCAACAGATACGATTGGGCAATTACATCCAGGTCAAACAGCTTATATTTATTTAGGTGAAGAATTAGTTGGTTTTATTGGGAAAATTCATCCAGTGATTCAAAAGGAATTAGATTTATCAGATACATTTGTATTTGAATTATTAGTGGAACCTTTATTAGCAGAAGGATTACAAGAACGTGTGATTCAATCTGTACCAAAATTCCCATCTATGACACGTGATATTGCGTTATTAGTTCCTGTAACAATGGCGCATGCAACATTAGAAGCAGTCATTAAAGAACAGGCTGGTCAATATGTACAATCGATTACTTTATTTGATGTGTATAAAGGGGAACATGTACAAGAAGGATACCAATCATTAGCTTATTCTATTCGTTTCTTAAATAAAGAAGCTACTTTACAAGAAGAAGAAATTAAACAAGCAATGGATCGTATCCAAACAGCATTAGTTGCGTTGGATGATGTAACTATTCGATAAGGCGCTATGGAATAAAAGAACTTTTCTTGAATAGCAAGGACGCCAGTAGCCTCGCTCTGCGAGTCTCATGGCTAAAATTCAAGCCTAGGTCTCGAATTTTCCTAAACAAAAGAATCCAGCTAAAACTGGATTCTTTTGTGTTATTAAGAAAAGTTCTTTTGATTCGTATCTATTCATGCGGTATGTCGATGGTTTCGTTTCTTTCCCATAGTGGAATACTACACATTACAACTAAGAAAATAAAGGAGGATTGAATCCAAAAATAGTGCCAAGTCAAAATACCATGAACTGCAACAACAACTAAAAATGAAACATATAATCCAACAATTGGACGTTTTTGAGGTTGACGACTCATTTCGATTAAACTACGAACAGGCTTGATACTAGCAATTGCTAATAAGAAAGTACCAATATATCCATAACTTAAAATTGTATCAATATAAATACTATGCGCATGTTCATGATAAAGAGCACCAATTCGTTGATAGCTATGCATATATGTTAATGGTCCTTCGCCAAAAAATGGATTTTGTTTGAAAAGAGTAAATCCTGCATTCCAAATAGAAATACGTTCATCCATGGACGAATCTAATGTTCCCTATACGAACACCAATATCATTTGAAAATAGGAAAAATAGTCCAATAATAAAGACACCAACACTTAACCAAAAGGCACGTGAACTTTTAATCGTTGTAAATAAATAGATGATAGCTCCACAAATGATAGCAGGAAAAGCCGTTCTATTTTGAGTAAAGTTCAAACCAAACAAATTAATAAAGCAAGCGATAATACAAATGAGTTTCCATTTCCAATTTTTTGTAGTTGTGAAAAGATAAAAGCCAATCATAATACAGAAACAACAAATGATTCCATAATAATTTGGATTAAAGAAAGTTACTTCTGCACGATTTTGATGCCATACTTGCATATTCGAGTGCTAAAAATGAATAGTTAAATTTATGAACAATTTCAAAATGTTCTAAAAAGCAAATAGTGAAGCAAAAATACTTCCTAATAAAAATGGTCTGCAAAAACAATATGGAAAAATCAGCATTAATTCGTTTCTGGTAATATACAAAGAAAATTGTAAAACCATAGAAACAAAAATAGAAGCAGCTATTCCAAGTATATTACCACTGACTACTGAGATAATCGTACTATAAGCAATAAACGTTAATAACACTGGATAATTCAGTAGTTGTCTTAAAAATATGTTTCATTTTTCCTGTAAAAACTAATAGGATAAAATAAAACAAGAACAATGATAAAAACAAGTAAAATGGTAAGAAAATGCTGACAATCATTAAATAAAGTGCCAAATCTTGGTTTGGGAATCGCTTGATTTTATCAAGGATATATATTGGTTTCATAATAATTCCTTTCTTAAAATGAGAATGTTCTCATATGAATGGTATGATATCTGACTTATTTTACCATTTTTCATTGAAATGTGGAAGATTTTTAAGCAGATTATAAGGTTTCTCATAAAAACAATATCCTTGTAAGCAATGTACAAGACAAAAATGACAAATGATGATATGATGGCTGTAAATTAAGTCATTAGATATTTTAAATAAAGATGAAAGAAGGAAAGAACATGAGAGAATACGATATTATTGCAATCGGTGGAGGAAGTGGCGGTAGTGCAACGATGAATCGTGCAGCTATGCATGGAGCTAAAGCAGCTGTCATTGAGGGGAATATTATTGGGGGAACTTGTGTAAACGTTGGATGTGTTCCTAAAAAGGTCATGTGGTATGGTGCTCAAGTGTCAGAAACACTTAAAAATTATGCCGCAGATTATGGATATACAATTGGAGCAACTTCATTTGATTTTAAAACTTTAAGAAAAAATCGTGAAGCTTATATTGAACGTTCACGTCAAGCATTTTCAAACAACTTCAATCGAAATGGAGTAGACTATATCGAAGGGTATACTCGTTTTGTGGATAAAAATACAGTAGAAGTTAATGGTGAACATATTCGTGCGAAACATATTGTGATAGCGACTGGTTCATATGCCTTTATTCCAAATGTTCCTGGTAGTGAACTTGGGGGTACTTCTGATGATGTATTTGCTTGGGAAGAATTACCAGAATCAGTATCGATTATTGGTGCAGGATATATTGCTGTTGAATTAGCAGGAGTATTGCATGCATTAGGAGTAAAAACGGATTTATTTGTCCGTAAAGGTGGTCCGTTAAGAGGATTTGATCAAGGTATTGTTGAAGTGTTAGTAGAGGAAATGAAGAAAAATGGTCAACCATTGCATACACATAAAAGTACCTCAAAAAAATTAGAGAAATTAGACAATGGAGATATTCAAATTCATTTTGAAGATGGTACAACTCATACAAGTCAAAAAGTTATTTGGGCAGTAGGCCGTAAAGCAAATGTTCACCAATTAAATTTAGAAGCAGCAGGAGTCGAACTTACAGAACGTGAGTTTATTCAAGTAGATGAGTATCAAAATACAACAACATCTGGCATTTATGCATTAGGAGATGTTTCTGGTGAAAAGAAATTAACACCTGTAGCGATTAAAGCAGGTAGAACATTGGCAGAACGTTTATTTAATGGTAAAACAGATGCGAAAATGGATTATGAATTAATTCCAACAGTTGTATTCTCGCATCCAGCAATTGGTCTCGATTGGTTTAACACAAGAACAAGGGAAGCAAAAATATGGTGTTGAAAAATATTAAAAGTATATCAATCAACTTTTTGCCGGAATGTATTCAGCGATTACAGTTCATCGTCAAATGACAAAATTAAAATTAATTACATTAGGTGAAGAAGAAAAAGTAATTGGTTTTACACGGAATTGGTGGAGGCATTGATGAAATGATTCAAGGATTTGCAGTTGCGATTAAAAATGGGTGCTACTAAAGCAGATTTTGATGCAACAGTAGCTATTCACCCTAACAGCTTCTGAAGAATTTGTTACAATGAGATAATGAGAATTTGAAGGATACGTTTGTTTCGACAAAGGTATCCTTTTTATCGAAAAAGAATATTAGTTGAAGAATGAAGCTACAGAGTGTATGATAAATTGTCATAAGATTTTTAGGAGGAAAAGAAGTGAAAAATACCAATATTTAATTTTTCGATTTAGATAATACAATTTTTGATTTTTTTGGGAGCAGAAGATTATGCTTTATCTCTATATTAGTCAAGAAGATGGATTAGAATGGACTCCAGAAGTTTTAGAAGTTTATCGTACAATGAATAAAGAATTATGGGAACAATATGAGCAAGGAGAGATTTCTCAAACTTATTTAAATGAAGAAAGATTTGTTCGCTGGTTTGCATATTATGGGATTCAAGTAGATGGAAGTGTTTGTGAGAAAAAATTCCGTCACTATTTAGCAGAAGCGAATACAATGATGCCAGATGCATTAGACATTATCTATGAATTAAAGAAAGATTTTGTCATGGTTGCAGCAACAAACGGAATTGAAGAAACTCAATTATTACGTTTGAAAACAGCTGGATTAGAGAATTTCTTTTGAAAAATTATTTATTTCTGAAGTTGTGGATATCGTAAGCCAAGTAAAGAATTTTTTGAAGCTGTAGTAGATCAAACAGAAGGAATGACGATTGAGAATGCCTTAATGATTGGAGATAGTTTTAAGGCGGATATTTATGGGGCAAGTCGTATTGGAATGGATACTTGTTGGTATATGGAAAATCCAGAGAAACCAACTGAGCCTGAGGAATTATTGTCAGTGGAACCAACGTATCAGATTGGGCATTTATCGGAACTGTACAAGATTGTTTTTTAATGGATTTAACTATAGTAGCATGAGGACGCAAGCAGCCACCTGCGGTGTCTCATTGCTAAAAGTTGAGCCTAAGGTCTCAACTTTTCCTGTGATAAAAGCTGCAAGAGCAGATTTTATCACTTTTGCTACTATGAAAATCCTTGGGTTTGGTCATATATGAGGGGACGTTTAGGATGGTAATGGATTTAACTATAGTAGCATGAGGACGCAAGCAGCCACCTGTCGGTGTCTCATTGCTAAAAGTTGAGCCTAGGGTCTCAACTTTTCCTGTGATAAAATCTGTAGTTGCAGTTTTTATCACTGTTGCTACTATGAAAATCCTTGGTTTCGGACATATGAGGGGACGTTTAGGATGTTATTGGATTTATCTATAGTAGTATAAGGACGCAAGCGCCCTACGGTCTCATTGTTACTAATATGAAAATCCTAGTGTTTCTTATCTGGTAGAATCATCAAAATAAAAGGGATAAAATCATGGTCCGTAGAACGTGATTTTATCCCTTTTCTATATTTAATGCGGCCGGCGGGACTTGAACCCGCACAGGTATACACCCACTGCCCCCTCAAGACAGCGCGTCTGCCATTCCGCCACGACCGCTCAATGTATGTAATGGTATCAAAGTTTAGCTCAGAATGCAAGTGTTATAAATCGCTAGCATTATTACCCTTCAGAACTAGAATCCAATATTAAACTACCACGACAACGGCCACAGCGGAATATTTTTGTATCAATTTTTCTCATACGATGAAAAGTCGTTCCACAAGACTTGCAATAATAAACATAACGATAAGGTTCCATTCGTTCTACAAAACGGTGACCTCCAACTTGTTGTAAGAGCATTTTAAAATCTCTATCTTGGTGTCGATATCCTTTTCCTTCTTGATGCAAGTGATAATGACATAATTCATGTTTAATAACTCCGATTAAGACTTCTTTTCCAAGTATAGTTTCAACTTTAGGATTAATCTCAATATTGCCTGTTTTCAAAAATATAACGACCACCACTTGATTTTAGTCGAGTATTATAAGTAATCTGATGGCGAAACACTTTTGTGAAAGTATTGGTTTTGAAATTTCTTGGCATAATTCTTGTAAGTCTAATTCTTCCATTTACATTCATTCCTTATATTTTATGCTTATATTCTAATATAAAAGAGGAGTTTGGTGCAATACATTGACGTTCTTCTATTATAAGAGTAAAATGACACTCGGAACATTATAAAGACCTGGAGGAGAATGTGTGAAAATAGTAATTGTTGGTGGAGGAAAGGTCGGCGAAGTACTTTGTCGTGAACTAACTTCAGAAGCAAAATGATATTGTTTTAATTGATAAAAATCCTGTTATTGTAGAAAGAATGATGAATAAATTTGATATCATGGGATTGTTGGAAACGGTGCAAGTTATGATATCCAACAAGAAGCAGGAGTTACGAATGCAGATATTTTTCTAGCTGTATCTGAAATGGATGAAATTAATATTATTGCAGCCATTTTAGCTAAAAAAATTGGAGCAGAATATACAGTAGCTCGTGTTCGAAATCCAGAGTATTCTCAACAGTTGAATTTTGTTCGAGAGAGTTTAGGAATTTCCTTATTAATTAATCCGGAATTATCAGCAGCACGTGATATTTTTAAGATTTTTAAATATCCTTCTGCTTTAAGTGTAGAAAGTTTTGCCAGCAATCGAGTAAGTTTAATTGAGTTGGAAATTCAAGATCATTCACCATTAATTGGATTAAGCTTGAAAGATTTTAGAAATCGATTCGGGACTATCCTAGTTTGTGCGATTCAACGTGATTCTGAAGTATTTATTCCAAGTGGGGATTCTTTTATTCAAAAAGGTGACCGTATCCATATTACTGGAGCATATGAAGATATTTCTACCTTCTTAAAAATTACGAATTATATTACGAAACAAGTGCGTTCAAGTTTAATGGTTGGTGGAGGGAAAATTGTGTATTATTTATTAGATATGCTTAAAACGACTAAAATCCATCCAAAAGTCATTGAAGTCAATGAAGAACGTGCGAAATTTTTAAGTGAACAATTTCCAAATGCAACGATTATTCATGCAGATGGAACGGATCATGATGTATTAGAAGAAGAGATGTTAACAAACTATGATGCTTTCGTTTCATTAACAGGAATTGATGAAGAAAACTTAATTTTATCAGTATATGCAAAACACCGTGGTGTTCGAAAAGTGATTACTAAAATGAGCCGTACCGGTATTTTAAAAGTATTAAAAAATGTCGACCCACAATCTATTATTACGCCAAAGCAAATTGTTGCCAATGAAATTGTTCAATTTGTGCGTGCTCGTGCGAATACTAAGGGGTCAAATGTTGAAGCTTTGTATCGTGTAGCTGATAATCAAGTAGAAGCATTGCAATTTCGTATTGAAAGAAATAGTCGTGTTTGTGGGATTCCACTCTCTAAATTAAAAACAAAATCGAATTTATTAATTGCCTTTATTGTTCGTGGGGAAAAATTAATATATCCGGATGGAAATGACCAATTAGAACCGCATGATAGAGTAATCGTCGTAACAACTCAGAAAAACTTCGATGATATTATCGATATTTTGGAATAGGAGTTGATGGTTTTGCAAAGAAGAACAGTATGTTATTTGGTAGGAAAAAATTTTACAAGTCGAAGCTTTATTATTACTTCTACCATTAATTGTTAGTTTGATTTATCGAGAAAGTCTTCATCAAATGTTAAAGTTATGCAGGAACGATTGCTTTTATTAGTTGTTATTGGGACAGTTTTGTACACTAGCAAAAACCTAAAAATATGAAAATCATGCCACGAGACGGAATTGTAACGGTAGCGTTAAGTTGGATTTTGTTATCATTTTTGGTGGATTACCATTTGTATTTGCAGGAGAAATTCCAAATTTAGCAGATGCATTTTTTGAAACAGCTAGTGGTTTTACAACAACTGGTTCAAAGTATTTTAAAGTGATTTATCTATTTTTAGGATATTCCTCATTATTTTGGCGTAGCTTTTACCCACTTAGTTGGAGGAATGGGAGTATTAGTATTTGCGTTAGCTATTTTACCAAGCACGGGTTCTGATTCTGTTCAGTTAATGCGTGCGGAAGTTCCTGGGCCTGTTTTTGGGAAATTAGTCTCTAAACTAGCAAAAACTGCGCGTATTTTATATGCGATATATTTAGTGATGACAGCGATATTGGTCATTATTTTAATGCTTGTTAAAAGTTCCGTTATTTGATGCCTTATTATTATCATTTGGGACTGCTGGAACAGGTGGATTCTCTATTAACAATGCAGGATTTGCAATTTATCCTCATCCTGAAATGGTAGAATGGATTATCGGTGTTGGAATGATGCTCTTTGGAGTGAACTTTAACTTATATTATTTCCTATTATTAGGGTCGATTCGAGAAGTGTTAACGGATGAGGAAGGTCGTTCATATCTTGGGATTATCGCGTTTGCATCAGTGGCTATTTTTGCTTCATTAAGCATCGTACAATCTCAGTTAGATGTTCCGTTTAGAAGTGTATTTTTCACGGTATCATCGATTATTACAACAACAGGATATTCAACAGCCGATTTTGGTCTGTGGGGAGTATTTCCACAAGTAGTCTTATTATTATTAATGTTTATAGGAGGATGTGCGGGTTCTACAGCCGGAGGAATTAAAGTTTCTCGTGTAGTGATTTATGTTAAAAATGCCATTGCTGAAATTAAGAAAATGGGACAACCTCGTCGAGTGATTATGCCGAAGTTTAATGGCAAAGTAGTCGATGATAAAATGTCGAGTGGAATTGCGAACTATTTATTAGTCTATGTAGCTGTATTTTTAGTGTTGTTAATTTCTGCTTCATTTGAAGCACCTGACTTTTTAACAGCATTTTCAAGTGTTGCAGCGACGTTTAATAATATTGGACCTGGATTAGGAGAAGTAGGGCCAACAAGTAATTTCTCTATGTATTCTGATTTTAATACGATTTTGCTATCTCTTGGAATGATTGCTGGACGTTTAGAGATTTATCCAATGATTTTATTATTCTCTACCACTTCACTAGGAGCATTCTTCATTTTCTGAAAAATAGGAGGAATTGTTTTGGATAAATTAGTAAAAGGTAGAATTTATACATTAATCGGTAGCAATCTCATGGGGATTATCTGGAGCCTGTGGTCAATATTTGATGAATGATTCAGCAGTTTCTCCAATCTATTTAACAGCACTTCGAATGATGATTGCAGGATTAGTTTTAACTCTTTTTGCATTTTTGAAGCAACCAAAGCAATTTCGTGAAGTAGTGAAGTCTCCAAAAATAATGGGAAGAATATTATTTTTTGAATTTTTGGATTGATGTTATGTCAATTAACGTATTTATTTGCGATTCATTCTGTCTAATGCTGGAACAGCGACTGTACTGCAATATACTTGTCCGATTTTAATTGTCATTTATGTGAGTTTAAAAGAGAAGACAGTACCAACAGTAATGGAATTTGTTGCGATAGTTTTTGCTTTAGTAGGTACGTTTGTGATTGCGACTCATGCTAATCCATTTAACTTGTCCCTAAGTCCTTCGGGCTTGTTTTGGGGAATTATTTCCGCATTTGCCTATGCATTATATACCTTATTACCTGGAAAATTAATTCAGCAATGGGGAAGTTTAATTGTAACTGGATTAGGATTATTGTCCGGTGGAATTTTATTTTATATCGGTAGTGCTAGTTGGCAATATACGATTCAATGGAACCATTATACACTCATTGCTTTTATCGGAATTATTGGCATTGGAACGATTTTCGCATATACATTGTTTTTAGAAGGAGTTTCACTCATTGGACCTGTTCAAGGAAGTTTGTTAGCTTCAGCTGAGCCGATTTCTTCCGTATTCTTTTCAATTATATTATTAGGAGAAGTATTCCAAGGAATTGATATTGTGGGCATCGTACTTATATTAATAGCGGTTTATCTCATTACAATGAAAGAACAATTGCAAGAAAAACATATGAAAATAAAACATTAGTCTCATACCTCTGCGAAGAACATTCTGCAGAGGTATTTTTTAGTAAATTCTTAATAAAAAAATCTCCATATTTTTCATAGAGTAAGATAATAGAATCAAAGGAGGTTAATGACATGAAAAATCGCCCTATAGTGGTTGCTACAATGCTATTAGGACTTGTTTCTCAGCAAGTATATGCCATAGATACAACAGCGATTAATGAGAAATGGGGAAAACCAACTGTTGTTTATGGAGGCGGCTTAAATGAGCCACAAATGAAAGAAACATCTAAATGATTAGGAATTAAGGATGAAAATACAGTCACAACAGCTAAAGCTACAGGAGAAGATTTAGTGAAATACTTGGGAGCTGGTGAAGCGAATACTTCTGTTATGATTTCATCTGTCATGGTTCAAAAGAGAAACAAAGGAGAAGGAGTAAAGGTTCATATTGCTACTCCGAAAAATATTACACTTGTTACTTCTGAACAATATGCCAATGCAGCGATTACAGCAGGGGTAGCAGATGCAGAAATTGAAGTTGCAGCTGTGTCGAAAGTAACGGGTGAATCAGCTTTAACAGGTGTGTATAAAGCTTTTGAAGCAAATGGAGTAATATTAGATGAAAAACGTACAGCAGTTGCTCAAAAAGAGCTAGAATTAACGAATCAAATTGCTCAAGAACAGTCAAAAGAAAAAGGCTTTGATGCTGCAAAATTAGATCAAGCTATGATTGATATTAAGAAAGCTCTAGCAGAAATCAAAGAAAAACAAGGTCAAGTAGCCACAAAAGAAGATGTTGAAAGAATTGTGAATGAGGCATTAAAAAAATATGGATTAGATACAGTTATTAGTCCAACTCAAGTGAATAATATTATTCAGTTTGCCTTAAGTTACCAACAAACTAGTGCGATTGATTCCAAAACAAGTATTAGAACAATTAAATTCGTTGTCCAATACTGTAAAAAGGAAAAATTGGTCAATTAGTCGATCAAGCCAATCGTGAAGGATGGTTGGATAAAATCGTGACATTCTTTAAAGAAATATTCAATGCTATTTTTTAGTTCAGTAATAAGTACAGTCCGTAGAGTAAATCTGCGGACTTTTTACTGTCTAAAATAAAAATAAATAAGAAACTTAGAACAATAATTAATTGAATAGATAAACCAATTAAAGCAACATATGGAGTATCTAAACGAGTATCATTTTGTTCTTGAGCAATGGAAATGACAAATGTTACGATAAATGTAAACAAATGCAATGTAAAGAAGAATAAAAATGACAACCAATAAAGCGATTGGAGATACAAATGTCATAAATGCTGTAATTATTAATAAAATAATCGCTAATGCATTCATGGATTCATATTGTGTTAGCCAATAATGAAAAACATGTTGGCGTTTTAAGAAAATATGCTTCACTCCAAAAAGCAATAGCTGGAAAGCCAAAAATAAAAATACAGTGTAAAAATAATAGTAATTTAATAAATAATAAAATATAATTTAGCGTAACAGTTAAGCTAGGTAAAAATAGAAATATCTGCCAATAATTGATATTGTGATAAAATAGCACGAATCCCTATGAGTTGTGATATACGCTGATAATAAAGTCGAAACGATAATCATAACATATCCAAACAAACGACTATTTTGACGCTTCCTTGAAAAATTATTTGTTGGATGAATGAGTTTTTCCAACAAAAAAACTAAAGAATCGAATGATTTTTCCAAAAATTAGCATAAATTGCCTGGTTATTTTTAATACGATATTCTTGCTCGCTACGATTTTTCGGTAGCAGTTTGTTGAGTAGTTGTATTTTCATCATCAAATAATGATGTTTTGAATCGAGTTTGAATCTTTATCTACTGATTCTTCTTGAATAGTGCCACAGAAAGGACATATGAGTTCCTTTTCTTCAATTAACTCGTGGCAGAAAGGGCATTGTTTCACGTAAATTCTCCTTTTTAATTTTATAATTGATTTTTCTCTGTTGTATTGTATCATAGAATGCAATTGGACAGAAAAGGACTAGAAATCTCTAATCCTTTTTATAGTGGCATATACTAATATATGTGTCATGGTGTTCACATCACACATGAACAAACAGCTACATCCGGTAGTGTGCAAGCACATCTGTTCCACTTGACTTAGCAGACTTCTTTGTCTGCTTGTCGCCTCATCGCATAGATAGTATTATAGCAGACAAGAGAGTAGCTGTCACGTAAAAACACTAAACATCCAAAATTTTTCAATATAAAAAGCACCCCAAAAGGTGCTAAGTTGATTACATTTCAGTAAATGCTAGTGGAACTAAGTCACGTAAAATGGTTTCTTTTTAATTCCCCTTTATTATTAGAAAGGTAAATTGGAGTATCAGCAGGGCATAGTTCTACTAATACTTGACGGCATAAACAGCATGGAGGTAGGAAGTAGTCCGTTCTACCAGCTACTACTAACATTTCCACATCTTCTTTTTGATAGCCTTTTGTTACCCCGGTAAATAAAGCTGTACGCTCTGCACAGTTTGTTGCTCCAAAAGAAACATTTTCTACGTTCACTCCAGTAATCACTGTTCCATCTTTATACAAAATAGCACAGCCTACTGGAAAATTAGAGTAGGGACAATATGAATGTTCCAATGCGTTTTTTGCATATACATATAATTCTTCAGGTTTCATAAAAGGACTCCTTAATTGGGATTATTTTTGACGAATAATTTCGATTTTGTATCCATCAGGATCTTTTACAAAATAATAATTTGCAGGATTTCCAGGAAGTCCTTTTAATTCTGTAACATCATAGCCTTTTGCTACGTGTTCAGCATGCCAAGCTTCTAAATCATCACTACTAATCGCAATATGACCGTAACCATCTCCGATTTCGTATCCTGGATGACCATAGTTATATGTTAATTCTAATTCGTAATCGTCTCCTTCAAATGCTAAATAAACGATTGTAAATTTATGTTCTGGAAAATCTTTGCGATGAGTTTCTTTAAATCCAAATGCTTCTTGGTAGAAAGCTAAACTCTCTTCTAAGTTTTTAACACGAACACAAGTGTGTAACATTTTTGACATAGTATTTTCTCCTTTTAGTGTTTTTGTCTTATTAGCATAACGGATTATAGATTTTAATGCAAGAAATATACAACTTAGGACGAAAGGAAGTGTTGCTCAAAATGTAAACACTTGTTTACAAAATAAATACACTTTTTGATGAAAAATCGAGTGAAAATAATTGCAGTTCAAAAAGAATTTGCTATCCTGTTACCATTATCAAAAAAAAGTCGAGTGAATCTAAAGAGGTGTCAAAGTGAAAGTAATTAAATTTGGTGGAAGTTCATTAGCCAATAGTCAACAAATCAAAAAAGTACTTCAAATTGTTCAAGCAGATAGTGATAGAAGAATTGTCGTTGTATCTGCTCCAGGGAAACGTCATTCAGACGATGAAAAAGTAACGGACTTGTTAATTCAATTAGCAACTTCTCATATTGAAGGACAGTATAATGAAGCAGTTTTAGAAGTGATTTTTAGAACGTTATCAAGAAATTTATGATGAATTACAATTAAACTCAGATGTAATGGATAACATTCGTCAACATTTTGCAAAATTAAAAGGGAGTGAATTAGAACCTGATTATTTAATGGATGCTTATAAAGCAAGCGGAGAAGATAATAATGCAAAATTAATTGCAGACTATTTTACAAAAGAAGGTTTATCAGCAAAATATATTAGCCCTAAAGAAGCGAATTTATTCGTCAGTGATACTCCAGGAAATGCTCAAGTATTAGAAGAAGCGTATAAGGAATTAGAATACTTACAATTAGAAAAAGATATTATTGTATTCCCAGGATTCTTTGAGTAACAAAAGATGGAAAAGTGGTGACATTCTCTCGCGGTGGATCAGATATTACAGGATCTATTTTAGCGAATGCAGTTTCAGCTGAAGAGTATGAAAACTTTACAGATGTGGATGCAATCTTTGTAGCAAGCCCAAAACTAGTTCATAAACCTCTTGGAATTGATGTATTATCTTACACAGAAATGCGTGAGTTATCTTATGCTGGATTTTCAGTGTTCCATACTGAAGCCTTATTACCAGCGATTAAAAAAGGTATTCCAGTTCATGTATGTAATACGAATAATCCTTCTGCAAAAGGAACTTATATTATGAAAGGGAAAGTAAATTCTCCTTCAATTATTTCTGGGATTGCTAGTTCGTCCGGTTTCGTAAGTATTTATATTCAAAAATATTTAATGAATCACGAAATTGGATTTTTAAGAAAAACATTACAACTATTCGAAGATGAAGGGGTCAGTGTAGAACATATTCCAACAGGGATTGATGATGCAACAATTATTATTCGTGGAGAAGATGCCACTGATGAAACATTAGATCGTATTGTACAACGTTTGAAAGTAGAACTAAATGCGGATGAAGCATACTATGAACGTGGATTATGCTTAATCATGTTAGTAGGGGAAGGAATGGTTAGCATGGTCGGTACAACTGCTCGTGTTGCTAGCACATTAGCCCGTGAACAGATCAATATTGAATTATACAATCAAGGGGTATCCGAAGTTTCTATGATGTTTGGTATTAGAGAAGAGTACGAAAAACGTGCGATTCAAGCATTATATGACGAATTCTTTGGTGAAGAAGTAGAATACGAAGTAGTAGATAACTAGTAATTAAATAAAAATAAATACAAGGTAACTTTCTAATGTAGCGAAGGACGGTGCAGACCTGCGGTGTCACGTTACATTGGAAAGTTTTTATATGATGATTGACTTCTAACTGAATTTACACTATTTTATAGACAAAAGAAAATAGAAAATGACGATTTTAAATGGGAAGAATGGTGAGAGCAAATGAATTTTATTAAACAACTACAAAGTGACTTTTTATCGTTCAAAAGGAAAAGAATGAAACATTTCTTGAATGGTTCTTAATTCGTAAAATTAGATACAAAAAGGTAAAAATACTATTTGCTCTATTTCTATGGTCGATATGGATCCATTTATGGACGGATATCGTGTTAATCGTAAGAATTTTTCCAATGTGTTGTTTTTAGTGGAAGGGATTTTATTGTTAAAAAAAGCATTTTTGAGTAAAATTTATCGAAAGACTGAAGAAAAATGACTCATAATAGTAGCAATGAGCCTCGCTTTAGCGAGGCTGCTTTGCGTCCTAGCTACTATTTTAAAAAGTCATTTTTATTTTGTGCATATTATTTTTATAATTTCTTAAGTAAACGTAATCCGTTTAAGATTACTAAGATGGTGCTTCCTTCGTGTCCGATAACGCCCTAAAGGTAAGTTAATGAATTGGAAAACATTTGCTAAAAATTAAAATCGTAATGACTGATAATGAGAACACAATATTTTTGTAAAATAATGCGTTTCATTTTTAGATAATTCGTGACCATATTTAATTAATGATAAATTATTTTTAATAAGACAATATCACTTGCTTTCAATTGCTAAAAGCAGTTCCTTCACCAATCGCAATCCCAACGGTTGCATTTGCAAGAGCAGGAGCGTCATTAATACCATCCCCAACCATTGCTACAGAAACACCTTTATCAGATAAGTTCTTAACATAAGTTGCTTTATCTTCAGGTAAACAGTTTGCTTGATAATCAGAGATTTCTAAGTGTTTTGCTACAGCTTCGGCAGTTGATTCTGAATCACCAGTCATCATAATGGTTTTGAATATTTTTCTTTGTTAAAGTAATTTAGTACAGATTGGCTACTTTCTTTAATTTCATCTGTAATGGCATAGAAACCAATTAATTGTCCATTTTTCTCGATTGCTAAAACAATTTCACCTTGTTCTAAGTGGTTTTCAATCTCAGAAGCTAACACTGTGTGTTGTTTCCATTCTGCATCAATCCAAGCTAATTTACCAATTTTCCAAGTTACACCTTGAGCTGTTGCTACTAATCCATTTCCAATGACTTCTTCAAAGCTGTCAAATGAAATTGCATCAGAATTTTTATAAGCATGAGTATAAGCTGTAATAGATTTTCCTAATGGGTGAGTAGAACGAATTTCCATTTCATACATCATAGCATGAACTTCTTCTTCGTTTTCAGTTAAAATCACCGCATTTTGAACGGTAGGAGTTCCTTTTGTTAATGTACCAGTTTTATCTAAAACGATTGATTCAATCGAAGATAATTGTTCTAAAGCTTCTCCACCTTTTAATAAGATTCCTTGTTTGGCTGCATTTGATAAACTTGCTAAAATCGCAGGGCTAGCGGAAGCAACTAAGGCACATGGAGACATTACTGTTAATAAAAATCATTCCTCTATAGAAAGATTCTTGCCAAGTCCATTTGGAATCCAAAGTAGAATAGAGCAATGGCTAATGGTACGAATACTAATACAAATTTTACATATTGATCTTCGATTTTGTTTAAGAAGCTAGTTGTTTTTGTTTCTTGTTCTTGAGCTTCTTCTACTAAACGAATAATAGAAGCCATAATTGTTTCATCTGCATTTTTGTGAACAGTAGCTGTACAAGATTGATGTAAATTAATCACTTCCTGCAAAAATTTCTTCGCCAACTTTTGTTAGCTGGAAGTGGCTCACCATCGATCATACTTTCATCGAATAAACTTTCACCTTCTGTTAGGATAGCGTCCATTGGAACAGCTTCTCCTTTTTTTAATGAAAAATCACATCATTGATTGCTAAGTCTTCAACATCTACTGTTTCGTAGTGACCATCACGAATACGTGTAGCTGTTTTTGGTTGTAAGTTTAATAATTGTGTCATTGATTTTTCGCTTTTTGCCATAGCGTATTCTTCAAGAGCGCCACTTAATGAGAAAATAAAAATTAATAAAGCTCCTTCTAACCAGTAACCAATAATAGAAGCACCGATTGCTGCTAATACCATTAATAAGTCAACATTCAAATGTTGTTCTTGGATTGTTTCTTGGATTCCTTCAATGGCTGATTGATGTCCTCCAATTAAAAATGCTAGTAAGTAGCAAATTACGGAAGTTAGATTATATCCATGGAAAGTAGAGAATAATCCTAAAAATAATAAGTGTACCGCAGGCAATTGTATAGCGGATTTGTTTTTGTTCTAAAATGTTCATCATTTTTCACCTCATGTTTTTATTTGTGAATAAATCATAACATAATTTTTTCTAGATTAGAATAGTTCTAAACTAGTTGATAGTGAAAATCATTCTCAATTAGCTAATTGAGAATATGAAAAGATAAGAAACTCTTTATTTTTAAGGATTTTGCTTTATAAATTTAAAATTTCATAGTAGAATAGATTCATATCTTAAAGTAAAGGTGGAGAACAATGAGTGATAAAAACCATTAACTCGTTCAGAAGTTCCTGTTGAATTAACATGGGACTTAACATTAATCTATCCAGATAATTCTGGTTTTCGAAGCAGATTTAGCTTTTGTATCAGAAAAATTCCAGTGATTGCTGAGAGTAAAGAAACAGCTTTACAATCCGGAGAAAATTTATATAACTACTTATTATTAAATAATCAAGTAGATGAAAAAAATTGAAACAACTTATGTGTATTCACATTTAAAAGCTGACCAAGATACAACAAATGATGAAAATCAAGTGTTAAATCAACGTGCTTTCTCAGTATATGTTGAATTATCAGGTGCTTCATCATGGTTTGAACCAGCTATCTTAGAAAAATCAGATGAAGAATTTGAAAAATTTCTTTAAAGAAGAACCACGCTTAGAAGAATTCCGTGTTGCATTAGAAGCAGCTCGTATTCGTAAAGGTCACGTATTATCCGATCGTGAAGAAGCTTTTATTATCAAAAAGCAAATGAAGTTTTCTCAGGACCAGGAAAAACATTTAACTTCTTAAATAATGCAGACATTAAATTTGGAACAGTTAAGAATGAAAAAGGGGAAGAAGTGGAATTAACTCATGGAAACTATACAACATTCTTAGAATCAACAAATGCTGAAGTTCGTAAAAATGCGTTTGAAACAAAATATAAACCATATATTGACTTAAAAAATACATTTGCTAGTATATTAGGTTCTGAAGTGAAAGCTCATAACTTTGAAGCTTTGGCTCATAACTATGAATCAAGTCGTCAAGCTGCATTAGCTTCTAATCAAGTTCCTGAAGAAGTGTTTGATGCATTAGTGAAAGTAGTCAATGAAAAATTACCATTATTACATCGTTATATTACTTTACAACAAAAAGCTTTAGGTTTAGATGAATTACATATGTATGATATGCATGTTCCAATTACTGGTGAAGCTCCAATTACTTACAATTATGAAGAAGCTTCTAAAGCTACTTTTGAAGCATTAAAACCATTAGGGAAGAATATCAAGATATTCTTAAACAAGCCTATGATCAACGTTGGATTGACGTTGCTGAAAAATGTTGGTAAGCGTAGTGGTGGTTATTCATCAGGTGGTTATGCAACTGCTCCTTATATTTTATTAAACTGGCACGATGATTTAAGTAACTTCTTTACATTAGTGCATGAATTAGGACATAGTGCTCATAGTTACTTCACTCGTCATAATCAACCATTTCAATATGGGGATTATTCAATTTTTCTTAGCGGAAATTGCTTCTACAACGAATGAAAACTTATTAACAGATTACTTATTGAAGAAACATACGGATAAAGAGAGTCAAATTTATATTTTTAAATAATTATTTAAACTCGTTTTAAATCGACTATTTTCCGTCAAACTCAATTTGCTGAATTTGAGCATCAAATTCATGTGGCAGCATCAAAATGGTGAGCCATTAACTCAAGCGGCTATTTCTGAAATTTATGCAACTATTAATCAAAAAAATATTATGCGAATGTCATTCAAGATGAGCAAATTGCTTTATGAATGGGCTCGTATTCCTCATTTCTATATGAATTACTATGTATATCAATATGCAACTGGTATGGCAGCTGCAACTGCTTTAGCAGATAAGATTTTACATGGTACTCCTGAGGATTTAGAGGCATACTTAAACTATTTACGTGCTGGGCGTAGCGACAAACCAATTGAGGTTATGAAAAAAGCAGGGGTAGATATGACGCAAACTCAATATCTATATGATGCAATGAATGTATTCGAACAACGACTAGAACAATTAGAAGCGTTGATGAGCGAAGAGTAACAGAAATACGAATTGACTTTCCTGATATAGCAGTATTAGGACGCTAGCAGACAGCTTTGCTGTCTCATAGCTAAAATTTGAGCCTAAGGTCTCAAATTTCCCTGCAATAGAATCTGTGTAACAGATTCTATCGCTCATACTGCTATGGAAAGTCTTTTGTATTTTTACTGGATATTATGAGAGAACGTGTTTAAATAGAGTTTTCTGTATAGTAGCACTAGGACGCCAGAAGCCCTTCGGTCTCTTGCTCGTACTACTATATTCAAAAACTTCATTTCTACGATAATAACGAGAAATATTAGAGAACATAAAAAAAGGCGTGTAATCAGGTGTTTAAACTTGATTGTACGCCTATATTTGTTTACGGAATTATTTTGTTAAGTCAATAGCTTTTTGAGTGTTGGCAAAGTGTAATTTGGCAACTTTACTTAATACTTCCATACCATCGTATTCTAAAAATTTTGCTAGCTAATCGATCGACATCTGTGTGAGCACCAGATAGTAGTTTATAGCCATATTTTTGACAAAGTTTGAATTCCTGTTAGAAAGGCGTCTCTAGCAATCATAGAAGCTGCAGCAACTGCGATATGGTGACTTTCTCCTTTCGTTTTAAAATACGTAATCGATTTAAGGGGTGTAGTTTGATCTTTTAAATAACAATAATAATTTTTTTGCGAACAAAACTCATCGATTAATATAGCTTGAACCGTTTCAGGATTTAATTGTTGGTACAGTAATTTAATGGCTTGATTATGAAGAAGAGCTTTCATTTCGTTTAAATTTTTGGTTTGTTGGACTTCGTTATATTTTTTTCTGGCCATAGAGTAAGTAGTTTATAAGGAATTAACTCCTTAATTTTTGGAACGATTGTTTGAATTTGTGTATCTGTTAAATTTTTAGAATCTTTTACTCCGAGTTTTTGAAGTTCGTTGATTTTATCTTTTGGTACAAAAGCACAAGCAACAGTTAATGGACCAAAATAACTTCCTGTTCCAACTTCATCACTTCCAATGACACTCCAGGTCGAAAAGCCCTCGGGTAATCCTTTTGTGGTATTGTTTGATGAGAGTGTACTTGTAGCAGCTGTTAAATGATGTTTTTGAATAAAAGCATCCACAGCATTTCCTTGTAAAAACAACTTTGCCAGAATGATATGCTGTCACACTAAGTGAGGGAAGCTTTAGTTGATAATGTGCATGAGGAGTTTGATGAATAGAATCTTTGTAAATTTCTCCTAATTGTTGAATCATTTGAGCATCTAATAATAAGACTGATGTTGTCATAATGAACCTCCGATGAATAAAAAGAGACTGAATTTCAGTCTCTTTTATAAATTAATGTACCATTTGGATGATACAACGTGATTGATGACGATGAGTTTTTGTACCGTTATCCATTTCGTGATGTAGATTTTCGCAAATCTGTTCAATCATATCTGCGGTAATATTATGATGTAAAATCACACCAAATTGTTGATTTAAATTATCAAAAATGACAAGAGAAGGGTTTGATTCCACCATCATTTCTTGTGCAATTTGTTTGATCTTTTTCATATTCTTGATGAACCAGTTTACTAGCTTTATCTTCGTAAAAACATTTTTCGTCAAGTCCAATATTTTGAATGATTTCCTGCAATAATTCAGGAGTGTATTCTTTATGAAGAAGATGTAGTTGTGTTTGCAATTCCATTAAAAAGGATCTCGCTCTAATTTTTCCTTGCAGAAGGGCAGCCTTTGTAGGATAGCGAAGCATCGTAGATTTTTGTATAGATTTCGTTTCGTAAGTCAATATTCTTATCATTTAAATGATTATTCTTCATATATTGTGTTACAGATTTAAAAATTATGAAATGCTACAAAATGAACATGAACTTTATAAGGAGTTCGTTCAATAAAATTCATCACTTCTTGTTCGCATTGGTAGCATTGTTTGCCGATTGGATTAATAAATAAGTAACAGTCAAAAATTCTTTCCGTTGTTAATGGAGTGGGATGAATATGACTCAGCTCACTATTCTTCACTTCTAACTAAATCTCCTTTCCATAGTTGATATCTTTATTGTATCAGAAATTTAAAAATTCTGAATAATATGCCTTGAATTAACTAATTTTTGTATGCTTGAAGGGCACGTCTGATTTTACTCATTGTTTTCTGTGGTGAAATATTATGAATATGTAATATTTCTAAAAAGATTTTTGCCTTCTACTAAGTCGTCGACTTCCATTTTCGATTTCATAATCAGTTTGATTTGCATAATGATTTTTCATCTAAAAACAAGGAATATTCCAGGTTGCAATAGTCCTTCTAATCGATGCGTTGTTAATGTAGCCGTTGCTGTAACTTGTGATAGTGAAATATTTTTTCTTCTAAGACAGTTTGAATACTTGTTGGTAATGGAAAAGTTTTTCTTCGACCCATTCTTGTAATTGTATTGTTGGAAATTTCTCTGTTATTTCGACTATTTCGTATTCTGATTGAGGGATTTTTAGAGTGACTTCTCGGTTTCATTTCCTTCAATGATACGAATGCGTAACGCACAGCGATTGTTTTCTAATTGTTGGTTATCATCATAATATTGATTCGTTTGAGTAATATTTTTGGTAAAAAAATAGAATGATAGGCTTCTTTTTAAAGTTTCATATTGTTCTTTTGTTAAAAATATTTTTATATTCTTTTTCTAAATGAGCCATGTTTCCACCTCTTTCTTCCAAAGCTTTTTACTTTATCTTAAATTGATTGGAATTACAACTAATATCCATTGAGGAATTTTAAAGTTTATTAAAATTCTTTTAGCGTTAGTAAAAAATGTGCTATGATAGAAACGAAGAGAATAAAGTAGGTGAGTAAATGGAAGAAAAATATTTACCCGTTGTGGAAGATTGGGATGCTTTTTTAGCTCCTTATAGTCAAGCAATCGAAGAGTTGAAGATTAAATTAAAAAGGCATTCGACTTCAATATCGTCAAAAGGGAAAACATGCACCGATTGAATTTATTACAGGACGTGTGAAAACTCCTGAAAGTATTCGCGAGAAAATGCAGGTTCGTAAAATTTTAACAGAAGATTTTTTAGAAGGCGTACAAGATATTGCAGGTTTGCGTATTATGTGCCAATTCGTAGATGATATTTTTGAAGTAGTGCGATTACTTCGTCAACGAAATGACTTTACAATTATTATTGAACGAGATTATATTCACCAAAAGAAAGCCAGTGGCTACCGTTCGTACCATGTGGTATTAGAATATCCTGTTCAAAGAATTGAAGGGGAAGAGAAAATTTTTAGTTGAAATTCAAATTCGTACATTGGCGATGAATTTCTGGGCAACGATTGAACATTCTTTAAATTATAAATATAAAGGAGAATTTCCAGAAATTATTCACGAACGATTAGAAAGAGCGGCTGAAGCAGCTTTCCTATTAGATGAAGAAATGTCGCAAATTCGTGAAGAAATTCAAGAAGCTCAATATATTTTCTCAACGAATAAGGAAAATCAACGCAAGAGAAAATCTTAAGGGTGAAAGTTCGAAAAAGAGAAGGTGGGGGAATCGATGAAGGTAGGGTTGTTTTATAATCAGTCCGTAAAAAACCAAAAGGTAGCAGATGAATTTTTGGATTTATGTTGCCATAAGGAATTTGAACGAGATGATGAAAATCCAGATGTAGTGATTACTATTGGAGGAGATGGGACGTTACTTGGTGCTGTCCACCATTACAAATCACAACTAGATCATATTCGTTTTGCGGCTATTCATACAGGGCATTTAGGTTTTTATACAGATTGGAGGGACTTCCAAGCGGGAGAACTCATCGAAAGTTTGAAGCATGATCAAGGGGAAAGTGTAAGTTATCCTTTATTGGATGTTACTTTAGAAAAAGCTGATGGTACTATTGATTACCATATTGCTTTGAATGAAGCAACTTTAAGAAAAGTAAATGGCACACTTGTTTGCGAAGTATTAATTAATGGAGAATTATTTGAGAATTTTAGAGGAGACGGTGTTTGTGTTGCAACTCCAACGGGTTCAACTGGAGTGAATAAGTCATTAGGGGGAGCCATTGTTCATCCAAGAGCAGAAGTGATGCAAATGACAGAAATGGCTTCGATTAATAATCGTGTTTACCGTACATTAAGTTCTCCAATGATTTTTTCTCCCGAAGAAGTACTTACCCTATTACCTCATAGTGAAAATGGGATGGTGTTGTCAATGGATCATTTAACATATGATGCTAATGATATTGTTAAAAGCACATTTACATATTAGTAAAAAAACGTGTTTCTTTTGTACGCTATCGTCATACTCATTTTTGGGATAGAGTGGAAAATTCCTTTATTGGAGCAAGAGAAATAGATTTAGAAGAAAGATAATGAGGGAAATCATTGAATTTAACATGGACTTATCCGTATTCATCACCGATGATGATGCGTAGTTTTTTACAAGAAAAAGGAATTACAAAAACATTTTTAGCTCATGTCAAACGAAATGGGAAATTACTCGTCAATGGTCAAGAAGAAATTGTTTTAAAGACTCTAGTGCCTGGTGATGTACTCACAATGGTGATTCCACCTGAAGGAGAGCATGAAACGGTTGTGCCAAGTCATATTCCATTGGAGATTTTATTTGAAGATGATTTCTTATTAATTGTGAACAAGCCACAAGGTACAGCTTCGATACCATCACAATTACATCCTGATCAATCAATGGCGAATCGTGTAAAAGGTTATTTACAAACGACAAGAACCCAAGATTGTGTCACTCATGTTGTGACGAGATTAGACCGTGATACAACGGGAGTAATGATGTTTGCCAAACATCGTGTAGTTCATGCGTGGATGGATCAAGCCCTTCGAAATAAAACGATTCAGAAGACGTATCATGCGATTGTGACAAAACAGGATGTTTTAAAGGAGCATGATTTGATTGATGCACCGATTGGAAGAACAGATGATTCGATTATTAATCGTTGTGTGAGACCAGATGGGAAGCCGTCTTTAACGGAGTATTGGTTAGAGGAGACGTATCAGCATAGTCAATTGGTGAAGATTCATTTACATACGGGCCGTACGCATCAGATTCGTGTGCATTTTAGTTGGCTGGGTTGTCCGTTGTTAGGGGACGATTTATATGGTGGCGAGAAGATTGAGCCACTGGTGAGGCAGGCGCTTCATTGTAGTCAGTTGGATTTTGTTCATCCGATGACGGGAAAGAAGATGTCTGTTAAGGCTCCGATGCCGAAGGACATGGCAGAGTGGATTGACATCGATAGATAAAGATAGAATGATATAAATAGGAACTTTCCTATAGTACTAGGACGCCAGTAGCCAGCTTTGCTGTCTCTTGGCTAAAATTTGAGCCTAAGGTCTCAAATTTCCCTGTAATAAAAGCCTGAGAGGATTTTATTACTCGTACTATGGGAAAGTTTATTTGTATCTTCAGGGAGAAGGGAGGAAGGGACGTACAAGAATGTGCTCAAGGAAGTCAGTAGCCAGCTATAAGTTTTCTTGCTTTCGTACTATGGGAAAGTTTTCTAACAACAATAACACCCGAAAAAGCATCGAGCTTTCTCGGGTGTTTCTTTTAGTTATTATAATATTGTTGGATTCCTTGAGCGATTCCGTCTACTAATTTTTGTTGGTATTCTTTTGTACGAATTTTTTGTGATTCTTTTGAATCGTCCATATAGCCTAATTCTAATAAAACAGCAGGCTTGTTTGTTTCACGTAATACGGCAAAACTCTTCGCTAATAATCCAGCATCTTTTGCTTGAGTCGTTGCTAAAACTGATTGATGAATATAAGAACCAAGTTTATAACTATATTTCAAGCGAGTCGGATTATCATGCCATTTTTTATTAATGACAGAAGGAATATTACCCGTTGGTTGATACATATAGGTTTGAATTCCATCTTCACCACTATCAAGTCCATGACCTGTTGCATTAAAATGAATACTAATAAACATATCTGCATGTGTTTCATTCGACATTTTAGAACGTTCAGTCACGAAATCAACAAAAACGTCTGTTGAACGGCTCATAATGACTTTGTAACCCAGTGATTCTAGTTTTGTTTTCAATTGCTGAGAAACTTGAAGGTTTAAGTTTTTCTCTTTTAATCCTAAATATTGTGCACTAGCGATCTTTACCACCATGCCCTGGATCTAGGAAAATGACTTTTTGATAGTTGTTTGTGGCAAATGGTAATTCGCTTGAAGATGTTTCTTCTTTTATTTCTCGAATCCATGCACCATTTTCATTAAAGTTATGAAGAGCTCCATTAATTAAATGGTAACCTGTGACATAAGTACCTTTTCCATTAAGATAGAACCATGCTTGATAAGAAGAATCATAAATCCATTCGTTTATCGCCATGTAACCACTTGATTTTAAATAATAATCTCCTTGCCAGGTGTTTTTGGCATAGCGACCATTGGAAGTTAGATAGAACCAAGATTGATAATAAGAATCATAAAACCATTCGCTCTCAGCCATTGCACCAGAAGGTTTTAAATAGTAAGCATCTTTCCATTGGTTCGTTAATAGAATTCCTTGATTGTTGAAGTAATACCAACGTTGGTTTATTTGTATCCATTCATTGTGAGATATTGTCCCAGAAGGTTTGGCATAATACCACTGACCATTTTTATGGATCCATTCTTGACTGGACATTTTACCATCTTTGTGGAAATAGTAAGAATTCCAGAATGTATCTTTTACCATTTTTCCTTTTTCGTTATAGTAATACCAGTGATTGTCTATTTGTTTCCATTGATTTTTGATTGCAGAAGTAGGAACTTCTGTTTTGGTAGTTACATCTTGCTTTTGAGTAGTATTTTCTTGAGCAAAAATTGTATTGGAAGCACATAGACAAGTTCCGATAAGTAAAGTAGATAAGAAAATTTTCTTTTTCATCATGCATCTCCTAATCGTTTATTTGTTACCAGTGTAGCAAAATCATAAAATCTATTTTTATTGAATCATCCACAATTTAGAATATTAAAATTTATCTAAAAGTTTTTAAAAATAATAGTAATAGCTATAGAAGAATTGGAAAGGAATAAAACCTAAAATGTAAAAATTAAATAACGATATGCAGATGATAGAAGTAAAAATCTCTTGCTTCTTTTAGTTGAAAAAGATTATTACGAATATTTTTCTTTACAATTTGACTAATAAGATCGATATTTTAAAAAATTCATTCATGTTTAGATAATTTTTCTATAATATTAGTATAAATTTATTGCAAGATTATTTGGGACATTTTTAAATGTGTTTAACAGGGTGTACATAAAGATGTTTAGGTGGGTTGATAATAGTTTAACAAACTGATAAAATTAGTTGTTAGTAAAAATTGGATTTTGTATTAGATGACAGAAAGTATTTTATTTTTGCTGAAAAATTAAATTGCAGTAAAATAAGATAGAAAGGGGAAAAATTATGAGACCGTTTAAATTAAATGAGCGTCAACGATTTTCTATTAGAAAATTTTCATTAGGGGTAGTATCAGTCTTACTAGGGTCTGTGTTTGTGACAATTAGTCAAATATCACAAGTGCAAGCAACTGAAGTCGATGCAGTTTTGTCTCCAACGGACACTCTAAATAAAAAGGAATTAAAAATCTGATTAATGAAATCGATGGAAAATTGACTAGAGGAGTGTATGCAACTAAAACAGAAGAAAGTGTGAATTCATTAAAGCGGACTTTAGAAGAAGCAAATGCAACTTTAACGAAGGCAACTACACAAGATGAATTGACAAAAGCATACAGAGTGTTACTCACAGCGACGACAAGACTTCAATCAAAGCCTAAAACACCAAAGCCAAAATCAGAACCGGAAGAGGAAAGCTTATTGAATAAAGTAGTAATGGTAGATACTACGAATGGGAAACCGACAGTTGGTAAAAAGGCTGAAAATACAGAACCAAAAGCTGGAACTAATTCAATTGAAAACACAGGTTCTCATGACTCACGTAATGGAAAAAGTAATGGATACGGATAATCCATTTCGTACAGGAGAACAACCTGCAAGTGAACCTATAGCAGATGAGTCTTATAATTCTTTTTGTTTTTCGGAAAATGATAAAGACTTCAAAAACCATTCTAAGCTTGAATGGTTTAGCAAAGAGGGAGATAACAGTAGAAATAATGCATCACTAAAATATGGTGAAGATGAAGATGGAAAATACATGGAATGGAAATCTAGTCAATCTAGGGGTGGTGGATTCAAGCTTACAATAGATAAGGAACTAGGTGAAGAATATACCATAGGTGTAAAATTTTCTTTTGACCAAACAAATGGATCATGGAGAAAAATAATCGATTATAAGAATTCAAAAAGTGACAACGGTTTTTATTTTTATAACGGTGGGCATTTACAATTTTATCCAAATGGTACAATAAGTAAAAATTCCGTTTCTAATAAGGAAGTTGTTAATTTTATTATTGTTAAATCAAAGGAAGAATTTGCTGTTTACTTTGTTAAAAAGATGGAAATATTACTAAAGAATTTTCTTTTTAACTGACTCTACAACTCTATCTAACTCCATACCTTATACTAATAATGGTAAAAACTATCTTGGGATTTTTCTTTGATGATGAACGTACTGGCTCTGAGGCTACATCAGGTGGTAAGATATATAGTCTATCTATATATGACAAGGCTATAGAACCAAGTAAGGTCTTAGAAAACTTAATAAAAACTAGATAGCGATACACATCAACCAGAATTAAAAAGTCCCTTACCTGATGTACAGGGAAGTACCTGAAATGCGGAAGATTTTTATAAAAATCTACCAAACTCAAACGAAACAAACAAATTACCTGAAAATACTAGAATCACTTGGAAGACTGACGGAGCACCTGATACAAGTACAGTAGGTTTAAAACCAGCGAAAATCTTAGTTACTTATCCTGATAAATCTGTAGATGAAATTGATGTAAATGTGAATGTGATTGCTGTAACGCGACCAGACGCTCCAAAAGTAACAGCGAATGAAGAAACGGCTACAGTAAGTATCCAACCAATAGGAGATGTCGATAAAGTCAAAGTAACATACACACCAACAGGTGGAACAACAGAGAAAACTATCGAAATTGTAAAAGAAGATGGAGTATGGAAAAGAAACTCAGACACACCAACTCCAGGAGTAGCGTAAATTCAACTAGCGGAGTGATAACTACTAGATCGCATAGATCGCTAAAGACGGTACAGAAGTGAAAGCTGTATCGACGAAAGGTAACAGTGCCGAAAGTGACGTAGGAAAAAGCAAATGATCCAGTGAAGCAGGCAAAACCAGCAGCTCAAAAGTAACAGCGAATGAAGAAACAGCTACAGTAAGTATCCAACCAATAGGAGATGTCGATAAAGTCAAAGTAACATACACACCAACAGGTGGAACAACAGAGAAAACTATTGAGATTGTAAAAGAAAATGGAGTATGGAAAGATAAATCAAATACACCAGGAGTAAGCGTAGATTCAACTAACGGAGTGATAACACTAGATCACACAGTAGCTGAAGACGGAACAGCAGTCAAAGCAGTCGCAACAAAAGGCAACAGTGACGAAAGTGCCCCAGGAACAGCAAATGATCCAGTGAAGCAAGCAAAACCAGCAGCGCCAGAAATTAGTATTCCAAATCATGGAGATGCACTTGAAGAAGATACAACCCAACCAGCCTCAGAGCTACCAATTGAAGATGAATCTGAGAGAGTTACTTCAAATGAAGAAACAGCCAAAATAGATAAAAAAATGTACCTAAACAAAAAGAGTCTCAAAATATCTTACCGAATACTGGTATGGCAAAAGGTATGGGAATCTTCTCTGCTGCAGCAGTTTCAATTCTTACAGGTCTAGGATTAATTGTTCCAGTGAAGAAAAGAAAATGAAGATATACAAAATCTTTTAAAAGTTCATTCATTAAAAAGCTGTTAGTAAGAAATTACTAATAGCTTTTTGAATATTAGAAAGTACACTTCTAAGAACATTAATGTTTAGAAGCAGAAAATAAAATTCATTAAATAGAAGGTTCGTACTGTTTTTCTGATAAAATAAAAGGTATAATCATTTCAAGTAAAAATAATGATTAGTAGAGGTGATTTGATGCCTGATATGTCTTATGAATTTGATGAAATTTTAGAACAAATTCATCATACGTTAAAAACAGATGATAAGCAGCAATTTAAAGAAATATTTTTAGAAAACCATACTTATGACCAAGCCCAAATTTATTTGTCACTTAGTGTGGAACAGCGTCAATTAGTTTATCAATATTTGTTGCCGGAAGACATGGCTCCTGTATTTGAAATCATTGAAGAAGATGTGGAAGATGTAGAAGAATATCTTCGAGAAATGGATGAGCGTTATGCTGCAAGAATGTTAGCAGAAATGTACGCCGATAATGCGGTAGATATTTTACAACAAGTACAAGAAGATGAGGTTAGAAAATATTTGCGAATGATGCCACATAAAACTTCTAATGAAATCCGTGTATTATTAAATTATGAAGATGATACAGCAGGAGCGATGATGACTACGGAAATTATTGCGATTCATGAAAGTCAAACAGTTGGAAGTGCGATGACGACTGTTAAAAAAATGGCAGAAGAAGCAGAGACAATTTATTATGTGTATGTCGTAGATGAAGAAAATCGATTAAAAAGGTGTCTTAACTCTGAAAGATTTAATCGTTCATAAAGAAGATGTGAAAAATTAGTGAAATCATGGTCGATCGTGTCGTTTCTGTAGAAGTACAAGAAGCACAAGATGCCGTAGCAAAAATGATTCGAGACTATGACTTCTTGGCGATTCCAGTTATTGATGAAGAAGAAAAGTTAATAGGGATTATTACAGTCGATGATGCGATTGACGTTATTGATGAAGAAGCAACAAGTGACTATTCTGGTTTAGCAGGGGTAGACGTAGATGAACAATCTGTGAATCCATTTATCGCAGCTTCAAAACGTTTACCATGGTTAATTAGTTTGTTATTCTTAGGATTAACAACAGCAGCCTTATTAAGTCGTTATGAAGGAGTTATTGGACAAGCTAGTGTACTATCGATTTTTATTACATTAATTACAGGTACTGCAGGGAATGCAGGAACACAATCATTAGCCGTCGCAGTTCGTAAAATTGGCTTAAACGAAGATGAGCCAGTATTTATTAAGACTTTATTATCTGAATTTGCAACAGGGATTTTAAGTGGAATTGCAACAGGGTTAATTATTTTTGTCGTAGTAGGTTTGTGGCAAGCGAACTGGATTCTAGGTGGCATTATTGGAGTGTCAATGTTCTTTGCGATTACAGTAGCAACGATTGCGGGAAGTTTAATTCCATTGTTAATTGATTCCATGGGATTTGATGCTTCATTTGCGAGTGGTTTATTCATTACTACTGTGAGTGACTTAACGAGTGTATTTGTATATTTCACTATCGCAAGCATATTTCTTGAGAAATTTTTAGGAAATTAAATGGAAAAATGGCTCCGCCTCAAAAAAAGGTTGAGCCATTTATTATTATTCTGAAACTCTATAATACATTGCTTTTTTTAGCGCATCTGAAGTTAGAGCTGCTTGAGTACCGAATAAACGATCCTTTGTCGTATCAGAAGTATCTTTATGCCCTTCAATCAGTCCATAAGTTACAACTTGATTTTTAGGAACAAAAGTCATAATGGCACTTCCAACAGTTGGTTGATTTTTCTAATGGAGCAAAAATCCAATTTAACAAACCTTCTTGATATTGAGGATTTGTTATTTGAACTTTATAAGTAGACTCTTGAACGGATACCGTTCCATTTTCATGGAAGGTTAATGTTTGTCCATATCCATTTCGCCACATCCCTTTAATACTAGATAAATTATTGTTTTTAATTTCTTCGATATTCATAGAAGTAGAAGCGACAGTTGCATTATTTTTGAATGGTAACTTGTTTAGTTTCCTGGGTAGTGTTTTCTGATTTTTTGTTTCTGGTGCAGTCTTAGCAACAGTCGTTTGTTCTTTTCGCTGTTATTCGTTCTTTTGTAGTAGTGCTAGTAGTTGTAGTTACAGAACTAGTCGTTGTTTCTGTGGATATTGTAGAATGACTTTTACAAGCAGTTAATATGAATAAGCTGGCGAAGTAAAAAGAAAATGATTTCTTTTTCATAAAATACCTCCTGTATGTTCTTATAATAGTACAAATAGAAGCAGAAAGCGATGCGAATAAAAGAAAAATTTTAATTTTTCAGAATTAAAAAACTGTTGACAGAAGTAAAGAATTACTGTAAAACTACAGAAGTTGAGAAAACAAGCAGAAGCATCCCGCTTCTCGCCTAAGTTGACTAAAGTCCTTGGGCCGATAGTAATGTTTAATTAATGAAGACATTGGCAGCGGGGATAATCTGTTCTCGTTGCTTTTTTGCTTTTTTCTCAAAAATTTTTGGAGGTGAACAATCATAGCAAAAGATATGATGGTCAATGATGGAATTCGAGCTCGTGAGTTACGTGTTATTGACAATAACGGTGAACAAATTGGTGTTCAAACAAAGAACGATGCATTGCGTTTAGCAGAACAAGCTGGATTAGATTTAGTATTAGTTTCGCCAAATGCAAAACCACCAGTTGCTCGGATTATGGATTATGGTAAGTATCGCTTTGAACAACAAAAGAAAAGAACGTGAAGCTCGCAAAAATCAAAAAGTCATCAATATCAAAGAAGTGCGTCTAAGCCCTACAATCGATGAAAACGACTTTAATACAAAATTGAAAGCTGCACAAAAGTTTCTTGAAAAAGGTGACAAAGTAAAAGCTACAATCCGATTTAAAGGCCGTGCCATTACTCATAAAGAGATTGGACAAAAGGTTTTAGAACGTTTGGCAGAACAAGTTAGCGAACTTGCAACTGTCGAACAAAAGGCAAAAATGGACGGACGAAGCATGTTCTTGATGTTAGCGCCCAAAAATGATAAGTAAAAAGTAACAGGAGGAAAGTCTCATGCCAAAACAAAAACACACCGTGGTTCAGCTAAACGTTTCAAACGTACAGGTGGTGGAGGATTAAAACGTTCACAAGCCTTCACAAGCCACCGTTTCCATGGTAAAACTAAGAAACAACGTCGTCACTTGCGTAAACAAACAATGGTTCACGCTACTGACATCAAACGTATTAAACAACAATTAAGTCAAATGCGTTAATTCAGCACGCAAAACTATTACATTTTTCTAGACAGTCGCAAGAGACTGAAAGACCAAGGAGGAATTAATTATGCCACGTGTTAAAGGTGGAACAGTTACTCGTCGTCGTCGTAACCGTGTTTTAAAATTAGCTAAAGGTTACTACGGAGCGAAATCAAAATTATTTAAAACAGCTAAACAAGCAGTCATGAAATCATTTATGTATGCTTACCGTGACCGTCGTCAAAAGAAACGTGACTTCCGTAAATTATGGATCGCACGTATCAATGCGGCAGCTCGCTTAAACGGATTAAGCTACAGCAAATTAATGCACGGCTTAAAAATTAGCTGGTATCGAAATGAACTGCAAAATGTTAGCTGACTTAGCAGTTAACGATGCAGCAGCATTCACTGTTTTAGCTGAACAAGCTAAAGCAGCATTAGCTAAATAATTATCTGAGAGATTATTTACAATTAGTAAAGGAATCACTCGATATTCCAATTAGATAAACCACCATTGAGCCCCGTTAAACTCAATGTGAAGAAATACCAAGAAGAATTTGGAGGAAATAATCGTGCGTACAACATTTATGGCAAAAGCTAGCACTACTGAACGTAACTGGGTTGTAATCGACGCTACTGATGTACCATTAGGACGTCTTTCAGCTGTTGCTGCAAGCATTTTACGTGGAAAAAACAAACCAACATTTACACCTAACGTTGACACAGGTGATTTCGTAATCATCATCAACGCTGATAAAGTAGCTTTAACAGGTAAAAAAGCATCTGATAAAGTTTACTATCACCACTCAAACCACCCAGGTGGATTGACTGCTCGTACAGCTGGTGAATTACGTGCAAACAACTCTCGTAAATTAGTTGAATTATCAATCAAAGGCATGTTACCTAAAAACTCTTTAGGACGTCGTCAATTTACTAAATTACATGTTTACGGTGGAGCTGAACATCCACATGCTGCACAACAACCAGTAGCAGTAGACATCCAATCACTAATTTAAGGAGGAAAAAGCATTGGCTCAAGCACAATACCGCGGCACTGGACGCCGTAAAAACTCAACTGCCCGTGTTATCTTAGTACCAGGGACAGGTAATATCACAATTAACAAAAATCAATTGAAGAATATATTCCATTTGCTTACTTACACGAAGTAATCAAACAACCTTTAAACATTACTGAAACAATCGGAACTTACGATGTATTAGTAAACGTTAATGGTGGTGGATTCACTGGTCAATCAGGAGCTATCCGTCATGGTATCGCTCGTGCATTATTAACAGTTGATCCTGATTTCCGTGGCGCTTTAAAAGCTGCTGGTTTATTAACTCGTGATCCTCGTATGAAAGAACGTAAAAAACCAGGTCTTAAAAAAGCTCGTAAAGCTAGCCAGTTCTCAAAACGTTAATATTATATATTACGAATTCAAAGTACTCTGTTTTTACAGGGTACTTTTTTATTGAGAACTGGTGTGAACAATTGACGTGGATGTTGTTGCTTTAGCAACTTACAGCCACGGCTGCGAGGCTCTGAAAGAGCCATAGCCTCAAAACGTTAATATTTTATATATCAACATTTCAACACTCTGTGGATTTCCACAGGTGTTTTTTCATTTGAGGGAATAGAAATTGACTTTTCCTTGGGTAGCAATGAACGCCAGTAGCCCCATCGGTCTCTTGGCTAAAATTTGAGCCTTGGTCTCAAATTTTCCAGTACTAGAATCCAATGGGACGGTTTCTAGTACTCGTGCTACGGGGAAAAGTCATTTCTATTCTGACGGGTATTTATGAGGGAGCGTTTAGGAGAATTGATTTTTCTAATGTAGCATGGAGGCAAGCATCGGGCAGTAGGTATACGTAGCGAAGAAAAACAGGCTTTTTTTCTTTTTAAAATGCACTTCCTCCACATTATTTTCCCATTTTACATTTTTATCTTTGATTTGTAGCACAACTTCTTGTATAGTAGTCATAGGGTTTCATCTCTTCTTAAATAGTTTGGACGCTTTTAATATAAGGGATGAAGCCCTTTTTGTATGCTCTACTAAAATAAGGTTGGTGGATTTCTCCATCAACCCTATAAATTATAGAACTACATACCTAGGTCGCTTTTGCTTTAAAATTATACTTTTTTCTTAAACATTTGATACGAGTAGGTGTTTCTGTGAGTAATTTTTCTAGATTTCATAGATAAGTCCTATATATAATCATGGTAAAGTAGTAAAAATAGTTGTTATCCTAGTTGATTAAAAATCCCTGATTTCCTCATCTTTTATAAAATAATATATAATTTTCCCCTCTCTTCTAGTACCCAAGATGTTTTGATTGGCTAGTTTACGAAGATGGTGGGATGCAGATGCTATACTGAGATTTAGTAAACAGGCTATATCGCAGAACACAGAGTTCTTCAAAGCAAGGAGATAAAAGATGATATTTATCTGTTTATTATCGGTAAACTTTGTTAAAATACGAAGTGATTTTTGGACTTTTTCCTTTTCAAGGTAGTTCATTGCGGTTGTAATATTTTGTTGATTTATAACATTCACTTGGCAGATACTATCTTTTTTCATAATATTTTCTCCTAGCTTAACATAGTCCATAGCATGTCAAAACTGTTATTTTTCAATCAGGATATATATCCCCAATCCCTAAATAAACAACGGCAATAAACCATCTGCTATATTTTTCCAAAGTTTCTCCAACAGAAGAGACTTGTGCCAATTTTTGGGCAGAAAAAACCAAGAGATAAATCATGACTAGAAAGGTAAGTAAAGCTACTATCAAATTTGCTAAATTTAATGTAGTAAAATATGGGACAAAGACACCAATATTGTCAGCACCACAACTTGCAAAAGTAATCATAGCGACTAGAAATATCAGATTTTTATTATCTTTGCGCAAACCTTCTTTGGCAATAGTTTCTCCATCAGAATCTCCTAAAAGCAAAACTTTGAGACCTAGGAAAATTGGAATCAAACCAAGCAAACCTAAAATCTCTTTGCTAGGAATATAATTTAAGACAAATGCAAAAAGCAAACTTAGCAATATTAGACTACCAGAGCCTAGAAATTGTCCTAAATAGATGTTGATGATGTCTTTTCTGCTTTTTCTTTTGGCAAAAAATAACATTAGGATAATAAGTAAGTCTACGGCTGTCCCAGAATACAGGATTATTGAAGTAATAATATTTTTGGATCGTAAAAACACCCTCATTCAAATATATTTTTGAATGTGTTATAATATTAAACTTTGTAGATGTCAACTTTCAACTCCACCAAGATATGAGATAAGAAGTTGGTGTACCAAACATTAAAAAGCCCTGCTCATCGAAATGATAGCAGGGCTTAACTCAATATCCAAATGATATAGTTTATCTAAAAAGGTAGAGTTTTTATTGATTTGTGAGTACGATATAATGAGTTTCAAAAATCAAAAATCGCTTAAAAATCAATATTTTTGACGTCTATTGACGTGTACTGAAACCTTTATCTAACCTCTGTAAAAATCAAATAAGGTAAACTTTTTGATATTCTGGTTCCGATTTAAGATTATTTTGAATGAAAGTTCACCTTGTTTGGATGAAGTTGATTAAAAATTAGGTGAGGTTTTATCTTTGAAAAACTAGATAAAATGTTGATTTTTAAAGCACTTTTAAATTAGATGAAATAAGTGGTGCCCCAACCAGGTTTAAAAAGCTCGTAAAAGCTAGCCAGTTCTCAAAACGTTAATATTATATATATCAACATTTCAACACTCTGTGGATTTCTACAGGGTGTTTTTCATTTCTATTATTTGCGTGGGTTTATGAGGAGGAGTTCTAGAGATAGTTATTTTTCAAAAATTTGGAAATAATCTTTGATTTTTGTCGTTATTTCTAAATATTTGGAAATAATAGTAATGATTATTTAAAAATCTTTGATGACCAAACGGTGATTCATAGAATTTATGAATTAGAGTTTAAAGCGTTTGATATTTTTGTTTAAGAAATACTAGAATTACGGTGTACAATAAGAGAATGAAGAATGGAGAGACTGAAAATGAATTTAGAACAATATTTAGGAAAAAGATATTCGAGTTACATTTTCGTGGATGGTCATGTTTTAGAGGGACATTGTCATACTTTTACGGGGAAACTAGATACTGAAGAGGAATTATATGATGAAATTACAATTACAACAGACAAATATCCTTATGTTGGATTTTAGTGAGAATAAAAATTAAATATATTGAAGTTATTTTAGAATGTCACTTTGTTTTTAATAAGCACTTATGTACAATTTTAAATAATCAGAAATGTAAATTTTATGGTACGGTTTGCAGTAGAGGTGCACTAGTAGCACTCACCTGAGATTACACGTTTATTGAAATATCTCAATTTCTCCTCGTAAGTAAATTACAATATTAGTGAGATACACTATCACTTATGTTTGACACGTAAATGATTCTTAAATAACAAAGTTTGACAAAAATTCATCTTAAGTGGTATAATATAAGTAAAAAGGAGGTTGCACTATGACTGCACATGATATTTTAAACAATCCTTTCCTTAATAAAGGTACTGCCTTTACCTTAGAGGAGCGGAAGGAACTAGGTCTTATTGGTTTATTGCCACCTTATGTTCAAACCATTGAAGAACAAGCGGCGCAAACTTATGCACAAATGCAAACAAAAAGCCAATGATTTGGAAAAACGTCTTTTTCTTAATGGAAATTTTTAATACCAACAGGACTCTTTTCTAGTACCTCTTTTCTCAACATTTGGAAGAATTTAATCCAATTGTATATGACCCAACCATTGCAGATACTATTGAAGGTTACAGTGACCTCTTTGTAAATCCGCAATATGCGGGATATCTTGATATTAATCATCCTGAAAATATTGAAGCTACTTTGAAAAATGCTGCCGGGGATCGTGAGATTCGTCTCATTGTTGTAACAGATGCAGAAGGAATCCTTGGAATTGGCGACTGGGGAACAAATGGTGTTGATATTTTCCAGTTGGAAAATTGATGGTCTATACGGGTGCTGCTGGAATTGATCGCTCGATGGTCCTTCCTTTAGTCATTGATGCAGGGACTAACCGTGAAGAACTTCGTAACAATCCTAATTACTTAGAAATCGCTCACGAACGGGTCCGCGGAGATCGTTATTACGACTTCATTGACCAATTTGTTCAAACCGCAGAACGTCTCTTTCCTAAACTTTACCTTCACTGGGAAGATTTTGGTCGCTTGAATGCTGCCAATATTCTTGAAAAATACCGGAAACAAATTCCGACCTTTAATGATGATATTCAAGGTACAGGAATCGTTACCTTGGGTGGTATTTTTGGTTCACTGGATATTAGTGGTGAAAAATTAACAGATCAAGTTTATCTCTGCTATGGTGGTGGTACTGCGGGTGCAGGAATTGCCTCTCGTGTTCTTCGTGAAATGGTAAGTGAAGGTCTTTCTGAAGAAGAAGCCTATAAACGTTTCTTTATGGTTGATAAACAAGGTCTTCTCTTTGATGACATGGATGACTTGACACCAGAGCAAAAACCATTTGCTAAGAAACGTGCTGACTTTAGTAACGCAGAGAAGTTGACTGACCTGCTTGAAGTAGTGAAGACTGTGAAGCCAACCATTCTTGTAGGAACGTCAACTCAACCTAATACTTTCACTAAAGATAGTAGAAGCTATGTGTGAAAACGCAGAACGTCCAATGATCTTCCCCTTGTCAAATCCAACCAAATTGGCAGAAGCAAGTGCTAAAGATTTGATTGAATGGTCAGATGGCAAAGCTTTTGTTGCAACGGGAATTCCTTCTGATATGGTTTCTTATAAAGGTGTAGACTATGTGATTGGTCAAGCAAATAATGCCTTAATTTATCCAGGTCTTGGTTTAGGTATGCTGGCTTCTGAAGCAAGTCTTTTGACTGATGAAATGATTGGAGCTGCGGCTCATTCATTGAGTGGTATTGTCAATCCAGGTCAACCCGGAGCTCCTGTTTTGCCACCGTTCAAGTATGTAGCAGATGTTTCTATTAAAGTTGCGGAAGCAGTCGCTAAAAAAGCGCAAGAGCAAGGTCTTGCATGCGCTAAGGAAACTGATATGGTCAAAGCAGTTCGTGATTTGAAGTGGTATCCAGAGTATAAATAATTCATTTCTGCTGCTATCCTTCTATACCGACAGATTTATATAGTCTGTGGATTTAAGAAATTTAGAAAGGATCGCTATGTCACTCTTTTTAACCTCAATTACGAGTATCATTTCGATTATCGCTATTATTGTTTTGGGATATATTCTTCAGGTTTAGGGGATGGTTTGGAGATAGCTTTGGTCCCAACCTTTCTCTTTTGATCATAAATGTAGCCTTGCCAGCGTCAATCTTTGTGTCGTTGATGAAATACCTAACACTAGATAAACTACTCAGTCTTTCTGGAGGTCTCTTTTATACTTTTGTGGCATTTATCTTGAGGATATATAGTAGCTTATATTGCAACTATGCTTTTCAAAATCCGTCCAGGGCGACGAGGAACTATGATTAATATCTTTGTTAATGCCAATACTATTTTTATCGGTTTATCTTCTTTATTAGGATTAGAAGCAAGAGGATAGGATTGAAAGTTCTGAGTCAAGAAATTCCCCTATTTAAAAATATGATTCCAATTTTATGGAATTAATCAGTAGATATCGTTTGAAAAAGCCTTGATATTACGCTATTTTTAGTCCAACTGAAACCCACCTTTCCAAACCAGGTCTTAAGAAAGCTCGTAAAGCTAGCTACTTCTCAAAACGTTAAGAACCAGCCACAATACAGCATTTACAACACTTCATGGTTCACACCATGGGGTGTTTTTTTGATGATTTTTAGCAAAATTTACACCATTACTTTTTAAGATTACGATAAACAATCTCTCCAACAGCCATTGGAATGACATTCGAAGTATTAACATATGTCTTTGTTGTAATCGTGTCACTATGTGTTAAAGCCTCAGAAACTAGCTTCAATAGATATTCCAACCTGTTTTGCTAATGTTGCCCCTGTATGTCGTAATTTATGAGGGGTTGCATGTACCAGCTCTTTATGTTGCTTTCTGATATTTTTCATTTTATTGTTTAGATAGTCGGCATGTAAAGGTTTGTTGATGTTTCCTCTTGTGTCAATATATGTAAAAACAAATTGTTCTGGATTACTGATGATGCCAAAACTTTGCTAGTTCATATTTTTTGTTGTTCTTTCTAAGAGGTAAGAAGTTGAAGTAAGTCATTAGAAATAGAGAAAATAGGGACTAGCAAAAACCTATTTCAGGAGAAAATGAAGCAAATATTTTCATAATAAAACGCATATTATGAAATGCGCCCAAAAGAGTTACACTATCTAACTTTTATGGGTATTTTTATGTACGTAAATTGCAACATTAATTTGCAATATTATCACTTGTGTTTGACACTAGAAATAAATCTTTTGTAAAATACTTTTACAAAATAAAGTAAAATGTTATAATAAATGTATAGGTAATGCAAACGTTTGCCTGAAATAAAAAATAAAGGAGATTTGGATGATGAAAGATACATTCAAAAAAATCTTGTCTTTCGAGTTTTGGCAAAAATTCGGTAAGGCTTTGATGGTGGTTATCGCTGTTATGCCGGCTGCCGGATTGATGATTTCAATCGGTAAGTCATTGGTTATGATTAATCCAACTTTTGCACCACTTGTAATTACAGGTGGAATTCTTGAGCAAATTGGTTGGGGTGTTATCGGTAACCTTCACATTTTGTTTGCCCTAGCTATTGGAGGAAGCTGGGCTAAAGAACGTGCTGGTGGTGCTTTTTGCCGCTGGACTTGCCTTCATTTTAATTAATCGTATCACTGGTACAATCTTTGGTGTATCAGGAGATATGTTGAAAAATCCTGAAGCAATGGTAACAACTCTATTTGGAGGTTCAATCAAAGTTGCTGATTATTTCATCAGCGTAATGGAAGCTCCTGCGTTGAATATGGGTGTATTCGTAGGGATTATCTCTGGGTTTGTAGGGGCTACTGCTTTCAACAAATACTACAACTTCCGTAAACTTCCAGATGCACTTTCATTCTTTAACGGAAAACGTTTTGTACCATTTGTAGTTATTCTTCGCTCTGCGATTGCAGCAATTATTCTTTCGATTGTTTGGCCACTTGTACAAACTGGTATCAATAGTTTTGGTATCTGGATTGCTAACTCACAAGAAAATGCTCCAATCCTTGCACCATTCTTGTATGGTACTTTGGAACGTTTACTATTGCCATTTGGTCTTCACCACATGTTGACTATCCCAATGAACTATACAGCTCTTGGTGGTACTTATGAAATCTTGACAGGTGCAGCTAAAGGTACTCAAGTATTTGGTCAAGACCCACTATGGCTTGCATGGATTACAGACCTTGTGAATCTAAAAGGTACAGATGCAAGTCACTACCAACAATTGTTAGATACTGTTCACCCAGCTCGTTTTAAAGTTGGACAAATGATTGGTTCATTCGGTATCTTAATGGGTGTGATTGTTGCTATCTACCGTAATGTTGATGATGATAAGAAACACAAATACAAAGGTATGATGATTGCAACAGCTCTTGCAACATTCTTAACAGGGGTTACAGAGCCAATCGAATACATGTTTATGTTTATCGCCACACCTTTATATCTTGTTTATTCACTAGTTCAAGGTGCAGCATTTGCTATGGCTGATGTGGTGAACCTACGTATGCACTCATTTGGTTCGATTGAGTTCTTGACTCGTACACCAATTGCGATTAGCGCTGGTATTGGTATGGATATCGTTAACTTTGTGTGGGTATCAGTTCTATTTGCTGTAATTATGTACTTTATCGCAAACTTTATGATTCAAAAATTCAACTACGCAACTCCAGGACGTAACGGAAACTATGAAACTGCTGAAGGTTCAGAAGAATCTAGTAGTGAAGTGAAAGTTGCAGAAGGTTCTCAAGCTGTAAACATTATTAACCTTTTAGGTGGACGTGCAAACATCGTTGATGTGGATGCATGTATGACTCGTCTTCGTGTAACGGTTAAAGACGCTGATAAAGTCGGTGATGCAGAACAATGGAAAGCAGAAGGAGCTATGGGTCTTGTTATGAAAGGACAAGGAGTTCAAGCTATTTACGGTCCAAAAGCTGATGTATTGAAATCTGATATCCAAGATATCCTTGATTCAGGTGAAGTCATTCCTGAAACTCTTCCAACTCAAATGACTGAAGCGCAACAAAATGCTGTTGAATTCAACGGTCTAACTGAGGAAGTATACTCAGTAGCAGATGGTGAAGTAATTGCCTTAGAACAAGTAAAAGATCCAGTATTTTCTCAAAAAATGATGGGTGATGGATTTGCAGTAGAACCAGCAAATGGAAACATTGTATCTCCAGTTTCAGGTACTGTATCAAGTATCTTCCCTACAAAACATGCTCTAGGTCTTTTGACTGAAGCAGGTCTTGAAGTACTTGTTCACATTGGATTGGACACAGTAAGTCTTGAAGGAAAACCATTTACCGTTCATGTTGCTGAGGGACAAAAAGTTGCAGTAGGTGACTTACTTGTTACAGCTGACTTGGATGCTATCCGTGCAGCAGGACGTGAAACTTCAACAATCGTTGTTTTCACAAATGCTGGTGCGATTCAATCAGTTAAATTAGAACAAACAGGTTCTCTTGCAGCTAACACAGTAGTTGCTAAAGTAGAATTGTAATAGTCTTGAGGTTGGAATCTATTTTCCAACCTCTTGTTTTAGGAGAAAAATATGAAATTTTTAACACTTAATACTCATAGCTGGATGGAGAAAGAAGCAGAAGAAAAATTTAACCTTTTACTTCAGGATATTCTTGACAAGAACTATGATTTGATTTGTTTTCAAGAAATCAATCAGGAAATTACTTCTTCAGAAGTAAAAGTAGATGACTTTTATAAAGCTTTGCCATCTGCAGAACCTATTCACCAAGATCGTTTTGTAAGATTTTTGGTGGAAAAATTAGCTGAAAGTGGCAGAAATTATTACTGGACTTGGGCGTATAATCATATCGGTTATGATCGCTACCATGAAGGTGTAGCAATCTTATCTAAAACACCAATTGACGTCAGAGAAATTTTGGTTTCAGATGTGGATGATCCAACAGACTATCATACTCGCCGTGTTGCCTTGGCTGAAACGGTAGTGGATGGTAAGGAACTGGCAGTTGCTAGTGTCACCTTTCTTGGTGGGATAAAAGGTTTTCCAAGAAGAATGGGCAAGATTTGAAACGGTATTGAAAAACATTGAACAAGCCTCTTTTTGTTGGCTGGAGATTTTAACAATCCAGCTGGACAGGAAAGGTTATCAAGCTATTTTTAGCTAGTCCATTAGGTTTACAAGATGCATTTGAAGTTGCTAAAGAGAAAAAGTGGTAGCTATACCGTTCCACCAGAAATTGATGGATGGAAGGGAAATACAGAGCCACTCCGCATAGACTATGTGTTTACGACTAAAGAATTAGAAGTAGAAAATCTACATGTCGTTTTTGACGGTAATAATAGTCCTCAAGTGAGTGACCACTTTGGCTTAAAGGCTCAGTTAAAACTGGAAGTAAAGTAAGAAAAGTGAATGTTAGACAAATCCTGTTGGTGAGAAATCACCGACAGGATTTTATATGTATGGATAATGATACTAGAACTTTATTAGGATTAAGAAATGTAACTATTCATAATTGTTTACTAAAAACTAGTATCCGGTAAAATAAACATTAGTTTAAAAAGTGAGGTATAAAAGATGTTAAAGAATTTTTACAATTAACACGTAAACAAAAATTATTACAATTGTGGTTTATACAGTTATCGCAGCCATTACGATGTATCTTGGGTATCAACAAAAGTCAAGCGCCAGTTGTTTCTACGAATACTTTTACAGGATTCCAAAGGAGCTCAATTAGCTCAATTAGCTTCTGAACCTGACAATTCAATTTTTAAGGGTTGGTTAAATTTCCATAAAAATTGGATTAGTATTTGCCCCAGTGAGTGTATTGATTCTTGATTACTTTAAAATCCATTTAATTCGTAAAAGGATTTATTCTGAAAAACATTACTAAGTGCAGCGTTAATATTACTATTTCACTTTTTATTACAAGTAGCATTAGTCATTGTCTTTACAGTCGTGGTATTAGTGATTGCTCTAACTTTTGCCTTTAATGAATTTGGTCCAAGTTCTGGAAGTTATGGCGGTGGTGGAGGTTATTCTGCTCCATCCGGAAATAATAATGATGCTGCAAGAAGGCTGAACAAGCTAGACTTGCTAGTGAACAAGATGCGGAACGCAGAAGACAACAAGATATTGATCGTTACGAAAGAGCAGCTTATGAATACAAAGCCGTGGCTTAAATCGCGCAGCAGATGAAATGAATCAAAGAGCGAATAATTTGAAATAGACCTTCTGTTCAAAAAGGATTAGAAGTAGAATATAAGAGTTTATAATACATTTTACTGACACTCTCAATTTTTATAGGTTTGTACCATAAAATTGAGAGTGTTCATTATATTAATAAGTAACAACATTAATTTTGACCTTTGTCATATTCAGCAATAAAAATATCCGCTACATTATCATAGCCTTCTTCTTCTAACTTAGCCATTAACCATTCTTCAGATTTGCCAATTGTATCCAAAATTTCCGTTTGAACAACACCGTCCGTAATAATAGGATATTTAGGATTTTCATCGCCCATTCTTACAACAATAAATTGCCCATTTTGTTCAATCACAGCTCTTTTTAACATCTTTTAATTGGAAGATACCTTGAGAACGTAATTTAAGAGCCACATCTGAAGCAGATAATCCTTTAGAACGACATGCTTCTGAATCTAATGTTCCATTTTTAATAATCAAAACAGGTTTACCATCAATTAAATGTTTAATCATTGAAACATTCGTATTCAACCATTTCAATAGTAAAAATTAAAATAGTCCAAATAATTAAAATAACAACATACTGAAGAATTGAAATCGAACTATTGTAAATAATCACCAAGAATTCCCCGAGAACAAAAGTTTTGTACTTGGTCTACTGCAGAACTTGGTGCTAAATTTCCTTTACCAGTTACATTAATAACAAATACTAAAGAAATAAGACCTAAAAGCTAACTTAATAGCAATTGTAATAAAAGCTCATTATTTTTCACCTCCACAAGTTCAACATCTGATTTATATAATTCCATCTTCTCTAATAAATAACTATCTTCGTTGGAACCATTTAAAGCACGATAAAATTGCTCCCCAACCTTGATAATTGCTCCATCAGTCGTGTGAAGTGTTGACATATATCTTTTTCCTTATCTACACTAATTCTTTTGAAACAATTTCAATAAAGTGTAGAGAGTTACGGAATTGATTATTTGTAGATTGATTACTTTGAAAATTGAAATTCCTATTAAAACAACAGCAACTAAAGCTAAAATTGAAATAAAGCGACAATTCACGAAACTTACTACCACGTTTATCTTGATAAGCTTTAAAAAGCAAAAATGCAGTGATAAGAATCAGTAATGCAGAAAGAATAACCATTACCCAATCTTGCTGACTGATTTGACTTAACACACATATTCATATGAATAAAAATTTCATAAAAGAACCTCCTGAATGAATTTATTATAAGACATTTATGATATAAGGACAATGTTTTTAGATTATTGGAGCGTTTATGAATGGGAAATCTTTACTCATAAAAAGAAATTATGTATACTTTTGTTAAAAATTCAAGAAAGAGTGAAACAGAGATGAAAAGAAAAACAATCATTAACACTAAAACAAGAAGACAATAGGTAGCTATCGTGTTCTTAGTTTCTGCACTAATAACCACATAAATGGCTCAACATATATATTGAAAAAGAACGGAGAGTACGAGATATTCCATTTTTAGATGGATAATAGTACATCAATGGAGCATCGTCCCCTGCTGTTGGAAGTGTCTGGTTATTAAATTGGATTGAACTCATCAAAACAAAATTTTTATATTAAAGTATTGCTAAACTGGGTTCTCATACTAGCACTAACATATATTTTAGAAATCGTTGCACTTTTTGTTCTATTAATATTTATTCTTTAAAACCTGTTCAGGCATAGTATGTCTGATAAAGTAATCAAAAGTACTTTACGTTCGAGTAGAGTACTTTTGTTAGAGCAATATGGAAGGAATAATGCTATACTATGGTACAAAATGAAAAGATGGGAAGTAGTAAAAATGGAATTTTTACGAAAATATCTATTGAAGAGATGATGCAAAAAGATTACAAAACATTCGTGACGCGGTAATCAGTATCGAAAAGACATCACCAATCAATATGCACTAGATATGATGTACCATATATATGAATACCGATGAAATGCATTTATTGAATGATGAATTTGATGAGATGATTGAAGTAGTAAGTGTTTAGATAAATTGATAGTAAATAGTGATTAATAGAGGAATAGTTTATGACACAAAAACCTGCTAGTATGATAGTCAAGTATTGAAGAGTTCTTACAGTATTCAAAATCAAATTTTAAATCGTAAGTTTTCAGATGATTCTGGAAGGAAATATGATGATGCAACTTATAAAACTTATAAAGATTTGAAAAATAGAACGCCTAATCAATATGAGAGTAAAACAACTTCTAAAGGGAAGTATGGAAACTATATAGAAAGACATTATTACGCATATTCCAAATAGCGACCCTGAAGCTGATTTTCAAGATTGGTGTAGAGTTAAAAAGTAACTCCGTTTTAAAATTAATAAAGACGGTTCGATAGTTGCGAAAAGAACGTCTAGTCTTAACAATTTTCAAATTATATGGAAGAAAATCTGAGGACTTTTATGGGAACTCATCTTTGGAAGAAATGTTCTAAGAATTTTTATTGTTATTTTATAATGGATTAATTCCTGAGAGCAAACATTGTTTGATATACATGAATTGAAAAGTTTTTCTTTTCGAGATGGTTTTTGAAGAAAGATAGCGGAAGTTTATTAAGGAAGATTGTGAGACGAACCTTACACATAAAAAGAAGGAAGAGCCCGCGAAACTCTGAGATCTGATGGAAAGTACTTGTCGACTTGTACAAAGAGGAGCAGAAAGGAAAAGATTGGAGAATTCAACCTTTTGATTGATAGACCAGCTAAGCAAAAGAGCTTGGGAATTAAAGAATCTAGTTATGTGAGCTGATTAATCATCGTATTTTTAACCATCATGAACAAGAAAAGTAGTACACTTGCTACGTTAAAAAGGAACGACTTTTACTCAATTGATTGTTGATTATGAGTTATAAAAGGATATGCAGAAAAAGATTTATATCAATTATTTGAAGTCAATCAAAGAGCAAGGATGTTTATTAATTCAGAAAAATGATTGGATTGACGGGAGATATTAACCAAACTCAAGAATTTCAAAAAGCAAATATGAATCTTCAGTGATTAGAGTGGATATAATTTACAAAGAAGACTCCCCATTTAAAATTATCAGTTCTGTGAATTAGTAGAAAATAATGACTGGGAAAGAATCTCATGTGTATAAGGAAATATGTAATAAACGATTTATGTTTTGTCATCTTTAAAGAATCAGAGAAAATGGTGAGTATCTATTAGATAATGTTAAGTTCTGGGGATTTCCAGATAGATTAATGGATGAAACTAGAGTTTGGGAAGAAACAAGAACTTTAATTTCGTAATGGGATGAGTTAACCATTACTAATAAGGGTGTTCTACTATAATTTCCCTCAAAGTCAAAAGTAATCTGTACATCTTTACGAAAATTCTATGCAACTTGAATACGTGTTATGAGTGAAAAAGGTCAGTTTGTGGTAAAGGTAAATTATCTGATACAGATGTGGCTTCCTGATGGAAGAAGAATTACAAAGCATTCATTTGGATGCCTAGTTTATTCAAGAAGTTTTAAAATGGAAAATGGGACTAGCAAATTAGTTGATCGAATGAGTGGAATCACGTGGTATACTTTGCTAGAAAATCAGGGAAAAATGAAAGAGGTTATCATGTCAAAATATAAAGTATTTTCAATGTTTGATGGTGTTGAGGATTTGTAGTTGGACAAATGCTGCAAATAAACCCTAGGTAAAGATATTTTGAAGTTACAGACACGAATCAATTTGAACCAAGTAGAAAATCAAGATGCATTTGAAGTGGGAGTATATAATTATCCAGAAATTAGTCATAGTAATGAAGACATCATGATTGCTTCTGAAAAATATTTTCAGATATGAAATCAAAAGGTGTGAATATGATTGTTGGAGGATTTCCTTGCAAGATTATTCAGTTGCAGAAGTAAAAAGCATGAAAAGGAATTGAAGGTAAAAGGAGTTCTTTTCTGGAAATTATTCGTGCTGTAAAAACAGATTCAACCAGATTATCTCATTTTAGAAAATGTATCGCTTGTTAAAATCACCTTCTAAACAAAGAGGGCGTGATTTTGCAATTATGTTAGAGCCTTTAATCAATTAGGTATATTGTTGAATGGCGTGTCATTAATGCAGCTGATTACGGTGCTTCAAAGAAGAAGACGAGTATTTTCTTTATTTACAAAACAGATTCAGAATTTGCAACAAAACATATTATTGCTGATAATTCGGCAGAAAGTTTTGAACAGTATATTTTGAAAGGTTTATTTGCAAGACAATTTCCTGTAGAAAAAGAAGCAAATAAAAGAGAATTTATTCGAATCATTTGAGTGAAGAAGATGTTCATTCTGATGAGTATATTGTAGATATTTCTAATCATTTTACTGGTCAAGTTTGGAATACTGAAATTATGAAAGATGGATTTAATTACACTGTAGATACTGTTCCAAAATAGAAAAAGCAAAACTTTAGGGAAGTAGTCCAAGAAGGAAGCAGTATTATGTTGAGCAATTTGGGAAAAGGCTTAGAAGAATATATAAATCAATATATGATTAAGGACGAGGAAAATCAAAATTCCAATACTTAAGAGGCCCTAAAAAATTGAGCGTACAAGTTCAGAAGGGTTTAAATATACTTTTTCAGAAGGCGGAATGAGTGAAACAGATGAGTTATCATTACCCGGTAGAACCATGTTAACAAGTGAAGGTAGTGTGAATCGATCAACTCACTTCCTAAAACATGGTGATGGTTTTAGATTGTTAACACCAATCGAAGCAGAATTATTACAGGATTTCCTTGTGATTGGACTAAATATAAATCATTATCAGATGGAACAGCTGTAGAAGTACGACAGAATGCGTTATTTCTTTATGGGAACGCGCTAGACATCTATTGTTAAAAAAATTTAACAGGAATAGAGGTTCCAAATGAAATTCAAGAACTATTCTAGTTGAAGAAATAGCAGAGCATTTATAACATATTGCCGTGGACAAGTAGGTTCCTATTTATCCATGGCATTTTGTTGAAAATAGCTAAAAGCGTAAGCAGCGACTTTTTGGTATGAATAGGTGGTGGGCTTTCGCTTTACACCAAGAAAATCCTTTTATTTATTTAAAAATGTTATAACATATGAAACACTTATGAGGCTTAAAAATAAATTAAAAATTTATTAAAAAGTAAGTTAAAAGTTTGCACTTTGAAATTGTATACGATATCACTTGTAGATGAGAATCATTCTTATTTATTATGAAAAACATAGGAGGCTAACATAAATGAAAGTTGTAGTAGTTGGATGTACTCATGCGGGTACTGCTGCAGTAAAACAATTTTTAAATGATAAAATCCCAGGCGCTGAAAAGTCGTGGTATATGAAAGAAATGATCAAATGTATCTTTCTTATCATGCGGCATTGCGTTTATGCGTAGGAGGAGTTGTGAAAGACCCTCAAGGCTTATTCTATTCTAGTCCAGAAAGAAATTCAGCTTCATTAGGAGCAGGTGTCTATATGGAACACGATTCGTAACAAGCATCGGATATGCTAAAAGGTAAAATCTTTAACTGTTAAAGATTTAAAATCAGGAGAAGACAGAAACTTTTGATACACAAATTGAGGTATGACAACTGGTTCTCGCCAATTCTTCACTCCAAATCCCCAGGACGTGAATTAGAAAACGTTCAATTATGTAAAACTATAGCCAAGCTAAAAGAAATCTTTGCTAAGAGACTGAGCAAGCAAGAAAATCGTTGTTGTCGGTGGTGGATGGATGGTAATTGCGAATTGGTAGGAAGACTGTTTGACGTAGAAGGTAAAGTAACATTAGTTGACGGTTTAGACCGTATCTTAAAGCAAATACTTAGGGACCCAGAATTCACTGATATCTTTAGAAGAAGACTTACGTGAACGTGGTGTTCAAGTTCAGCCGAACGAAATGGTTAAATCATCTCGAAGGCGAAAACGGAGTTGTAAACAAAGTTGTAACTTCAGGTGGCGAATAGAAGCTGACACTTGGATTTATCTTACGTGTGGTTTCCGTCCACACAACGGACTTAGTGTAAAAGACGAATTAGAAACAATGCCCACGGTGCTACTCAGTGACATCGACTACATGGAAACATCTGTTAGATGTATTCCGCAGCGAGATAGCTGTGCTGTTAACTACAACCCACGGATGACACGCATACATTCGCACTAGCAACAAACGCTGTACGTATGGGTGCTTTAGTTGGTAAAAACATTAACGGACACAGTTAAATACCGTGGAACACAATCATACATCAGGACGACACTTATTCCGGATGGAACATTGGTCTCAACAGGTGTATATGTAAACATGAGTGGCGCACCTCACTTCTGGTGATAGACGTACGTTCTGCATATCGTGGTAGAGAACCACTGTCCAGAATTCATGCCACGTACGATCTACATGAAATTAGTTTACGAAAGTAGGTACAAACCGTATCGTAGGTGCGACTAAATAATGTCTAAACACGACGTACAGCTTCTGCAAAACAGGATTGTCATTAGCAATCCAAAACAAAATGACAATCGAAGATCGGTAGCATACGTAGACTTCTTCTTCCAACCAGTATTCGACCGTCCATGGAACTACTGCCAAACATCTTAGGACAAGCTGCAGTAGAACAAGAACGTGTATTAGCTGAAGGCAAATAATTTAGATCAGCAATCGAAATCCACGATCAAAGTATCCCACGACACTTGTACGTGCGTGCATATAACGTTTAAAGTCTCTCGACTCGTTAAGAGAGATTGATACAAGAGCAGAAAATAATTTTCATAGTTGCAATCATATGAAGCCGCAAAGCCGCGACATGGTTAGGAAGAGTGAGGACTCTAGGCTCAATTTTGGCAATGAATTCGCATTGGCAGAAGCTGCTTGCGTCCGGCGGCAATACAGGGTATATTCTGTTGAAGAACCATCATCAACGTCCCACAACAAGGAGAGTGAATAGAAAAGCCAAAACAGTCTACCGCAGCAGTAATACCTCGCCGTACCAGCGTAGCAGTGCTTTACATTGCAACGCGATGAGACATTAGGAGACCTTAGGCATCAGAGTTTTGGCACCTGAAATCGCGTGTGACGCTGCTTGCGTCAGCGTACTTGTATGCTTTTTCGGTCTATTTCACGAGACGCTAAAGAGAATAGACGTAACGATCGAACTAGCATTTCGTCGTTTCTGTTGCATAATAACGTTATAGCGTGCAGAATATAGAACCAGACATTAGATATACAGAGAGGAGTTTCAACATGAAAGCAAGGAAAATTATGTAATGACGAGCAAGATGCACGCACTGACTGCGAACCATCCCATCGCGTCTATTACTAGCACTTAACCAGCACTGCGCCATAACACATATCAACCCACCCATTCCGCAGTAGCTACTGGATCTCTCGAGAACCGTCTTCTGCAATTTGCTTTGGTACGTATTATTGGTACAGGATCGCGCTATCATCGATTACCGCGCAATTTCGACTCAGAAACAACTGTGGAAACCGCAACGACCCTGGAGTTACGTCAAGGTAGCTGCATATACTCCTGGTAGCCGTCCTATTTCTCTATGATAGAGGATACGCCGCGGCAACTGGTGCGCTAAAAGTTGGTCAGATTTCGCAGAGCTTTCATCTCCAACCATCCGAAATCGTAAAAGATCTTCTACATCCTGAGGTGCTGGCAAAAGTAGCGCGACTAGATGCATCGATGTTAAACGTATCGTGCAAAGAGTACCGAGTGGTTTCGTATCTGGCAAAACCACTGCTGAAGATGCTTTTCCGGCATTAGTCTTCAAGAGTTATCTACAAATGACTTAGGGCAACTACTTTAGTATCTTTAATGATTCTAGCAGCGTCATGATTATGTCAGGAAGTAGTTGGAAAATCTTACTATTGCCATTAATTTTAACAGCCACTTTTACTTGGTTCGTTATTGATTTATCTGCAGTGCACATCGACAATTGTTACTAAACATCGGATTTCATTATCAATTCTGCCGTACTGACCATATCGTGGTTAGATCCATATCGTGACGAGGTGGAGCTAGTTTCAACACACCCAAAGCTGAAAGCAATTGGTATCTGGAAATAAATGTTTGGACCAGGGTATGACATGGACACCTGAAGTGTATGTTCCCGCTCGAGAGTCTGACTTTAATTTTCTGCGACGTTCAGGTGAAAATCTGGATTTCCTAGGATGAAACTTTCTGATCATCGCGTATTTCATGACCACCTATCAAAATGATTCGTGGCTGCTTTGATACGTATGAATTTTATTCTTATATTGTAGCTGTCATTATAGATGGAGATTTTATTCCACGTTGTTGAAAATATCTGGAATGACGATTGGAGATATTACCACTAACAGGAATTCCTTTACCATTTATTTCTCAGGAGGTTCTTCTTTATTAGGAAATATGATGGGATTGGGTCATGATGTCAATGAGATATCACTTCGAAAGAGTAATATTTTGGAGAAGAAGAAACGGGTACTCAAGATTCAAGACAACAATTATCAGAAGAAATGTTAAAATCAAAGAGTGTGAGGGGAATATGATTGTTACAGCCATCCAGAAATGGGCGACTTGTCAGAAAGCTCAAAATGGTTAGAGCTACGCAATATTCCGTTTCGAAGTAAAAGGACATTCGTGAAGAACTATCCAACCGCAAGAAGAATTACGAGTCCTTCGAAAGAAGTGCATTACCACCTCATACATAGTGTCTATAAACGGTGAGAGAATTATATCGTAAAATTGGGATTGAGATGTCATTAAAACAACGGACTTCTAAAGCGATGGACATTGTTAGCCAGCGATGGAATGTTGATTAAACGTCCACTAATAATATCGATGACAGTCGTTTCGAGTCAAAGGAACGATACGAACAATTATTGACAGGCGAACTCAAATGATCAGTATAGCGAAAATGGTTTTATGGATTAAACAAGCAGAGATACAATATACAGTTGGAATTTCTCCGTAAAGGACACGATGACATATTGGTGATGCTAGTCGGTAGACTATTTTACTCAAGAAAGCATTAACTACGGAAGACCGCATTTTTATGAGTGTGCAGCTAGCAAAAGCTGTGGCCAGAACGTGTCAGTCGTATGTCTGGGAAAAGTAGTGGCTACAGCATACAGAATTAGAAGACATCCTGAAAATGTTAAACCAATTGGATACAGCTGTGAACTGGATTTTATACATTAGAAGAAGGATGAAGCAGTATTTGCGAGTTTATTAGATAAAGATTTACCAATATTTCAGTTATTTCCAAAAAATGAAAGAAGCGTTCCAAGATAAAAGTGAATACATGGTTGCTTTTTAGATGTTGAAGCTTATAAAGCTTATTATCACGAAAGAATTGAATTCTTCACGAATCGGTGGAAGAGTTGGAAAAAGAATTAGCTAGTCCGTGAAGCAGAAGGAAAACATGTGAAGAAAACACGTGGATTGATTACAGATGCAAAATCAATTAGCGAGTTATCAAAAACGTAAAAGACATTTGAAGCATTAGATATTCATAATCCAATGTTAGCTTTATCAGGATACTTATTTATGTGTTGTAAAGATGATTTCAGTATTTGGTGGTTCTATGAAGAATATTTAAACTTTGGTGGTTAAACTTATTGAACTGGAAATGAATATGCAAAGACAATGGATTTAAGTATTATAATTTCTATGGAACGGTCTGAAACGAATCAAGGAGACCAAAATGACGAAACTTTAATCTGCACGCGTCAATTTGGAGGAAGACTCGCACATCCACGTCGGTAACTTCACAAAAACGATGAAAGCCCAGTATTTAGCATTTTGTTGCAAGAAATTCAAGAGAATTTAATAATTTATAGTTTTACCGTAGAATAGAAAGGAATTCTCTTATTCTGCGTGCATTTTGTCAGAGAAAGAGACTTTTCATCGTAGTATGAACAATAAACAGTGCCACTTTAAAGTGGCTTTTGTTGTGGAACTTTCGAGACCAAGGCCTCGAAGTTTAAGAATGAGACTCTGGAGAGCGAGGTTTAGCTTGCGTCCTAAGCACTACTATGTTAGGAAAAGTCTTTTCTCTCTACGTATTCTACAAAATGGTTGAACATTTGCATGCTTCGTCATCGTTCTACTATTGTTTCTGGATGTCCTTGTAATGCTAGTGTATATATTGATCCTTCTATTCATTTGATTCAGCTTCGTAATCCATCTGAACTCCAAGCAACAGCTTTCGAAGTTTGGAGCAAGTTCTTTGAACTGGCTTGATGATGATACGAATTAATCTGCTGTTTTTGTTCCAAATATTTAGATAATTCACTCTCCTTCTGCTATTTCAATCGTATGAGTAGCAGTAGAAGGCATTGTTTTGAACATACGTAAAATCAAGTTGGTTCTGGATACATTGCGATTGAATGTCTTGATGTAAAGTACCTCCAAAAGCAACATTTAAAATTTGAATACCTCTACAGATGGCAAGAGTGGTTTACGTTGACGATAAGCTTCTTCCAATTAGCGCAAGTTCGATACGCATCTCTTTACTGGATAAGTTCTTCCCGGGTTAATATGAGGTTCTTCTCCATATAAAAGAGGTGAAAACATCTTGCCCTCCTGATAAAAACTTAATGCATCAACTCTTGAAAGTATATTCATGAGCCGTTTCTTGAGAAACTAATCGGTAAGATTACTGGAATGGCTTTTGCCTCTTTCTAATCCGCAACGAACGTTGGAGTGCATAAGATGGGACATAGGCATCATGTTCGGTATTATCTTGACGATGACCCCTGAAAGCTTATTAAAGGATATTGATGCATCTATTTTCCCCTCTCGCATTGTAAAGTAGTTTATATGATCTCCATCATGAAAATGAAAAGTTTTATGTGACGTAATAAGTGAAAACTTGCTAATAGAAGATACGAATTCGAAAACGTTCTCTTTGATAATCTCGTTCTCATTTAGAGATAAAATATTCTTAATGTGACAGATATTCTGTTATATCATTGAGGATTTATTTTGAAAGGGGCTAATAATGTGCACTATTAGAAATTAAAATTTACATGTGTCGATTGAAGGTAAAGAAATTTATAAAGGTGTTAATTTTAACCATCGATACTGGGCATCCACATGCAGTCATGGGACCAAACGGTAGCAGGAAAAATCAACACTTTCTGCAGCAATTATGGGACATCCAAGTTGTGAAGCAACAGAAAGGGAGAAAATCTTATTAGATGGAGAAAACGTTCTGGAAAAGTGGGTTGGACGAAACGCTATACGTGCCGGTCTAGTTTTTAGCAATGCAATATCCAAGTGAAATTGCTGTGTATCATCTGCGAGTATGCGTTCAGCCAGTAGTAATGCTCGTCGTGATGAAGACAATAAAATGGGTGTTCGTGAATTCATTATTAGATGATGTAGCGTTTAGATATGCCAGAAGAAATGTGCAGAACGTTACTTAAATGAAGGATTCATCTGGAGGAGAAAAGAGAAACGTAATGAAATTCTTCTAGTGATGATGATTGAGCCAAGATTTTGCGATTTTAGATGAAATCGACTCAGGGCTGAGATGTTGATGCGCTTGAGAAGTTGTTTCTCGTGGGGTTATGCTATGCCGTGGAGAAAAGAAGCTCTGGATCGTTAATTGTACTCACTATCAACGTTTGATTAGACTATGCTGAACCGGATGTTGTTCATATTATGATGGATGAGACGTGTTGTAATGACTGGTGATGCCAGCATTAGGCAAAACGTCTAGAAGCAGAAGGATATAAAGGGGTGGTGAAGAAGGTGGGAATTTCTTTGACATCGAGATTAGGAGAGAGAGAGATGTAGAGAAATTAACCGTAACACCAGGAACAACTGACTTCATTCTCTCTTCTAAAGGAATGAACCAGATTGGTTTTGAGACATCTCGTTTAAAAAGCATTGGAATTAGCGAGACAATTACGTACCATTTATTGAGGCGTGTAGCCAAGGTTCCAACGCTGGAATTTATTCCAAAGTAAAAATTGGAGAAAGCAAACTCAATCATTACAGAATTGAGAAAAGAGCATTCCAAGTGCGGTAGAAGTGCAGAAATTGTTCAATTAGGAGCTTCTGTTTCTGTACTGGGAAGAGATGAATGTTGAAACAGCGATGCAAGATATTGTTAATAGTAATGGATTTATTTTGAAAGCATTACAACAATATCCAGAATTGAGTGAAACCATACTATATGACGATAGCTGTACCAGTCGGATGAAGATAGCTTAACAGCATATCATGCAGCAATGAAAGTTAATTCGTAGGAATGTTGTGTTCCTAAAATGTTGTTTTAAGAAGACATTTATTGAACCTCATTTTGTGCACAAAATATTACAGTAGATGACGTATTTGTTAAAGCACGTATGATATTGGTGTTGCAGAAGAAATAGGTTCACTCTCTTGTGTGAACGTTTCGAGCAGTGTGAGACCGTAAAAATACAGCGAATATCATTGTGAGAAGCTACTGCAAAAGAAGGAGCAAAAGTTCATTTTGCTGCAGTAGATATCTATGTAGGGTCAACCAACGGACCGGCTCATTGCAAAGTCGTGACTGTTAGAAAAGATGCGACCATTGAATGGGCATTAGGGAATTGTGAATGATGGAAATGTCATTAGCGGACTTCGATAGTGAGTGCGTGGAGTGGGTTCTGCTGCAAAAGTCAAAATGTTGTTGCTATTTCAACTGGTAAGAAACAAGTTCAAGAACAGTTGATACAAGAGTGACAAACTATGCAAACCACTCCAGTGGGACATATCTCACAACGCAGAGTTTATTCTTGATAAATCAACATTAACATTCAATGGAATTGGTCATATTATTAAAGGGCAATGCCAGATGCGCAACACAAGAAAGCCGTATTAATGCTTTCTGAAGGCGGACGTGGAGATGCAAACCCAATTTATTAATTGATGAAAATGAGTAACAGCGAGACATGCGGCAAGTGGGACAAGTGGATGATGAACAATTATTCTACTAACAATAGTGGAATTGTAGCTCGAAGCGAAACGTTTAGTCATTCGTGAGTTCTTAGGCTCTGTTATTAGTGCAATTCCAGCACAAAATACGAGAATTAGTAGAAATGATCGATCCAAAAGTTGAAAAAAATGATGAACGTTAATCAAATTAGAAAAAAATTTTCCAATTTTAACTAGAACCGTTAATGATGAACCGTTAGTGTATTTGGATAATGCCGCACAACGCAAAAGCCTGGTGTGATTCGTTGTATAGAAGAATAATATCGTCATTATAATCGAATATTCATCGCGCACATACACTAGCACAATTACTACAGATGCCTATGAAAAGTCGTCAAAAAGGTGCAAGCCTTTATTCATGCCTCTTCGATAAAGGTATTGTTACAAGAGGAACAACGACTGGATTAAATTGGGTGGCGCAAAGGTTTTGCTAAATATCGCTTGCATGAAGGAGACGGTTGGATTAGTAAACGGAGCATCATTCTTACGTTCCATGGACAATTAGCACTTCAAACAGGAGCTATTTAAACTCCCTTCCATTAACCGAGGAAGGTGAGCTAGATGTACAAGCTACAAAGAAGTGTTGACCATCAAGCAAAATCGTTGCTCATGCTCAAATGTGATAGGAACCATTCAGCCATTAAGATTAGCACAAATCGTCCATGAAGTTGAGGAATATTAGTTGTTGATGGAGCTCAACAGCACCACATATAAAATCGATACAAAACTTAGTTGTGACTTATGCGTTTAGTGGACATAAAATGTTACCCCAACAGGCATTGGTGTCATGGAAAGCAAGTACTATTGATACAACTATTGAATTTGGCGGGAGAAATGATTGACATGTGAAAAAGTACATGGAATGAACTTCCATGATTTGAAGCAGGCACACCCTAATATTGCTGGTGGAATAGCACTAGGAGCAGCGATTGATTATTTAGAACAAAATGGACGGATCAGATTCATGAACAACAATTAGTAGCATATGTTTATGACCAACTAACACAAATGGAAGGTGTGACCGTTCATGGTCCAACGGATGTTTCAAGAAGAAGTGGCGTCATTTCATTTACAATGGATGGCGTTCACCCTCGATTTAGCAACTGCCCAGATATGGAGGGTCATAATTCGTACAGGACATCATTAGTGCGCAACCATTATTGAGAATTGCGTTTCTTCAACTGCGTGTTAGTTTTATATTTATAATACCAATGGAAGAAGCTGAATTTTTCGTGAAAACATTACAAAAGAAAGGTTTCTCAGATGGCTTTATCTAAAATTGGATAATTATATCACAAGTGATTTTAGACCATCCGAATTTTCTCGTCACAAAGGAATTCAACTGAAAAACAGCTGAAGTTATCGAGTTAAATAATCCGACTTGTGGCGTGTATTACAGTTACAATTAAGAATTATCAGACGATGGTCATATTACAAGTGCTCGATTTGATGGACAAGGTTGTTCCATAAGTGGCGTCCAGTATGATGATATGTTATTTTAGAAGGAAAACTTTACCAGAAGCTTGGAATTAGCGGAAGATTTTCAAAATAGTGCAAGGACAAAGCGTGAATAAAACGATTAGAAGATGCTGCCTTACTCAGTGGGTTCTAATTCCCAGCACGTATCAATGTCAACCTTAGCATGGAAAGCATTAGAAAAACAGCTGAACAGAAAAACAAGAAAGGAATATAAAATGGTGGAGTTCAGATGGTTACAAGTATGGCTCATGAAGATGTAACGCCCGTATTTGATAATTGGAGTTGATTAAGGAAGATGTTGTTCGTACAATTTCAAAATGAAAACGCAGAATGGATCATGAATTCACTAAAATCTTTAAAAAGCATTTGAAAAAATGCTGAAAAACATGGGAGCAGATTTATCAGATATTGATTTTGATACAATTACCTATTTCAAACGTGCAGTGATAACCAGCTCGTTCTTGGATGATGTTCCTGAGAAAAATCAAAGACATTTGAAATTGGATTCCAGAAGCAGAACGAGCCTTGGCAGAGGCATCTGCACAGTTCGAATGATTGTATAAATATGAAGAAGAATTCGATAAACTGGAATTGTCTTCACCGATACAGACTCAGCATTAAAAGAATACTAATTACTAGAAAATATTTTAATTAGTAACAGACAATAGTGTACATTAAACTCAGCAGTATAAGTCAGGAAGACGTCCAAAAGGCGTAAAATGTGATGTTCCACTTCAAACTTATTTCCGTATTAATGACCAAAATATGGGACAATTTGAACGTACATTAATTATTGGTGAAGGCGCAAGTGTACACTATAGAGGATGTACATAAACAACTTATTCATCAACAGTTTATGCTGCAATAGAAACTTCGAGAAGAATGGATACCGCTGTTATACAACGTTCAAAACTGGTCTGACAATGTCTACAATCTTGTAACAAAACGTTAATAGTAGACAGCTCATGGAACAGTTGGATAGGAAAGACAAAAACAACCATGGAAATAACCTTCTGTTTTTAGAAGGACCTATGCAAAAGGTACTATGTTGTCCATTGGCAGGAGAAGGACAACACAAGATGGGAAAAATGATTCATAAACGCCTCATACGTCAAGTTCGATTGTTTCAAAATCAATGCAAAATGTGTATCATGGACAAGGACATTCAGTAAGAAATCTGATTATTATTTCTCCATATTGATGACACGATTAATGATATGATTTATCGAAATCAGATACGATTCCATTTAACGAAATTCATAATGATAAAGTTGCTTTAGAACATATGAAAGTATCAAAAAATTCTGAAGAACAATTATTCTACTTAATGAGTGGGAATTAGTGAATCTGAAGCAACAGAATGATTGTGATGAGTTCGTTGAACATTTACAAAAAGAACTTCAATGATATGCAATTGAATTAAACAATTGGTGGCATGAGATGAAAGGTGTGGGATAAAACCCTACAAGTGCTAGAAACGTTGATATAACGTTCAGGCTTCTTTTTTTTTAGAATGGAAAAATTTTAGAGATTGTAATCTAATGTTGCAAAAATTCTATTGAGAAAAATAAGGTCTATTATTTGAGTGTAAAAGATATGAATAATGAAGCATAGGATTTGACAATAGAGCAAGGTACTTGTAGAAATATGTTTATATGGGGGAAGTGATGACGTCCAGAAAAACTACAAGTGGCTTTTGTTGTAGTAGGAACGATCTATAAGCAGCTTTAGAGACAAATTGCAATTTAAAGGTGGGGATACAAAAGACAAAATTAATTAATTTTACATCGGTATAGTTATTGTAACATCGTTAAATATAATCTTTTTTATAGATAAAAATTCAGAAGAGGAAACATTTTATCGGGAGTCCACTTAATTTATTCTCTTTATATTTGTTTGATTCTAATCCGAGGATTGACGCTTCAGTACGATTGAAACGATTGAACATCACGTGCAAAGCATTACTTGCTTATAAGTGCACAGAATCTTTTGGTTCTGAACAAGTAACTATTTACGATCGTGAAAATTATAATTTAGGGCATGAGTTTGATAAAAATATAAGGAGTTAGATAAAGTTGTTTTATAAATTTGAAAAGATATTACAGGATGATATTCGTCCTATAAACATTATAGAGATATATATTATACTACTCTTGGTTTATTAAAGGTGCTAGTAGAAATCTTGTTGTGTTTATTGTGCGAAAAGAGGAAATTAAAGAAAGAGTTATAGCAGAATTTTTCTAAAGAGATGTTAATGAGTACTGAGAAAGATATGGATTCATTATATGTGACATTAGGTTTAGAAATAGAGCAGCTCATGGTAATAGATTTATAATTTTAAAGCCACTAAGAAGAAAATTAATTAGTATGTAAAATATATTCATGAAAGAATAAGCGCAAATAGAAGAAATGTATACTGCAGGGAATAAGAGTAATGATTGGAGATACAATGCCAGTGTTTTGTCCTTTCTATTCAAGATGATACTGCTTTGAAATTGACACTAGACTCGTTGAATGTCTTAATACAAAATGGATGTAAAATCGACTTTAATTAAAATGTTGTTGAGACATGGTATGGGATTATTAGATACTGAGTATTGGAGAAACTGATAACTCAAAAGAGCATAAATAGATTATCTACAGATAACTGATGCGAAAATAATAGTTTACTAATGTTTATTAACAAATTGAGGTATTAAATTGATGATTAGTCCACTATGCAACTAAAATATATAAGAGATATTATATAGGAGAGCAAATGAAAGCACTAATTGTATTAGACTGTCAAAAGGTATGTTAGAGAACGTGGACATTTTGACGTGAGATATTTAGTTACAAAATATTTTTAAGCTTAAAATGCGATAATGATTATATTACGAGAGACATTGATATTGATGAAAATAGTATTATTACAATGGATGAAGGTGGAAAATTTGGATGAAGTGTCGGTTTAGCAGACTAGCTATTGATAGAGAAGAGTCCAAATATTTTTCACTGTAAGATTGTGTAGAGAGATTTTAGAGAAGCATCAAAGTGCCAGAGTCGTAATGGTGCAGGATTAAATGCTTTGAATCATTGTTGTTTGTTTTCATAGCTATTGTATTTAACGCTTCCAGATAGAGGGTTATAAAATAGTATACACTTACGTGAAGATGCAACTGCAATTAGTAGTGAATAATGAGAGACATGTAAATAGAAAGATTTGAGATATTGTTGATTTCGTGGTTGCATATTAGATTGGTCAGGTCCGAAGTAGAGTATTATATACTTGATGAACTTGAAAGTAAAAATATGTCATGGTTAAATATAAAGAAAATATGCTATAAGGCGCTATTTTTATTTTCAATAGTAAAAAGCTCATTGAAACTGCAGGTTTGTGATCGAATGTTGAAACTCTAAGGAGTCGTGTGCTTGGACGTGATTGAGTGTGCATCAATGTGATCATGATCATCGACTAATATGTCACGAATGTTTTTCCTTTTTGGTAGCCTTCATCTAATGCACTGACAGACGGTTTTTAGTTCTGCTAATCCTTGAGTGGCTGAGTGTAAAAATGTTTTCGAAAAGATTATCTACTAGAATGGTGAGTCCAAGTTTGTGGGTTTCATCGGATGTTTGGAAAGACTTCAGGACTTTTCCCAAGTAAAATATCTTATGACTAAAAGTCACCAACGATGACATGGTTTCGCTTTTCATATTCACTTTCCGCTATAGATGGGAATAGTTTTCTAATTAATGGCTCCAATTGGTGGATAACTGTACAAACAGATAAATGAATTATTGATTAAAGCTAATTGTTTCTGATTGGAAGCACGGGTAAAGTAACTTAACGGTGAAAGCTCGATCTGATCGAAAAGTTGTTATTAAAATTCACGTTTCAATGCCGTTAAAGCTTATATCGCTGGCTGAGTAGAATCGTGTGTTTACGACATCTGATTTAGGGTCGAGTTGCTTTTCCAATGGGATGCTAGCGTGTACCAAATAAATAAGAATCATAGTTTTGATCTCAAATACCCAATTTGTTTTCTCAAAAAGCTTGAGTTATGAAATTCCCTTGCATCAACATGTTGAGGCGATGCTCCATCCGTATCAATTTCTTGAAATAGAGCAATCTCTGGATTTGAATCATCTGAACAGCATTTTGGATTCGACATATTATCTAATACGGTTTGTTTATAAGCTCTGGAATATTTCCACTAGTCCATAAAGAAGCTATAGTCTTGAGGATAAGCCCATATCCGATATTAAAAGAGGATATGGTGTAATCTTCAGTCATTAAGGGTTTGGTTTGTATGGCTTGTAACAGATAAGGTAGATTATCTTCTAAACGATAATAAAAAGTATAACCATAAATAAAATAGCCAATAATCAAACTGATAGAATGATTAGAGGACTTAAAAATAAAATAGTTTTCGTCTGAATGCTGTTTTTCTTTTCATAATAATTCCTTTTGTTGTCAATAATTCCTTTATCAATTATACCATGATACACAAAACTACATAAAGGAATGAATTTCATTTCATTGACAGTGCTTTCACTTTGGTGTATAGTAATACCGTTATACAGATTACTAGGAGGGTTTATTAATAAGAAGTAGAAAGTTTCGTTGAATCATAATAAAGTGATTGCACCTTATGTTAGCGAAAATTACAGAAGAATTGGAGAAAGATGGTATTACAATTTCGATATTCGTTTCTTACATGAATATTCAAGAAATGCCAACAGGGTCATTCATACATTTGAACATTTATTAGCGGATTTATTAAGAGATAAGTGAACGGAATTATTGATATCTCCATTTGGATGCCGACACTGGTTCCATTTAATTACATGAGGAACACCAAGTGCAGAAACAATCGCTGTTGCGCTAAAAGCAACATTAGAACAAATAATTAACGAAATTCGTTTGAAGATATTCAAGGAATTTCCAGCAAGAGTACAATGTGGAAACCTAAAGATCATTCATTGTTCGAACGAAAGAATACGCAAAACAAGTATTAGAACAAGGAATCAGCATCGACCCATTCGAAGAAAAGTTATTTAATGACTAGTTATTGTCGTGAAGGAAAGAAGAAACTTCTAACTTCACGTTTTTTATAGGGTTAAACGTTTGAAAACTATTTTTTATTTTATATGTCTGTTAAAAATGGAAAAAAAAAGGATCTTTTCATTAATAGCATGAGTAATATTATCTGCAAAAGCAGATAATATTGGCTCTTTGTCAAATAGGGTTGATGAAACAATTTAGTGAAGGAATTAAGCAGCGTCATGATTGCTTAATTCCTTATTATTGGAGTAAATAGTTTAGACATTAGTAGAATTCTATTTCAAAATGAGTAAACTGCTGTATCCATAGTTTCTTTTAAGTACTTTAATCTTGTTGTTAATCCTTCAATAGGTCCATTTGAAAGTGTTGGATACTCACAGTATTTTGGATATACAGTATAAAAATTTTTAAATGTTTGAAGAACACAGTTTAATCCATCAGACAGAAGTTTTAGATCTACACTATTACTTCTTTAAATTCAATGAAATTGCGCTCTTTAAAACTTCTCTTGTTGATGTACTGTTTCATATTCTGGTTCTTAAGGAAGCGCTGTAGTAAATCTACAATTCAGAAATCGTTAACCAGCCGAATAATCTATAATGTTTATAGTTGTATGATTGATATCATCTCGATTTTAAGATTAGTTTCAGTAACCTTTAATTTATTATAAAGACGTCTGTCTTTATAGCGTGCAATTCATTCTCAGTTCTATCTTGTTTAATCTCTATTTAAAAGCAATAATATGGAATGGATCAATAATAATTTTAGGAAATAAACGTTTAATGACTTCCAACAAGGAGCATACATATCCAATCGAAATTGTTTAACAGTTAAGCGTTTGTGAGGAACTGGTTGAAATAACAAACTAAATTCTCCATTTTCTATCATGAACAACATCCAACAAGTTGATGAGTAATAACGTCCAATAAACAAAACTCATACAAGCTTCAGCAGAAGCTACAGACTTAAACTCATCCCAACACATATGTTCAGGTAACTCATTTAAAGTAAGCAATTAAAAGAGATTCCACAACCAGTTTCATTGACTATAAGAACAGTATGAACAGAAAAATCATCTATTTAGCAATAAGAGTTCAGAAACACTATGAAAGCTTTTACTTTAAACTCATTTTTACACTTTTAGAAATAAAAGCATTAGGCACCACGATACCAGTTGTCAGCAATTAAACTATGAGCACTACAGCAGAAAACGTTGTTTCTTTAAAAAAGCAGGCAAGCAAACCCGTTAAGGCAATTAGAAGCACAGTACCATTTTAAAAAAATAAAAAATCACGATTGACACAACCACAACTAGGACAAGCTTTGAACTAATATAGGTAACGAAAGAAAAACAAGCTTTTTTCCAAAACACACTTCCTCCACATTATCCCCATTTTCATATTTTTATCTTTTGTTGTGCACAACTTCTGTATAGAGTCATAGGGTTTCACCTCCTCCAAATAGTTGACACTTATAATAAAGGATGAAGCCCTTTGATACACACTAAAATAGGGTTGGTGATTTTCTCCATCAACCTATAATTTAGAACCATAACATACAGGTAAATTCGAGACCAGGAATCAATTTTAGACATGTAGACACTTGGCTGTCTACCACTAACCATAAGTAAGGAAGACACACACATGAATGTTATTTTTCATTTGTTTTCGCTGTTTTCCTGTTGATGTACTTTTCTTTTCATAAATGTTTGTTGAGCATATGGAAACAGTTGTACTATTAGGAGTCTCAACAGTGAAGTTATATCGGTAAAGATAACACAAATTTCCTTGAGCTTCTAATTCGACATCGATTTCAGCTTACTTTGGACGAATAATTGGTTTTGAATCCAAAGTTTGTAAAACAGCGTTAATCAAGAATGAAAAGTAAACCCAATCCTGCAAATTACCAACCGTGAACATTAACATCATAACTAACATTATATATAGTGTAGCTTTGCTTAACCTATTGCGTCACATCCAAATAATTCAACCATATCATGGCTAAATAAATAACGCAGTTGCACAATTAATAAAATACACACCCAAAAAGAAACTCCCATAAATGAACCATTTGAAATTTCAGAAGTATAAAATCGCATTATATAAAAGCATATAGACTGGCATTAGACTAATACTAGAAGACATCCGAAGCAACCTACCTGTTAATGAAACATTATTTAACGATAATATCCATTGTATACTGTTAGAACTCCCACACGTTGTTCTACAAAGGTTATCCACAACGTTCGTTCATTTTATCAATATATGGTTTTAATAACCATTTTTCTAGATTAATTAACATTGTTTTCATTTGTTTAAACATAGTAGCCATTAAATAATACAACTACAAATTGAAAAAATCATAATAAAGAAATGACAAGTTTCCACCTACTGCTGAAGCAACCAGATTTAAAAATAGTTTGAGCACCGCTAAATAATCATAAACAATTCCAATGGTTGATTAGTGGCTTTGTCCGATTGTACACACCAGAAGAATAGTACAAGTAGCTCGATAGAGCTCCTAATTAACTTTTTGTTAATTTCATGAATCACATTCCTTTATTTTTCTGTCAAACACAACCATTTTACTTTATATTGAATAGAATAGCAATGAAAAATCAGTCGTATGTGATTCTTCTTTTTATTTTTATCATTAATAATAAATTGAGAATCCTTTGTAAATCGGTTCGTTTTCAATAATTTCTAATGTCGATGAACGGATTTTTGATATGGAGATAGGGGAGGGTTTTACTCGGTCTACAAAAACATAGGCTCTCTCCGGGGAGTATCCTGGACAATGATTTCAACAGAGAATCGATTTTATTTTACCATTCCGTTTATCTGTAATTGGTCTACTAAACGTTTTGTATAAAACGAAATCAACTCCTGAACAAGTCCCCAAACTCTTAGACAGTAAAGTAATCATTTGAATTCTCCTTTAACTATCCTATCAAAATATATGAATTTTCAATGGATGAAGATAATAACAAGTTTTGCAAAAGTCTGGTATACTGTTCAGAGGGTGATAGATATGTATGTGTTATAAACAAAGGGGCCGATGAACCGGTGGATGATGGACGACTGGAAAAGGACATTGTTTAGAAGATTTTGTTCCACTCTAGAAGAAGCAAAAGAATCCATCAAAAATTAGTAGAATATACAAATCAATATCAAAAGAAACATGAAAAACAATAATAACGTGCATTTTGAATGAAGAGCAAAATATTGTGTTCCGTGTGAAGAGTATTTTAAATTTATTATGGTACTAATTTAACACAGAAGGAAAACTATTCAGAAGGAGGTAAAGTAGCTAACAAGAAAGAAAAAGAAAAATACAAAAAAGAGACTGGTCTACCAATATCCATTGAAATTGTGATGCGATATTGATTCTAATTCAGTGATAGCCATTTAAATTAGGATTTTTAGGACGTTTTTTGCCAATAGTAGTTTTTTGTAGGAGATTTATATATATGCGAAGTTGGAATACTGCTTCTAGGAGTTTTATTCCGTGGAAATACATTCTATTCGAAAAAAAAATGGTTGAGTCGCACATGTCTTTGATTACGTTTTCTTTGGGTGAAGTGGCTGTATTTAGTAATCATGATTAAGAAGGAGGCCAATTATTTAAAGAAATGATAGCTCGTTATACGATTGATTTTAAAAACGCTTATCGAACAAAATTTAGGTTCGGGATGATTGGAGCATTATTTACACGATTACTTATTTCTTGTTTCTCAATGGAACTTATTTGACGAATTTCGTACATTATTTATGATTGCATATTTGCAGCATTTGAAATTCATTTAAGAAGATGTTTCGAAGTTTTAAGTTGACAGCCCAAGGAAACACCAATTAGAAGAAAATAAAGTGGAAAAAGCTTCAGCTCATTGAAACTAAACCAAGAAGTGATTGAAATAAAAACAAAAGTAAAAAGAAAAGAAACCTTTTAATCGACAAGATGAAAACTTTGTTTTGATGAGGATGAGTTTGAAGAATTTATCAAGTAACACCACACCTGTTACAAAACCAATTGTGAAGAAGAGTTTGATTCAACCGAAGGGAAGAACCAAAACTTTCAACTTTGTCGAACCAACAGAGTAGAGGAAGATACAGAAGATTTGAAGACTTTGTCATCATGGAGGAACTGATGATTCAGATTATCAATTGCCCATTAACATTATTAATCAATTCCACCATCTGATCAATCAGATGAAAAATGATTGTTGAGAAGAATCTTAAAATTACAGAAAGAACGTTTGAAAAGTTTTGGAGTAAGGAAAAGATGATGCCAAATCCATTAGTAGGCCTATGGTAACTAAATTTGAAATTAAGCCCATATTGGATGAAGGTTAAGCAAATTGTGAATTATAAGTGATGATATTGCTAGCTCTGCTGCAAAAGATATTCGTATTAAAGCGCCAATCCTGGAAAACCTTATGTAGGTTGGTTCCAAATAAATAAAACGAGTTTTGTCCTTTAGTGATGTGATTCAAGCAGCTCTTCAATCACCAAAACCATTAGATGTACCACTAGGAAGAGATATTTCTGAAATGTTCGATTATGCGATATTTCTAAATGCCGCACTTATTAATTGCTGGTTCCACTGGTAGTGGAAGTCCGTTTGTATTAATGGGATTTTACAAGTATTTTGATGAAGACAAAACCGCATGAAGTCAAATTAATGATGATTGACCTAAAATGGTAGAGATTAAATGGCTATAATGGGATTCCCATTTATTAACGCCTGTTGTAACGAATCCAAGAAAAGCAGACGCAAGCTTGAAAAAGTTGTGACTGAAATGGAAAACGTTATGAAATGTTTGCGGCAATGAATGAAAAATATCGATGGTTATAATGCGCATGTAATTTATAATGCGGAAACTGGAGAAGATAATCCATTGCTTCCTATTGTGTGTAGTATTGGATGAGGTTAGCATGCTGGTTGCAAGCAATGAAGTAGAAGATGCAATTATTTTGTCAAATGGCTCGTGCAGAGGATTCATATGATTTTAACGCAACGTCCATCAGTTGATGTTATTACCGAATACTAACAAATATTGCCTTCAGGGCCCTTTTGCAGTATCCAGTGGTACAGATTCTCGTACGATTATTGATTCAAGTGGTTGAAAATTACTGGTCGAGGAGATATGTTATATATTCTATGGGTGAGAATAAGCCGATTCATAATACAAGACTTATTTAACTGATGAAGAAGTGAAAAATTGTTGAATTTGGAAAAAACTCAACAGGAAGTGGAATATGATGAGACAATGATGCTACCAGAAACCCAGAAGGAAGTTCAGATGATCCCCGAAGATGATTTTTTTATGAAGTATTAAAATGATTCGAGAGAAACGATAAGTACTTCTTATATTCAACGCCGATTTAAAATTGATTCAATCGTGCAGCTCGTTTAATTGAAGAGTTAGAACAAAGAGGTTACTGAGGCCTTCAGAAGGAAGTAAGCCAAGAAAAGTAAAACTTAGATGCTTTTGATCATGAAAATGACTCACAAAATCCACCAACTGCGTAATAAATGAATGCTAAGGACAAGCGATGCCGAAATGTTAGAATAAAACTAACAAAATGGTTTAACCTAGCTTTGAAAATCAGTCTTTAGATGGATAGTCAGGACAGAAGGAATGTGTTCTACATAGTGAGAAATTACTCTAAAGAAGAGGTGAAAGAAATCGATTCATCTCAATACTATTTATTATAGCTATTGGGATGTTTTTAACAGGATTTCAACTATTTACAAATCCTGCTGCTCTATTTATTTGTGTTAGGGTATTTTTTGTAATTGCCGTTCAATTAAAAATCGTTTTATTCGGACGAACGGTATTTTCTTTGGGATATTAATGATTCTTTTAGCGGTTATTTTCTACCATGGGGAATTTGGATAGCAGGGAAAGTATTTTAATCGTTTATGGTCTTTCTTATGGTAGAAAAATTAATTATATTTTTCAGAGGATGGTGAATGGATTTGGAAGAGATATGCATTTCCGTTAAACTAGAAAAACACGTCTGAGAGAATTTGATACGCAAAGACAGGAATGGATTGGAGTCCAAATAGTGGAAAAGATACATTTGAGATGGGATGATGATTAATATTAGCCAATTAATGGGAGAGACGATTATCGATCTGAGGAAATACTGTTCTTCCAAATGAACAAAACACGATTATGATTCGAAAAGGAATTGGTCGAGTGGTGTGATTGTCCCTGTTGGGGATTGGTGTGGCTTTGTCATAATGCATTTATTGGTGAAAGCAAAGTTTGATGGAGAACAGATTAGAGTACGAGACACGATACGATGTATCTGAGAACGTTTTTGAATCTAGCAATATAATTATTATCTGCCATGTCTTGTTGGAGAAATTGAGGATTGGAAAGCATGAAAAGTGGTTTTTACGAATCTGTTTTGTTGTGTTTCTATTTGATCTCCAGTATTTTTCTAATCGGAGTAAATGTTACTTTCATTCTTTATTTGGGATTGAGTTATTTGAAAAATTGTCGTCCTAATCAATTAATTTTATTGTTTTGGGTGGTACATTAATTGTGTGTTATTACGTTTATGGCAGCAAGTATTGCGTTTTTCTTACGAGAATTAACGGATTCTGTTATTTATAATCAATTGAAACCATTGAAAAGTCAGCATTTTCAAAATGTAAAATCAGTGAATGAAAAATTGTATCGTCCATTATTAATGATTCGATTGGATACATTTTCAAAGAAACGGCTAAAATAACAGAAATGCAGAACAACATGGTTCAAAATCTTCATACAAATTTCTTCTGAACCGAGAATATATTGGTGAAGAAACGAAGGAAGAAAATTATTGAATTAGAAAGACATCGCATTTGATCGAAAGTTACACGATTCAGTGAGCCAACAATTATTTGCTACGATGATGATGCTATCTGCTATGAATGAGTAAAAAGATCGGTGTCTCCATTCGCACGACCATTAGCATTAGTAGAGAAGTGATTAATGATTCTCAATCTGAAATGAGAGCTTATTATTACACTTACGTCCAACCCTCATGAAAAATAAAACAGTAGTTCAAGGGATTGAAAGCTTATTAAAGAATTAACGACTAAAGTGCAATTATCACTTCATTGGGAATTAGATGAGTAACACTACCAAGTACATTTGAAGATAAATCTGTTTGAATTGTACAAGGGTGATTGTCCAATACATTACGACATGCAAAAGGCGAAACAATTAGAAGTCTTTTTAAAACAAAAGGATGATTATATTATTTTGCAAACTAGTCGATGATGGTTGTTGATTTGATACAAAGTGTTTCAAAAGCAGAGAAGTTATGGTTTGGAAAAATATTGAAGAACGATTAGCAGGGAATGGGAGGGCAATGCAAAATTATTGTATTGCCAATCAAGGAACGATTATTGAAAATTAAAATTCCTCAAAAAGCAGGAGAAGGAGCAGTTGAATGATTAAAAGTTCTATTAGTATGACCATGAATAGTTCGATTAGGGGTATCAGCTCTTTATCTGTTCAAGAGGATATTGAGTGATTGCTCAAGCAGAAAATGGAAAATTATTGTTGAAAAGCATTAGAATTAAAAACCAGATATTATTTTAATGGACTTGAAAAGTAATGCTGTGATGGATGGAATTGAAGCAACAAAGAAATTTTATCTAAATGGAAAGAAGCTAAAATTATTGTGTGACAAGTTTTATTGATGATGAAAAGTTTATCCGGCCATGGTGCTGGGCAAAAGATTATTTACTAAAAACTGTCTGCTTCTGAAATAAGCTCAAAAGCAGTTCGTGATACTTATCGTCGAAGGAGGTATTCGAGAAGTTGAGTGAAAGTTAGAGAACATCGTCATGAAGTAGAAAAGAATTTCGTTTGTTTTGAAGAATTAACGAGGTCGTGAAAAAGTGACTTTTATTGAGTTGCGCAAGGAAATCGAACCAGGAAAGGTAGGACGAATGTTTTATACTTTAAAAACGGTAAAAACGCATGTTTCGAATATTTTATCGAAGTTGCGCAGAAGACCGTACACAAAGCGACGATATGCGTGCAAGCATCATTTGGTGCGGCCTCAATTGTTATTTATAATGACTTTTCGGTATCATAGTGGTACGGACGGCGGCAGACTGCTGAAAATTGCGAGTCTCATGCTCAAAATTTGAGCCTGGGGTCTCAGAATTTTCCGGTGATAAAAGCTAGCCTTGGCTTTTATCACCAATACTACTATGAAAAGTCTTTGGGTTTCGCTTATATATTAGAGTACGAAAATAGAGTGATGACTGCGGCAGATGCTGAAACAGCCATTCTGATTTCTTTTATTTTCACCAATAGCAAAAATATTGACACGCTTAGATTGAGAAAACTTTTCATGCCAGTAAGGATATTAAGTGATACGGAACAGTATCAATTGGATTAAGCGATAAAATCCGTATGCAAAGAGATTCAAAAGAGAATATTAGCCAGAAGGTTCGGTCCTGACGCTTGATTGGTAGTATGGTTTCCAGATTACTAGGAGCTTTATACATCATTCCATGGGGAGCGATGTTTATGCGACTCAAGGAGATGATGCAAACTTCTTTACCTGTTCTGTGCATACAATATTTGTGCACTTTAGTATTACAAATTTCAACTGCTGGAATTCCAGTAGCCATTTTCATTGTGGCGATAATCAATCAAGAAAGATTACGAGACGAGTTGGAATATTTTTAAAGGCGGGAATGTTATTTATGACTGCAACAGGGATTGTCAGTGCGTGTCATGTTTGTAACGGCTCCTTATTTTGCAAAAGGGGTTCTAAGCTCAAGAAATTCAAGATAGTATCTGGTCATTCGTTCGCTGTTCCAGCTGTGGTGATTATTCCTCCATTAGTTTATTAAGAGGGTATTATCAAGGGTATAGTGATATGGCTTACCTCTGCTAAATCTCAATTATGGGAGCAAATCGTGCGGCATTATGTTTATATGTTACTCTTAACGTTCTTTCGTTATGAGAGTTATTTCGTGGCAGTTATGCTGTCGCGGTTAGCTCATTCAACGTTTGCTGCATTTGTTGGGGCGGTTGTTGCATGTTGTCTATTTGAGGCTATAAAATGTGAAGAGATAATGCCTGGAATGAAGCGATTAATGAGTGAGAAGGACCGTCCATGCCTGTAATATGAGTGGGCGTAGTGTGGCATTTGAAGTGATTCGTGAAGAAGCTTTTACCATTTGTGATTGTGACTTCAAGTATTCAGTTGAGTGGTATTTTGGATCAAGAAACTTTCCAACCACTAGCGATGACATTTACTCATTTGAATTTTGAACAAAGTAAAAGAAATTATTAACACCTGTTTGGTTAATGCCAATAAAATTGATTATGATTATTTTGTCTCTCTTGCCATTAGTATTTCAACAGCGGCATTACCATTGTGGCTTCTCATTATTCCGTAGATCATGCAGAAGTGAAAATGTGATTGAGGAAAATATTGGTTTATATTCGCTATTATGATTCACGCTTCTGTACGAATGGCAGTGGTATGCAGAACAATTTGTAATGTGTTTCTATTCTCCAAGCAAAGGTGGAACGTATTTGTGTAATGATTTCCTGTGTGTTATGTGTTTTATGGAGCTTTTACAGTCTTTTACTTCGATTTCAACAATCCATGCAGCAACTATGTGATTGCAATTAAAAGCTTTAGTCATTGCTTTAGTAGTGAAAATGTTATGGCAACCAATGATGATTTACTTCTTTGAAGGTGCAGGTCCATTATGGGCGACAAGTCTTGGATTTATTTAGCAACTGTTTATGGGGTATCACTTATATTATCAAAACCTTATGTTAATCTTAAAAAGTGGGATTCAGTTAGAAAGAAAGTAATAGGGATTTCATTCATTATGATGATTGTTAGTTCCTTAACTCTAGTAGGGTTAAAACAAATCATTAATATTGATGGAAAATTAATGGCGATGATTGCTGTTGCGATTGTTGGTTTTGTTGGAACGATTGTTTATGGATTGATGAGTTTGTATACAAGATTAGCGGACGAATTATTAGGCAAAGAATGGTTTTGCAATTCGTAGAAAACTAAAAATGAAGGAGTAGATTTAGTGAGACTAGATAAATTTTAGCCGATTCTGGAATAGCAACACGTTCTCAAGTGAAATTAATTTTTAAAACAAAAACGTGTTCGAAAAATCAGAGAAATTGTGACGAATGGTAAAGAGCACAAATCGATGAAAAATTAGATGAAATCTATTTTAGATGATAAAAGAGTCTATTATGAAAAATATTTGTACTATGTGATGAATAAGCCAAAGGGGTTATTTCAGCAACAGAGGATACGAAACATGCAACCGTGTTGGACTTAATTGGTAGAATTAGCACAAAACGAGGAGTCTTTCCTGTTGGAAGACTGGATATTGATACGCACGGATTTCTATTATTAACAAATAATGGAGCTTTTAAATCATGCAATGTTATCTCCAAAAACATGTAGAAAAACTTATGTTGCTAAAATTGGAAGGAATCATGACTGAGGAGGATCAAGTTTCGTTTGAAAAGGAATTACATTAGATGATGGTTATGAATGTATGCCTGCTCATTTAGAGATTCTTTCCGTTGATGAAAGTCATCTAAACTTCACTTGTCCAAATTAAGATAAAAAGAAGGTAAATTTCATCAAGTGAAACGTATGGTGAAAGCTTGCAGGAAAAACGGTTGTAGATCTACAACGAATCAGTATGGGACCATTACACTTAGATGAATCCTTAAAACTTGGAGAGTTTCGTAGTTTAAAAGGATTCCGAATTAGAAGCCTTAAAAAATTTTTAATGTAGAATTATAATGAATAGAGGAGTAAGAAATGAATGTTTCTTATTCCTTTTTAGTTATCTTTTCTAGCAAAAATATATGGAAAAATGATAAGATAAACCTAATGAATTTCGTAAAGGAGCGATAATATGACAATTGATTGGAAAAGAAGTTGAAAGTCGTAAAAGAAGACTTATTAAAAAGATTTATTTGATTTATTACGTATTGATAGTGTACGTGATGATTCAAAAGCAAGTGAGGATGCACCAGTAGGGCCTGGTCCTAAAAAGCTTTTAGAAGCCTTTTTAGCTATTGGGGAACGTGATGGATTTACAACAAAAATGGTTGGAAATTTAGCAGGTCATATTGAATTTGCTCCAAATCCTGACTATAAAAGAAACATTAGAGTATTAGGACATGTGGACGTTGTTCCTGTTGGAACAGGTTGGGAAACAGATCCTTTTGAACCACAAATTATCAAATGACCGTATTGTGCACGTGGTTCAAGTGATGATAAAGGTCCAAAGTATGGCAGCTTATTATGCGTTAAAAATGATTAAAGAATTAGGATTACCAGTATCAAAAACGTGTTCGTTTCATTATTGGTACAGATGAAGAATCTGGTTGGAAATGTATGGATCGTTACTTCCAAACTGAAGAAATGCCAGATTTTGGGTTTTCACCAGATGCTGAATTCCCAATTATTAATGGAGAAAAGGAATTTTATCACTACATTTTGAGTTAGCAGCAGGAGAAAGTGCTGGAGAATTTCAATTGAAAAACTTCAATGCTGGATTAAGAGAAAATATGGTACCTCAAGATGCTCATGCAGAAGTAGTCGTCTCAAAATTCTTCAGAATTTGTAGCAGCATTTGAAGCTTATATCGCTGAAAAATCCAGTAGAAGGAACAGCTTGAGTGAATGAAGGTGTAGTTGTATTAGATGTAGTTGGTAAATCAGCTCATGGTTCAACACCTCATGCAGGAATTAATGTAGCAACTTATTTAGCAACATTCTTAAATCAATATGAGTTTTGAAGGACAAGCGAAAAACTTCTTATCATTTGCAGCAGATGTTCTTTCACTTAGATACAGATGGTGCAAAAATTAAATGTAGCATTTGAAGATTCAGTAATGGGATCCATTAACTGCAAAATGCAGGGATTTTCAACATTTGCTCCAGAAGTAGGAGGGAAATTAGTAGTTAACTTCCGTTATCCACGTGGTATTGACGCAAAAAAACAGTTGAAACAAAAAGCAAATGCTGTATCATCTAATTATGGATTGATTGTTTCTGCTGGTAAATCTAAGTGCCCTCACTATGTTTCACCAGAAGATCCATTGGTAGCAACATTATTAGAGGTGTGGCAAAACAAACAGGACTTCCAGCTCATGAACAATCCATCGGTGGAGGAACTTATGGTCGTATTTTTGAACGTGGAGTAGCGTATGGAGCTTTATTCCCAGATTCAATTGATACAATGCACCAAGCAAATGAATTCTTTGCATTAGATGATTTGATTCCGTTCAACAGCGATCTATGCAGAAGCAATTTAGTGAATTAATTAAATAAGAAATCAAAAAGAAACTTTCTAAAGGACTAAATATTCGCTATAAATTGCGGATTTTGGTCCTCGAAAAAATTTTTGCTATAGAGTATACAAACGTGATATACTAGTCCTGTATGTAAAATTAATATGTAGATAAATAAATTTGGAGGAAGAGATATGGGATTTTTATATTTCTTACTTATAATCGTGGTGTTAGGGCCATTGGTTGTGGAGTAGCACATTACTTAAGTCAAAAACAAAAGTAAAGTTATCGAAGAATTAGGAGTAAAAACAAAAAATTAATGACCATTCCAATTGCAGATATTTTATTTACGTTAAAAATCTGAATTTAACTGATCAAACAAAACGTACGTATGAAACTCATGAGCAAACTCTGGCAAACCATCACTCGTTTCCGTTTCCCAGAAATTGAAGCATCATTAGTGAGTGCAGAACAATATCACACAACGTTTAAATTTTTGTAAAAAGGCGCTCAAATTTCAATCAGGCTAGTCAATTAATTGAGGAAACGAAAGCAGAAGTCGATAAAATTTACACAGCATTACAAAAATTATTAGATAGTGAAAAGAAAAACCGTGAAGAATTAGAAGTGTTACAAGAACGTTATGCAAGTATGCGTAAGATTTATTAGCTCACTAGTTTTTCATTTGGTGAAGCGTTAGAGTCATTAGAAAAACGTTTATCTTATTTAGAATTAGATTTTACCAAATTCAATACTTTTAACCAATGAAGGTGACCACTTAGAAGCTAAAGAAGTTCTAGGACGAATCGAAGCAGAAATGCAAGATTTTTGAACAAATTGTGGAAAGAAGTACCTAAATATTTAAAAAGAAATCGAAGAAGAATATGAAGACCAAGTAGCTGACTTCAAAAAGAAGGCTATCAAAAATGGTGGAAGAGCATTATCAATTCCCTAAAATTTCTATTCCAAGTGAAATTCAAAAATTGAAGAAATCATTGCGTTGCAAGAGAACATATTAAAAAGCAACTGAATTAGAAGAAGCTCGTCAACAATTAGATAAAGTAGCACGTGAAATTGATCAATTATATTTAGTAATGGAAACTGAATATGAAGCAAAAAGCATTTGTAAAAGAGAAATCGTGCTCAAGTAGAAAGAAAACTAAATCAAGTTTTACAAAGCAATCGTTATGTGAATATTGAAGTAGATCGTGTATCTCAAAACTTTGTACTAGCGAATAATGAATTTAATCGTGTTCAAGATTTTTGCAAAAACAATTGGAAAAAGAACAAGAGGCTGTTGCTTACTACAGTAAAGCATTACAAAATCAACAAGTTCCTTATTCAATTGTGAAAGAACATTATGAAATTGTATTAAATACTTTTAAAAAGAAATTGATGAAAATCAATTAGCATTAGGTGAATACATTGACAGATTTAAGTCAACAAGAGAAAGTATTCGATGGTTTAGATGTTTTTGAATTAGACTTACGTAATATGAAAAACGTACAATTGAAAAATATCATTTTACCAGGCTTACCAAAAGAATATTTAGAATTATTCTTTGCAACAAGTTCAGTATGACAATTATCTCACTTAATGAATCGTGTAAAATTAGATATGACTGAAATTACAGGATTAAATCAAAACAATTGAAGATGATGTTGAAAATTAGATATTATGACTGAAGAAATTGTGGATAATGCTCAATTAACAGAATTTATGATTCAACAAGCCAATCGTTATCGTTTAGAGCATCCTGAAATGGAGTACAGCTATTCAACAAGCTTTTAGAACAATTCAATCATTTCTATCGCTAGCTGAATCATTAGCTATTATTGAAAAAGCATTGAACCAAGTTGATCCAGGTTCTGCACAACGTGTACGTGAGAAGTTATCAATCAGATAACAGTTTATTCTTTCAAACTTAGGGAGCTCACGGCTTCTTTTGTGTGAAAAATGGTAAACTTAACATAATATGGTAACGAATGAAAAGGGATGAAAGTGGTGTCTCAAAAGAAACAGCGTTATCGTGCAAAATATTGCTGGAAAGACGTATACCATTTTAGGTACAAAATCTCATCAGCACATGCATAGCGTCATTAAATTATTAAATGAACAGTGGAAATGAACTTGGTGAAGTTGCAAAAGAATGTTCTAATGAAGAAAAAGCCATTTTACTAGCGATTAATGCAGTAAGTGTACAATTAGAAAAACAAGAACAATTAATGATGTTAGAAGAAGAAAATCAACAATTGAAGAAAAATGTTTCTCATCCTAGAGGAAGTAAACGTCAAAGTATTGTCTCTAGAACGTAATGAACAATTTGAAAAACAATTTTCAGAACAAGAAGATTTATGGAGAAAAGTAGGTGCTCGATGGTAACAATTGGCATTTTATTATTTTTATTATTAGGAATTTATACAGGTGCTAGAAGAGGATTAGCTACAAATCCTTCATTTTGTTGACTATATTATTTTCACTTTGATTGCTATATTTGGTTATCGAGCATTTTCTAAAATGATTGAAATGTATGTCCCTTTTTCCATCATATATTCCTGGAACGCATTTAGCGATTTTTCTCGAAGGTCAAGCTATTAGGGAATGGATCAATCGTTTTATTACTTATTCTCATTTATTGTTATTATGGTTGTGAACTGGGCAATTGTTCGTTTGATTACAACTGTGATTAAAGAAATGACAAAATTACCGATAATGAGCAAATTTAATACATTAGGAGGAGCAATTTTAGGATTTGTTTTCCACTATGTAGCGATTTTTCTTTGTACTATATTTAGTAGCGATGATTCCTACGATTCAGTACAAAAAGATTTTTGAAGGACATACTCTAGCAAATTGATTTGTGACATACTCCATTATTCTCTCAGGGAATTGTTAAAAATGTGGTTGTTTTCAATCTACGATTAGAAACTATCTCAGTTAAGAATAATATAATCTATAAGAGTGGAAAAATATTTTATTTTTCACTCTGTCTAAAGGAGGAAAAAGCATGAATCAAAAATTGAAGAGATTTTAGAATTTACAAAATCTGACATGCTGTAGAGAATTTGCAAATACTCAAAAGCAAAAACAATGATTCTTCGATTACCAAATTGAAATGAATACTCAAAAATTCGAAATAAAATTGAGAAGCAAGAGATGCTGTAACGCTTTTACGATTAAAACAAGGAATCAATTCTAAATTAGTGATATTAGTGTCATCTATTAAACGATTAGAAGTAGAAGCAGGCTTTTAAATGGAAGAGAATTAAGCGAAATTTTTAAAAGTATTACAAAACAACAAATCAAGTGGCTACTTTGAAAAAGTGGAAGAAGAAGAGATTACATTAGACTGATTGCCACAATTAGTTGAAAAAGTTAGAATATTTACCAGAAATTTCTAAACAATTACAGTTATCGATCCGTGAAGATGGATATGTATTAGATGATGCCTCAGTTGCGTTAAAAGGAATTCGTCAAGGAATTTCCAGAACTGAACAAGAAATTAAAGAGCAATTGATACGTATGTCACTGGGAAATATACAAAATATTTAACGGACTCTTTAATTACAATTCGTAATGATCGTTATGTTGTTCCTGTTAAAGCAGAATATAAATCAACCTGGGTGGAATTATGCATGACTAAAGTGCAACAGGACAAACATTATTTATGGAACCTACAAGCAATTGTAAACTTAAATAATAAATTACGAGATTATCAAATTACAAGAAAAGAAAGTAGTCGAAATGTATTTGGCTGGAATTATCTGGAAAACTAATGCCTCATACACCTTCACTAACACAAAATCATTATGTGGTATTATCTCGTTTAGATATCGCACGTAAAAGCATACTTATGCTAAACAAATAAAAGCAAATGAGCCGATTATCGATGAAGAAAATCATGCTGCGATTTGGCAAGTCTAGACATCCACTTATTTCGCCAAAATCAGTAGTTAAGTTAATGATATTATTTAGGCAAGAATATCAGTCCACTGTTATTACTGGTCCAACATACGGTGTAAAACCATCTTTTAAAAACGATTGACGATCCACTAATGGCACTAAATGGGATTGCATATCCCAGCACTACCGGACAGTCGTGTAGGAGCTTTTACCTGAAATCTCGCAGATATTGTGGGATGAAACAATCGATTGAAATAAAACTTGAGTACATTTTTCATCACATATGTCAATATCGTTTCAATTTTACATAAAATTGATGAAAAAGTTTAGTATTAATGGATGAAATTGGTTCAGGAACGGATCCGCAAGAAGGAGCATCACCATGATTGCGATTTTAGATTATATTGGGACAAAACAAAGTTACGTCATTGCAACGACTCACTATCCTGAGTTAAAAGTTTATGGATATAATCGAGTAGGAACGATTAATGCAAGTATGGAGTTTGATAGTGATACACTTCAACCAACGCATCGATTCTTACTAGGAGTTCCAGGAAGAAGCAATGCCTTTGATATTTCAGCAAGACTAGACTTCCAAAAGTTGTAATTGAACAAGCACGACAATCTATTTCTGTTGGAAAGCCAGAGAATTGAATGAAATGATTTCTGATTTAGAAAGAAACGTCGCATTGTAGACCAAGAAAAATCAGAGTGATTCAACAACAATTAAAAAGAAAAGTTCGCAATTATTAGAAGTACTGAAACTGAAATAGAAAAACTTCAAGGAAAAATAAAGCTCGACTCATTGAACAAGCAAAAGAAAAGGCCAATGAATTAGTATCTCAAAGTCAAGAAGATGCAGATCTTGTCAGGATATTCTGCAATGTAAATTGAAGAGTAAGGAAACAGCAGAAAAGAACATGAATTAATCTGAGAAGAAAACAGCATTAACAGATGATATGAACAAGCTTTTGAAGAAAAATAAAAAGTACTAAAACGTGAAAAGCTAAGAAATCATTGCAGTCAGGACAGCGTGGAAGTGATGTTTCGGACAAAGAGGAACTTTTAGTTGATTTCCGAGCAAGAATGGTTGTTCTAAAAATGGGCTATTAAGATGAAAATGCTGGTTGAAGATTTGATTAGTATTGATGAAGAACCAAGTAAAACTAACTCAAGTGATTGTGAAGAGTCATCGAGCTGCGTTTCGAACGGAATTGGATCTACGTGGGAAACGTTATGAAGAAGCCATCAAGGATTTAGAATTGTTCTAGATGCAGCTTTATTACGGGATATCCTCGTGTGACGATTATTCATGGTCGTGGTACGGGTGCACTCCAACAAGGTGTTCATAAGACTCTGAAGAAACATCGAGTGTGGCTTTCATGAATTTGGTTCCAATGAATAAGGGAGGAATGGGCATACATGTAGTATTATTTAAATAGTTTAGAAATAGACTTTTCTGATTGATTTTACTGATGTAGTAAAGGATGATGTTTCTGAGCAGAATATTTTGTAAATAGAATAAGGCTTTGATATACTATGTTTACAAGTGAGAAGAAAGGGTGATTTTAATGGTACAATCATTAAATGATAGCAATTGTAGAAAAACAAAATGAAGGAGTTAAAGAGTTGACTTTTGGGCACCTGGTGTGACCATGTCGTATGCAAGCTCCAGTTATCGATGCATTAGAGCGAAGAATTGGAGATAAAGTGACTTTTGCAAAAAGTAGATGTTGATGAAAATCAATACTGCTCGGGCAATTTGAGTAATGAGTATTCCAACTTTACTTGTTAAGAAAGATGGAGAAGTCGTAAATAAAGTAATCGCGCCATTCTAAAAGAGAACAATTAGAAGAATTGTTAGAACAATATTTATAAGATATAGACTTTTCTAAAAATCATCGGTGAAAAATCTCAGTTGGCAGGATATATATAGGCTCCAAAAGAAAAATCCTTTAGTTACAAGGTCGCCAGCAGCCCTGTAAAGTGAGTCCATGGCTAAAATTCGAGCCCTGGTCTCGAATTTTCCCTATAAAAATGGATTTTTATTTATGCAGCAAAGAAATTTTTCTTTTTGGAATTTTATACGATATGAGCGTAATTTCACAACAGTTTTGATATTTGATATAAAAGTATATGATTCTGTTCTTAAACTAAATTGGAATTGAATGAAATAAAAATAGAGTTATTCCATTTTAGAAACATGTTTATGTAGAGCATATGCGTAGAAAGTTTGAAAAGCGTGGCAAACTTAATAAGTGTAGGTGATGCTTTATGAGCATTGAATTAAATCTACTTAGGAAGGAGGTTGCATTTTGTCAGATTATGAAGTATTGACATTGATAGTGAACCTCGCCATGGTACTATTGGCATTGTTGTTGTCTTGATTGTCAAAAACTATAGAAATAATGACATAACACCGCTTTCTATAACTTTGACGAGTTTGCGGTGTTAATACACCAAAAATAAGCCACCGTCTTTTAACGGTCTACAAGAGAGTCGAGTCTCGCGCTCGACTCTTTTTGTATCTTTTAGTATAAATACAAATTTTGTAATATACAAATTATTCGAGTAATCACATGCTCTACTTATAAACATCTATCTAAAAATGCATATTGGTTTTGTTTACGGATAAAAATTTAAGAAGATTTTCTTTAGAGCATTAGTAAAAATCCAGTTCTTGTGGATTTTTACAGGGAAATTGAGACTTAGGCTCGAATTTTATAGCCATGAGACTCTGCTTTTCGGAGGCTGCTGCGACCTGCAAAACAAAGGAAATCTTCTTAAATTTCGTGAATGGGAACATTTATTCTAACTAGTTGACAAAAGCAGATAAAAGGTTTATAGTTAGTTACACAAGCTAGTTAACCGGCAAAGTGTTTGATTTTATAGAAAGGAAGAGAGTGTAATGAATTCTGATTTTCAAAGTGACTTAAGCCATTATTTCAACAAGCGGCTTTACCAACTAGAACTAGAAATTTTAGAGGAACTTACCAAGAGTTGCTGACCAAGTTCCTTCAACAACAGAGATATCCACGAGTTATCAAATTAATCCAGCAACAGTATTAAAGGATGAATTTATTGGTTGCACAAGATATTTTTAGAAAAACGTAGAGGATTAGGAAACTTATGGTGTTAGCGTAGGTGCAATGTCATATTATCTCAATCAAAAACGACAAAAGAATTTTGGGATCGACTATTCCAACCATTGTTCAAGAAGCACAAACATTAGGCATTAGTAGTCAAGAACTGTTATCAATGATTGAGAGAGAAATGATTCGATAAGGGAGGAAAGATACGACATTAGTAGTTAGAAATTTATCATATATATCTTGCAGTAAAAGATGAGCTTTACATTACATAACCTGAAAGCATTTATGGATTACTATGATAGAAATGGTGTTGGAAAAAGTACAGTTTTGAAATATGATTGCTCATCGACTGCAGAATTCTGTGAGAAATCTCATTAGATAATCAGCCTTTATGGACAACTCCAGAGGCAATGAGCGACATTTACTTTATCAAGTCCTCGAAAATTGGGTTCCTAATTGATTGGTGCGATTATTAAAGTTTTCCAAGAAATTTATCCAGAATTTGATACCGAGTTTGCTGCTGAAGAATGCATGAAAGTATTCGGAGTTGAGGAGAAAAGAGAATTAGTTGAATTATCTACAGGATATAAGGAGTATTGTAGTTAACATTAGCACTAAGTGTGCCTGTATCCTATGTGCTTTTAGATGAAACTAGTTTTAGGACTAGATGCAAAACCATCGTCACCACGTAATATTATTAGAAGCGTATGCTCGTAGACCAAGAACTTTTTGTGATTGCGACGCATTTGACTGTTGAGAACTTTCCTACTTATTAGAAGAAGTCATTGTGATTCGTGACGGTTAGCATTTCTAACAATCAAGTAAGTCGAAGAAATTCTTTTTACAACATGCTTATTTAGTAACAGGATCAAAAGCAGTGGTAAGGTAGAGCTATCGCAAACCCAAACGATTATTCATCAAGAGGAAGTTGGAAATCACTGGCAAGCAGTGATTATTTCCACAACAAGTTCCCAAGAAACAGCTGATTATTCTGTACTGCCGTCGAACATTACAAGAGTACTTTATCCAACTAACTCCGCAAGTGAAGGTGAATACGATGACTAGATTTCCATCAATTGTCAAAATTCTGGGCTCTGGATTATTTACGCATTTTATTAACTGGTTTAGGTTCCTATTTGGGTGTCATTAATGTTTTAAACTTTATCGATGGATCGAGGGATTTTCTATTTACAGCAAAGGTACCAGCCATAAACTAGCGATTACTTTGTTAGGAATAGCTCAGTTGCTACCTTAGAGTGATGAATCAATTGAGTACAAGAATGGAGGGAATATAAATTTTCACCTACATGGGAGCTGTTATGACAACTTTTATTAACGCTAAAAAGTGTTTTCTTTTTATGATTAGCCGATAAAGCAGCTTCAGTTGGTATTAAATTGTAATTCCACGCCTGCTTTAGAAAACAATTTTGCTCTCAGTAACCTTTTCTCATGGGATGGTTATTGGTGATGTATTTATTTACCTCAGCTTTGAGGACTTATTTTAAATAAATTTACCAATCATCAGTGCTGGTAGTAATTAGCCCAAGTTTAGTAATATTTGTTATTCTTTGGTATACTTGCTCGTACAGAAGCTGTGAGTAACTTTCCTGATAGAATGAGAGAATATAATCTCCCACCTAGTTATTTGATGATTGTTGTTTCTGCTTATTGCTATACGTGGCTGACTCGTCATCATGAAAGTAGCAGTCGGTGTAGGAATGTAGAGGTGAGCATTGTTAGCTCTGAATTTACAAAAGATTACTAAAGTTAAGTCTTTTAATGGAACGTTTAAAAAGTGATGGGAAGTTAAATATTTTATTCTTTAGGCGAGTATAGTTGTTATTTTTCTACTGATTCCTGTATGGAAAGCTTTGTGTTTGAGTTTATGAGGGAGGGTAGCAGCATTGACGACGTTTGCGATAATATTCAGTATATTTTAAATGTATCCCCAATTTCACTGAGTACGATGCAGTGTATTTAACTAGGAAAGAAAATTATCAGTGAATGAAATTGTTGTCGAGTCAGTATCAATGTATTGACCGCTGTGATCATCTTTCACGTATGTCTTCAGCACATTACAGATTGGAGCCAACTCGATCGCCCACATTTATTTTGCAGCCCTGAGATGACAGCAGCTTTGGTTTTAAATTCTTGGACAGGAATGTTAGGTCATTTTTCTTTCGCTCACTGCAACTTTATATGGGTGTGACAACTTTCTCTTTCGGTAATGAATTAAATCTTTACATCGAGCATTTGTGCTTTTTGATATTTTAGCGTATCCATAATCGTTGGAATTCCTGTCATGATTGGTCAGTACGATTCCGAACGTTAAATTTCTTATTAGCGATTTAGCAATTTCTATGTCTCACCCATTGATTGGAAACGTCAGTCTTTGTGGAGTGAGGACATTTATTCCTACTTTGCAATTTATAAACATGAGTCAGAGCACAGGCTCCGATGTTTAGATTGGTATATGTTAGTAGTATTTGCCAACATGTTTTATTTATTATGAAGATTTTAAGAAAACAGGCTGTTTCTACACAAAATCGAACGATCCATGGTATAATGAATCAAGAGAAAAGTAAAGAAAGAGGAACAATATGTCAGCAATAGGATTCGATTGATTCAGGTGGGAGGACCAATTTGTTTTAAAAAGAAGCTTTTACGCAATTGCCCTCATGAATCAATGATTTTAGAGATTCTGCAAAGATGCCCGTATGGGAATCGAACAGTAGAAGAAATTGAAAATTTACACAAAAGAAATGGTTCAGTTTCTCTCTTAAAGATGTAAAGATGATTGTGATTGCTTGCAATACCGCAAACGGCAGTGTCCTAGAAGAACTACAAGAAACATTAGATATTCCAGTAGTGGGCGGATTCAGCCAGGAAGTTTAGCAGCGATTAAAACAAAACAAAACACAGAAAAATTGCAGTATTAGGAACTCACGCAACGATTCAAAGTGACGTTTATCGTAAAACATTACAAAGAAAAATCATGAATTGAGGGTGACAAGTTTGAATGTCCCAAATTTGTCCTTTTAGTAGAAAAGTAACCAGACGGATTCACCCATTGCAAAAAGGTGGTTGCTCAAACATTACAACCTTTAGTGGGAAAAGAATTGATACATTAATATTAGGATGTACTCATATCCTTTATTAAAACAAAGAATCCAAGCAGTTGTTGGCCCTCAAGTTGCTACTTTTAATTGATTCAGGGCAGAAACTGTGTCGACCGTAAGTGCGTTATTATTAGATTTTAATCATTTAGCAGAAAATTAAGGAAACGAATCCTTCTCCAACATTAGAAATTTATACAACTGGTCTCACCTGTTCTATTTAAAGAAATTGCGGAAAATTGGTCGAATAGAAGTCCGTTGGTGGTTGAGAAAGTTCGTTTAGAATTTTATATGGAGGGAAATATGTCTCAAAAAGAATTAGTTATCGCTACAAAATGCTGGAAAAGCAGAATTTGCTAGTATTTTCTTGAAACTCAAAAAGGGTATAGCGTACATTATTAGATTTTCCAGACTGAAGACGTAGTGAAAGTCAGGTCATAACATTTGAAGAAAAATGCCCGTTTAAAAGCAGAAACTATTGCCGAAAGACTACATTGTATTAGCGGATGATTCAGGATTATGTGTTGACGCATTAGAGGGACAACCCGAGTTTATTCTGCACGATTTGTTGGAAATCAAAAGTGATGCTGCTAATACTGCAAAATTATTAGCGGAATTAGGGGAATTACTGTCTGATAGAAGTAGCACATTTCCATTGTTGTTTAGTAAATGGCTGCACCAAATCATGAAATCTTTAGTCGTTGAAGGTATTTGTGATGGAGAAATCGCAAAATTCTTCAGGAGAAGGTGGATTTAGTATGATCCATTGTTTTTCGTCCTGAAACTCAAAAACATTTGGGCAATTATCTCGAGAAGAAAAGAATCAATATTAGTCATCGTGCAAAAGCTGTTCACTTATTAATGGAACAATGGGAAGAATGGCTAGAATCGCGAATCATTAGTCAGAGGTGAGCGTATGAAATTATTATTATGAGCGATAATCACGGACATGGCACCTACAAAAAGTATTTGAACACTATCAATCAGAGCCTCGAAGTTCAATTTATTCATTGTGAGATCTCAGAATTTGCCTGAAGATGCCGCTTTTCCAAGAGTGTCTTCGAGTAACGGGAACTGTGGGATTACGATACAAATTATCCTGAAGTAGCTGTAATAGAAGCTAAAAGGAATTCGATTTTAGTAACTCATGGTCATGGCGTGCAGGCAGTGAATAGTGGTGTCTCATCGATTAGCCAACATGCTAAAGAGCAAGGAGCCTTGGAAGTAGCTTGACGGTCACACGCATAAACTTTAAGGAGTAGGAAACCTATGAAGGAGTATTGGCGTGTTAATTCAGGAAGTGTTTCTCTTATCCAAGAGGACATTTCTTGCCATGACTCCGACTTATGCTGTATTGGACGATTCATCTCAGAAATTAGAAATTGAATTACAATATTTTTGATATGAAACATCATCCATTAGAGGGACTTCATTATAAGCATCATTTAGATACAGAAAGAGGATTTATTCATGATTAATCGAGTAGTACAAGATCTTTCATTACTAGAAGAAAAGGATAAATTATTTATTGGTCAGCAGACAAAGCAGCAATTTTGGCAGAGGATCATACATTGGATCACATGCTATGTTAGTCTTTAACTCATGTACTGTTATTCACTTATTCAGTAGTTAATCGTCAAAACAAATTAACAGGATTAATATCATTAGCGATGATTTTAAATAAAAGTTGCAAACACTAGAAGAGAGATTGATCGGCCAATTACATGATTTTCAAGTTAAAGAAGTGAGTGAAACTGTATTTCGCTAAGCATTACTTTTTGAAACAGAGATTGAAGATGTGTTGAAATGAATTAGTGGATCGTAATTTCTGGTGTATCACGAATGATGAAAAGAATTTGTAGGAATCTGTGACTAGAAAAGAAGTGTTAAAACGAGTGAATTATATGGTTCATGGACTCAAAATCGTAACTATGAATTAGTGTAGTAATAAAATGTTACCCT